>OLFV01000792.1_pt1 | contig 34888 bp, 30 predicted proteins | sample 1605551 | NCBI WGS metagenome assembly OLFV01 (sample SAMEA3888922, study PRJEB22519) | human gut metagenome | biome: human gut; feature: human-associated habitat; material: faeces | place: Denmark | collected 2011 | reverse complement strand
GAGAGAGAGAGAGAGAGAGAGAGAGACGCCGCCCGGAAGCAGCTAGGCCTTGCACAGATCGGCGTACACGGCGGAAACGGCACGGACGAGATCGTCAGGCGCGAGCAGAAGCTGAACGCCCCGCTGCCCTGCGCTGATGAAAATGCGTTCCCATAGAATGGCGCTTTCGTCGAGATAGACCGGATAGTTCCTTCTGGCTCCCAGCGGGGAACAGCCGCCCCGGACATATCCCGTCAGCGGCAATACTTCCTTCAGATGCACCATGGCCGCGCTCTTGTGCCCGGACGCGGCGGCGCTTTTTCTGAGATCCAGTTCCGCCTGACCGGGAATGCAGGTCATGATAATTTCGCTTTCCGTCTTTCCTTCCGCGCGGACGACAAGCGTCTTGAATACCTGTTCGCAGGGGACGCCCAGTGTGCGCGCCAGGGCGATGGCGGACAGATCGCTCTCATCCACGGGGGCGGTGAATATTTCATAGGGGATGCCCAGGGCATCCAGTATTCTGGCTGCGTTGGTCTTTTTTGTCGGCATGATGTCCGGCCGGATAAAACGCGTTTTCCGCAGGGCCGGAACGGCGTAAGGAAGCCGTTCCGGAGGAGGTCGCTTTTATTCGCTTTCCCTGTTTGCGCCGCCGATGCGGCGCTTTTCCCACAACTGCATGTCTTTCATCTTCTTGCGGCGTTCGCGCTGCAGTTCCTTGCAGACAAGGGGGGTATGCTTTTTCAGCCCCCACTTCTCGCGGTAGCTTTCCGCGTCGAGATCATGCGTGGCAAGATGCTTGCGGGTAATAATCTTGAAGGTTTTGCCGCACTCCAGACAGGTGACGGACTTTTCCTTTATGGATTTGGCCGGCGGCATCGCAGGCGCGGAGGAACCTTCCTCTTCAATGGAGGTTTCTTCCAGCGTCTTGAGGCTTGCGGCCAGAGTGCGGACCATGGAGGTGATTTCTTCTTCCGACATGACACGCACTGACGCCTGGGCTTTTACGATTTCCAGCGCCTGTTTCAAATAGTCATCCATTATACTGCTCCTGAAAAAGGTCTGCCATATATTCATAGTATAGTCGGCGGACGGTTTGTACCTTTCTATATGCCGGGATATAAAAAGAATGCAAGTGTTTTGTGCCGGAGTTCTGTTGCAGAGTTGTGTTGAAAAAATCCTTGACCTTCGGAGGCGCGAGAGCAGCGGCTATGGAGGCCGACCGGACGGCTCCCCGCGGGGCCGTGTCCGTTGCCGGGCACAACAAGGCGTACGGACATCGAGAGCAGAAATGACCCCCCGCCGCATGACCATGCGGCATGGAGGAGGCACGGAGCACGAGCGCGGCGTTTTCCGCGCAAAATGCGCACGGGAGCGGGTATCGGCAAGGCCGAGTGGTGAGCGCCATCGGGAGGGCGCGGTCAAATGTCACGCGCGGATACATGCCGCGACGCTGCCGGAGCGGAACAGTGCGCCGCATGCATCGCCCCGGCGCAATTCTCCGGCAGAATGCTCTGGAGGCTGAAATGCGCCGGGGGAGAGGAAAAGGCTATTTGAAAAGTTTCCCGAGTCCTCTGCTTATTTCCCGTTCCAGCCTTCCTCCAGGCTGCAGGGAAAGATCGATATTCTTCAATTTTTTTCCCATATCCAGGTGATAGGAAGGCTTGTCAAGAGTGCCGCGGACACTGACCGGGAGGCTGGCCGCCCCCGCGACGCGGAGAGAACCCGCCAGGTCCAGCGTCCGCTTCGGCAGATTGATGGTTCCCTTGCCGGAAAGTTCGAGTTCCGGTGAGACGCAGCGCGCGTCAGTCACGGAAATGACGCCCTTGTCGCTGCTGAATGTGACCAGGACTTTTTCAAAATCGGTGCCGGAAGATGTCAGCTTTTCAATTTTTTCCATGCCCTGTGTCCGTCCGCCCAAAAGTGTGATCAGCCCTTTCAGATCCCGCGTGACGGACGCAAGATCGGTCAGTCTGAGATGCAGCGGCGAAGCGGAGATGCTTCCCTGCCCCTTCAGGGTTCCGGCGGCGTCCGCCGCGTTGAAGCCCAGCCTGGCGTTGACGCGGCCCTTTCCGGAAATCTGGTCGGGGCGGAGCGCCTTGAATCTGGGCAATGTTTCCATGACCTGGCGCAGATCCATGTCCTCCGCGCTGAGTTGCAGCCGTACATCCGTATCCTTCAGGCTGCCGCCGCCGGATACCAGCGAGGAAATGGAAGGCAGAACCACGTCTACGGATGATTTTGCGTGACTGTTCCATGCCGTGAAGGTGAGCGGGTTGACGCTGTATGTGCCCTGGTCTCCGCTGATTCGGGCCTGGATGTTGTTCAGGAGCAGATTTCTCCAGACAAGGCGCTCAACGGTCAGGGTGAGATCGAGCGCGGGCCAGGGCTGGACAACCAGCACAGTCGCTCCGTTTTCGGTTCTGCGTTCCGTCACGCGCGGTATGGAGGCGGAGTTTTCTTCCGTTCCCGGTTCAGCGGCATAGCGGGTCGGAACCAGTTCGCCCAGATTCAGACGGCCGCGCAGCATGGGCGGTTCAATACCGGCGTCCAGCGAGCCGGAAAAACTCGTGCCGTCCAGACTGCCTTCCAGCTTTTCCAGCACAAGGTGACCGCTTTTGAGACTCAGTACGGCGCTGGCGTTGAGCGCCGACAGAGCCGTTTCATCGGGAAAGGGATTACGGCCGAGAGCCTGCAGCAGCAGACGGGGGGACCCCTTGCAGCTCGCCTGAATGCCGCCGGTGCCTTTCAGCAGCACATGCTCGGGCAGATCATGGGGAGCCGTGGCGAGGAGCCTGGCCATGTCCGGAGCGGAAAGCGTTCCGGAGGCGCTGAGGGTGAGGCCGGGCATGCTGGTTTCCAGCCTGTTCAGCTCCAGTACGCCGCTTTCGGGAGTCCAGGACATTCCGCCGGAAAGAGCGGCATCCTGGGTAAAGCCCATATGCTCCTCCGGATGGATGAGCGCCTTGTGGACAATGGCCGTGAACGCGCCGTTCTTGCAGGCCAGATTGCTTTCCAGGGAAAGGCCCGCCCGGCGGAGAACGTCGTTCGGCTTCTGCCGGAATGAAACATGGCCGGACGCCTCCAGTCCCAGTGTCGCATTGGGCCGGGCGTTGGTCAGCTTGAGGGCGATGTCTGAAAACGCGCAGGAACGCCCGTCCTCCCCTGTGAGCACAATGGACGCCCTGTTCAGGATTGCCGCGTCGGGAGCGAGGGCAAGCAGACTGTTGACGCGCTCCTCAAGGCTGCGTCCCGCCGCGTCCTGTACGGGAGAATCCTCCGCCGCGGCAGGAGATGCGCTCTGCCCGGCGGGAGAGGAGGCCGCCGGAGGCCGAGCGGAGGGAAAGCGGCAGAGAATCTGCAGATCATCTGCTTCAAGGCCGGTAAGCTCCATGCGTCCGGCCAGCAGAGCAGAAGCGGAAAGACGGATGCTTGCCCGGCTGAAGGAAACGGAAACGGCATCTTCCTGCTCTCCCCAGGAAGAAGGGCCGAGCGTCAGGCTGAGCCCGGGAAACAGGCTGATTTCCGGCAGAGTCTCCATATGCAGCGGCTTGCCGGTATTTTTTTCCACCAGATGACTGAACTTTTGCAGAATGACGTCGCCCTGCGTCCTGAGAAACATCCAGCCTCCCGCCACTGCAAGCGCCAGTGTGATGACAATTCCGAGAACAATTTTGCGGAACATGGCCCACCGCCCTGTTTTTTGCTTATGTTAGCGCTCCTCCCGCCCACCTTGCAAGGCTGTATTTCATGGGCACGCGCGGTCTTGCCATAAGCCGCCGCCCCCGGCATACTCGCTGCCTCATGCAAGGAGAATGTCATGCCGAAAGCCTCCTTTCCCTCCGTTGTCCCGCTGCCCTGCGGTCTGCTCGAACAGATCCGGCTTCCCCCGGCGATCATGGTGCTGGGCACATCTTCCGATGCCGGCAAAAGTCTGCTCGCCGCGGGCCTGTGCCGCCTTTTCGCCCGGCGCGGGTTGAACGTCGCGCCGTTCAAGTCCCAGAACATGGCGCTGAATTCCGCCGTCACTGATGAAGGGAAGGAGATGGGGCGCGCCCAGGCGCTTCAGGCACGGGCCTGCGGGCTGCGTCCCGATGTCCGGATGAATCCGGTGCTGCTCAAGCCCCAGTCGCAAACCGGCTCTCAGGTCATTGTCATGGGAGAGGCGCGCGGCCATTACCGGGTGCGGGAATATGAGCGTCTCAAGCCTGTGCTCTTCCGTGAGGTCTGCGAGGCGTACGCCTCACTCGCCCGGGGGAGGGACCTCATGATTCTGGAAGGTGCGGGCAGCCCGGCGGAAATCAACCTCAGGGCGGCCGACATCGTCAATTCCCGCATGGCCAGAGAAGCCCGCGCGCGCATGATCGTGGTCGGTGATATCGACAGGGGGGGAGTCTTCGCCTCGCTGACCGGTACGCTGGCTTTAATGGAGAAGTGGGAACAGGACATGGTGGACGGACTGGTGATCAACAAATTCCGGGGAGACGCCTCTCTTCTGCCGCCTGCCCTTGACGCGGTGGCTGCCCTGACAGGCAAGCCGTTTCTCGGCGTGGTTCCCTGGGTGGATGACCTGCTTCTGCCGGAAGAGGATTCCGTATCCTATCGGGCCGGGCGCATCCTGCGCCGGGAAGCGGCGGGGGCGGACGATGCGGGCTTGCGGGAGGATGAGCTTGACGTGGCTCTCATTGACGTGCCCTATCTGAGCAATCTTTCGGATATGGATCCCCTGCTGGCGGAGCCGGGCGTGCGCGTGCGCATGGTGACGCGCCCGGAGGAGCTGGGCCGCCCGGATCTGATCGTTCTGCCAGGCAGCAAGAGTACCGCATCCGATCTGCGCGCCCTGCGGAAGCGCGGAATGGAAGAGGCTCTGCACGGAGAAGCCGGGCGCGAGGGCGGGGCGGATATCCTCGGCATCTGCGGCGGGATGCAGATGATGGGGGAACATATCGCCGATCCGGACGGGCTGGAAGATGGCCCCGGGCATGTGGAGAAAGGGTTCGGCCTGCTGCCGCTGGTCACGGCGCTGGTCGGGGAAAAGGTTCTGCGGAGGGCCGGAGCCGTGGATGAGGTGCTGGGGCTTCCCCTGTCTGTCTACGAGATCCATCACGGCAGAACGGAAGTCCTCGTTTCAGACTCCGCGGAGGGGGGGAAGGGCGGATGTGCGCGGACCTGGACCCGTGCCCCCGACGGCGGCGCGCACGGCTGGATGCTGGAGCAGGGTGGAGGAAGAGGGACGATATGGGGGACCTACGGCCATGGACTTTTCGATGACGACGCCTGGCGCTGTGCGTTCCTGAACCGGCTGCGCCGCAGGCGGGGCAAGAGTGAGGGAACCGTGACGATGTGGTCGCCGGACGCCTCTCTGGATCGGCTGGCTGACGCGCTGGAAAAAAATCTGGACATGGGGCGGATGTGTGCGCGGCTTTCCCTTCCCCGCAGTCTTTTCCTGTGAGAACGCTGAGTTAACTGCAGCATGCATGCTCCGCAAAACCGCGGGAAAACGCTGACCAAGCATTCTCCTGCGGCAGGCTGGCGCTGCGGCGTCGGGTTGTTTGGCACCGCTGGCATAAGCTGACAAAGCTGTTGCATTTCATTTCTGTTTATTTTTTTTTATAAGAAAATCAACGGATTGATCCTTTAAAATCAAAAAATCGCAGCAAAAAATTGAAATTGTATTTCATTGTTGTTGACAGAAAATGGAAGCCTTGCCATATAAGAAGCGTCCGGGAAATTTTCCCGGGCGTGAAAGGCCGCCGAAACGACACGGATTTCCGCACACAAGGAGCTGTCATGCAAGGTTTTGTTGTTGGCGTCATTGTGTTTCTGGCGCTGCTGTATTTTGTGCGCAGGGTCAGGCAGACGACCAGACCCGGAGGGGGCTGCGGCTGTGGTTGCAGCGGCTGCAGCCATGCTCCGAAAGACGGTTCGGTCTCATGTCCCTCTTCAAGGAATGCATAAGAATGTTGAGTGGTTGATCATATTTTTTTATCAGGTTATTGAAATCAGAATTCAATTTGTGATTGCGGAGTATTTTTGGGCATGCGCCCGGAGTCGGACAGGCAGGCCCGTTTCCTCCTTCCCTGGTCCGCAAAGGTTTTCCGCCGGCGTCGGCAGATGTTTTCGGTTGTGAAGGCTTTGTACGGATATCGGGATACCTGCAAAGACTCATGCCGGAGAAGCCGTACGGATGCGAACCTGATGAAAAGGCGTGTCGGGCGGCTGCCGGCTGACTGTATATGCCCCGCTCCTCGCGGGGCGGAGAGGATGCGAGAAAGGAGTTCATGAACATGGCAGAGGGCAAGTCCATCGGACTGAGAGAAATGAAAGAAGGTCAGAAGGGCCGTATTCTGCGCATAGGAGCGGACGGCGAACTGGGACGCCGTATCCGTGACATGGGGCTGATTCCCGGTGTTGAGGTGGAAGTGGTGGGGCATGCTCCGCTGCGTGATCCCGTCGCGCTGCGTCTGTCCGGCGTGACCCTGGCCCTGCGCAATCGTGAGGCGGACTATATCAGTGTGGAGGTGAAGGCATGAGCCAGGCGCAGCAGACCGGAAGCGCGAAAGTCAGGGGCGGGGGCACTGTCCTCGGTTACGCGGAAGGACGCCCGCGGATTGCTCTCGCGGGCAATCCGAACTGCGGCAAGACCACGGCGTTCAACGCATGGACGGGCGCGCGCCAGCATGTGGGCAATTACCCCGGCGTGACGGTGGAACGCAAGGAAGGCGTGGCGCATGCGCGCGGTCAGGCCGTACATCTGGTGGATCTTCCCGGCACCTATTCCCTGACTGCCTACTCCATGGAAGAAGTCGTCGTCCGCCGCGAGCTGACCGAAAACGCTCCTCTGGCCGTCATTGACATGGCCGACGCTTCGGCATTGGAGCGCAACCTGTACCTGACGGTGCAGCTGCTGGAGATGGGGCAGCCGCTTGTGCTTGCCCTTAACATGATGGACGAGGCCCGCAAGGCCGGGTATCAGATTGACACGGCAAGGCTTTCCAGAGCGCTTGCCTCGCCTGTGGTGGAAACCGTGGCCCGCTCCGGAGAAGGGCTGGATGCGGCCCTTTCCGCCGCGCTTGAAATCGGTCACTCGGAGTCGGCCCGCAAGGGGCTGCGGATTTCGTACGGTTCCGATCTCGATCCGGTGCTGGGTTCCATGGAACGGCAGATCACGGAGGCCGGAATCTGGAAGGGGGCGGCTCCCGTGCGCTGGTTCGCGGTCAAGCTGCTGGAGGGGGACGCCGAGGCATGGAGTCAGCTTCAGGCGGCGGACTCCCGCCTGGAAGCCGTATTGCGCGCCGAATACAATACCGTGGCCGCCCATATCCGATCCACCACGGGAACCTCGCCGGAGGCGGTGATTTCCGATTACAGGTACGGGTTCATCAGGGGCATGCTGAAAGACGGCGTGATCACCCATGTGGGGAATCGGGATCGTCTGGCCCTCAGCGACAAGCTGGACAAGGTTCTGGTCAATCCTCTGCTCGGACCGATCATCATGCTTGCCGTTCTGTATCTGGTATTTCAGGTGACGTTCGTCATCGGGGCCTATCCTCAGGGGTGGGTCGAAGAATTTTTCGGATGGCTGGGTGAGATTTCCACCGCCGTGCTGCCCGAAGGGCTGGTTCAGTCTCTGGTTGTTGACGGGCTGATTGCCGGGCTGGGCGGCATTCTGAGTTTTGTTCCTCTGGTGCTTATCCTGTTTGCCTTTGTGGCCTTTCTTGAAGACACCGGGTACATGGCGCGCATGGCGTATATGGTGGATCGCATCTTCCGCGCGTTCGGTCTGCATGGCAATTCCATGATGGCCTATATCACTGCGGGCGGCATCGCGGGCGGCTGCGCCATTCCCGGCGCCATGGCCACCCGCACGCTGCGCAGCCCCAAGGAAAAGCTGGCCACCCTGCTGACGCTTCCCTACATGCCCTGCGGCGCGAAACTGCCTGTGTTCCTGCTGCTTGCAGGCGTGTTTTTCCCCGGCAGCGAGGCCACCGTGATGATGTGCATGCTGCTTGCCGGCTGGGTCAGCGCCCTGATTATCGCCCGGTTGCTGCGCTCCACCATCATCAGGGGAGAATCCACTCCGTTTGTCATGGAACTGCCGCCTTACCGCCTGCCCACTCTGCGCGCCATAGGCATCCACTGCTGGGAACGCGCATGGATGTACATCAGGAAGGCCGGTACCGTGCTGCTTGCCGCGTCCATCCTGATCTGGGCCGCCATGACCTTCCCCCAGCTTGACGAACAGGCCGCCGCGCCCTACGAGGCCGCCATTGCCGCCGCCGAGGAAAAGCTGGAAGCTCTGCCTTCCGACGCTTCCGAGGAAATGCGCGCGGCCGCACAGTCTGAGGTTGATCAGGCCCGGCAGAATCTGGCCGAAGCCGAGCTTCAGAATACCGTGGGCGGCCGCCTGGGCATGGCGCTTGAGCCTCTGACCAGCCCCGCCGGTTTCAACTGGCGCACCAATGTCGGACTGGTAAGCGGCATCGCCGCCAAGGAAGCCCTGGTATCCACTCTCGGCACCGCGTATTCCCTGGGTGAAGTGGATCCCGAAGACGCCGGTTCCCTGGCTGAAACCCTTGCCTCCCAGCCTGACTGGTCTCGCGCCAATGCGCTTTCCCTGATGCTCTTTGTTCTCCTCTATTCCCCGTGCTTCGTGGCTCTGGTGGTCATCAAGAACGAGGCCGGAGGCTGGCGCTGGCTGGTGTTCTCTCTGGTGTTCAATACGCTGCTGGCCTATGGGGTGGCGGTCGTCGCCTACCATGTCGGTCTGTCCGTGTGGGGATAGGGCATGCGCCCCCCCTCGTGCCCGTGCCGGAGCGTATGCCTCCGGCGGGACGGACGGGTATAAACATTACGGCGGTTCACAGTGCCGTCCGCCCATCCGGATCGTCCGCATGCGATCCCCGGCGGATGAAGAAAAATGCGGCTGCGGCGGGCCTTGTCCTCCTCCCCCGTGCAAGGCCGCAGGCACAGGAACCGGCCGTCGAAGGGGAAACCCTTCCTTCGAAGGGCGGCTCGCCGGAAAGTGCGACGGGTTGGTCGGGCCGGTCGTCCGGCGGGTCGCCCAAAGAAATGAAGATGACCGGAAAATAAGGAAGATATTTTGGAGCAGAGGGAGGACCGGCGGCTGAAGCCCCGCGATGCTGAGGCCGTGACTTCCCTGCGGAGCCGGTTCCTCCTCTGTTTCAGGCGTGAAGGCCGCGGCCCGGAACTGTTGAAGACCGGCCGCAGACAGACTTAACCATGGAATGTTTTTCTGGAGAGGTTGAATCATGAACGAGAATCTGAAGTATGGCTTGTTTTTTCTGGGAGGAGTGGCTCTGGGAGCGGTGGGCGCCGTTGCGGTGAGCAGGGGCAAGCTTGATCTCAAGCCGTTTGCCACGGAGCTGATCAGTCGGGGCATGGATATGAAGGATGCCGTGCTTGCCAGGGTGGACGGCGTAAAGGAAGATGTGGAAGACATGGTGGCCGAAGCCCGGGCCGCGGCCGAAGAACGCAAGGAACAGAAGGCCTGATTCGCCGTAGCCTTCAATGTGCAGACGTCGCCGCCGCGAGAGCATTCCGGCGGCGACGTCTGCACTGGGGGCGCATTTCGGGGATACAGCGTTTGCTCATGAAAATGCCTTCCGGCACAAGGTTCCAGTGGTTTTTCACGCCTGAAGCCGGAGCTGTACGCCGCAAGGTGAATTGCGGCGACACCGGATACGGTGGGCATATTCAGCCGTCGGCATACAGGTTCTTGCAGGTGAGGAGCGCGATGTGTCCCGCTCCGTTCAGGTCCGGGAGCCTTTTCAAGGCGAAAAGGTTCTAACCGCATGCCATTGAGGTCATCATGTTTGTTGTTGTTCACGAACTGCCGGGGCGGATACGTTTCCGTTCGGACAAGCCGTTCGGGCGCGATATCGCGCTTCGTCTGGCTGAAGGGCTGGATGCCCTGCCCGGCATAGAGGGCGTGCGGGTCAACCCCCGCACGGGCAGCGTGCTGCTGCTTTACGCGTTTCCCGAAGCTCTCGGGGCAGCTCGCAGACTGCTGGCGCAGAATCCTCTCTCCTTGCCCAGGGTTATGGAGCCGGAGACATCCGGCCGGAACTCCAGGCCGAGCTTTGCGCCGTTGCTGCGTTATTTTCTCCTGCGTCCCCTTTTGCCCATGCCCCTGCGCATGTTCGCCGCGCTGCGCCGTGGCCTGCCCTTTCTGTTCAAGGGGGCGGCATCGCTGCTGCACGGGCGCCTGAATGTGGAAGTTCTGGATGCCACGGCCATCGGCGCATCGCTGATCATGCGCGACTTCAATACGGTCGGTCTGCTGACGCTGCTGCTCGCTTTCGGGGAATCCCTGGAGGAATGGACACGGAAGAAGTCGCTGACCAGTCTTGCGGAACGTCTGGCCCTGACGGTGAACACCATATGGGTACGGCGCGGCGGGCAGGAATTGCAGATTCCGCTTGAGCATCTGGCTGACGGCGATCTGGTGGTGGTTCGCGCAGGCTCCGCCATTCCGGTGGATGGACGGGTCATGGAAGGAGAGGCTTCCGTCAACCAGGCTTCCATGACCGGGGAAGCTCTTGGCGTGCTGCGCGCGCCGGGGAGCTTCGTCTTTGCCGGAACCGTCGTGGAGGAAGGCTGGATTGCCGTTGAACCGACAGGGGTGGGGCGTCAGACTCGTTTTCATCAGATTGTGCGTTTCATTGATGAATCGGAAGCCCGCAAGGCGGGCATCCAGGGCAAGATGGAACGGCTGGCCGACGCCGTGGTGCCGTTCAGTTTTCTGCTTGCGGGGCTGGTGCTGCTCGTGACCCGCAACCCCATGCGCGCGGCCGGCGTTCTTATGGTGGACTACTCCTGTGCGCTCAAGCTGGCCACGCCGCTGGCCATCCTGGCCGCCATCCGCGAGGGCGCGGGGCGCGGGGTGCTGGTCAAGGGCGGGCGCTTCCTTGAGGTTCTGGCGCAGGCGGATGCGGTGGTGTTCGACAAGACCGGAACGCTGACCGAGTCCCGTCCGCATGTGCGCGAGGTAGTGCCCGCGCCGGGACGGACGCGTGAAGAGGTGCTTCGTCTCGCCGCCTGTCTGGAAGAGCATTTTCCCCATCCTGTGGCGCGCGCCGTGGTGCGCAGGGCGGAGGAGGAAAACCTCCATCATCAGGAAGAACACGCCGATGTCAAATATGTGGTGGCGCACGGCATCGCTTCGGAACTGCGCGGACAGCGGGTGTTTATCGGCAGCCGCCATTATATCGAGCAGGATGAGGGCATCAGCGTGGAATCCATGCTGCCGGAGGTCGCCCGCCTGGCGGAAGCCGGTCAGTCCGTGCTGTATCTGGCCATCAACAACGACATTGCCGGGCTTATCGGCGTGGAAGACCCCCTGCGCCGGGAATCTCCCGAAATCATCCGGAGCCTGCGGGAACATGGCGCAAGACGCATCGTCATGCTGACCGGCGACGACGAGCGCAGCGCGGCCGCGGTGGCCCGCAGGCTGGGCATTGATGAATATCGTGCCCAGGTTCTGCCCACGGACAAGGCGGAAATAGTAAAAAATCTGAAAGACGAGGGGTTCCGCGTACTGATGATCGGAGACGGCATCAACGATTCCCCGGCCCTCTCAGCAGCGGATGCGGGGGTGACCCTGCGTGACGGAGCCGACCTTGCCCGGGAAGTGGCGGACGTGGTGCTGACCCGCGGCGGCCTTGGGGAAATCATTACCGCCATGGAGCTGGGAAGACGGACGATGGATCGCGTCCGCTTCAATTTCGGCGCGGCGGTGGGACTCAATACGCTGTATCTTGCCGGAAGTCTGTTCGGCCTGCTGCCGCCCGGCGGCAGCGCGGTGCTGCATAATCTGACAACTCTCGGTGTATGCGTGAACGCCATGCGTCCCGTGTTCGGCGGCGTCGAGGGATAAGCTCTGGATTTTGTCAAGGAGAATGAGTTATGGAAGAATGTATTCGCAGTATTGCTCCCGGAAGAATCAGGGTTCGGCATGACGCGCTGAAAGATGCGGAACTTGCCGAAAGGGTGCGAGGTTTTCTGGAGACGAAGGAGGGCGTGCGCTCCGCCTCCGTCAATCCGCGCACCGGCTCGCTGCTGCTGGAATATGATCCGGAGCATCTTGCTCCGCTGCATCTTCTTGCATTTGTGGAAGAAATGCAGCAAACTTTGCATATCGACTTCAGGGAAAAGACGGAAGAAAAATGCGGCTGTTCCCTGTTTCGTCCGCTGTCCGGTCTGATGGGCGGCATGACGCCGCGGCAGTTGGAAAATCGCGGCATGATGCTTGCCCTGGGGGCTTCGGTAGCCTGTATTCTGGCCGGGCGCGGCACGGGGCACGCGGCTTTCGGCTGGGTATTTCTCGCGCTCAACGCCCTGCATCTTGTGAGGTATCGCAAGTGCCTGTAGGCGGCTTCCGGGCTGCGGGCGCCGCCCGTATCTTCCGGTTCGCCGCGGCGGCCTGTCTGATGTCGGCGATGGCCGGATTCGGACTGGCTCTGCTGGCGGGAGCGCTTGCGCTGCTGATACTTGCGCTTGTAACGGCGGGGCTGCTTTTTCCACGCGAACTGCGGCGGGGACGGGCGGTCTGGCGGCGCGGCGCCGCCGTGATGGAGGAATGGATGAATATCCTTCGTCCGCGAACAGTTCACTCCGGAGAAGAGGAGCGGCAGGACTCCGGAAAGGGCGGCTCCGCGAGCTAGCGTGCCGAAACATCTGGAGTTCCGGTATGCCAGCCGTCGTGAATAAGCCGAAAACCACGTTTTCGGCGCGCGCTGTTGCAGCATGGCGTTGAGAATAACCTTGACCGCCGGAGGCGCGAGCGCGGCGTTTTCCGCGGAAAACGCAAGCAAGCGGCCGTGGATACATATCGCCTTTCGCCCGTGTGGAACACGGGCTGTTTTACGGCAGTGAAGGGTGCCGCCCATGCCGGAGCAGCGCCATGCGTCACGCACAGCGCCATCAGCACGGCTCTGCTGCAGAGCCTTTCGGCGAATGAGCTTGACACGGAATGTGAAGCATTTTGTGCCATGCGGCACTGGAGCATGTCGCTATTGAAATGTTCTGCGGAGTCGGACAGGGCAGAGGTTCATCTCTGCCCTCCCTATCCGGTTCGGCGTAACGCATTTGCGGCGTACAGCTCCGGCTTCAGGCGTGAAAGCTGCGGGCCGGAATGCAGGGGGGCCTGGCCGGCAGAGATTTTCAATCACAAAACGCTCCGGATATGGAGCGTTCCATGGTTCGGAATGCGTCGGGAGGGTGTGCCGTGCTGTGCAAACTGAGTGAGCTTGCGGAATGCAGAACTGCCCATGTAGCCGGGCTGCGGGGCGAACGCGAACTTTCGCGCCGCCTGTATTCCATGGGGCTGTGCCCCGGAGCGGAACTGTGCGTGTGCGGCAGTCTTCCGGGCATGGTGCGCGTGCGGATCATGGGGACGACGCTGGGTCTGACCCGTGAGGACGCGGAGAACATAGACGTCAGCCCGGTGGAGTAAGCACGGGCCTGAGTCAGATGCCGGCGGGTGGAGCTTCTTTCAGGCGCATGCGCAGCAGGGGCCATGAGTTCCCCATGTCGTCCAGTTCGCTGCGTTCCGTCACCTGGAAGCCCTGGTGCAGATAGAAGGCCAGCGCTGCGGGGTTCTGCTCGTTGACATCCAGCCTGCGGATGCCGAGTTCTTTTACCGCAAAATCGAGCAGGCGTCTGCCGAATCCCCTGCCCCGCGCGTCGGGCCGCAGAAAAAGCATCTCCAGCTTGTCGCCGTCTGTTCCCATGAATCCCAGCTTTGTCCCCTGAGCATCCCGCAGGATATGCAGAAGGGGGATTTCCCGCAGCCCCTGACGGACAAGCGGGGTCAGCATGACGATATCCGCTTCGGTCAGAAAGCCGTGTGTAGCGCGGACGGAAGAGTCCCATACGGCGAGAAGTTCCTCAAGGTCGTCTTCTCGACGAGGCAAGACAAGTTCCTGCAGATATTCCATGCGGGCACTCCATATGATGTTTCTGGTTCCATTATGCTTTATAGAGTGGCGTTGAAATTAACCTTGACCGCCGGAGGCGCGGCCCCCGCCGCGTGGCGATACGGCATGGAGGGGGGATGGAGTGCGAGCGCGGCGTTTTCCGCGCAAAACGCAAGAGAGAGCGAGTATCGGCAAGGCCGATCGCGCGCCATATGGAGGCCGCGGTCAAACGTCACGCGGAGCGGAGCCTTTGGGCGGCGAAGCCGCATGACGGCGCAAGCGATCCGGTGCGGAACACGGATTGCCTTTGCGGCAACGCATGTTGCCGACAATGCGGGAACAAAAATACGCATCCCGCACAGCAGTGTCAACATGGTTCTCCAAGAGAACCATTCACTTTTGCAATGAAAGTTGCATTTCACTGAAATTCAAAACGGGGTTTTCAGAAAATCCTCGAAAAGGTGAAAGTCTCCTCTGAAAAAGCCGTTTTTTTGAAGGGCAGGGGAGGTGGCAGGGAATCATCCTGTGGAAACGTTCCCCGCCCCTCGCATATGTGTCTTAGAGCGTTTTACTCTCGAAGATATCTGCCGGCCAGACCCCATGTTCCGGCCGCAGCTTTCACGCCGGAAGCCGGAGCTTGACGCCGCAAGTGAATTGCGGCTGCTCCGGCTTCGCGGCGGAGTCTCGCCTTGCTCGACTCCGTAGAGCATTTCGCCATTGAAATGCTCTACTTCTGATATGTTGCCCGCAGGGCGGCGGCGCGTTCACGCATACGGGCGACGCGGGCGCGCAGTCCGGCGCGGTAGGCCTCAAGATCGGCAATGGGCGCGCGGGCCGCGCCGCTTTCCATGGCGGCCTTGGCTACGGCGGGCGTAGTCCATTCAATGATGCGCGGATCAAGCGGGCTGGGAATGATGTAGTCCGGCCCAAAGCTGAATTTCCTGCCGCCGTAGGCGCGGCTCACTTCTTCCGGAACATCCTCGCGGGCCAGCAGAGCCAGAGATTCGGCCGCAGCCAGTTTCATTGCCTCGTTGATTTCCGTGGCCTGCACGTCCAGCGCGCCACGGAAGATGAAGGGAAAGCCGGAGACGTTATTAATCTGGTTGGGACAGTCGGAACGTCCTGTTCCCATGAGTACGTCGGGCCGGGCGGCCTTGGCCTCGGCGTAGCTGATTTCCGGTTCGGGGTTGGCGCAGGCGAAGATGACGGGCTGAGGAGCCATGCTCCTGACCATATCGGGCGTGACGAGTCCGGCAGTGGACAGGCCGAGAAACATGTGCGCCCCGCTCATCGCCTCGGCCAGAGAAGCGTCCCTTTCCCGGGCGAATGCCGCCTTGGTGGGATGCAGGGCGGCCAGACCTCCGGGGCGCTGCTTATGGATGAGTCCCTTGCTGTCGAACATCCAGATGTTTTCCCTGCGCACGCCGAGCGCAATGTAGAAATTGGCGCAGGCAATGCCGGCCGCGCCCGCGCCGGCCACGACGACCTTCATGTCTTCGGGTCTGCGACCGGCGAGGTGGGCGGCATTGATCAGCCCCGCACCGGAGATGACGGCGGTGCCGTGCTGGTCGTCATGGAATACGGGGATATTCATGACTTCCTTGAGTTTCTGTTCGATATGAAAACATTCCGGAGCCTTGATGTCTTCCAGATTGATTCCTCCGAAGGTGGGTTCCAGAGCTTTGACCACACGGATGAACTCGTCCGGCTCCCTGCAGTCCAGCTCCAGATCGAAAACATCCACGTCAGCGAACAGTTTGAACAGCATGCCCTTGCCTTCCATGACGGGCTTGCCCGCAAGGGGGCCGATGTCCCCGAGGCCGAGCACGGCGGTGCCGTTGCTGATCACGGCGACCAGATTGCTCCGGGCGGTGAGTTCCGCTGCTGCGGAGGGAGCTTCGGCAATGGCGCGGCAGGCATCGGCCACGCCGGGGGAGTAGGCGAGGGTAAGATCTTCCTGCGTGTCACCGCGCTTGGTGGGCAGCACTTCCACTTTGCCGGGCCGGGGTTCGGCATGGTATTTCCAGACGTCTTCCTTGGTATAGCTCATGAAACGGGAACCTTGGGTTGCAGGTTGGCTGAAGGAACGCGCAGGGCGCGATCATGTGACAATCAGGCAGGGCGAAGTATACGGAGCGGGAAAGACTTGCGCAAGTGCCGGAAGGAGCGGGAAGCCTGCGGGCATGCCGCTGCTTTCCCTTTCCTTCCTGCCGCAGGAAGGAAAGGGCCTCCGGTTCCAAACGGAACCGGAGGCCCTTTCAGGTCTGTATGGCTGTGGAGGGCGTTCCGTCTACTTCACTTCGGTGAAGTCGGCGTCCATGACATCGTCGCCCTTGTCCTGACCGCCCTGGGAACCTGCCGCGCCCTGCGCTCCTGCGGCTCCGGGCTGCGCGCCTGCGCCTCCGGCCTGCTGTTGCTGGTAGAGCTGTTCGGCCAGCTTGTGCGAAGCCTTGGCCAGCTCTTCCGTGGCGGACTTGATGGCGGCGGCGTCTTCGCCTTCCATGAGTTTTTTCAGGGCGTCCATCTTGGACTGAATATCAGCCCTGAGACCGGCGTCCAGCTTGTCGCCAAGGTCGTTCAACGACTTTTCGGTACCGTAGATCAGACTGTCGGCGTGGTTGCGCGCTTCAATGACTTCCTGCTTCTTCTTGTCGTCAGCGGCATGGGCTTCGGCTTCACGCACCAGATTCTGAATCTCGGCTTCCGACAGGCCGGAGGACGAGGTGATCTGGATGGACTGCTGCTTGCCGGTACCAAGATCCTTGGCGGATACGTTCACGATGCCGTTGGCGTCGATATCGAAGGTCACTTCGATCTGCGGCATGCCGCGCGGCGCGGGCGGGATGCCGGTGAGGTCGAAACGGGCCAGAGTCATATTGTCGCCCGCCATGGGACGTTCGCCCTGGAGAACATGAATGGACACGGAGGGCTGGTTGTCCGCGGCGGTGGTGAAGGTCTGGCTCTTGCGGGTAGGAATGGTGGTGTTGCGATCGATCAGCTTGGTGAACACGCCTCCCATGGTTTCAATGCCGAGAGACAGAGGAGTCACGTCGAGCAGCAGCACGTCCTTCACATCCCCGGCGAGCACGCCGCCCTGGATGGAGGCGCCCATGGCGACCACTTCATCGGGGTTCATGGAGCGGTTGGGCTCCTTGCCGAAGAATTCTCCCACCTTTTTCTGCACCAGCGGCATACGGGTCATGCCGCCCACCAGGACAACCTCATCAATTTCGGAAGCGGAAAGTCCGGCGTCGGCCAGAGCCTTGCGGCAGGGTTCGATGGAACGATCCACAAGGTCACCCACCAGCTGTTCCAGCTTGGCGCGGGAGAGCTTCATCATCAGATGCTTCGGCCCGCTGGCGTCGGCAGTGATGAAGGGCAGGTTGATTTCCGATTCCATGGAAGAGGAAAGCTCCTTCTTCGCATTTTCCGCCGCTTCCTTCAGGCGCTGCAGAGCCATGCGATCCTTGGACAGATCGATGCCGCTTTCCTTCTTGAATTCCTCTACAAGGTGTTCGATGATGCGCTGGTCGAAGTCTTCGCCGCCCAGGAAGGTATCACCGTTGGTGGCGCGCACTTCGACGACATTGTCGCCCACTTCCAGAATGGAAATGTCAAAGGTGCCGCCGCCCAGGTCGAACACGGCGATTTTCTCGTTGGCCTTCTTGTCGAAACCATAGGCCAGGGAAGCCGCCGTGGGTTCGTTGATGATGCGCTTGACGTCAAGTCCCGCGATGCGGCCCGCGTCCTTGGTAGCCTGGCGCTGAGCGTCATTGAAGTAGGCGGGCACGGTGATGACCGCTTCCGTCACGCTTTCGCCAAGGTAGGCTTCGGCATCCTTCTTGAGCTGGGCGAGAATCTTGGCGGAGATTTCCGGCGGGCTGTAATGGCGACCGTCCACTTCCACCGCCGCATCGCCGTTGCCCGCAGCCACGATGCGATAGGGGGAATGTTCCTTCCAGCGGGTGACCTCGGGAGCGTCGTAACGGCGGCCCATCAGACGTTTCACCGCGAAAACGGTACGTTCGGGATTGGTTACGGCCTGGCGCTTGGCGGTATCGCCCACCAGAGTTTCCTTATCGGTGAATGCCACAATGGAGGGAGTGGTGCGCCCGCCGTTGGGATTGGTAATGCACTTGGGATCCTTGCCTTCCATCACATAGACGCAGCTATTGGTGGTGCCAAGGTCGATGCCTATAATCTTGCCCATATGTAAATATCCTCCTCGTCGTGCGTAGGGTTGGAGCGTCCGGACAGAAAAAAACGCCGGGCAGCCCCTGCGGATTTTTGCTGAACATCTGCGTCATGTACGCGCCGCAGGGCGAACTGTTCCGCCCCGGCGGCGCATGCACCGCAAAACCTTTCAGGGGAGGGCGGTCTGCAACCGCCTTCGCAGAAGAAAGTAAGTTGCTTTTGCAGGGCGTCTAGAGGGGAACGGCGTATTTTTCGATTTTTTTTGAAGGAACTGTCTTGCCGGCCTGATGCTTCATGAGGCCAGCCATCTCGGAAGGGTGGGAAAAGACGGGAAAAAAGGGCGAAAGACAGAGTGCGCCGCGATGGCAGCGCGAGAGTGAAGGCAGGCCGGGAAAACCGCGCGGGAAACGGCCGCCGGGAAGTCAGGCCCGTCCGGCGGCGATGTCGGCGGCAGGCGGCGTCAGATATCGGCGTCCAGATCCCGGTAGGAGCGGACATGGACAAAGGCCGCTCCTTCGTCGTCCGGAGCGGGACGCTGGACGGTACAGACGAGTTCCAGGGAGGAACCCACCATGTCATCCAGATCAATGCCCGCGCCGCGGGGGAGAATGGCGAACAGCAGGGAAGAGCCGCTTTGTTCGAGCGCAACCCTGCACTGCGGATCAGACGGTGCGGAAGTAAAAGGAACCAGCGTGCCGCGAAGCGTGAGAGGAGCAGCGGAAAGGCTCATGAAGGCAACCTCATTCCCGGCGATCCTGCCGGGACAAAGGGGAAACGGATACGGGCGCGCCAGCCCCGGAACCTCCCGCGGAGCCGGAAGGCAGGGAGCCCCGGAACCGTCTGGGGCGGGCCGCTTCGGAGTTGAAACGCTCCGGCCCTGAAAAGGGCGGTATTCAAGGGAGTTGTGCGGCAAAGGCCGCGCCTTGTCAAGATGCTTTCCGGCCGCGCTTTGGTGTAGAATAGTGTTGAACATGACCTTGGCCGCCGGAGGCGCGAACGCAGCGAGCCATGGAATGATGCCCCCCCGCCGCATGGCAATGCGGCATCCTGGGGGGCACGGAGTGCGAGCGCGGCGTTTTCCGCGCAGAACGCAAGCGGGAGCGAGTATCGGCAAAGCCGATCGAGCGTCATCAGGAGGTCGCGGAAGCAATGTCTCGCAGAGCGGGGCCTTCGGGCGGCGCAGCCGCACGAACGCGCAAGCGAGCCGGCCGCGGACACATGATGCCTTTGCCCATGTGGAACACGGGCTGTCTTTGCGGCAATGGATATTGCCGCCTGTGCCGGAGCAAAACCGTACGCTCCGCGCAACGCCGCCAACACGGTATGACAGAGCCTTCGCCTTTTCAAGGAAAACAGCATTTCAGCTATCTGAAATTCAGGGCGAATTTTTCAGAAAATCGTCTCTCCCGCGCTACTCGATTCCCGCGCGCAGGCAGTCGTGCATATGCAGTATGCCCGCAACTCCGCCGGAGCCGTCTTCCACCATCAGACAGGTGATGCGCCGTCCGTTCATCAGGGCCAGAGCTCTGGAAGCGGGAGCGTCGGGGGCAATGGTCACGGGGGCGGGCGTCATGATCTCGCCCGCGCGGCGGTGCAGAAGGTCGTCGCTCATATGACGGCGCAGGTCGCCGTCACTGATCATGCCCGCAAGGCGTCCGTCACGGGTGACGCCCAGACAGCCGAATCCCTTGGCGCTCATAATCACCAGAGCTTCGCTCATGGGGGTGGATTCGTCCGCCAGCGGGATTTCGTCGCCCGTGTGCATGATGTCGCGCACCAGGCGCAGACGGCGGCCGAGGTGCCCGCCGGGGTGGAACAGGGAGAAATCCGCGGCCGTAAAGCCGTGCAGTCTGAGCAGCGCCATGGCCAGCGCATCCCCCATGGCCATCATCATGGTGGTGGAGCTGGTAGGCGCGCATCCCAGCGGGCAGGCCTCTCCCACATCCGGCAGGATCAGGGGGAAATCCGCCTGTCTGCCCAGAAAACTGTCTGGGTTGCGGGTCATGGCGATGACCGGAATGCCCCGCCTGACCGCATACTCAAGAATGTCGGCAAGTTCCGGCGATTCGCCGGAATTGGAGAGGGCCAGAAGAATATCGTCTGCCAGAACGCAGCCCAGATCGCCGTGGCTGGCTTCAGCAGGGTGGATGAAGTAGGCCGGGGTTCCGGTGGAGCTGAGCGTCGCCGCGATTTTTCTGGCCACATGTCCGCTCTTGCCCATGCCCGTGACGGCAACTCTGCCGGTGCGGCGGAAGATCGCGTCCACGCAGCGGGAGAAGCCCGCGTCCAGACCTTTCGCCAGACGCTGAAGGGCGGAAGCTTCCTGAATCAGAACCTGTCGGCCGAGAGCCAGCACGGCATCGTCGCGGCTGACGGGAATGGGCGGCGCGTCATACGCGCAGGGGGGGGCTTCTGACATGGCGGCTCCTGCGGAAAGGCGTTTCTGAACGGACGAAATCTAGCCCCGGTCGGCGAGCAAGGCAAGCAGCCCCAGAATGGCCGCTTCCACGGCCTGCGCGCGGATGGCGGCGCGATCTCCGGAAAAATGGAAAACTCTGGCCCGAGCGCCGCCGTGCCATGCCCAGCCCAGCCATACCGTGCCCACAGGCTTGGCGGTACTGCCGCCGCCAGGCCCGGCAATGCCCGTGCTGGCCAGCGCGACATCCGCGCACAGGACGCCGCATGCGCCCTGCGCCATGGCCAGAGCGACTTCCTCGCTCACCGCGCCGCGTGTGGCGAGCATTGCGCCGGAAACCCCGAGAAGACGGGTTTTGGCTTCATTGGCATAGGAAATGACACCTCCCCGGTACCATTCCGAGGAGCCGGGAATATCGGTCAGTGTCGCGCCGATCAGTCCGCCGGTGCATGATTCCGCCGTAGCGCAGCTCAGTCCCCTGTTCTTCAGCAGCAGGCCAAGACGGGCAGCCGGAGCGTCATACAGATCAGGCATGGGCATGTTCCTCCCGCAGGGCGCGTCCGCTCTGACTGAGCATGACTCCGGCCACGACCAGCACAGAGGCGAGGTACTGGGCCGGAGTCATATGCTCGTTGAGACAGAACACGCCCATGAACAGCGTGATGACCGGGATCAGATTGGTGTAGGCTGCCGCGCGTCCGGCGGAGAGCCTTGCGATCCCGTAGTTGTAAAGTCCGTAGCCGCCAAAGGTTGCGGCGATGCCAAGATAGAGAATGGCGGCAGCGGGCATCCAGTCGGGAACAGTCACGGCGAGGCGCACCGGTTCTGCGGAGAAAGGCAGCAGCGAGAGGGCCGAGAAAAACAGGGTGCCCGCGAAGGTCATGGCCGCCGTCAGCAGCAGCGGAGGCAGCACGGCGGAAAGTTTGCGCATGCACAGCGTATAGCCCGTGGCGCACAGTACGGCCAGAGCCTCCAGCGCATTGCCGAGCAGGGGAGCGGGGGAGCTTTCCGAAACTTCGCCGCCGCAGGAAATCCAGATCACGCCGAAGAGGGCCAGAGCGAAGCCGAGCCATGCCCTGCCTTCCATGTTCTCGCCAAGAAAGAGACGCGCCCCTGCCGCCGCGGTCAGGGGCAGCAGCGCAAGCACCATGCCGGCCTGTGCCGAGGAGGTGTGGCGCAGGGCCGAAGTTTCACAGAGGAAATACAGGCAGGGTTCGCACAGCACGCCGAACAGCAGTACACGGCGCACGGCGGGGTGTTTCATGGCGCGGAGAAGACGCGGCAGGAGCGGCAGACAGAGCAAGGCCGCCGATCCCATGCGCAGGGCCATGGCGGATGCGGGAGAGTAGGCCGAAAGGGCGATTTTGAGCCCGATGAAGGTGCTGCTCCATACCAGCATGGAGAGCATGAGCGCGAGATGGGGCAGAATGGAGGAGCGGGCGGAAGGGGACATGGCGGCTCCGGCGGGGCTGTCGATTGGCTGAATTATCATTCTAGCCTTCCGTTCCATGGCCCGCAAGAGGTGTCTGCCCCGGCTGAGCTGCGGAAGAACCGTGCCGCCGGAGCGGGCTTGCCTCCGGCGGCGTGTCGGGCCATACTGGGGCCGCGCCGGGCGCGGGCATCCGGCGGATTTTTCCGAAGACATTCCCTTGCGTCGTCCGTAACCCGACTTGCCATGAAATACCTTTCCAGCCAGCTTTCCATTTTTCTGCGCGAACGGGGCGTCAGGCGCAATCTCGGGATGTTCTTCCGTTTTCTGCTTGTTCTTGTACTCATGGTAGTGCTGTACAGCATTCTTTTCCATTATCTCATGCAGTATGAGGGCCGCAGCTATTCCTGGATCACCGGCCTGTACTGGACGCTGACGGTCATGACGACGCTGGGCTTCGGCGACATTACCTTCACTTCCGATCCGGGCAAGCTGTTTTCCGTGGTGGTGCTGATGACGGGCGTGCTGTGTCTGCTGGTCATGCTGCCCTTTGCCTTCATCCAGTACGTTTACGCGCCATGGCTTGAGGCGCAGAAGAAGGGGACGGTGCCGCGCGGCGCGCCCGCGGGCCTGAAAGGACATATCATTGTCGTGGGAGTATCGCCCGTGGCGCTTGACCTGGTCAATGAACTTGCCCGTTACGGCTTCTACTGCGTGCTGCTCACCGGAGATACCCAGGGCGCTCTCGATCTGCTGGATCAGGGCTATCACGTCATCGTCGGCGATTATGACGACGGAGCTGTATATCAGCGCCTCAATGTGGGCGAAGCCGCCATGCTGACGGCTATGGACAGCGACGTGCGCAACACCAACATCATTTTTTCCGCGCGCGAGGTGAATGCGGATGTACCCGTCGTGGCCAGGGCGGAAAAGACGGAATCCATTGATATTCTGTACCTGGCCGGAGCCTCGCGGGTATTCCAGTTCCGCACGCTGCTCGGGGAGGCTCTGGCGCGGCGCGTGCATATCGATCGTTCCCGGTGCAGCGTGCTGACGGAGTTCGGCCCGCTGCTGCTGGCCGAAGCTCCGGCCAAGGGGACCTTTCTGGCGGGCGGAAGCATACGCGACAGCGAACTGCGGCGGACCACAGGGATCAATATCGTCGGGCTGTGGGAACGGGGACGTTTCCTTCTGCCTCAGGCCGACACCATGATTTCGGAGGAAACCGTGCTGGTCATGGCGGGCACGGCCTCTCAGCTTTCCAGCTTTGATGCGCGTCTGCGGCGTGAGGCGGGAAGCGGCGCGGAAACTTCTCCGGACGGTCCGGTTCTGGTGCTCGGCGGCGGCAGGGTAGGGCTGGCCGCCGCGCGGAATCTGCGCGGGCGCGGGCTGGAGGTGGTCATCGTGGACCGGCGGGAAGTGCCCGCCGAGGAGGGGATAGGCTTCGTCAAGGGGGACGCCGCCGATCTTGCCGTGCTGGAAAGCGCGGGCATCCGTTCCGCCCCTTCCGTCATCATCACCACGCACGACGATGACACCAACATCTATCTGACCATCTACTGCCGCCGTCTGCGTCCGGACATGCAGATCATCAGCCGTGCCACGCTGGGCCGCAACGTGGGCATACTGCATTCCGCCGGAGCGGATCTGGTGCTTTCCCTGGTGTCCATGATGAGCGATGCCATCATCAATCTGCTTTCTCCGGGGCGGGTGTTCATGCTCAGCGAGGGGTTGAACCTGTTCCGGGTGGGGGTGGGACGGAAGCTGCTCGGCAGGAGTCTGGCTTCCAGCGATATCCGCCGGGATACGGGATGCAGCGTGGTGGCGATACGCGGACGGGAGGGGCAGATGCTGATTAATCCCGATCCTCTGCGGGAATTTCAGGCCGGAGATGACCTGTATCTGATCGGGGATTCCGGGGCGGAAAGCGCGTTTTATGAGCGTTATGGCTATGAGGACTGCGCGAACCGGCAGATGTGCGAGCCGTGGAGCGTGCGGCGGGCGCTGATCGACGGAGGCGCGGACTGGGCGGCGGAGGCGTTTTCCGATATGGCGGAGAAGGCTGCGTCCGGGCCGATGTCGGCCTCCGTGCTGCCGGAGCGTGAAAGTCAGAGAGAAGGGCATGACGTTTCCCGAAAAAGGGGAGACGGCAAGCCACAGGGGAGTGCGTGATGAACGAGCGTGAACGGAAGGCGCTGCGCGCCTGGATGGAAGAGGAAGGGCTGCGCGCGCTGATGGCGCGGATTTTCGAGCTTGGTGAAATAGGCATGACCGATGCGGATGACGAGGTTCCGGGGCCGCGGGGAAGAACCAGACTGGCTCTGGATGATGCCGACGGGAGAGCTCGTGATCGTCTTGCGGCGTGGATGCGGGAACTTGATCTGGAAGTCCGGGTGGATGCAGTGGGCAACATGTTCGGGGTGCTGCCCGCCGCGCCGGGCGGAGAGGGGCTTGCCCCGCTCATGATCGGATCGCATATCGACACCGTGGGGAATGCCGGCCCGCTGGACGGCGTGTACGGCGTCCTGGGGGGGCTGACCGTGCTGCGTGCCTTTCGCGCGGCAGACGCGCTTCCGCCCCGTCCCCTGATGGTAGCCGCGTTCACCAATGAGGAAGGCGTGCGCTACCAGCCGGACATGATGGGTTCCCTGGTGTATGCGGGCGCGTATCCGCTGGAGAAGGCCCTGGATACGCGGGGCATAGACGGGAGCCGCCTTGGGGATGAACTGGAGAGAATCGGCTATGCCGGGAACCTCCCTCCCGGGCATGTGACGCCTTTTGCCTATCTGGAACTTCATGTGGAGCAGGGGCCGGTTCTGGATCATGACAGGGTGCGGATCGGCGTGGTCACGGGTGTGCAGGGCATTTCCTGGCGGGAGATCACCGTGGAGGGCGCGGCCAATCACGCGGGCACCACGCCCACGGCGCTGCGGCATGACGCAGGCCTGGCCGCGGCGCGGGCCAACGTGTTTCTGCGCGAGCTTGCTGCCCGCACCGGAACGCTGGCCACGGTCGGAAGCGTGCGCTTCGAGCCGGGGCTGATAAACGTCATCCCTTCAAGGGCCGTGTTTACGGTGGATATGCGCGATCCTGACGCAGACAGGCTTTCCGCCGCGAACGCGGAATTCACGGACTGGCTGACCCGTCTGGAACAGGAGGAAGGCGTGCGCGTTTCTTCCGGAACTCTGGTGGATTTCGCTCCGGCAGCCTTTGCGCCGGGTGTCGTCGACAGGGTGGAGGCGGCGGCTGAACGGCTGGGCTTTTCCCGGCGGCGCATGGTGTCCGGCGCGGGGCACGACGCCCAGATGATGGCCCGCATCTGCCCCACGGGCATGATTTTTGTGCCGAGCCGGGCGGGGCTGAGCCACTGTCCGCAGGAATTCACCGGGCCGGAAGACCTCAGATGCGGGGCGCTGGTGCTGCTGGAAACGGTTCTGGATCTGCTGGATGCGGAAACGGCATGAGTTCCGTTGCCGGAAAATCTGCCCGCCATGCGGGCGGGAGGCGCGTATGACCGGTATGTCTGCTTTTCGTGTGCTGCATGTTGCCGCGCTGCTGACGCTGTGCCTTGTCTGTTCCGCGTGTTCGTCTCTGGCGCGGGTATATATGGTGAATGTCGATTCCATCGCCGTGCAGGGATTGAGCTTTGCCGCCCATCCAGCTTATGTGTTCAGGCCCGGGGAACCGGACATGGCCGGAGTGGGTTCGGATGATCTGCGTTTCCGCGAGGCGGCGGATCTTGTCGCCTCCTGTCTGAACTCGCGCGGAATGCACGAGGTGAAGGATATCAGCAAGGCGGATGTGGTCGTGTATCTGGCCTGCGGGGTGGACGGCGAACGGCGGGATTTCCGTGTCGCGGCGGTTCCCGATCCGTATTGGTATCCGGGGCCGTGGGCCTGGAGGGACCCTTTCCTTTTCGACCGGGGCTTGCGGCGCGAGGTGACGACAGTCACCACATGGCGGCGCTGGCTGGATGTTTCGGCATACCGGCTGGACGATAAGGGCAGGCCCGCTGAACAGTTATGGTCGACGCGGGCAGAGAGCAGGGGGCGCTCGAAAGATCTGCGCGCCGTGATGCCCTGGCTGGTGGAGGCCATGCGCGGAGATTTCGCGGCCGATACGCACGGCGTGGCGTCTTACGAGGTGCGAGTGGACGAGGGCGGCCCCGTGGAAGTTATCCGGCGCTGAAAGCTGCGGCGAGGCTGAGAACCGCTTCCGGAGCTTTTCCGGCGCGTTCGAACCCTGTGCCGGTGGAGAGCTTTCTGCTGTTGAAAGCACCTGCCGGCCGGAATGTGGCCCGCAGGTTTTGCACTTGCCGGACCACTGTCTGAAAGAGACCAGAGATGAGTCTTGCCTTGCTCAGCTCCGCAGGGCAGTGCGATGGCGAAATGTTCTGAACCAGGCCCAGGCTGTGCGCATGATTTCATCCATGCCGGAGTGGAGAGGCGTCCAGCCAAGTACGGAGCGCGCCCGCGAGGGCTCCGCCACCAGTTCGGGAGGATCTCCGGCGCGCCGGGGCGCCATGCGGAAGGGGACGGGGCGGCCGCAGACGCGTTCCGCGGCGTCCAGCACTTCCCTCACGGATGAACCCTTCCCCGTGCCAAGGTTGAACGGGCCGCTTTCCCCTCCCTCTGTCAGGTATTCCAGCGCAAGGCGGTGGGCCGAGGCGAGATCCGCCACATGGATATAGTCGCGGATGCAGGTGCCGTCAGGCGTGGGGTAATCCCCGCCGAACAGTTCCAGAGCGGGGATGTCTCCGGCCACGGCCATGAAAATACGGGGGATGAGGTGCGTTTCCGGATCGTGCATTTCGCCCGTTTCGCCGTCGGGATCGGCTCCGGCGGCGTTGAAGTAGCGCAGGCTGACCCAGTGCAGGCCGTGGGCCGCGGCGTGATCGCGCAGCATCTGCTCCATGAACAGCTTGCTCATGCCATAGGGATTGATCGGAGCGGCGGGAACATCCTCGGTGATGGGCATATGCTCCGGCCGGCCGTAAACCGCCGCGGTGCCGGAGATGACGATTCGTTTCACGCCTTCGGCGCGCATGGCGTCGAGCAGACATATGGTGCCGCCGACGTTATTGCGGTAATACGCGCCCGGATCGCGCATGGATTCCCCTACCTGGGACAGCGCGGCAAAGTGAATGACGCCGTCCGGCCTGTGGCGGCGCATGCAGCCGCGCAGCCGGGCATCATCAAGAATGTCCCCGTGTTCAAATTCGCCCCAGCGGGCCAGATCGCGGAATCCGGTGGACAGATTGTCATACACCACGACATCATGGCCGTGCCCGAGCAGATGCTTGCATGCATGACTCCCGATATAGCCCGCTCCGCCCGTGACCAGAATTTTCATGATGCGTCGCCTTCTTCCTGCCCGGGAGGCGTGCCCTTTCCGCTTTCGTCCGTGTCGTGCCCGCTTCTGTTCAGGTGCAGGCAGACGCGGGGCGGATTGACGTCCGCCTGAAGGATTTGCAGCCCCAGGCGCGCCTCATGGTTGATGACGATGGGGCCGGAGAGGCTGAGGGAAGTGTTTTCCGGCTGGCCGTGAGGAATGGAAACCGTCACCAGCACGGAAAGAGACGAGATGTCTGCGGCCTGGAGCATCTTCTGTTCCGCATCCCCGATGCGTATACGGTATTCCGGCAGAAAGGCGTAGGGATCGCCCACCAGCAGGCCGAGCTTGGGGTCGTCCAGACTCTGGAGAATGAGAAAGGGAGCCTCTCCCCTGATTTTCAGAAGCGTGAAACGGTGGTGTTCCTCAAAGCCCATAAGGCCTCTGGGAAAAAACAGTTCCTTGCTGGGGTCTATATCCAGCATGCCGAGGCGGGTCTGCGCCCGCACAGTGTTCGTCGCCGCGCCGTTCGTCATGGTTCCGTCCGTTCCGTGTTCCGGGGTCATTTCCTGATGTCGCGCCATAGCTGTGCCGCCGCCAAAAGGTCTTCCGTACTGGTTGCGAGCGCCATGCGGTTTTCTTCCATGACGCGTCTGTACACCTCTTCCCGGTATACGACCTTGTCCGGAGGGAGGGTGATGCCTATTTTCACCTGCTTGCCCTGCACGCTGAGGACGGTGATGCGGATATCGTCCCCCACATACAGGCTTTCGCCGGGTTTTCGCGCGAGTATGAGCATGGCGTTTCCTTGCCGGAAGGGAGTGTGGTGGAACGTTGAGTTTGGCCTACTTTTTGCGAATGGGCAAGTCGGAGCTTCAGCGATCCGACCAGATCAGGCGTCCTTTTTTCAGTGTCGCGCGGCCGAGTGGAAGTCCGTTCCATGTCAGCAGGGCCATGCCGGACAGTCCGGCACCTTCGGGAACCGGAGCTTCCGCAGTGCGTCCCTGAAGCAGGCCGGTGAGTTTTTCCACCCCGCGCGCGCCCTCCAGATCCACAACGGGAACGGAACCCGGAGCGCGCAGACGTGGGGCGGGACGTATTTCACCGTTTTTCGCATACTTGCCGAAATACATGCCCTGCCAGCGCAGCGACGCGGGCAGCAGTTCAAAGGTCTGGCGGGGCAGGATATGCAGGCTCCCGCCGAATACGCCGACCGGGCCGGGCAGAGCGGAGGGGTCCACACCTGCTTCTTCCAGCCGGTCAGGGGGCAGAAGTTCAAAGCGCGGGGGCTGTCCCGGCGGCAAGGGACGGGAGGCGGGACCCTGCTCCTGCGTGGCGGGCTTGCGCAGACGGGCTACGAAAAACCCCTGGTTGTCGCCGCTCTTCGGCTCCAGCCTCCATACTCCGTCGAAGCCGAGTCTCCCTTCCTCCATCTGGAAGCCGGCGGGAGGAGCGAGTTTTTCCAGTTCAAGGCCCAGTTCGTCCAGCGCATAGCGCAGTTGCTCCTCGTTTTCGCCGTCATTGGTGGTGCAGGTGGAATAGACCACCGTGCCGCCGGGGCGCAGCAGGCGGCGGGCTTCACGCAGCAGCGCCCGCTGAAGCCGGATCAGGGGCGTGATCTTGTCGTCCTTCCAGATATCCCGCACGTTGGGGTTGCGTTCCACCGTGCCCCAGCCGGAACAGGGAGGATCAAGCTGGATGTGATCCCACATGCCGTCAGGCAGAGGGAGGGCTTCTCCTCCATGGCAGCAGCTCGCCGTCCAGCTCAGATTCATGGCGTGGAGATTGCGGCGCAGCGTGGCAAGGCGGGAGGGGGAAGGCTCGTTGCCGAGCACGAATCCTTCCGGCCCGGTCATGCCCGCAAGCTGCCCCGTCTTGCTGCCGGGGCTGGCGCACATGTCCAGCACCGCCGCACCGTGCGGCGGGCGCAGCGCGGCGGGCGGAAGCATGGAGGAACGATCCTGGATATAGATAAGCCCGAAAAAGGCCGCAAGGCTGGAGCCGAGAGGGCGCGGCCCGGCGAGCAGACGTCTGGCGGAGGGAAAGAAGGGGTCCGGCTCGAACTCATAGCCCTGCGCCCTGAGCAGGGCTTCCACCGAAGTTTCTTCGGAAGGGGAGCAGACAAGGCGGAAGGCGCGGCGGATCGGCGTCATGGGAATCTCCGGAAGGCGTCCCGCGAGCATGTTGCGGGGCGGAAAAAGAAAGGATAAAGTTACCGAACCCTACTCGAAGGAGTGATCATGCAACATCGAATTCTGTCCGTTTTTCTGGCGTGTACCCTGCTGCTCGCCGGGATGCAAGCGGCCCATGCCGCCTCGTATATCGTGACCCCGTTCAAGGTGAACGGGGCCGCCGGTTACGGTTATCTTGGCAAGGCCATTCCGCCCATGCTGTCTTCCCGCCTGTTCTGGCAGGGAAAATATGAACCCGCCGCCAGTCAGGATGCCGTGCTTCAGGGCAGCGCGCCGGAAGGCCGGACCGAGGCGGAAAAGGTGCGCAAGACAGCCAGGGCCGATTATGTGGTCTGGGGCAGCGTTACGGTAATGGGCACGGAAGCCAGCCTGGACGTCAGTGCGCTGGATGCCGGGGGCAAGCTCTGGCAGCAGGCGTTCAAGAGCCCGGTGAGCAATCTGCTCGGCGGTGTGCAGAATGCGGCGGACGCCATTTCTTCCCAGCTCTTCGGCCGGGCCGTGGCCGCCGCGCCTGCCGGACAGAGCGCGTCGCCCATGAACCGGGCCTTTATGATGAACGAAACCCAGGGCGGCGCGGTGTATGGCGTGAATCCCCAGATCCGCTATGAGAACATGGACGGTGAGCGCATTCGCAGCCAGATGCTGGATTTTGAATCCATCGGCATGGAAGTGGCGGACTTTGACGGAGACGGAAAGAACGAAGTCGCCCTGCTCAACAAGGACGCGGTAAACCTTTATCGCTGGCAGGAAGGCCGTCTGGTGCAGATCAGCGAACTGCGCCTGCCTTCCATGATGCGTATTCCCCTGCTCATCCGCGCGCTGCCTGACGGCAAGCGCACGCTGATGGTGGTGACGGCCTACGATGACGCCGCCGACGAACCCGTGAGCCAGCTTTTCGTCTTTCAGAACGGAGCGTTCAAGGAAGCCTCCGGCCGCGTGAAGTATTATCTCAATGTGCTGAACATGGCGCCTTCCTACAAGCCTCGCCTGGTCGGGCAGGATCCGGATCGCACCCGCGTGGTGCGCGGAGATATCTATGACGTGACCCTGCGCGGCAGCAAGCTGACCAAGGGCAGCAAGTACGCCAGCCTCCCCAGAGAGGCGAACGTGTTCAACATGGTGTGGATTCCCGGCAACGCCAGATCCGGCGGCGACTATCTCGTGGCCGTGGGTTCGGAAGAGACCCTGCTGACCTTTGATCGCAACGGCAAGCGTCTTGCCCGCAGTGACGAAAGCTTCACCGGCACGTCGGTGGGCATCCCCATTTCCCGCGGCATGCCCGGGATGGGCAGATCCTCGGATGAGGACGGCGGCAACTACTACTATGTGCCCATGCGCATGGTGGTGGATGACCCCGACAACAGCGGCACGCCCGTGCTGATCACCGGCAAGCCGATTTCCGCCGCGTCCATGCTGTTCAAGAACTTCCGCGTCTTCCCGCAGGGGGAGATACACGCGATGTTCTGGGACGGCCTTGGGCTCGACCTGAAATGGAAGACCCGGCGGATCAAGGGCAGCGTGGTTGATGTGAGCGTGTCCGATCCCAACAACGACGGCGTGCAGGATCTGGTGGTCAGCGTCAATTCCTATCCCGGTTCTCTGGGGATGGGTAAAATCCGCAACATGATTCTGCTTTATCCTCTCGGAGAGGGGAACTAGAGCCTTCCGCCCTGAAAATACTCCCGGAGCCGGGCAGCGCGAGAAGTGCTGCGGGCATTGAGAGCAGAGAAAGGCCCCCCTCCATATCAGCCGGAAGCCGGCATGGAGGGGGGCGGAGTGCGGGCGCAGCGTTTTCCGCGCAGAACGCAGGCGGGGTGGACGTTACATGGCGTCTTTCGCCGCCCCGGAAGCGCGGCTGCCTGCAAACGAATCTGAGGAAGCCGCTCCAGCGAGGTCTCTGTGGATACTCTTCCGAACACCCGGGGAAGAGAGCGTCAACGGACAATTTTAATGCAGCTTTTCTGAAAAGCTCTTGGAACAAGGCCAAGGAGACGGATGATGCAAGGCCCGGATGACATGGTGCTGCCGGAAGTGACCTTTTCGACCTTTGTGCTTTCTCTGGCGTCTTCGGCGCTGGTGCAGATGGGGGAAGTGCCTGACCCCGAGACGGGGAAGCTGGAGAAGCATCCCGAACTGGCCCGGCACAGCATTGACGTGCTGAACATGCTTGATGACAAGATTGCGAACGGCCTGACGGACAAGGAAGCGCGCCTGCTGAAGGATGTGCTGTTTGAACTGCGCATGAAATACGTCGCGGCCGGAAAGTAGGGCTGTTTCGCCTTGAATGCGTTTCCGGGGCGGGAGCGAAGGGCGTCCCCGCTGCCGGGCGGGCATTCCGGAGAAGGAATGTTCGGAAGAGAAAGGGGAAAGGACATGCTGAAAGCCGGACTTGTCGGGGTCACGGGATACACGGGAATGGAACTGGCCCGCATCCTTGCGGGGCATCCCGCCATGAAGCTGGTCATGGCTACTTCCCGCCAGGAGGCGGGGAAGCGTCTGGATGAATTGTACCCGTTTCTGCGCGGTCTGCCGGGCGGGGATGTGATTGTGCGCGAGGCGGACGCCGCCGCGCTGTCCGCCGCCTGTGACGTGGTGTTTCTGGCCGTTCCGCATGGGGTGGCCATGGAGATGGGGGCTGCCCTGTACGATGCCGGAGCCAGAGTCGTGGATCTTTCCGCCGACTTTCGTCTGCGCGACGCGGCCGTTTACGAAAAATGGTACGGAACGCCTCATTCCCGCGCCGGCTATCTGGACAAGGCCGTATACGGTCTGCCGGAGCTGCGCGCCGAGGAAATCGGCCGGACCCGTCTGGTGGCCAATCCCGGCTGCTATCCCACCGCGTCCATTCTCGGTTTGCATGCCGCGCTGAAAAACGGCCTGGTGCATACCGATGATATTGTCATTGACGCCAAATCCGGGGTGTCCGGAGCGGGGCGCAAGGCGGCGCTCGGCTCTCTGTTCTGCGAGGCGGGAGACTCCTTCAGGCCCTATAATCTCGGCAAACACCGCCACACGCCGGAAATCGAGCAGGAACTGGAGCGCAGCGCGGGCATGGACGCCGGAACGCTGCATATTTCCTTCAATCCCCACCTTGTCCCCATGAGCCGGGGAATTCTGGCGACAGTATATGCCCGTCTGAAATCCCCTCGTTCGCAGAGAGAAGTCCAGATGATCTATGAGGCGGCGTGGGCCGGTTCGCGCTGGGTGCGTGTGCTCCCCGCCGGAAAACTGCCAGAAACGCGCAATGTGCGCGGCTCCATGTTCTGCGATATCTCCGTGACCGTGGATGAACGCACGGGACGTCTGATCATTGCCAGCGCCATCGACAACCTGTGCCGGGGGGCCTCGGGGCAGGCCGTGGCCAATGCCAATCTGATGTGTTACCTGCCTGTGGATGAAGGGCTTAATCTTGCGCCGCTGACGGTATAGGGCAATTTTACCCTGAAATTGCCCCAAGGCGGAGAGCTTCTGCTGTTCGTGCACGTTCCGGGGGACGCGATTCCTCCCTATCCAGTTGGATCACTGTCCTTTTTCCTTCCTTCGCCCAGCGCGGCGCGGATACGGCGGCGCTCGTTTTCCATCTGTTCCTCCGTTGCGCCGAATTCGCGCATCAGGTGAATGGACATGGCCAGCGCGACTTCCCCCTCGCCGGAGAACGCGGCCACGCCGGCCTCTTCGTGCAGCTTCATGGCATCCCGCAGAAAGGCGGTATGAACAAGAATCCGGATGCCGGGCCGTACCGCGCGCGCCGCGTTGAGGATTTCTTTCGCGGGCATGGCGGATGACGAGATGACCAGCGCGTCCGCCATGCCCGCGCCAGCGCGGGTCAGCACCTCGTGCTGGGCGGCGTCGCCGTGAATGGCCGGAATTCCGGCTTTCCGCAGGGTGCGCACGGTGTCAATGTTCATTTCCACTACAACCACGTCGATGTCATTGTCCCGCAGAATACGGGAGATGCTGCGGCCCGTGGGGCCGTAGCCAGCCACCACGATGCGCTGTCTGTCGGCGGGCGCGGGGGGCGCGCCGTTTTCTTCCGCAAGGGGGGCGACGTGACCCGCGCCGATGCCGTATTTCGCCAGACGGCGCAGCAGACCGGGGATGGCGCGGTACAACAGGGGATTGAGCGTGATGGAGATGATGGAAGCGGCAATGACGGCATTGGTGGCTTCCGGGGGAAGGATGCCGTAGCTTGTGCCCAGCGCGGTCAGAATAAAGGAAAATTCTCCGATCTGGGCCAGTGCCGCAGCCACGCCCAGCGCCTGACTCAGAGGACGGCGCAGCAGAAGGACGACAGCAAGCGCAGCCAGCGGCTTGCCGAGCAGTACCAGTGCTGTGGTGACCAGAATCAGCGGCCATATTTCCGGCAGAGCGCCGGGATCGAGCAGCATGCCCACGGAGACGAAAAACAGTACGGCAAAGGCGTCGCGCAGAGGCAGGGCTTCGGAGGCCGCCCGCGCGCTGAAGTCGGACTGGCCTACCACCATGCCCGCCAGAAAAGCTCCGAGGGCCATGGACGCACCGAAGAATTCCGCCGAACCCACGGCAATGCCCAGCGCCAGAGCCAGCACGGCCAGAGTGAACAGATCCCGCGTGCCCGTTCGCGCCACAAAGCCGAGCAGCCAGGGGATGAGCTTCTGCCCCACGACCAGGGTAAAGGCCACCAGCGCCGCAAGCTTGAGCGTGATGACGCCCAGAGCGGACCATAGCGAAGAATCGCCCCGTGTGCCGTCCAGCAGGGCGGGCAGAAGCACCAGTGCCAGAATGGTGAACAGATCCTCCACCACCAGCCAGCCCAGCGCGACGTGGCCTGTGGGCGTATGCAGGGCGCGGTTGTCGGTCAGTACTCGGGTGAGTACCACGGTGCTCGCCACGGAAACGGCCATGCCGAAAACGGCCCCGGCCTGCCAGTTCCAGCCGAAGGGCAGGGCCATGGCCGCCCCCAGAAGCGTGGAGACGGCGATCTGGACAATCGCGCCGGGCAGGGCCACCGCCTGTACGGCCAGCAGATCCTTGAGGTGAAAGTGCAGACCGACTCCGAACATGAGCAGAATGATGCCTATTTCTGCGTATTGTGAAGCTGTGGAGGCATCGGCCACAAAGCCGGGGGAGTGCGGGCCCACCGCAATGCCCGCCAGCAGATAGCCCACCAGAGGGGAAAGACGGAGCTTCTGCGTGATGAAACCGAGGACAAGGGCCGCGCTCAGCCCTCCGGCAAGAGTGAAGACAAGATTGAGGTCATGGGTCACGGGCGTTCCCCCTGCGTATTCTGGACGGGCGAGGCAAGCCATGTGGCGAAGGCTCCCCTTTTCCGTCATGGATTATAGGGCAAGGGAGGAATGGTGTATAGGCAAAGCTGAAGAATTGTCTTTGAATTATAATGTCCCAGTCCACAGTCGCCCCGTCCGCC
>OLFV01000789.1_pt1 | contig 34922 bp, 25 predicted proteins | sample 1605551 | NCBI WGS metagenome assembly OLFV01 (sample SAMEA3888922, study PRJEB22519) | human gut metagenome | biome: human gut; feature: human-associated habitat; material: faeces | place: Denmark | collected 2011 | reverse complement strand
AAAACAGTCGAAACAACTATGCTGATTATTAGACTGATACAACTTTTTTGATTATCATATGCAAAGATATGAAAATCTTTTAAACCTTCAAAGTATAACTTCTTTTATTTTAAGTCTGACGTACAATAGTGTTGTTGTAGGGTTTGGGCGGTTGTGCATCGACCGACGCGGATGTCTGCATCGACCGACGCGGATGTCTGCATCGACCGGCGCGGATGTCTGCATCGACCGACGCGGATGTCTGCATCGACCGGCGCAGATGTCTGCATCGACCGACGCGGATGTGGATATAAATGAAGAAATGCGGTATAAGTGAGCATATTAACGCCCATTTATTTGCTTTTTTGAAAATATTGCAGTACTTTTGCACATTGTTAGAGGGTGTGTGCAAATGCAACTCTCGTCCATTAAAGAGTGCTGCAACGCTCTGCTTATTCGTTTAAAATAAACAGGAAAGGGGTAATCTCAATATGTCAATATCCAAGACACGTCAGAAACTCATAGATATTGCGCGACAGCTGTTTGCAAAGAACGGCGTAGCGAACACCACGATGAACGACATCGCCGTGGCATCGGGCAAAGGTCGTCGCACGTTGTACACCTATTTCAATAGCAAGGAGGAGGTGTATTCGGCTGTGATAGAGTCGGAATTGGAGCGCTTGAGCGACAAACTCGACGAGGTGGCTGCTATGAAGATGCGTCCGTTGGACAAGGTTATAGAGCTTATCTACACCCATCTGATCATGATTAGAGAGACGGTAGTGCGCAATGGCAATCTGCGTGCCGAGTTCTTCCGCAATATTTGGATGGTGGAGAAGGTGCGCAAAAAGTTTGACGACTATGAGATAGATCTCTTTCGTAAGGTTTATCAGGAGGGCAAGGCGGACGGCGAGTTTGATATCGACGACGTAAACCTCGTAGCTGATATCACTCACTATTGTATAAAGGGTCTTGAGGTGCCGTTCATCTACGGACGCATCGGTCACGGACTCACCGAGGAAGCCAGCAAGCCGCTCGTGGCAAAGGTGGTGTATGGTGCGCTCGGAAAGAAATTGAACAATTAGAAACGTTTATATATTTAATAATTTAAGAAATGGGATTATTAACAGGTAAGACTGCCCTCGTCACGGGAGCAGCCCGCGGCATCGGAAAGGCTGTCGCTATGAAGTTCGCCTCTGAAGGCGCAAACATCGCATTCACCGACCTCGTGCTCAACGACGACATGGCTGCCGGACTTGAGGCTACACGTAAGGAGATTGAGGCTTTGGGCGTTACTTGTCGTGCATACGCAGGCAATGCTGCCGATTTTGAGGAGACAGAGAAAGTTGTAAAGCAGATACATGCCGACTTCGGTTCTATCGACGTGTTGGTGAACAACGCCGGCATCACAAAGGACGGATTGATGCTTCGTATGTCTGAGGCTCAGTGGGACGCAGTGCTCAACGTAAACCTCAAGTCAGCGTTCAACTTCATCCACGCTTGTGCGCCGATCATGCTTCGTCAGCGTAGCGGTTCAATCATCAATATGTCGTCAGTAGTAGGCGTTCATGGCAATGCTGGCCAGTGCAACTACTCGGCTTCTAAGGCAGGTATGATCGGCTTGGCTAAGTCAATCGCTCAGGAGCTTGGTCCGAAGGGCGTGCGTGCTAACGCTATCGCTCCTGGTTTCATCGAGACACCAATGACAGCACAGCTTCCAGAGGACGTACGCAAGGACTGGATGAAGAAGATTCCATTGCGTCGCGGAGGTCAGACAGAAGACATCGCAAACGTATGCGTATTCCTCGCTTCTGATATGTCTTCATACGTAAGCGGACAGGTTATTCAGGTAGATGGTGGCATGAACATGTAATTCTGTCTACAAGCAGATTTTTTACGATAATGAGGGTGTTTCAAAACTGAAATTATCGGGAGCCCCAACTTCCATAACTTCTATTTTGATACACCCTCTTTGTGTTTTTATTAACAGGCAAACAATGAAAGTAGTCTACGAAGACAACCACATAATCATAGTCAACAAGTGTAGCGGCGAAATCGTTCAAGGCGACAAAACCGGCGATAAACCGCTCTGCGACATCGTGAAGGAGTATATCAAAGAGAAGTACAACAAACCTGGCAACGTGTTCCTCGGTGTTGTGCATCGTCTTGACCGCCCCGTGAGCGGACTTGTTGTCTTCGCCAAGACCTCTAAAGCACTCTCGCGACTGAACGATATGTTCCGCACGGGCGATGTCCACAAAACGTATTGGGCTATAACGAAGCGCAGTGATATTGCCCCAGAGGGAACGCTAACCGACTGGCTCACACGCAACGAACGCCAAAACAAAAGCTACGCCCACGCCAAGGAGGTGCCTGGAGCGAAGAAGGCAGTTCTGAAGTATAAGGTGCGCTCCGTGTCGGACAACTATATGCTGCTTGAGATTACACTACTCACGGGTAGACATCATCAGATACGCTGCCAACTGGCGCACATGGGATGCCCCATAAAGGGCGACCTGAAGTATGGAGCACCACGCAGCAACCCCGACGGAAGCATCTCGCTACACTCACGCCGCGTAGAGTTTGTACACCCCGTATCGAAAGAGCCAATTTGTGTTGAGGCAGAAGTGCCGGCAGACCGTCTGTGGCAGGAGATAGCAAGATAATTCAGGGGGTACACTTGTCTCAAGTGCACCAACCTATTGGTTTTCTAATGGGGAACTGTTTGCTGTGTTGGTGCAGTTGAGACAACTGCACCCCCTAAAACTGCAATATAAAATAGAACGAAGATGAAGCCTATATATAAACGAAGTTTAAAGGTTGCGGCAGCCGTTCTTGCCACGCCGATAGTGCTCCTCGTGCTGTTGGCTGTGCTGCTCTACATACCGCCCGTGCAAAACTGGGTGGTAAAGAAGGCTGCTGCTTATGCTTCGGAGTCTACCGGCATGAGTGTGTCGGTGGAGCGTGTGCGCCTTAGCTTCCCACTCGATTTGAGCATACAAGGACTTCTTGCTACTCAGCCTAACGACTCGCTGCATAATAATATTGATACAATCGCTGCTGCCGACGAACTGATTGTAGGTGTGAAACTCATGCCGCTATTTGCAGGCAATGTGGAAGTTACCGACTTGGATTTCCGCCGCGTGAATATCAATACAGCGCATTTCGTGCCTGCTGCACGAGTGAAAGGTGGAGTAGGGCGTTTAAAGGTAGAACCGAGTAAGGTGGCACTTACTAAGGAGACCGTAGACCTTGGCCCCGTGCTTCTTACCGACGCCAACCTCGATATTGCGCTCAGCGACACTGTGCCAGAAGACACAACCGAAACCGAAAACAACTGGCAGATAGCCTTCACCCACTTGTCGGTGAAGCGTTCAGCCGTCAAGATACACATGCCCGGCGACACCCTTGCTATCGGTGTCGGACTCGCTGATGTCAGTGCTGCAAATGGCGACATCAATCTTGGTACGGGCGTTTACAAGGTTGGCACGTTCGATTGGCGTGACGGCTTTGTGACATACGACAACAACTTTGCCCTGCGACAGAAAGGGCTTGATGTCAACCACATCGAGCTTAAAGGTGTGTCGTTGCGCATCGACTCGTTGCGTTTTGCACAAGAAGGTACTCAGCTTCAGCTTGCACTCAACCGTTGCGCCTTTCGTGAGCAGAGCGGCATAAGTGTGACCAGTGCTAAGGGACATGTGAGCCTTGACACGGCACACATCTCGCTGCCCGACTTCCGCCTTACCACGCCCGTGTCGTGGCTTAAAGCGAATGCCGATATGGATTTCTCTACCTTTGCCGACACCAACCCCGGTGTGATGCGTCTGTATCTTGATGCTTCCGTAGGTAAGTCGGACATACTGCAAGTGCTCGGTATGATGCCTCTGCAGTTTATCCTGCGTCTGCCAGAGCAACCGCTCTCCCTTCATGCCGACATCAACGGCAATATGCAGAACCTCAACATTCGTGAGGTGTCTGCCAAACTGCCAACGGCGTTCAACATAAAAGCCGAAGGCAAGGCTGGCAATCTAACCGACGTAGACCATCTTACAGCCAACATAAACCTCGACGCGCGTGCTGACAACATCAGCTTCCTGTTGCCTATGATGGGCTTGAATGCCAATTCGTCAGTGTGCATACCCAATGGCATAACGTTCAAAGGCAATTGCCGAGCGAACGGACCGCAGTATGCTACGGATTTCGTTGCTACTCAAGGCGGTGGTTCGCTACGCGGTAGGGGCGCGTTCAATATGCGTTCGTTGGCTTATCGTGCCAATATGGAAGCACACGCATTGCCACTTCAGAACTTCATGCCGGGTATGGGATTGCATCCGTTCAGCGGTGAGCTCGTGGCTGATGGTGCAGGCTTCGATTTTCTTTCGTCAAAGACACATCTCGATGCACGTGTGAAGGTGAACAATTTCAAATACACCGATTATGACCTCTCGAACATAAACCTAAAGGCAGAGGTGCACAACGGTGTGGGAAGGGCACTGCTCGATAGTCGCACACCGCTGCTCAATGGCATTATCGACCTACGTACGCTCCTCGACAATCGTCGCATAGATGCCAACGTAATATGCAATCTGCTCTACGCCGACTTCTACAAACTCGGTCTCACCGAGCGACCACTCAAAACGTCGATGACAGCACATTTGGACGTGAAGTCGGATTTGAAGGCGACGCACAGTATGCAGGGCGTTGTTGGCAATATCGTGCTGCGCGACTCGGCTGCTACATATCGACCTGAAAACATTCTGATAGACATATTCACACGTAGCGACTCAACACATGCCAATGTGGCGTGTGGCGACTTTGTGTTGCGTGTTGATGGTGCTGGTTCAGTGGAGCACATACTCGACAACTTTAATGAGGTGAACATAGAGGCTGAGAAGCAGCGCAATGAACGCTACATCGACCAGCTGCGTCTGCGCGAACGCCTGCCCGACCTTTCTGTCTACTTCAATGCCGGCAAGGAGAACATCCTCTCGCGCACTGCTCGACGTTTCGGCTACGAGTTCCGCGATGCTTATATTAATATGAACACGTCGCCCGTGCAGGGCATCAATGGTAAGGTGCGCATCGACTCGCTCGTGACTGCAGGCATACAACTCGATACAATACGCGTCAACATCAGTTCCGACTCGACGAAGACGCTCTTCGATGGACAGATACGCAACAACCGCTATAACAAGCAATACGTGTTCAACGCCCTTTTCCGTGGTGCATTCTATCAACAGTCGCTCTTCTTCGGCACACGCATCTACGACGATCGCAACCGCCTTGGTGTGGCTCTTGGTGTGAAAGCAGACATGGAGCAGAACGGTATACGAGTGTCGCTCGGCGGTATCGACCCCGTGTTTGGCTACAAGAAGTTTAAGGTGAACAAGGGCAACTACCTGTTCTTTGCCGACGACGACCGCATTTCGGCTGATATGAGGTTGCTGGCTGATGACGGTATGGGTGTGAAGGTGTTTAGCAACGATAGCACCGAAGCCTTGCAAGACCTCACTATCGGACTCACTCGCTTCGACCTTGCTAAAGTGCTATCCGTTATACCGTATGCACCGAACGTGTCGGGTGTGATGAATGGCGACTTCCACTACATCAATAGCGAAAGCGATATGTCGGTGTCATCATCTGTGCGTGTTGACAATTTGTCTTACGATGGTTGTAAGATTGGTAATGTGGCGAGCGAGTTTATCTACATGCCACGCGACGAAGGTAATGAGCATTGTGTTGACGGCACGCTATCGATAGACGACCAGGAGGTGTGCACGCTAAGCGGTACGTACATCACAAGTGGTTTCGGACATCTTAATGCCGACATCGAGTTGCAGCGCACACCATTGTTGATGCTCAACGGCTTCATCCCCGAACGCCTACTCAATTTTGGTGGATATGCCGTCGGACGTGTAAAAGTGGATGGACAACTCGACCGCCTCGACGTAGATGGCGAACTGATGTTCGAGTCGGCGTATATAGCGAGCGAGCCTTACGGCGTGAAGATGCGCTTGTGCGAAGACCCGGTGACGATAACCGACAGCAAGATGAAGTTTGAGAACTTCCAACTCTTCGCACGCAATGGTAATCCACTGACGCTCTACGGCAATGTCGACTTCAGCAATATGTCGAACATGACGATGTATATGCGTATGCGTGCAAACAACTACCTACTCATCGACTCGAAGGAGAAGGCACGCTCCGAAGCCTTCGGCAAGGCGTATGTCAACTTCCTCGGTCTTGCCGATGGTCCGCTTGATGCCTTGCGCTTCCGTGGTCGTCTTGACGTGCTCGGTTCGTCGGACATTACATACATACTGCGCGACTCTCCGCTCACCACCGACAACCAACTCGACGGACTTGTGAAGTTTGTCAACTTCAAAAATCCTGATGACGTGAAGGTGGAGCGTCCACCGCTGAGTGGCTTGACGATGGACCTCACGGTTAGCATCGACGAGGGTGCGCACGTACTCTGCGCCCTGAACGCTACAAAGTCGAACTATGTGGACATTGTAGGCGGAGGCGAGCTGCGCATGAAATACACCGAAGTGGACGGACTCGGACTCTACGGTCGCTACACGATAGGGCAGGGCGAGATGAAGTATTCGTTGCCCGTTATCCCACTGAAGACTTTCACGATAAAGGATGGTAGCTACGTTGAGTTTATGGGCGATGCCATGAACCCGCGTCTGAACATCACGGCGACGGAGGAGAACAAGACTACCGTCACCAATGAGGCTGGCGTAGGTCGTAGCGTGACGTTCGAGTGTGGTGTAGAGATAACGAAGACACTCAACGATATGGGCTTGCAGTTCACCATCGATGCCCCCGACGACCAAGAGATACACAACGAGCTGATGACGCAGTCGGTAGAGAACCGTGGCAAGCTCGCTGTGACGATGCTCACCACTGGTATGTATCTCTCCGACAACAGTATGGGCTCTTTCAATATGAACAGCGCACTCAGCTCGTTCCTCAGTTCGCAAATCAGTGCCATCTCGGGCAGCGCACTGCGTACGCTCGACCTCTCGTTCGGCATGGATAACACGCAGCTTGGCTCTGGTGCGGTGCACACCGACTACTCGTTCAAGTTCTCGAAGCGCTTCCTCAACAACCGTCTGCGCATCGTGATCGGTGGAAAGGTGTCGAGTGGTGCCGAGATAGAGAATCAGAACGACACGTTCTTCGACAATGTGGCATTAGAGTATCGTCTCTCGCCAAAGTCGAATAAGTATCTGAAACTTTTCTATGACCGTGCTACGTACGACTGGCTTGAGGGTTACGTCGGTCAGTTCGGTGGCGGTTTCATCTGGCGTCGCAAGTTGCAGAGCCTGAAGGATATATTCCGTCTCAAGCGCATTGACAACAACGACTATATGATGCTGCAAAACGGCAATAAAACCTCGTTGCAGCAGAAGAAGGATACAACGGCTGTGCAGAATACTGACACTACCAGTGTTAAAAAGTAAAGATATATGAAGAATACGTTATATATAATAATATGTGTAATGGTGCTTGTCGGTTGCTCGTCGACAAGTTCTGTACCCGAGGATGACAAGCTGTTCACGGGCTTACGCAAGACCGAATACGAGAACTATGTGGCTTGCGACCACTTCTACTCTACACAGGAGGAAGTGGAGGCGGCACTCGCCACTACCCCTAACGGTGCACTCTTCGATAGTCCGTACCACCGTATGCCTCCTTACCGTTTGTGGATATACAATGCGTTTCAGCATTCGCGTGGCGGTTTGGGCAAGTGGATACGTACAACATTCGGTAAGCCACCAGTGCTGCTTAGTTCTGTCAATCCTGCGCTACACTCACAAGTGGTGAAGGAACTGCTGCGAGCGCGTGGCTATTTCAGTGGATACGTCAACTACGACGTGCTGACATCCGACAGCTCGCGAACGGCAAAGGTGAAGTACAACGTCAACTTCGGCGACCTCTACACTATCGACACGCTCACGTACACCAACTTCCCCGAAGAAGCGCAAAAGATAATTGAGGAGAATGCTTCAAAATCGCTCGTAAAGAAAGACGCACCGTTCGATGTGACGGTGCTCGAAGCCGAGCGCACTCGTATCTCTACGCTCCTGCGCAACAAGGGTTTCTTCTATTATCAGCCGAGCTATGCTACATACCTCGCCGACACCATTGCCGAACCTGGCGAGGTGAGCGTGCGTCTGCATTATGCCGACAGCCTTCCTGACGAAGTGGGACGCAAGTGGTACATCGGTCACGTCAATCTCGAGATGCGCAAGCAGTCGGCGTTGGAGCAACTGCGCGACACCACTCACCGTCGCAACTATACCATCGTCTATAATGGCAAGCGCGAACCGATGCGTCGTAGTGTGATTACGCGCGATATGCGAATACGCCCTGGCAGAATGTACAGCTACGATGCTTATCAGCAAACCATCAATACGCTCACCGCGAAGGGCCTCTTCTCGCGTGTAGACCTCTCGTTCGCTCCGCGCGACACCTCCAAGACGTGTGACACGCTTGATATCACGCTCAACTGCGTGTTTGACAAGCCCTACGATGTCTATCTCGAAGGCAATCTCGTAGGTAAGACAACCGGACGTGTGGGTCCCGGGCTGAACCTTGGTTTCGTTAAGCGCAACGCCTTCCGTGGTGGCGAGAAGCTTACCGTCAACCTCAAAGGCTCCTACGAGTGGCAGACAGGACACCAAGCCGACGGATCAAGTTCGAAGTTCAACTCATACGAATATGGTGCAGACGTGTCGGTGGAGATGCCTCGACTGCTGTTTCTGAACAGTCTCACACGTCGTTTGCGCCGTATGCGCCGTGCAAAGGGAAAGCACGTCTACATACGCTATGCCCCACCGACAACGCTTATAAAGGGATCGTTCGATGTGCTTAACCGTTCGGGATTCTTCCAGCGCCACATCGTCTCGGGCGAACTGACGTACAAGACCCACTCACGAGTGCTTGTGCATCATCAGTTCTCGCCACTCATCATTCAGTACGAATACATGAAGCACATGACACCAGCTTTCACCGAACTGGTGAACAAGAGTCCGTATCTGCTTGTGGCGATGAGCGACCAGTTTGTGCCTAAGATGCGCTACTCGTTCTCGTACCAGTCGCCAGCACGACTTCATAACCCAATCTTCTGGCAGGTGACGCTGAGCGAGGCTGCCAACCTTCTTTCGCTTGGTTATATGGCGTTCGGCGAGAAGTGGACTGATAAGGAGAAAACAATGTTCAAGAACCCGTATGCGCAGTTCCTGAAGGTGGAGACCGACTATAGCAAGACGTGGCAGCTGACCGAACATAGTAAGCTCGTCGGACACGTTAATATGGGCGTGGTATGGGCATACGGCAACGCTATCAGTGCGCCCTACAGCGAGCAGTTCTACGTAGGTGGTGCCAATAGCATACGTGCGTTCAACGTGCGCAGTATTGGTCCGGGTCGCTATCATGCTAAGACATCCTACCTCTCGTATCTCGACCAGACAGGCGACATGAAGCTGCAAGCCAACCTCGAGTATCGTCCACGTCTCTTCGGAAATCTCTATGGCGCACTATTCCTCGATGCAGGCAACGTGTGGACACTACGCAGCGACAGCGACCGTCCAGGTGCTGTGTTCAAACCGAAGAATATACTTAAGGAGATGGCACTCGGCACGGGCATCGGCATCCGCTACGACCTCGACTTCTTCGTGCTACGTCTCGATTGGGGCATAGGTCTACACCTGCCATATAAGAACGGCTTCTACAATTTCGACCGTTTTAAGGACAGCCAGAGCTTGCACTTCGCAATCGGCTATCCGTTCTAAACGCAATAAAGGGCAGACTCTTTGTGGAGTCTGCCCTTTATTGCGTTTAGAGTTGAGAGTTTAGAGTTGAGAATTTAGAGTTATGATATGTACAATAGCTTTAGCTTATTTATAGTTAACAGTGGTAATCATAACTCTCAATTCTCAACTCTCAATTCTCAATTAAATAACTCTCAACTCTAAATTCTCAACTCTCAATTAAAAAAAACTCTCAACTCTCAACTTTCAACTCTTAACTATGATTTTATTCCGCCGAGAAGTCGGCTACCATTTTTCGGTACATGCTATACGCTCTTGAGCGCGAGATATATCCCGTTAGATGTCCTGATACGTTCACCACGGGCATGTAGCGCGTACCTTTGAGGTCGAACTTGCGCATCACCTCCTCCATAGAGTCGCTCTCGCCAACCTGCGCAGCGATGGGGAGCATCAGCTGTTGTACGGTGAGCTTGTTGTAGAGTTCTGCGCGGAACATGATGTGTCGTATCTTCGTGATGTCAATCTCGCCAAGCACCGAGCCTGCGTTGTCGAGCACCGGTATGAACGACGTGTGGCTCTTCGATATAGCGTTCACCAGCTTGCCCAGAGGCATGTCGGGTGTTACGGCTGTGAAGTCGCGTTCTATCACGCTGTCCATCGTCATCAGCGTCAGTACAGAGCGGTCGGTGTGGTGAGTGACCAACTTACCCTCGCGTGCCAGACGCATGGCGTAGATGCTGTGAGGCTCGAAGATGCTGATAGTCATCACCGACACGATGCTCACAATCATCAGTGGCATGAACATGTCGTAGCCGTTCGTAATCTCGGCGATGAGGAAGATACCCGTAAGTGGGGCGTGCATCACGCCAGCCATCACGCCAGCCATGCCGAGCAGCGTGTAGTTCTTCTCAGGTATATATATGCCCACCTGATACATGTTCCACAGACGTGAGAAGAGGAACCCCGTGAAAGCTCCCACGAAGAGCGACGGTGCGAACGTACCACCGCAACCGCCACCGCCGTTTGTGGCTGCCGTGGCGAATGTCTTTGTCAGTATGACCAGCGCAATGAATAGTATGAGCCACTTGCCGTTGCCCGAGAACATAGAGTTGTGCAGCAGTTCGTTCCAGTCGGCTTCGCTCGTGCCGTTCAGCAGTACGTTGATAGCCGAGTATCCCTCGCCGTAGAGCACGGGGAAGACGAAGATGAGCGAGCTGAGCAGTACACCGCCCAACGCCAACTTAGCCCAGCGATGTTGCTTCAACTTGCCGAACATGCCCTCGCACACCGACATTGAGCGTATGAAGTAGAGGCTCACCAGTCCGCAGGCGATACCGAGTATGATACACGCCGGCACACGCTCCACGCCCCACATGCTGTCCAGATGAAAACTGAACAACGACGCGCTTCCCATGAATATATATGTGAAGCACGTTGCCGTGACCGCAGCCGTGAGTATAGGCAGCAGCGATGCCATGCTCAAGTCTACCATCAGCACCTCAAGCGTGAACACCAGTCCGGCTATCGGAGCCTTGAAGATACCGGCGATGGCAGCGGCAGCACCGCAGCCCACCAGCAGAATCAGCTTCTTCTTGTCCATGCCGAACAGTCTGCCGAGGTTCGAGCCGATGGCAGAACCGGTCAGCACAATCGGAGCCTCGGCACCCACCGATCCGCCGAAGCCGATGGTGATAGCCGATGCCACCACCGACGTCCAGCAGTTGTGCGCCTTCAGTCGCGACTGCTTCGAGGATATGGCGTAGAGTATTCGCGTGATACCATGCGATATGTTGTCCTTCACCACATAGCGTACGAAGAGCGACGTTAGGAAGATGCCCACAACCGGGAACATCAGGTAGAGCCAGTTGAACGTGTCAGCATGAAACCTCGATGTCAGCAGATGCTGTATGATGTGAATTATCGAGTGGAGCACGTAGGCAGCCACCGACGCAAAGAATCCGATGCAGAGGGCGAGGATGATAGTCGCCTGACGGTCGGAAAGATGCCTCGTGCGCCAAGCATACAGCCTTTCTTCCAGCGTTGCGCCTTTCTTGTCAATCGCAGTCTCTTCCATTTACTTGCGTATGATGGTTACCCGTCCGTCCTTAGTCAGTTTGATGATGCTGCTCGGCGTGTGCGGCTTGTGCTCCTGGCGGCGAGTCCAGCACACATAGTCCACCGCTTCCAGTATCTCCGGTGCGATGTCGCGGTAGTTCTGAGCCGCCGGCTCGCCACTTATGTTGGCACTCGTGCTCACGATAGCCTTCTGGAAGCGGTAGCAAAGCTCCTTCGAGAACGGCTCGTTCGTCACGCGCAGAGCGATGCTGCCATCCTCTGCGATGAGGTTCGGGGCGAGGTTCACAGCCCCGTCGAGCACCACCGTTGTCGGCTTCTCCGCGAGCTCCATCAAGTCCCACGCCACTGGCGGCACGTCGCGCACATAACGCTGCACGCGGTCTACCGAGTCGGCCAGGCAGATAAGAGCCTTCGAGTCGTCGCGCTGCTTTATCCTGTACACCTTAGCCACTGCCTCCGCGTTCGTCGCGTCGCAACCTATACCCCATACCGTGTCCGTAGGGTAGAGTATCACGCCGCCCTTACGCATCACGTCCACCGCATTCTGAATGTCTTCTTTCTGTGTCATTGTTATTTCTTATTTTGTTTTTACCTTTCTACTCTTTTACTCTTTTACTTTTTTACTTTTTTACTTTTCCCTTTCTCTCTTTTATTTTTTCCCTTTTTACTTTTTTACTCTTTTACTCTTTTACTTTTCCCTTTCCCTTTTTACTCTTTTACTCTTTTACTTTTACAAAGTTAATGCTTTTTCCTGTTATGCCGTAAGTTTAAAGACAATTTTTCTTGCTCTTTATTATAAGCATAGCCGATATTTGCCGAAAAAACCGTAACTTTGTAAAAGTAAAAAGGTAAAAAAGTAAAAAAGTAAAGTAGGGGGTGCAGCAGTCCCTGCTGCACCAACCAAGCAAAAGTAGGAGGTATGGGCATCTTGCCCATACCGCGCACCCATAAAAGAGTAAAAAAGTAAAAGAGTAAAAAGCCCCTCCCAACCCTCCCAGTCGTGGAGGGCTTAGGAAGGCCCAAGAAGGCTTAGTTTGGCTTAACCGCCGCCCTATATCGGCTTAGTTCGGCTTATAAAAAATAAAAACAAACACAATGGAAAAGAAAAACCTCCGCATAGTGTTCATGGGAACACCCGAGTTTGCCGTTGGCTCGCTCCAGCGACTTGTAGAGAACAATTATAACATAGTGGCTGTCGTGACGCAGCCCGACAAACCCGTCGGTCGCCACGCCTCCGTGCTGCGCCCCTCACCCGTTAAGGAGTACGCCCTTGCCCACGGTCTGCCCGTGCTGCAGCCCCTGAAGATGAAGGACGAGCAGTTCCTCGAGCAGCTACGCAGCTACCATGCCGACCTCCAGGTCGTTGTCGCGTTCCGCATGCTCCCCGAAGTAGTGTGGGCCATGCCGCGCTTCGGCACATTCAACGTCCACGCAGCCCTGCTCCCCGACTATCGTGGCGCAGCCCCAATCAACTGGGCAGTCATCAACGGCGAGACCCTCACCGGCGTCACCACCTTCTTCCTCGACCACGACATCGACACCGGTCGCATCATCGCCCAGCGCCAGTTCCCCATCCCCGACGACGCCGACGTAGAGTACGTCTACGACGCACTCATGCAGCTCGGCGCCCAGCTCTGCACCGACACCGTCGACCTCGTCCTCTCTACCGACGGCGACGTGCCCTCGCAACCGCAGCAGGACAGCGACGCCCACCACGCAGCCCCCAAGATATTCAAGGAGACCTGCGCCATCGACTTCTCGCTCCCTGCAAAGCGCATCTACGACTTCGTGCGCGGACTCTCGCCCGCGCCCGGCGCCTGGTGCCTGCTCACCCCACGCGATGCTAACGCTCCAGCCCAAGTGCTTAAGATCTATAAGACAGCAAAGACCGGCGAGCCTTCCGCAGGGGGTGCACTTGTCTCAAGTGCACCAGACTATAAAGCAGCAAACACCCACGAGTCCACAGCAGGGGGTGCACTTGTCTCAAGTGCACCAGACAATAAAGCAGCAAATACCCACGACCAACCAACCCGTGTAGAAGTCGGAACACTCAAAGCCGAAAATCGCCACCTCTTCGTTGCCACCGTCGACGAGTGGCTCGAAATCGTAGAGCTGCAGCCTGCCGGCAAGAAGCGCATGGCTGCCCGCGACTACCTCAACGGCTTCCAGCACCCCGAGCACTTCCTGCTGAAGTAACCCCTTCCGTTCCGGAAAAGATTTTCTCACCCCACACGGCACAGCCTGTTGATATCCTCGTCGAACGTCTCGCGGTTAACAGCCCGAGTGCGCATCGCCGACTTGTAGTTGTATATCGTCTGCGTAGAGTAGAACAGCAGCGTAGCTATCTCCTGACTCTCCCTCACGCCCAAGCGCATCAGCGCATAGATGCGCGCCTCCGTCGTCAGGGCGTTAGGAGACGGCTGCGCAATCCTTCCTTCTGGAAGTAGCAGACTGTTCAGTTCATCAACGAAACCAGGGTACAGCTCCGTGAAGGCGCGGTCGAAACGTGTGTAGAACGCTGCCGCCTCTTCCTCCGCGAGCTTATAACTATTGATAGTTTTAAGAAGGTCAGCCGTTTGGTTGGCCTTTATTTTTCTGCTCACCAGTTTACGGTACTCCATCAGTTTGCGTATGTACACCGCACTGATGTCCATGAACAGACGCATGTAGGTTTCGCGGCGATGGTTCGTCGCTATGAGGCGTTCGTTCAGTTCCTTCAACTGCCGGTTCTGCGTCTTCACCTCTTTGCGGCTACCTGCCAACCATTTGTTCTGCTTGTAGCCGAAGATAGCCATTGCCAGCAACATCAGCGACAGAAAACTAACCATCGCAAGCACACCTCTCACGATGCGCTCCTTATGCGCCAACGCCTCCTGATTGGCTGTGGCAATGATAGGCAGTATGCTCGAAATCTCGAGCATACGCAGTCGGTTGTTGTAGAATCTGGCATCCTCCATAGAGCAATAGATGTAGCGTGCCGCACGGTCGGCATACTTCTGGTCCTTCTCATACAGATATGTTGAGAACTCCTGCAGCGCAAGATTCTCCTTCAAAGGGCATGTTATGTCCGAGATAGCTGCTTCAATAATGTACTTTTCATATCGTTGCGTGTCGCCCAACTCGCGATAATAGCGTGCTATGCAGTAGGCTGCCGAGGCATGCACACGACTGTCTACCCGGCTGTTCAGCAGAGCCTCTGTGTAGAATTGCAGCACAGCCTTGCTCATGGGGTTGGTGAGGAAAGCAATTTCGCCGCTAAGATAGGCATGCAGAGCCACATCCTTGCTGCTTGTGGCTTCCACCGTGAGCTTCAGATTCTCGAACTTCTTCTTATGGTAATAGTCCATGAACTCCGACTTCTTGCTGAACGCTTCCCAATAGTTGTACAGCCACGTGCGCGTATAATAATAGTATTGTTTTAGCTGCTTAGGCACACCTCTCTTCTTTATATCATCAAGCAGTTCCTCCGACTGACTGTAGAAACCACCCGTAGACAACACCGCCGCACGGTTTATCTTGTTGAGCGTCGTGTAGTAGGCGTTGTTCTCGCTCTCTGATAGGGCGAGACCGCGGTTCACATATACCATTGCCGAATCGTAATGGTATGTATAGTATTCGCGATAGATACTGTTCAGGAGTGCGAGTCGCTGCGGGATGTCTTCCACCGTTCGCAACTTCAGCTTCAGTTGGTCAATCTTCTTTTCCTTCAGCTCCGAGTACATTTCGCGCTTGTCGATATAACTGTCGAGAAGGTCCAGTAGGTCTTGCTCGCCAGAGATACCGGTTGTAGCCAACTTGGTTTGGGCTGTAGTCTGCAACGGCAAAAAAATGAATAATAGGTATAAAAAGATGCGCATAATAGTGGGTTTTTTGTTTTAATGCTGCAAATTTAGCTAATATTATTAAGATAAAACCATTTACTTTGATAAAAAAGACTAAATCTTTAAACGCTCTGATATATAATAAGTTATAAGTTTTTGTGCCTTAATTTATGTCTACTTTTATTTTACGCACACATACAATCAGCCGATATATCTTGTAACTTTGCAATCGTAAACATACACACAACGGATATGAACCTAAAACTTAAAATATTCTCATTCGCCCTTTTGGCTTCTGCCTCTACGGGCATGTATGCACAGACGCATACAGACAACAATTCAACAAACGATTCGGAATCGCAGAAGAAGGAAGAGCGCAACGTGATGCTTAACGCTTCTGACGCCAACAAACCGCGCGAGATTCAGATCGGATTGCCGAGCGAAGACGTAACGGTATACGAGAACGGACTGCCTGCCGTTTACTCGTCGTCCGTGCACAAACTCTCTGCCCACTGGCGCAGCGACGCTTCGCTGAAAGGCACCGACCTTATGACTCCGTCGGAGAGTGCCATCAAGACCGGCAACATCGCTTATGCTGTGTCGGCTTTCAGCGAGTTGGGCGAGAAGAAGTTCAGCGGCAAACTCAATTATAAGGCTAACCACTTCGGTATGCAGAACTTCGACCTCAACCTTTCTGGCGGCATCGGCAACAAGTGGCTCTACACCGCCGGAATGTATCAGAACTTCGACCCGGGCAGCTTCAAACTGCGCTTCACCGACTACGCCGACCGCACGCAGATCTACCATTTGGGTCTTACGCGCATACTGAACGGTGGCAAAGGTCACATTTCTTTATTATATAAGTATTCGAATAGCAAGAACCCCGGCAACTTCGCCAATGCCGCTCCGTTCATCTACGCCGGCGACGGCAGCATAAAGAAACTTGCTGGTTTCGACCCGGGTATGGATTCGTATGTGCAGCGTAAGGGTTCGTTCAGCTATCTGAACACCAAGACTGGCAAGATGGAGACCTGGAACATGACCGACGGCAACGACAACCGTGCCAACGAGGTGGCTTTGGTGAGCAAGTATCAGTTTGACAACGGCTGGTTGTGGAAGTTGAACGCAAAGTATATGAACGCTCCGCGCGCCAACTACGTTGACTACGGCGGCAGCACCATCTCTGAGGTTGCTGAGGCTGATGGCTATCAGCTTTCAGACGGTTCGGCTTATAGCGGACTCATCGAAGGCAGACGCACTTGGCTGCACATCGGCAAGGTGAGCAACGCCCTCCTTACAACTGAGATGAGCAAGCAACTGAACAACCACAAACTGATGATTGGTTTGAACGAGTGGTACTACCATCTCAACTACTATTCGTCTTCGTTCCAGTGGGCAGGCACCGTTGAGGCTTATCCTCGTACGCTGAGCCAGATGTACGTCAATCCGCTCGACCCGACACAGACTGCACACCGTTCAGAGACCTTCGGCTACAACGAGCTGAGTCCTGAATACACAAAGGGTTCGGAGAACAAGCTCGCTCTCTATTTCACCGACGAATGGCGCATCACTCCTAAGTTCAAGCTGTTCTACGGCGGTCGTCTCGAATACTATCGTATGTCGGCAGACCAGATTTCAGCGTCACGCTTTCGTGGCTTCCACCTCGGCAACTTCAATACATATTCTACAGCCGCAGACGGATCTATCGTTGCCACAGAGCATAGCATCGCGCCAGCCAACGTAACGAAGAACAAGCTCAACTATGCTGCCACTTTGCAGATGACTTACAACGTAACAAACCAGTTCGGTCTTACTGCCGATGCCACCATCGCCACACGCTTCCCGCGCATCAGCGAGTATGCCGGCACCGGTCCTACGGAGGAGCAGTACAAGCGCGTGACCATTCCGTTGGTTCGCGGTGGTATCTTCTACAAGAACTCATGGCTCGACCTCTCGTCGATGGTGACATACATCTCAAAGTCGAACAATATCGACCAGCAGAACCTCACCAAGCCTGGTACCTCTGAGGGCAAGACCGTGTTGCTCATCTACAACATCCAGACATTGGGTTGGACAACGTCTGCCGAAATCAACCCGTTCAAGAACTTCCACATGCACGCACTCTTCACCTATCAGAAGCCTGTGTACAAGAACTACAACGCGAGTGTTACGTTCAGCGACGGTCAGACTATGAGCGTTAATGCCAACAACAAGATTGTGAAGGAGATTCCGCAGGTGCTAATTGAGCTTGACCCGAGATACGACATCACGAAGAACCTCAGTGCTTGGCTCAGCTTCCGCTACTTCGGCAAGACATACGCCAACCTTCAGGAGGCACTCTACTTCAACGGCCACTGGGAGACATTCGGTGGCGTCAACTGGAATGTGAACAAGAATCTGAGTCTCGGTGTCAGTGTCATTAACATCTTCAACGAGAAGGGTGCCAAGGGCACAATCAGCGGTTCTGAGCTTATCACAAAGGATGAGGCAGGCAAGTATGCCGGCAAGTACATGAGCGGTAACTATCTCCGCCCATTCACCGTAGAGTTCAACGCAAGCATTAAATTCTAATAAAAAACCATACGAAAATGAAGAAAACTATTATGCTAATCGCAGCAATGTGTATGACTTCTGCTATCACATTCGCTCAAGAAATCATCCGCGTGTCTACCGAAAAGACCGACCTCGTGATGAAAGTGTCGCCAAAAGGCCGACTCTATCAGGTATATCTCGGCGACAAGTTGCAGAATCCTGCCGACTACGAGAACCTTAAGTGGGATGTTTATGCAGCTTCTGACGGCGCTGTGTGCCAGCGCGGTCATGAGGTGTATGCCACTTCGGGTGCTGAAGACTTCTTCGAACCGGCTGTAGCCGTTACACATGCCGACGGCAACATGACTACATATCTCTATTATAAGTCGTCGGAGCAGAAGGCTGTGAAGGGCGGCACTGAGACAGTCATCACACTTCAGGATAAAGTCTATCCGCTCACTGTCAAACTCCACTATGTGGCTTATCCGAAGGAGAATGTGATAAAGGCATGGAGCGAGATCTCTCACAAGGAGAAGTCTGCCATCACACTCTGGCGCTACAGCTCTACGATGCTCTACTTCAAATCTTCAAAGTATTATCTCACTAACTATCACAGCGACTGGGCTAAGGAAGGTCAGCCCGAGACAACCCAGTTGAGCACGGGCAAAAAGATTATCGACACAAAACTCGGCACACGCGCCGCTATGCAGGCTGAGCCTTTCTTCGAGTTGGGCTTCGATGAGCCTGCTAAGGAGAACGAGGTCAAGGTGATGCTCGGCACGATAGGCTGGCCAGGTAACTTCCGCTTCACCTTTGAGGTGGACAACGTCGGTGCGCTGCGCGTCATTCCTGCCATCAATCCTTATGCTTCCGACTATAAACTGAAGGCAGGCGAGGTGTTCACCACTCCTGAGTTCATCTTCGCGATGAGCGACAACGGTATGGGCGAGGCTTCGCGCAACTTGCACGACTGGGCTCGTCAGTATCAGGTGAACATGGGCACGGGCGACCGTCTCACGCTCCTGAACAACTGGGAGAATACAGGCTTCGACTTCAACCAGCAGAGTCTTGCCGAACTGATGAAGGATGCCAAGGACCTTGGTGTGGATATGTTCCTGCTCGACGACGGATGGTTCGCCAATAAGTATCCGCGCAAGGACGATCACGCCGGACTGGGCGACTGGGAGGCTACAAAGAGCAAGTTGCCGGAGGGCATACCTGGCCTCGTTAGAGATGCAAAGAAAGCTGGTGTGAAGTTCGGTATATGGATTGAGCCGGAGATGGTGAACCCGAAGAGCGAACTGTTTGAGAAGCATCCTGATTGGGTCATCTTACAGCCGCAGCGCGACACATATTACTATCGCAACCAACTCGTGCTCGACATCTCTAACCCTAAGGTGCAGGATTATGTGTTCGGCATCGTCGACCGCATCATGACAGAGAACCCGGAAGTGGCTTACTTCAAGTGGGACTGTAACAGCGTGATAACCAATATCTACTCGCCATACCACAAGCAGAATCAGGGCAACTTCTACATCGACCACGTGCGTGGCATCTACAATGTGCTCACACGCATCCACAACAAGTATCCTAATCTGCCGATGATGCTCTGCTCTGGCGGTGGCGGACGTATGGATTACGAGATGCTCAAATACTTCACCGAGTTCTGGTGTTCTGACGACACCGACCCGTACGAGCGCATCTACATCCAGTGGAGTCTCTCGAAGTTCTTCCCTGCAAAGACAATGGGCTCGCACGTCACCAACTGGAACAAGAACACATCCGTAAAGTTCCGCACCGACGTATGCAGCTCATGCAAGTTGGGCTTCGACATCGACCTCAAGTCGCTTTCTGCCGACGACTACAAGTTTGTGCAGCAGGCTGTCAAGAACTATAACAGCATGAAGCCGATGATTCTCGAAGGCGACCAGTATCGTCTTGTTTCGCCGTACGAGGGCAGCCACTGCGCTATCAACTACGTTAGCAAGGACAAGCAGCGTGCGGTGCTCTTTGCCTACGACATGCATCCGCGCTACATGGAACCGCAGCAGAACGTGAAGCTGCAGGGACTGGATGCCGCAAAGATATACACCGTGAAGGAGACAAACCTCATGCCTGGCAAGCAGTCAGACTTGGAGTGCAACGGCAAGCAGTATAGCGGCGACTATCTGATGAAGATTGGTCTGAACGTCTTCACAGCGCAGGACGGCACAAGCCATGTGTTGGTGCTGGAGTAGAAAGACGATGTAGTAGTAATAATATAATCTAACAGATGTTTAAACGAAAAAGACCATGTCCGTATTCCGGCATGGTCCTTTTTCGTTTTCTCTAAGTCCGTACATTTTAAAAGAAGCCCCACTTCTTCTTCCGCTTCGGGGCCTCCGTCTGTTCAAAGCTGCTGTTGCGCTGCGCCAACACCTCCTCCCACGTGCTCCGCTCTCTCACCATCTGGTAGATAGTGCCCCAGTCGGGCAGACCCCCTATGTTGCGGTCGTCGATGAAGAGGTCCGCCTTCAGCTTGCGCGAGAACGTCTCGTGCTCCCTCCGCTCCTCCGGGTAGTCGCGGTTCACGGCATAGAACTCCACGCCCCGCTCCCTGCACCATTCCACAGCCTCCTCCAGCAGCGCACCCTCCCTCACGCTCCACAGTATCAGTTTGTGGCGGTCGCGTATCAGCATACGCAACGTCTCCGTGGCGAAGGGCAGCTCCCTGCCGATGGCAGGGTACTTGTGCTCCACGATAGTGCCGTCGAAGTCAACTGCTATAACCATTTACTTCTTACGCTTTATAGAGTCATCGTTCCTGTTGCCGTAGTTGCTGTCGCTGTAGTTGCCGTAAGCACCATAAGAAGTGTATGTGCTGCCATAGCTTCCGTAACTTCCATAGCCACCATACTTGCTGCCATAGCCACCATACTTGCTTCCGTAACCGCTGTATCTGCCGTAGCGTCCGTACTTGCCATACTTGCCGTAGCCGTAGTAGTAGCCGTACTTCTTCTTCGACATATCGATGCCGTTGATGACGATGCAAATCTGTGGCAACTTCTTCTGACTGCTGAGCGAGTTGACGAGCTCGAAGCTCGACTTCGGAGTGTAGTCGGCACGACACAGATATACAGTAAGGTCGGCTACGCGTGCAATCACCACCGTGTCGGTGACGAGACCCACCGGTGCGGTGTCCACGATGATGTAGTCGTACTCATTACGCAGTATTGCGAACACCTTGTCGAGCGATTCGCGCGATACAAGTTCTGCAGGGTTTGGTGGGATAGTACCTACAGGCATGATGTCCAGGTACTTGTTGACTCCCGAATTGGTGATGTTCTCCAGTACCTCCTCGCGTGTCGGATTTTCGTGCACGAGCAGGTTTGTTATGCCTATCTTCTCCTTGTTCAGTTCGAAGAGTGTGGTGAGTCGTGGCTTGCGGATGTCAAGACCCATGACCAGCACCTTCTTGCCCAGCAGCGCAAAGCTTACTGCAAGGTTGGCCGCTGTAAAGGTCTTTCCCTCGCCCGATGTGGTAGAGGTGAACATGATGACCTTCTGGTCTTCCTTCAGCATAAACTGAATGTTCGAGCGTATCGAACGGAACACCTCTTCCATGACGTTGTTCTTGTTCTCATGCACCACGATGTCAGCCTTTGTCTTTACCGACTCGCTGGCAACGGCTACGTCGCCGATGATAGGCAACTCGGTGAGACGTGCCACGTCGTCGTGTCCTTCTATCTTGTAGCGGAAGAAGTTGATGAGGAACAGAATACAGCCAGGTATAGCAATGCCTAATACTAAGGCAATGAGCAGAACCATGTATGTCTTCGGACTAATCTTTCCTAAAGATACCGGGTTGTCGATGAGCTTACCCTTATCGGCTGTTGCAGCGAGCGAGATAGAGTTCTCCTCGCGCTTCTGCAGAAGCATGAGGTACAGACCCGACTTCACTTCCTGCTGACGTCCAATCTGTGTGAGTACGCGCTCCTGCTCGGGCGTCGAGTAGATCATGCTCGAATAGCGGTTGTACTCTTGCAGTATGGAGTTGCGCTGTATCTTTGCGTTGCGCTGCACCTGAGCCATTGCGCGGCGAATACTTGCCGAGAGGTCGTCGAGCTGTGCGGTGAGCGGAGTGATTGTAGGGCTGTTCTCGTTGGCACTGCGCAGCAAGCGGTTGCGCTCCATCACAATCTTGTTATAGTCGTTGATGAGCGTAGCGGCGGCTGCGTCGCTCAGACCCACGTTCGACGGCAGTGTCTGATACTTGTTGCTTGGGTCGTTGATGTACTCCTGCAAGCTGCGGAGCAGCTCTATCTGCATATCCATCTCGGCAAGCTTCTGTGTGTACGAGTCGGTGTTCGTGTAGCCTAAGGCTCCAGTCGCCTCCGGGCTTACAATCTTATACTGGCGCTTTGTTGCCTCCAGATTGCCTTCTGTTGCACCAAGCTCGGTGTTAATCTTCTCCAGACGCGAGTTGATAAACAGCTCTGTACGCATGGCTATCTCGTTCTTGTCCTCATTAGCCTGTTTGTTGTAGCTGAAGACGAGCTGTCTGAGGTAGTCGTTGGCACGTTGTGGTATCTCGTCGGTAAGGGTGAGACCTGCGATAGATGTGTTCTTCGACAACTGGCTGACATCGAGCGAACCGCTATACTTGCCTGCAACCATCTTCGGCGGATAGATGGTCACGAACTCCTTACGGTTGGCAGGCAGCTGGATACCGGAGTTGCTGGAGAGTGTTATTGCGCCAACACTTGTGTTGATAGTTGCCGGCAGACTCTCGAATATGCGGTCGATGGAGTACCGCTTTATTGGTTTGTCTGGGTTCTCTGGTACATAGGTGTACGAACCCACAACACGCAGCTTGTCGCCCTCCTTGCCAATGGTGAGTTGGATAGGCATCTGCAATGTTGCGATGTGGGCAGTGTCAAGGTCTACGTTGATGGGTTGGTTCTTGTACAGAAGGTGGTCTTTGATGCGTCCTTCCATTGTGTACACTGTGTAGAGTTTCAGCTCCTTCACTGTCTGGTAGGCGAGTATTGTCGACTTCAGCACCTCTATCTCGTTGTCGATGCCAGTAGAGTTACTAATTATGCCGAGAGTGGACGAATTGGCGATATAGCTTCTGCTACCACGTCGTCCGTTGTCTTCATCTTCTTTGATGAGCAGTTTTGCGTACGATTGGTATATTGGTGTGGCGTAGCGCAACTTTATGGCAGCTGCGCTCAGACAGATGACAATCGAGAGTACGAACCATTGCCAATTCAGAACCAGTGCTGTGAAGATGGTTCTAAAGTTGAATGAAGAGCTCTCCTCGAGTTCTTGTTGTACGTTGTTTGTTCCTTGGTTGATGTTCTCTTCCATTTTCTTTTCTTTGCGTTGTGTATCTAAAGCGTGTTTGTTACGTTTGCTTATTTGTTTGAGCTTCGCTTAGTGTTAAGTGTTACTTGCCTTCAGCGAGTCGCAGCAGGTATTTGCCGTATTCGTTTTTCATCATCGGTTGTGCCACCTCTACGAGCTTTTCCTTGGTTATCCATCCCTTCTTGAATGCTATCTCTTCGAGACAAGCCACCTTCTGTCCCTGGCGTTTCTCAATCACCTCGATGAAGGTGCTTGCTTCCGACAGCGAGTCGTGTGTACCAGTGTCGAGCCATGCAAATCCGCGCTGCAGTGTCTGCACTTTCAGCTCGCCACGTTTCAGGTATTCCTGGTTGACGGTGGTTATCTCAAGTTCGCCACGTGCGCTTGGCTTGATGTTCTTGGCTATCTCCACCACGCTGTTCGGGTAGAAGTAGAGTCCCACCACGGCGTAGTTGCTCTTCGGATGTTCTGGCTTCTCCTCGATGCTGAGGCAGTTGCCCTCTGCGTCAAACTCAGCCACACCATAGCGTTCCGGGTCGTTCACGTAGTAGCCGAATACTGTCGACTTGCCGTCGCGTTCGACGTTCTGCACGCTTTCGCGCAGCAGTTTAGTGAAGCCCGCACCATAGAATATGTTGTCGCCTAACACGAGACACGCGCTGTCGTCGCCGATAAACTCTTCGCCGATGATGAACGCCTGCGCCAAACCGCCAGGGTAGGGCTGCTCTGCATATTCAAAGTGTACACCGAAGTCGCTACCGTCGCCAAGCAAACGCTTGAAGGCTGGCAGGTCGGTGGGGGTGGATATGATCAGGATTTCCTTTATATCAGCGAGCATGAGCACTGAGATAGGATAGTATATCATCGGTTTGTCGAAGATAGGTATGAGCTGCTTACTAATACCTTTGGTGATGGGGTAGAGGCGTGTGCCCGAACCGCCGGCTAAAACGATACCTTTCATATTCATTAAATGCTTTAATTGTTCAACAATATTCTATTGATATAAATATAAAGTGCACAAAGTTAATAATAATAAGTCAGAAAATATGCTTTTATCTGCTGATTTTTGAAACCTTAATTCGTAAAATAAGAAAAAAGTCGGCATTACTTGGCGGTTATGTAATTTATTTGTAATTTTGCATAATATAGTTTAAGTTGGCATCGTGGATGTAAAACTGACACGTGTGCTGATTTGATGTAATAAACAAATTAAATATTTATGGGATTTTTTTCAAAACTATTCGGAAAGAAAGCTGATAACGATAAAGCGAATGGTATGGAAAACTACATGCAGCTTGTGCGTGTTTACTTCCAGGCCTCAATAGCTGCAAACGTAGGCATTGCTAACCTTGCAATGCTCCCCGACCTGCGTGTGTTCAAGTCGACGCTCCACGTTCCGACAGTGAATAACAAACTCGGTGTTGGTGAGAAGAGCGCATGTCGCAAGATGCTGCGCGACATATACGGCGTTGACGACAACTTCTTTAAGGAAGTGGATGCAAGTATCCGCAAGAACTGCCGCAAGCTGCAGGACGTGCAGGTGTATCTCATCCAGTTCCAGAACTTCACGCAGGACATTATGATGCTTATGGGCAACCTTATGAAGTTCAAGCTCCGCTTGCCCTCGTTCTTTAAGAACGCCATCTACAAAATGACCGAGAAAACCGTGGCTGACATCTTCACAAAGAACGACTATAGCGATGCTGCCGTGATGAAGGCAGTTGTGGCTATACGTCAGTACGACCAGCGTTTGGGCTTCTCGCAGAAGTGGATTACCGACTTTGTGTTCCAGGTGGTGATGCTTGCCAAGAAGGAGCCGAAGGCTGGCGCAGACGACGGACAGAAGAAGTAATGTGGCATGTTCTGGCGTAAAACACGTTTCGTCAGATTAAAAAACTCGTAATAGTTTTGCCATATTCGTAAAAATAATATAATTTTGTGGCGTAGTAAATATACGCCAATAGTCAAAACGCTGTATATGGAAGCTGAATCGAAAACTATCAACCAGTTTGCGACGCGTGTCAGGCAAATGATTCTGCAGTACCAGAGTGTAACGAAGCAGAACGAAGACTTGTGTCGTCAGGTGGCAGAGCAGCAAGAACGTATTGCGAAGCTCGAGGCTCAGCTGCAGCAACAGCGCAACGACTACGAAAGTCTAAAATTGGCACGAATGGTTGAGATTACCGATGGTGACATGCAGTCGGCGCAGAAGCGTCTTGCAAAACTCATACGCGATGTTGACAAGTGCATAACGCTCGTCAACGAGAAACAAGAGTAACCATTCTTGCGCCTTAAAAACAACTTCACGATGGCTGAACAATCAACAGAGAAACTACGCATAAGGCTCCACGTCTACGACACAGACATGCCGGTGAACATCCGTCCGCAAGACGAACCGCTCTACCGCGACGCCGCCAGTCTGATAACGAAGACTATGAACACCTATGCCGAGCGATATAAAGGTCCTAAGAACGACAAGGAAATCCTTTATATGGCACTCATCGAGATAGCGTTGCGTTACGAGATGGAGAAGTCGCGTAACAACACCGAGCCGTATGACGACATCATCAAAAAACTCACCTCGGAGATAGAAGAGGTGCTGGGATGTTGAGATGTTGGGATGTTGAGGTGTTGAGATGCCTACCATATATAATAAGGTGTGTAGCATCGCGTCTTGAGATTGTATCTTTACCATCGCAAACTGCAAATAAACATTAACAAATAATAACTAACAAATAATAACTTAAAAAATGGAGATATTCATTACAGCCTTAGTGGCACTTATAGCAGGTGGCGTTGTAGGCTATTCTATTTTCCGTTACGTGATAAAAGGAAAATATAATGAAATGGTAGAAGCCGCCAATAAGGAGGCAGAAGTAGTGAAGGAGAAGAAACTCCTCGAGGTGAAGGAGAAGTTCCTCAACAAGAAGTCGGAGCTGGAGAAGGAAGTGCAGCAGCGCAACCAGAAGATACAGCAGAGCGAGAACCGCTTGAAGCAGCGTGAGATATCGCTCAACCAGCGTCAGGAAGAACTCGGACGTCGCAAGCAGGAGGTAGAGCAGTCTCAGCAGCGCATCGACAACGAGAAGAAACTCCTCGCCATCAAGCAGGACGAACTCGACAAAATGCAGACCAAGGAGCGCGAGAAGCTCGAAGAACTCTCTGGTCTTAGCGCAGAGGAGGCTAAGAACCGCCTCGTAGAGAGCCTGAAGGACGAGGCTCGCACCGATGCCGCATCGTACATCAACGAGATTATGGACGAGGCTAAGCTCAACGCCAACACACAGGCAAAGAAAATCGTCATCCAGACCATACAGCGCGTAGCAACCGAGACCGCTATCGAGAACTCCGTGTCGGTGTTCCACATCGACAACGACGAGGTGAAGGGTCGCATCATCGGTCGCGAGGGTCGCAACATCCGCGCTCTTGAGGCAGCTACAGGCGTAGAAATCGTGGTAGACGACACACCAGAGGCAATCGTTATCTCAGCGTTCGACCCCGTTCGTCGCGAGGTTTGTCGCCTTGCCCTCCATCAGCTCGTAGCCGACGGACGTATCCACCCGGCACGCATCGAGGAGGTAGTGGCAAAGGTGAAGAAGCAGCTCGACAACGAGATAATCGAGACAGGTAAGCGCACAGCCATCGACCTCGGTATCCACGGCTTGCATCCGGAGCTTATCCGCATCGTCGGCAAGATGAAGTATCGTTCGTCTTACGGTCAGAACCTCTTGCAGCACGCTCGCGAGACAGCCAACCTCTGTGCTGTTATGGCTGCCGAGCTCGGCTTGAACCCGAAGAAGGCAAAGCGCGCTGGCTTGCTCCACGATATCGGTAAGGTGCCAGACGAGGAGAGCGAACTGCCGCATGCACTCTATGGCGCTAAGATAGCAGAGAAGTTTAAGGAGAAGCCCGATATTTGCAACGCTATCGGTGCCCACCACGACGAGATGGAGATGAACACCCTGCTCGCTCCGATTGTACAGGTGTGCGACGCTATCTCGGGTGCACGTCCTGGTGCACGTCGCGAGATTGTAGAGGCTTACATCAAGCGCCTCAACGACCTTGAGGCAATCGCTATGTCTTACCCAGGCGTAACAAAGACATACGCCATCCAGGCTGGTCGCGAGCTCCGCGTAATCGTGGGTGCCGACAAGATGGACGACAAGGAGACCGAGAAACTCTCAGGCGAGATTGCCAACAAGATCCAGACCGAGATGACTTACCCAGGACAGGTGAAGATCACAGTCATCCGCGAGACACGTTCGGTAGCTTACGCTAAGTAATGAGGTGTAAATAAAACTTTAAAATCAAATACTCTAATGCTCAAAGCCATAGCCCAAAAGTAGGCAATACGCCCTTGGGGGCTATGGCTTTGTTCTTTTAAAATTGCTAATTATGGGAGAAGCTAAAACAACGGTGATGAAGTCGCGCACCAAGAGTAACATGAAGGACCTTGTTTTTATCATGCTCGGCATCCTTTCGTATTCTGTTGGTTACACAGCGTTCATCTTGCCCGAGAAAGTCGTTATGGGTGGTGCGTCTGGTATTGCAGCACTTGTTTTCTATGCAACCGAGATACCTACATGGATTTCGCTTGCCGTAATCAACTGTACGTTGCTGCTCATTGCCCTCAAGGCACTGAACCTACAGTTCATCATACGCACCTTAACCGGCGTGGGCATCCTGCTATTCTTCGTCGGTGTGCTTCAGCCGTTCTTCGAGGCTCACCCAATCATCACGGCAGGCGAAGACAAGTTCATGCACGTGCTCATTGGCGGTGCGATGGGCGGTGCAGGCTTGGGTCTGGTCTTCTCGCATAATGGCTCTACTGGTGGCACCGATATCATCACCGTGCTGCTCAACAAGTACTTCAACATGAGTTTCGGACGCGCCATGCAGTTTGTCGACTGCACCATCATCTGCTCATCCTACCTGCTCTTCCGCAGCACCGAGACCATCGTCTACGGTGTAGCCTTCACGCTTGTAGCCACCATCGTCTGCGACTATGTCATCAATGGCTCACGCCAGACGGTGCAGTTCCTCATCATCTCGAAGAAGTATCAGGAGATAGCCGACGCTATCAACACCGACGTGCGTCGCGGTGTGACGCTCATCGAGGGTAAGGGCTGGTACAGCAAGAAAGATGTCGACCTACTCATCGTCCTCACGCGTAAGTACGAGTCGCAGGAGGTATTCGCCGTAATCAAGGCAATCGACCCCGATGCTGTCGTTTCGCAGACATTCTGCCAGGGTGTCTTCGGCGAGGGCTTTGACAAAATAAAGTGATGTTGAGATGTTGAGGTGTTGAGTTGTTCAGTTGTGAGTTTTGAAACTTATGTAGGAGGGTATGGCATCCTGCCATACCCACGCAGCCAGAAGATAGGTGTTGAGATGTTGAGATGTTGAGGTGTTGAGTTGTTCAGTTGTGAGTTTTGAAACTTATGTAGGAGGGTATGGCATCCTGCCATACCCACGCAGCCAGAAGATAGGTTTTGACTACGGCAAGAATGCCGTAGCCTCCTACATTATACCTCAATACGCGAAAAAATCCTCCATATCTGCCAGTTTTGACGCATTCGGTTCATTATCAGCATATTAAAGGCTGGAAGATAACTTTAAAAACGAGTTATCTTCCAGCCTTTCTTCCATCCAAGACCTTCTATCTTCCAGCCTCGAAAAAACTTTTTTCTGAAAAAACTTGACAACGCTTGCGCAATATTATACCTTTGCAAGCAATTTTAGAAACACTATAAACTAAAAAAACACAGTACAATGGAAAACACAAACATCAACGACGCTGCTATCAAGCGCAGCAACATCCCAAACAACTGGTCCTATTGCTTCAATTCCAACTGCAAACGCTGCAACGAGTGCATACACTTTCGCTCGTCCGTCGCACTCGACTCCTCACGCACGCAGGGTAATGCGATTTTTCCCACAGCCCTGCGAGCAGACGGTTCGTGCGATCACTTCAAACCAGTGCGTATGGTGCGCCTGGCATCAGGATTTAAGCAACTGTTTGAAGACGTGAAACTACGCGATGCCTCAAACTTGCGCCTACTGATGAGGAAATACTTCGGCGGAACAAGTATGTACTATCGCTATCATTATGGAAAGTCTAAGCTCGTGCCCGAGCAGCAAGAGTGGATAAAGCAGCTCTTCGCACAGTACGATTACACGAACGTAGTATTTGATAACTCGACAGAAGAGGTCGACTTCCTGTAGTTTTTTTACCCTTTTCCCATTATTCTCGCTCTGCGATAACCATGTTGCCGTAGCACAACAACCATGTTGCCGTAGCGTGCAAACCATGTTGCCGTAGCGTGGCAATAAAGTTGTCGCAGCGTGAGAATTATAAAAACAACACAAAACACCAATAACCATGAAAAACGAAACAACCGCACTAAACCCAATCGACCGCATGATTGACTTCCTCACCACGCACTACGCCTTTCGCTACAACACCGTTATGAACTGCACCGAGTATCGCCCCGTCGACAGTCCAGTCGGCAGCTTCGAACCACTCGATTTGCGCACGCGCCGACGCATCATTCTTGAGGTGCAGCGCGAAGGCATCGAGGTGAGTCAGAACGACATACGCAACTATATCGACTCCGACTACGTTCGCCAGTACGACCCCGTCGGCGACTACCTCGCCGAGTGCGAAGGCGTATGGGACGGACACGACCACATCGGCGACCTCGCCCGCACCGTGCCAACCGACACACCGCTATGGCGCGAGTGGTTCACCACGTGGCTGCTCGCCATGGTGAGCCAGTGGCAAAACAAATCCTCCCGACTCTATGGCAACAGCGTTGCACCACTACTCATCTCGCCACAAGGCTACAACAAAAGCACGTTCTGCCGTCGCCTGCTGCCCGATGCTCTGAAGTGGGGCTACACCGATAGCCTTGCCCTTTCCGATCGTCGCCAGGTGATGCTCGCCATGTCGCAGCAACTGCTCATCAACCTTGACGAGTTCAACCAGATCTCGCCACGTGTGCAACAAGGCTTTCTGAAGAACATCATTCAGCTGCCGTCGGTAAAAGTGAAACGCCCGTTCGGCACCCACATCGAGGAACTACCTCGCAAAGCATCGTTCATCGCCACCAGCAACATGACCGACATCCTCGCCGACCCCTCGGGCAATCGCCGTTTCATCGGCATCGAGCTAACCGCGCCCATCGACACCAGTCGCGTGCCCGACCACCGTCAGCTCTTCGCCCAGGCACTGCAGCTCCTGCGCAACGGTCGCCGCAGCTGGTTCGACAAGGCAGAGACCGAGCAGATAATGCTCTGGAACCGACGTTACGAGATACAGGAACCCGCCGACCAATACTTCAGCCTCTGCTTCTCCGTCGCCAACGATCCGCTTGACCCTTCCGCTGAGTGGCTCTCCACCGCCGAAATCTTCGACGTCATAAAGCAGAAGGTCGGCTCCTCCCTGCAAGTCAACACCCTCATCGCCTTCGGTCGCAAGCTCGCCAACATGCCAGGCATGCGCCGCCGCAAGTGCGAAACCTGCATGCGCTATCTTGTGAAGAGGGTAGGGCAGTAGGCTGGCAGATAGGTAAGCATCTCTGCGATGTTAGTATATATACATCAAAAAAATATCGCTCAAGCTTTTATCCTTGAGCGATATTTTTTCCAGTTATCCGGCAGTAAGACACGGGAAGATAGTCTGTTCCGGATGGAAGATAGTCCGTTAAGGCTGGCAGATAGACTGGCAGATAATCCCTTTTCAGCCATATCTTCCAGCCTTTATAATGTTGATAATGAGCGCCGTACAGCAATCCTGTAAGATCTGGCAGATTTTTTCACGCACTTGATACCTTGTAGATATTACTTACTATTTCCCGAATATCGACTTTAATATCATTTTACCGATTTTCTATCTATCCCAGCTTTAGTAGTAGGAATACCAGTTTGGCGAGCTATTCAAATTACAGAATTTTGCCACCCAAAAGTAAATTTTTCAAATGAATTATTTTTAGTCTGAATAAGATTCTTTATCTTTGTAATTAACAATTGGCAATTCTACTAAGAAAAAGTCTATTGGTTTAATCTAACCTCTAAACAATAACATTGGAAGAAACTACCAACCTGTCTCCAAAGGCAGACGCTTCATTGTATAATGGGCAGCCAACCGACACTGGCTTATCGTGTCCAAGTGCAAGACTTACCTCCCGCACGCCCTCCATCTCTGATGATATCAGGAGTGGGGTGTCGGTAGAGAATGCACCATCCGAAAACAAACAATGGTTTGTTCTGCGAGTTTCATATGGACGTATTATCAAGGCAAAAGCATTTGTAGAAGCTAAAGGATTTGAATGTTATGTTCCTATGCGATACAAAGAAGTGAAGAAACATGACAAGAAACGAATCATCACAGAGCCGCTTCTCCCCTCATTTCTATTTGTTTACGCCACTGCAGAACAAGTAGAAACATTGCTCTATGAAATCAAAGTAAGTACTGATGAAAGCAGAAATCTACTAAGTTATTACTTTGACCACACTTCCCAACGTCAAGACAATCCAGATCGTAATCTTCCACTTACCATATGTGATGAAGCGATGAATAACTTCATCAGACTAACATCTATCAAGAATCCGCACATAATCCCTGTTACTTCAAACAACATCCAACCCAAATTGGGTGACAACGTTGTCGTGACAGAAGGTGAGTTCAAGGGCATTCATGGTAGAGTAGCGAGAATTGCGGGGCAACAGCGTGTTGTTATGGAGTTATTCGATAGTTGCTTGGTGGCTACAGCGTATGTGCCGAAGGAGGCTATGATTTTTTTATGACAATTAAACAATCACAACGTTTATGGCTAACGAAACAAATATCATAATGTACTTTAATAATAATTGTTGAACCCATCAAAAATAATCGTATGGCATTTATATCTAATATTCAACATTTTCTTACAGGAGTAGATATTGATAGTCTTATGCGGGAAATAGAATCCTTAAAAAAGGAAATATCTTCTGAAAAGAGAAAAATATTCAGGTATTCAACGTCGTTGACAGAAAAAAATAACAAAATCGAGTCTTTAGAGCAACAGAATGTTTCTTTATCTGAGGACGTGACTAGGGAGAGAAACAAATATTCTATCCTAGAAGGTAAAGCTGATGACCTAAGTAAAACCATAACAGAGCTAAAAAACGAGAATGAGATCCTTGGAATTTCAGAACAGAAGTTTAAAGATAAGTATGAGAAAACTACAAAGTCTAATGCTTCGTTAAATGGTAAGAACCTAGCCCTTACAAATAATGTAAAGGCACTTGAAGAAAAAATTACGCAGTTGGAGGCGATTCTGTTAAGACTGCAATCAGAGCTATCCGAGAAAGATACCAAAATATCGATGATGGGGGCTAACTATGATAAGCTCCAATCTGATTATAACAACAATAAAGAACAACTAGAGGAGGTAAACAGAACTATTGAAGGTGAAAAGACCGCAAAAAAGTTCTTAGAAGAGAATATAGCTCAGTTACAGGATGGGAATCGTATTCTATCCGAGAAATCCGATTCATTGCAAGTTGCTGTAGATGAACTAGCAAGTGAAAACAGCAGTTTAAAGGAAGAATCTGCCAAAGCAAAGGAAAAGATTGATCTTTTTTTCCCTGAAAGTTCCAGTAAAGAAAGTGAGAAATCTGCACTACGCGAAGAATTAGATAAACAAAAGTCTGAAAATGATACTCTTCGGCAACAAATACAAGAGTTGCTTACAGAGAAAGAAGAGTTATCACCTTACATGTATCTGATTGAAGCAAAAAAAGAGCAGGAAGTAATTGAATCAGCGATTAAAGAAGCAAGAGAGAATTTGCAGAAATCATTGGATTCAGCCATGTCCATTTTGTCAACCATTAAACATGAAGAAGTAAAAAAAACATTAGAAGATGTTATAAAATCTTCACTTGAATTGGTTGATTCTGTTGATTGCACACTTGAAGAACTGAATGATTCAAAAAGATGTTTAGATTCTGCGTCTAATGTAGCAGAAGAGCAAGAAAAGAAACTGATTGAGCAAGAAGAATCTGAGCGAATACGCAGGGAAGAAGAGGAAGCTGAAAGAAAACATAAAGAGCAGGGAAAATCTGAGCGTTTGCTTAAGGAAGAAGAGAACGCAGAGCTGAAACGTAACGAGGAAGAAAATTATAAGGCTACTTCTGTAAATACAGATGAAGCCGTTGATGAAGTGTTTGAAGACGACACTCTACCTAACATATACGACATTGGTTTAGTACCTGCTGAAAAGTTGTCTATTCCAGAAGTGTATGATGTCAAAGAAGAAAGAATTGTAAATGCAAGAGATTTTTTCTCTCAACATGAGAGTGAATTAATTCTTTGGCGTCGAAATCTTCAAGAAGAGTACTTAATGGGGAATGCGCGTTTCATTTGCCCAGAATGTAAACAGCCAGTAAAAATAAATGGTCATAAGTTGCAAAGAGGAAGAGTATGTTACTTTGCACATTTTAAAGATTCTGATGATTGCCCATACAAAACTGGTACTAACAGGACAAAAGAGGAAATAGAAAGGTTAAAGTATTCTCTGGTACAAGAAAGTGAAAGGCATAAGCGCTTAAAGGCTGTAATTGCATCTGCACTGGAGGGAGAAAAAAGTAAATCAATGGGAGTCGGAAAAGTTGAATGCGAGAAACGCATCAATAGCGAAATTCCATATCTTAAATGGAGGCGTCCAGATATATACGCAGAATATAATGGCCGTAAATATGTGTTTGAGCTACAACTTTCTACGACATTTGTTAGTGTAATTGTGGATAGAGATATTTTTTATCGATTAAATGATTACAATATAATATGGGTATTTAACTTTGAAGACAACAAAGAATACGTTAGCTTGCATAATCTTATGTGCAAGGACATCTACTATGCCAACAAACGTAATATTTTTATTTTTGATGCAGATACAGAAGAATTGTCAAAAGAAAGAGGCGAACTTGTTTTAAAATGTCGTTGGCTTGATGAGAATGGAGTGTGGAGTAGCGATGAGTTCGTAACATTGGATATGTTCCAATATGATGAGGAAAACCACAAACCATTCATAATGGATGCAGATAAAGCATATCTTGAAAAACATCCAGAATATGTTGAACGTAGAAAGCAACTTGAAAATTCTCGCGAAGATATTTTGAAGGCTTTAATGGCACGCCAAAAGCATGAAGAAGAGCTTGAAAAAAAGAGGAACACAGAGTGTACCAACCTTCAATTGGAATTATTGAATACAGACAAATGTGTAGAACGTTTTCGTAATGGAACAAAATATGGCTACCACTTTGAAGGTACAACAATTCTTGGCTCACCCGTAAAACCCTGTGTTTACCCAAAGATCATTGATAGTCTGTAGAG
>OLFV01000772.1_pt1 | contig 35574 bp, 30 predicted proteins | sample 1605551 | NCBI WGS metagenome assembly OLFV01 (sample SAMEA3888922, study PRJEB22519) | human gut metagenome | biome: human gut; feature: human-associated habitat; material: faeces | place: Denmark | collected 2011 | reverse complement strand
AAAAAATAAATTAATAGATAATGAAGTATATAAAAGAGTAAAAGATTATTCTAAAGAAAGAAACACTGTAATTACGTATTTTGAAATAGGTAAATTACTTGCTATAGCTGGGGGAAAATATGGAGATAATGTTATTGATGAGTATTCAAAAAAATTAACTAAAGAAGTAGGTAAAAAATATAATCGTAGAACATTATTTAGGATGAAGCAATTTTATAATGTGTTTAGTAATGAAAATGTGTCCACAATGTGGACACAATTAACATGGAGTCATTTAAGATTATTATTTAATTTAGAAATTGATTCTATAAATTATTATATTCAAGTTATCATAAGTAAAAAATTATCGGTTAGAGAGCTAGAATTTAAGATTAAATCCAATGAATATGAAAGATTACCTATAGAAACTAAAAATAAGATGAAGAATGAAGATAGATTAGAAATAAAAGATTTAGTACCGAATCCTATATTGATAAAAAATAAAAATAATATAGAAGTAGTAACTGAGAGGATATTACATAATTTAATTTTGGAGAATATAGAGAACTTTATGAAAGAACTAGGTAATGCATTTAGTTTTATAGGTAGTGAATATAAAATAAAAATTGGAGATAGTTATCATAAAATAGATTTACTATTATTTAATATAAAATATAATTCTTATGTAGTAGTTGAATTAAAAGTAACGGAGTTTAAGGCTGAATATATTTCTCAAGTACAAAAATATATGAATTATATAGATAAAAATGTAAAAGAGGTAAGCAATAATAGTACTATTGGGATATTAATTTGTAAGAAGGAAAATAGATTTGTTATTGAATATTGTTCTCTTGATAGTATTGTTGTTAGAGAATATGAATTTATATAATTGTTTTTTTAATTCTTTAAATAATTATTGGTATTATTTAATGATAATAGAATATATAGTAGGGATTATGTGCTTAGTAAAAATAATAACTTATGAAAAAATACTTGCAATTTATTTGGAAGATAGTATATAATGTTACAGAAAGGGATGATTAGATGGCAAAGAAGTTGGTTATCGTGGAATCACCACATAAGAGTAAAACTATTGAGAAATATTTAGGGAAGGATTATAAGGTAGTCTCTTCCTTAGGACATATAAGAGATTTATCTACTTCTGGTAAATTTGGTTTTGGAGTGGATATTGATAATGATTTTAAGCCTGATTATAAAATTATTAAAGGTAAGAATAAACTTGTTAAAGAACTTAAAAAGGATGTTAAAGATGCTTCTTTTGTTTATTTGGCTACCGACCCTGATAGGGAGGGGGAAGCTATTAGTTGGCATTTATATGATACTTTAGGTCTTGATGATAATAATTATGATAGAATTGTTTTTAATGAGATTACTAAGAATGCTGTTATTAATTCATTTGATAAAGCTAGAAAGATTGATGATAATCTTGTTAAGTCGCAAGAGGCTAGAAGAATACTAGATAGAATTATTGGTTTTAGACTTAGTAAGCTTATGCAATCTAAAACTGGTGGTAAGAGTGCTGGTAGAGTACAATCTGTTGCTCTTAAACTTATTGTGGATAGGGAAAGAGAAATAGAGGCTTTTGTAGCGGAAGATTATTATGAAATTGATGCTCATTTTAATGATTTTGATGCTAAACTTGATACTTATAATCATAAGAAGATTGAAATTAAAAATGAGAGTGAAGCTAAAGATATTTTGAGTAAGTTATCTAATGCTTTTAAAATTGAATTGGTTGATAAGAAAGAAAAGAATAAGAAAAGTAAGGCTCCTTTTACTACGAGTACACTTCAGCAGGAGGCTTCTTCGAAACTTGGATTTACTTCGAAAAAGACTATGATGATTGCTCAGAAGTTATATGAGGGTGTTTCTCTTAAGAATGAGGATGTTGGTCTTATTTCTTATATGAGAACTGATTCTATTAGATTATCTGATGAGTTTGTTAATTCTTGTTATGGATATATTAAGGATAATTATGGTAGTGAATATGTTGGTTATGTTAAGAAGAGTAATAAGACAGAGAATGTTCAAGATGCTCATGAGGCTATTAGACCTACTTCTATTAATAAGAATCCAGAGGATATTAAGGAATATCTTACTAATGATGAATATAAGTTATATAAGATGATTTATTATAGGGCTTTAGCATCACTTATGCGTGATGCTAAGACTTTGGCTACTAGTGTTATTTTGGATAATAATAATTATCAATTTAAGGCTACAGGGCAGGTACTTGTATTTGATGGTTATTTGAAGGTATATAGTATGTATGAGGATAATAAGGATAATGTTTTACCTGATTTTGCTTCTTATAATAGTAATGTTGTTATTGCTAATAATATTGAGTATAGTAAGCATACTACTAAACCTCCTAGTAGATATACTGAAAGTAAGCTTATTAAAGAAATGGAAGATGTTGGTATAGGTAGACCTTCTACTTATGCTAAAACTATTGATACTTTAAAAGAGAGAAGTTATGTTAGAGTAGAGGATAAGAAGTTTGTTCCTACTTTAGTTGGTATAGAAACTACGGATAAACTTCAAGAGTTTTTTAAGGATATTATTAATGTTGAATATACTAAGATGATGGAAGATGATTTGGATAAGATAGCGGAAGGTAAGATGGAATGGGATAAGCTTATTAGTTTATTTTATAATGATTTTGAACCTAAAGTAGAAGTTGCTTTTAAAGAGATGGAAAAGAAGGCTCCTGAGTATACTGGGGAAGAGTGTCCTAAATGTTCTAGTCCTTTGGTTATTAAGCAGAGTAGATATGGTGAGTTTGTTGCTTGCTCTAATTATCCTGAATGTAAATATATTAAGACTGAGAAGAAGGAAACTGTGGAAATTATGGATTGTCCTTTATGTGATGGTAAGATAATAGAGAAAAAAACTAAGAGGGGTAAAGTTTTTTATGGTTGTAATAATTATCCTAAATGTAGTTTTGCATCATGGGATAAACCTATAAGTGAAAAGTGCCCTGATTGCTTTGGTGTATTAGTTATAAAAAAGGATAAAGTAAAGTGTATGAATTGTGATTATGAAAGGGAATATAAGGAAGAAGATAATTAGTACTTCTTTCTTTTTCTTTACTTATATTTGCTATCGTGATAAAATTATATTGGATGGTGATTATGTGAATAGACAAGAGGATTTAACAAAGGTTTTTGATAAGAGATGGAAAGCTAATTATAATGATGATGTTAAAAAAGCTAGGGATAAAGAAAAAGATTTTATGAATAAGATGTTTAATACTAATAGTATTTCTGATAGTAGGATTATTACTCCTGATGAGATGGCACGTAATCTTCATAATAATATGAATAGTGCTAATAGAGGGATTAATCAAAGTAAGATTAATAGAATTGTAGGGAAGTTTAAATAATGGTTGATTTATATAAGTATGAAAAAGAACTTTATAAGAGTGGATGTAAATATATTGGTGGGGTTGATGAGGTTGGACGTGGTCCTTTAATTGGTAGTGTTGTAGCAGCATGTGTTATTTTACCTCCTGATTTTGTATTAGAGGGACTTACTGATTCGAAGAAGTTATCTGAGAAAAAGAGAGATGAGTTTTATAAGATTATTTGGGATAAGGCTACTAGTATTGGTATTGGTATAGTGGATGAGAAGGTTATTGATGAAGTTAATATTTATGAGGCTACTAAAATTGCTATGAAGAAAGCTATTAGTGATACTAATATTAAACCTGATCATGTTCTTATTGATGCTATGCCTCTTGATATAGATGTTCCAACGACTAGTATTATTAAGGGGGATGCTAAATCTATTTCTATAGCGGCAGCTTCAGTTATTGCAAAGGTTACTAGAGATAAGATGATGTATGAACTTGATAAGATATATCCGATGTATGGTCTTGCTAGTAATAAGGGATATGGTACTAAGAAACATATAGAGGCTATTAAGAAATATGGTATTACTAAATATCATAGGTTATCTTTTAAACCTGTTAGTGAATATAAGGATAAGATTATAGATTGATATAGTCTTTTTTTTTACATATAAATGTGTAAAGTTGTGAAAAATATATTTACAAAGATATATTGTTATAGTAAAATATATACATAGAGTGGCACAAAGTGGAAGAAAGTGGGGGATAATATGCTTATTGGTGAATTTCATCATAACTTAGATGAAAAGGGTAGAATAATTATTCCTTCTAAGTTTAGAGATGATCTTGGTAATAAGGTTGTTGTTACTAGGGGACTTGATGGATGTTTGTTTGTATATGGTATGAATGAATGGAATCATATTATTTCTAAGCTTAAGAGTCTTTCTTTTACTAAAAAAGATGCTAGAATGTTTAATAGATTCTTTATGTCTTCTGCTACTGTATGTGATTTTGATCGTCAAGGTAGGATTAATATACCAGCTTCACTTGTTTTATATGCAGATATTAAAAAGGAATGTACGATAATTGGGGTTAATGATCGCCTAGAGGTATGGGCTACTGATAAGTTTGATAGTCTAATCGAAGATAATCTTGATGTTATGAGTGATGTTGCTGAGAATTTGTTTGAGGGATTTGATATTGATGCATAAGACGGTATTACTTTATGAGGCTATTGATAATCTTAATATTAAAGAAGATGGTATTTATGTTGATGCTACACTTGGTTTTGGGGGACATAGTGGTTTAATACTTAAAAGAATTAAAAGGGGCTTTCTTTTCGCCTTTGATCAGGATGATATGGCGATAGAATATAGTAAGAAGAAATTGGAAGATATTTCTAGTAATTTTGAAATTATTAAGGCTAATTTTGTTAATTTGGAAGAGGAACTTAATAAGAGAGGTATTACTAGGATAGATGGTATTGTGTTTGATTTGGGAGTGTCTTCTCCACAACTGGATATTCCGGAGAGGGGATTTAGTTATCATAATGATGCTCCACTTGATATGAGAATGGATACTGATAGTGATTTTTCTGCTTATAATGTTGTTAATGAGTATTCTTATGATGATTTGGTTAGGATACTTAGGGATTATGGTGAAGAAAAGTACGCCTGTAGTATTGCTAAGAATATTGTAAAAGAAAGAGAAAAGGGTAGTATTGATACTACGCTAGAGCTTGTAGATATTATTAAGAAGAGTATGCCTTATAAGGCTATGCGGGAAGGTCATCCTGCGAGACGTTCTTTTCAGGCTATTAGGATTGAGGTTAACCATGAACTTGATGTACTTAAGATAGCACTTGAATCTGCTATTAAGATGCTTAATGTTGGTGGTAGAATATCTGTTATTACTTTTCATTCTTTAGAGGATAGAATTGTTAAGGATATGTTTAATAAGTATTCTAAGGTTGATAGTAATCTTAGTAAACTTCCTTTTGTACCTAGTGAGTTTGAACCTAAATATAAGACTGTTCTTAATATTACTCCTAGTAAAGAGGAAATTAATGAAAATAGTAGGGCTAGATCTTCTAGACTTAGGGTTATTGAAAGAATAAAGGAATGATATAAATGAAGAAGAAGAAAAAGAAGGGTTTAACTAAAATAGAGAAGTTTTTATATAAAAGTTCTATGGCTATTATTTTGTTTCTTTTAGTGGGAATTGTATTTACTAGTGCTTCAGTATCTAAGATGAATATTGAACTTCAGGAAATGAATAAGACTGTAGAGAGTCAAGAGGATACTAATGAGAGTCTTGCTATGAAAATAAATGAAATGGCTTCTTTAGAGAATATTCAAACTATGAGTAGAAACTTGGGACTTGCTTATAATGATGAGAATATTAAGACGATAGAATAAGGTGATTATTATGAAAAAAGGTAAGGTTAATAATGATAGGTTTAAAGTTAGTAAACATGTTATTATTGTTACCTTTTTTTTGTTTTTGGTACTTATTGTTAGGCTTTGTTATTTGTGTGTAGTGGATTATAAGGTTGGGGATTCTACTATTAGTATGTTTATTAAGAATAGGAATACTAAAGAAGAGGTTCTTATGCCTAAGAGAGGTACTATATATGATACTAATGGTAATGCTTTGGCTAATGATGTTATTAGTTATACTTTAGTGGCTTATTTATCTGATAAAAGGGTTAATTCTAATGGGGATATTGATTATGTTAGTGATATTGATGATACTAGTGATAAGCTTGCTAGTGTACTTGGAGTAGAATCTTCTAGTATTAAAGAGATTCTTACTAATGGTAAGAATAATAATAAGTATCAGGTTGAATTTGGTAGTTTTGGTAAGGGACTTAGTGAACTTGCTAAAGAGGATATTGATAAGCTTAATCTTCCTGGTATTGGGTTTACTAAGGATATTAAGAGGTATTATCAGAATGGTAATTTTGCTTCTTATTTGATTGGATATACTGTTACTAAGGAAGATGATGATGGTAATAAGTGGATAACTGGTGAGATGGGACTTGAAGAGTATTATAATAAAGAATTATCTGGCAAGAGTGGTTATATTACTTATGAAAAGGATAAGTATGGGTATAAGATTGCTAATGGTCGTGAATATGTTGAACCTGCTACGGATGGTAATGATATTTATCTTACTATTGATAATAATATTCAGTTATTTGTAGAAAATGCTGTTCGTTCTTCGGAAGAGAATAGTGAGGCTGAATGGACTTTGATGGTAGTAGCGGATGCTAAAAGTGGGGCTATTTTGGGTTATTCTTCTCTTCCTAGTTTTGATCCTAATATTAGGAATATTACTTCTTATTTGGATCCTATTGTTAATCAGGCTTATGAACCTGGATCGACGATGAAGATATTTAGTTATATGTGTGCTGTTGATTCTGGTAATTATGATGGTAATACTACTTATACTTCTGGTAGTAAGTCTTATACTAGTGAAGCTGATGGTAGTACTGTTACTATTTCTGACTGGAAGAAAGAGGGATGGGGGACTCTTACGTATGATCAGGGTTTTGCTTTATCTTCTAATATTGCTGTTGCTAATATTGTTGAGAGTGTTATTACTAAAGAGGATTTGAAGAGTTGTTATGCTAAATATGGTTTTGGGAAAGCTACTGGTTTTTCTTTGAAGAGAGAGGATAAGGGTAATATTGATTATAAATATCAGATAGAGGCTGCTACGGCGGGATATGGTCAGGGTATTACTACTACTCCTATGCAACATATTCAAGCTCTTACGGCTATTGCTAATGATGGTGTTATGCTTAGACCTTATGTAGTTGATAAGATTACTCTTTCTAATAGTAAGAAGAGTGTTTATACTGGTAAGAGAATGGTAGTTGGTACTGTTGCTAGTAGTGATACTATTTCGAAGATGAAAGAACTTATGAAGAGTGTTATTACTGGAGATGAGACTAATTCTACTGGTTATGCTTATTATATGGATGGTTATGATTTAATTGGTAAGACTGGTACTGCTCAAATATATGATTATACTAAGGGTAGTTATATGAAGGGTAGTAGTGATTATATTTATTCTTTCTCTGGTATGTTTCCTGGAGATAATCCGGAAATTATTATATATGCTGCTGTTAAACTTCCTAAGGATACTACTAATTATATTGCTCCTATGGTAAAGGAAGTAGAGAAGAATATTACTAAGTATTTGAATATTGAGAATTCTTCTAAGAAGAAGGATAGTTATGAAATTAAATCTTATTTGAATAAGAATACTAAGGAAGTTGAGAGTGAACTTAGGGCTAATAATCTTAGAGTATTGGTTTTAGGGGATGGGGATAAGATTATTGATGGGTATCCTAATAGTAATAGTAAGTTATATGATAATGATTTGGTTATTCTTAAGACTAATAGTTTTGATAATAAGAAAATGGTTGATTTGGTTGGTTATTCTTATAAAGAGGCTAATAATATTCTTAAACTTATGGATGTTAATTATTCTATTGAGGGGAATGGTTATGTTTATGAGCAGAGTGTTAATGCTGGAGATGATATTGGCAATGATGAAATTATTGTTAAACTTAAAGAGAAATGGTGATGATATTTGTTATGGAAGATGATACTAATTTTATATCTAAAGTATTATATACAATACTTATTATTCTTATTTGTGTTATTCTTGGTATATATGTTGCTAAATGTATAATTGGATAATTTACTTGTTTTGGTGAGGCTAATTATACTAATGGGTATTTGACTAAGAAGTTATAAAAAAACACATGGGTATGTGTTTTAACCTAAGGCTATATCTAATATCATCATGATTGTGAAGCCTATTATTGTGAAGAGAGACATTAGGTCTTTCTTTTTGTTTGTTTGGGATTCTGGTATTAGTTCTTCTACTACGACATAGATCATTGCGCCTGCGGCGAATGATAGTAGAAATGGTAATAGGATTCTTATTTTTAATACTAAGAGTGCTCCTAATACTCCTGATATTGGTTCTACTAAACCACTTAATTGTCCATAAAAGAAGGCTTTTTTTCTACTCATTCCTTCTCGTCTTAATGGGACTGATACTGCTGTTCCTTCTGGGAAGTTTTGGATTCCTATGCCTAATGCTATTAGCATGGCTGATGTTAATGTTGCACCTTCTAAGGAATAGGCGGTGGAACCAAAGGCTACGCCTACGGCTAAGCCTTCTGGGATATTATGTAATGTTATGGAAAATATTAGCATTAGACATCTTTTGAAACTATTTCTTTCTTTTTCTTCTTTTTTGTTTATTTTTTTATCGAAGTGATTAAATAGTTTATCTCCTATAAATAATAGTAATCCGCCTGCTATGAATCCTATAAAGGTTATTAACCATGGTATCATTTTTAGATTTATGGCCATTTCTGTAGCGGGATTTAAGAGAGAGAAGAATGATGCTGCTATCATTACTCCGGCAGCTATGGCTAACATGGCATCCATTATGTTTTTTTTGACGTTTTTGAAGAAGAAAACTAAAGAGGCTCCTAATAGGGTTACACTATAAGTAAATATTGTAGCTAATAGAGCTAATAATATGGGACTTAAGTCTTTTAAGTTATTTATCATGTTATCTACCTCATTATTATGTTATGTTACTATTTATATGGTGTATAGGCTAATGACTAAAAGCCCTTTTTATAAAATTATTGATTAGTGTAGTTTTTATGATATAATATATTATATAAGGTGATGAAATATGGAAGATGAAATGGTTATGATTACTAAGAAACCAGGAATAAAGAATTGTGTTAGAATTAATGGCACTTCAGATATTCCTGATTTTTTAAAAGATGTTGTTAGTGTTCAAGGAGAAGAATTAGTACTTGATTGTCTTGAGGGAAAAGAAAAATGTCCTCTTGGTTCAGTTATTGCTTTTGAAAAATTAGATAATGGTAAAATGAATGTATGGAATAAAGCTAATTGGAAGGAAACGACAAAGGAGGTCAATGGTGTTTTTTATGAATTACCTAAACCTAATATGGCAATAAGAGTTGGTGATACGATTCCTTTTGAGGTTACTAATGGTCTTGGAAATAGATTTAGTGTTTTACCTAATGGGGAATTTCAAATTGATGCTGGATGGGGCCTTGTCAAATGTGCTCCTAATAATGGATATATTGTTGTTTATGGTAAAAATGAGGATGGAAGTTTAGATGCTAATTTTTTGACAAAGGGTACTCCTTCTTTTGATCAGTATTATGTTTTGGATAAGAATGGTAATATTATTCAGTCTTTAGAAGAATATGATAATCAATTTAATCAGAGTAAACATTCTGGTAAAAGAATGTAAAAATAATAACCTCTAATAGTCTAGAGGTTATTATTTTTTTAGAGATTATTTAGGTAATCTCTTTATGTAAACAGTAGTTTTATTGCTACTGTATTATTATTATATTTGTTTTTTTGTTTTTTATACTTTTTTTGATAAATATTGTTATGGATATTATGGTATATATTATTAATTGTATTATTAGTATATATGGATATATGCTATCTAGATAGTGGTTGAAATTGGTATTGTTTTTAAATATTTTGGTTGATATTAATATTATGGTTATTATTAGTATTAGATTTAAAAGGGGATTGTTTTTTTTATTTATGTTTTCTTTTATGTTATAGATGTATATGGTTAATGATATGAATGAACTTAGTATCCATTGTAATGATAAGAAGTTTTCTATTCTATCTATGAAACTGAATATTGATATTTTTTTTAGGGTTATATATACTGGGTATTGATATATTTTTATTAGATATCTTCCTAGACATGAACTTGATATTATGCATATAAGGAATATTATTAGGCTTGTTATCATATATGTTATTAAGAGGTATTTTGTTGCTTTTTTGTTGTTTTCTATTATACTTTTGGGAATTATTAGGAAGCTATATGCTGGAGAGGTTAATAATAGGGTATATACTAAGGCTGCTAAAAAGGGGGGCTTGATGCCATTTTCTAATATTGGTTTTAGGTTATCGGGTTTTATTTCTGGGATTATTCCTATTATTCCTAGAATTAGTAAGGATAGTATTATTATTGTATATATTATACTTATTTTGGATATGGTTGTTATTCCTTTGCTTACTGTGTGATAGATTGTTATTCCTAATATTAGTGTTACTAATGTTATTGATGTATTTGTTAGGTATTGGGATATGATGAAATTACTGGTATTGAATAGCATTGTTAGTGTTAATATTATATATATTATGGTTAGGATAATATTTATTATTGTTCCTAATGTTTTTCCATATATTATTTTTGTTTTTATATGTATTGGTTTATCTATTTCGTAATTGAATATATATATTAGTATTAGTATAGGTATTATACCTATAATTGTACCTATTATTATACTTATATAGGCGTCTATGCCTGTTATTTTTATGGTTATATATGGGGCTATTCCTAAACTACAGGAGAATAATTGGAGGAATAGAATACTTGATATGTCTAGATTATTTATTTTTTCTTTCATATTCTATTCCTCCTAGGGTATTGCCTTTTTCATATAATTTTATATTTGATTTTACTTCTAGTTTTATATTTGGGTATATATCTTCATACCAGTTATTACATTTTTCTTTAAAATATTTATGGTCTGTATGATAGTATAATTGTCTGAAACCGAAGATATCTGTATTATAGTTTTCTTTGATGTTATTAAAGGTATTTATTATTTCTTTTTCTAATTCTTTATTGAAGTGTTGGTTTAGTTTTTCTACTTCTTTTTTATTTTTTATGTTTATATTTGTTTGTACTTCTTTTGTTTTGGAATATCCTGATAGTTCTATTTTTATTTTATTGTTTTTTATGTCTACTTCTTTTTTTGTTTTTATTTGATTTGGTTCGAATACGACATAGCCGTTTTTATATGGATATTTTAGGATTGTTTCTTTTATATTTCCATTTATTATATTTTGTATTTTTGATTCTTCTATGGATAGGTATCCTAGTATTTTATTATCTTTTGTAATAGCGGTTGTTCCTATTTTTACAGTGGCTTTGGGGGATGATGTGGTTATGTTTTCTTTTTCGTCTCCTATTTCTTCATTGCCATATAATGTCATTGATGGTAGTGTTACTTCTAAATAGGGATCTATATACATATTTAGTAATTCGTTTATTGTTACTTCGTATGTTAATCCTAGTACTTGGCTTTGTAATTCTAATGATTCTAGGATATTTGATGATGAGAAGTTTGTTAAGAGGGTTTGTAAGGATATTCCTTTGATACTTTTATCTGTTTTGGCTATTATTATTTTTATTTCGGTTCTTGTTTCGGGATCTCTTGTGAAGTATTCTAAGAATTCTTTTAGATGGTTATTTACTATTTCTTCACTTAATACGATTATTTCTAAATGTGCTGCGTATAGTTGTCTTGGTGATTCTAATACGATATTACGAAAGGCTTCTTGAAGAGATGGGGCGCTATTTTTGAAGGTGATGAATGGAGAGTTATTAGCGCTTGAGGCGTCTTGTTGTTTGATTGGATTTACTACTTCTGCTATTATGTTATAGTTGTTATTTTGATAGTCGATACTAACAGCGGTTGTTATTCCTAATTTGTTTAGTTCTCTGTAGTTACAGCCGGTTAGTAGAGGGAGTAATATAATTAAATATTTAATTTTTTTCATTTTTGACCTCTCTTATGATATTTTTTGTTAGATATTTATCTCTTTTGTTTCTTTTTGATAATGGGAATTTTATGATACTGTTTTTTATTTCTTCGGATAATGGGGTGAATGGTAACATATATGATTTACCAAATGTATTTATGCTACATATATTTGTTGTAAATATTATGAATACCATAAATATTCCGAATATTCCTATGGTTGTTCCTCCTATCATGAATAGTAATCGATACCATTTTATGGCGTTTGTTAATTCTGGTTCGGTTACGATTAATGCACTTATGGCGGTTATGGCTACTACTATTATCATAATTGGGGAGACTATTCCGGCATTTACGGCAGCTTCTCCTAATATTAATGCTCCTACTATGGATAGGGCTGAATTGGATATGTTTGGGATTCGGTAGTCACTTTCTCTTAGTATTTCAAATGATGTGAACATTAATAGGGCTTCAAAAAAGGCTGGAAATGGTACGGTACTTCTTTGGGAGGCGAAACTTGTTAGTAGTTCTAATGGTATCATTTCTTGATTGAATGTTGTTAGGGCTATATATATTCCTGGGGTTAGTATTGTTATAAAGAATGCTAGGTATCTTAGTATTCTTGTTAGGGTGTTATTTATGTATTTGGAATCTTTATCATCTTGTGATAGAAAGAAATCGTTTAGAAAAGCGGGCATTATTATGGCAAATGGGTTATTGTCTACTAGTAATACTGTTTTGCCTTTTAATAGGGAATTTACTACTTTGTCTGGTCTTTCTGTTGTTATGGTGGTTGGGAATATTGTTTTTGTTTCGTCTTCTATTAGATATTTTAGTGTTCCTGAATCTATTACACTATCTATTTCGATGTTATTTAATTTTTTTATTATGTTGTTTTTTATGGTTGTATCTGTTATACCATCTATGGTAAGGATACTTATTTTGTTTTTGGAATATTTTCCTAATTCTATATCATGATTCCATAATTTATTTGATTTTATTCTTCTTTTTATTAATCCCATATTGGTTTCTATGTTTTCGGTAAATGAATCCATTGGTCCACGGATTGTTGTTTCGGTCATTGGTTTTTCTATACTTCTGGTTAGATTTTTTTTAACTTCTAGGGCTAATGAATAATCATTTTCTATTAGTAATATGGCAAAGCCATTATTTAGATATTTATTTATATCTTTATAGTTTTTTATTTCTTTTATTTTGATATTACTGATATTGTTTTTTATTACATCATATAGTAAGTCTTGATTATTATATATTTTATCTATGTGATCTAGACTTCTGTAGATAAAATTGGACATTTTATCTTGATCGGTTAGGGATTCGTTATAGATTATATTTATTTTGGTGTTATTTATATATTTTTCTCTATATATTATATATGAACTATTATTAGTTTCTTCTTTTAATTTATTTATTATTTTATTATTCATATTAGCACCTCGTTATTATTATGATATTTATGATTGGTTTTAATACTATTTTTGGTAATAAAAATGGTAATCTAGTGTTAAATTACTTTATATTAATTGACAAAAAATATAAAAAAAATTATAATTATAATAGAGGTGGTTTGTGTGAACTATACAAATAGAGAAGTAGTTAAAAGATTAAAACAATATGATATGTTTTTGAGTAGTTTGAATTTGACTACTGATAGTCTACAGAAAGAAAGAATATGTGATCAATTAGATAAGATAGAGAAACAGATATTACTTGATACTAATACTGAGTATGAAGAGGAATATATTGCTTTATCTAGTAAGGAATCTAAATTATTAGATGAAGAGAAGGATAGGTTAAGAGATCTTATTTCTTTAATAGAGGGTAGACGTGAATATTTGAATCAAAGAAAAGAAAGACATAGGAATATAACTGGTTCTCTTGTTGAACTTACTACTTTTCTTGGTGAAGATAAACTTACCTTTTATAAAAGAAAATTAAAGATTATTGAAAAATATGAGGATAATAAGGCTTTAAAGGAGTCTCTTATTAGTGATATGAAGAGTCTTGATATTAAGATTAGTGAGGCTTCTCGTAATGTTAAGGCTAATATGCGTTTAAATGATATGCTTGAGAGTAAGATGATTGCATTGGTTAGTAAATCTCTTGATAAGCTTAATCTTTATAATTTGATGGATAAGAAGGATGATATTTTTAATAAATATAGTTCGCTTTCTTATGCTAAGGATATGGCTAAAGATAATCTAGATAGTTCTATAGAACTAAAAGATGATGATATGAAGCTTGAATGTGAAAAGATGCTATCAGATATTACTAAAGAATATGATGTATATGATAAAGAAGTTAATATTATTAAATTGATTGAGATATATGATAAGCCTACTAGTGGATATGAAGAATTACTTAAGAAGAGAGAAGAAATTAATGATATACTTAGAAATATTTCTGGTACTGAGCTTTATAATCTTATTAATGATGAATTATCTAAGGGATATAATACTATTAAATTAGAAAAACAAGATATTAAGAATTATGATGATCTTAGAAGTGAGAGAGAAAAGAAGAATAAACGTCTTTATGAAATAGATGAAGAAAATAACTCTAAAGAATTTAAAGAATTACTTGAGGATTTGATTAAGAGTGAGAATAAGTTTAGAGAAGAAAGAATTAGACTTGCTAGAAATCAAGAGAGCAAGGAAAGAGAAAAGAAATTACAAGAGGAACAAAAGATAGAAGCTTCTAGGGTTAGAAGACAAAAGCTTATTGAAGAGGCTAGACTTAAAGAACAATTAGAGAGAACGGAAAAATTAAAGGAATTACAAAAGAAGACGGTTATTAATCCTAAGAAAGAGGAACTATTTGAAAAGGTACAAGAAGAACTTGAGGAGAAAGTAAAGAAAGAGCAGGCTAATTTTATTAAGGATGAAAAGATAAAGAATCCTTTAGAGAATAAATCTTTGGATGATATGCTTAAATATGAAGATACTTTTGATACTAATGAGTTATTTGAAAATACTAAGATTGTTCCTAATAAGGTTAATAATGATATGGAATCTTCTTTATTTAAGGTGGCTTCAGAAGCTCCTATGAATGAGAAAGAAGATAAGAAAGAGGATACTCCTATATGGGAACCTATTGATATTCCTACTGATAATAGTAAAGCAGATGATTTGTTTAAAGATGTTAATGAGAATGTTTCTTTAGAGGTTCCTGCTGAAAAAGAAGAAGTAAAGAAAGAGATTCCAAAAGGAGAAATAGAAAAGAAAGATAATAGTACTTCTATATTTCCTGAATCTCCTATGAAAGATAAAACTAAAGATAATTCTATTTATGATATTTTAGAAAATAATCAAAATATTATTTGGAAGACTACAGAAAATAAAAAGTCTTTGAATGAAATACCTGTTATTGAAAATAAGAATAAAAATAGTTCTGGATTTCCAGAATTAGGTAGTAAGGAAGGTGAGGTATTATGGAAGGAAACTCTTTAAATTCTTTTGAAAATCTTTGTAAGATTTTTGAAACTAGAATAAAACTTGATAAAGAGAAGAATATTGAAACACCACCTGATGTACTTATTAATTATGAAAAGTATTCTAAGAAGATAGATTCTATCTATAATAGTAAGTTTGAAAAAGAAATTAAACCTTTGATTGTTCCTGCTGTTACTATTGAGAAAGAAGAGGAGAGACTTGGTAAGCTTATTAGTTTACTTAAGAGTAGATTAGAGAAGAGAGAAGAGTTAGAAAATAGGTTTTATTTAACTACTGGTAGATATATTAAGGGATTGCAACTTGTTGTATCTGAAAGTGAGTTTGAAGATAAGAAGAATAGATTGGAAACTATTACTAAATATTTAGATACTCGTAATGAGATTAATACGGTTAATGAATCTATTTCTGAACTTAAGGATAAACTTAGTGATGAAGTGACTAAACAAGATGAGTATATTAAAAAGAATAAGATCATGGAGGATGAACTATATAATACTTTTAAAGATGTTATTAGTAATGATGATTATTTGAGTAAATTAAATGAAGATGACATTGATACTGAGATTGCTATGGTTATTGATAAAGTAAAAGATAATAAGGAAACTTTAGATGTAACTAAAGATAGTGTTAATAGTTTGATGATAAGTGGAGATAATGATGATTATGCTTCTTATATTGAAGATGCTGAAAGAAGTTATTTTACTTGGAAGAATAGGGAACTTTTGTTAAAGATATATTCTCTTGTTGTTAAATTTGAAGATAATTATAATGATTTATTTGAAAAAAGGGATAAGATAAATAAGATAATAAGAAATAGAAGAAGTATTAAAGATAATTTGACTATTGAAGTTACTGATAATTTTAGTTCTTTTGAAGATGTTTTAAAAGGACAATTAGATGTACTTAAGAATGAGAAAGAAGTTTTAGAGAATGTATCTAATTATACTAATAGAATTAGTTTTAAAGAGGAAAGATTAAGTGAATTAGAAGAAGCTAATAATTCTGTAGAGATTCTTTCGATATTAAGAGAATATGGATTAATTGATACTTATGATAATAAAGAGGAATTAGAAGAAGTTCCATTGGAAACTCCTGAATTAGAAGAAGATGGTGATGAAGAAGAAGAAATCTTTGTTAAAGAAATTAATCCTTATCGTATAGTTGATGTTATTGATTATCCTAAATCTTTAAATATTGGTTTAGCTAGACTTAAGGGTGAGAGTGTTAGAGAGAAGGTTAATAAGAAGTTAAACCCTACTATTAAGGCTCCTACTTTTGATGATATTACTAATGAAATAGATAATAGTAAAGAAGAAGATAAGGTTATTGATACTTCTAATAATGATTTAGTGGATGATAAGAAATTAGATAATGAAGGTGTTAAGGAAGATATTGTTACTCCTACTTGGGATATTCCTAAGAAAGAAGAGGTTGTTACTCCTACTTGGGAGGTTCCTAAGAAAGAGGATATTATTAAAAAGGATGATACTGATATTAAGGTAATTAATGATGATAATATTCCTGTATGGGGTAGTAATATTAATACAAATATTAATACAGTAGAAGAAGTTAATACTTCTACTGGTAATGTTCCTATATGGAATGATACTTTTAAAACTAGTGAAAGTAATAATTTAAATAATAATATTAGTACTCCTTCATTTGATTTGAAAGAAGAAAATAATAAGGAAGAAATGAGTAGTGAGAATATGTTTTGGGTACCAGTATCTGATTCTAAATTGGATGCTAATGTATTTCCTAGTATTAATATTCCTGTAAATAATGGATTTAATGGTACAAAGGATAATTTTGGGTTCCCGGATATTAATAATTAGAGGTGATATGATGAAAGTTGATGTTAACAAGGTAATTATACTTGAAAATAAAGAAGAGTATGTAGTACTTGATAAGGTTAATAGTGAAGATATAGATTATTATTATATAGCTAAAATTAATGATACTAAAACTGATATTGAAAATAATTATAAACTTGTTAGAATTACTACTAATAATGATGGTGATAGTATTATTGAGGAAGTTACTGGAGAAGATAGTTTAAGAAAGATATTGCCTTTATTTGATAAGACTTATTAAATATTAAAGATGACTTTGGTCATCTTTTTCTATTTCCTTTGTTTATAATATATTGTCTTTAAAAAGGCGAACACTTAGTCGTTAACACGTTGTTAAAAAAGTTAAAAAATTCAATTTAAGAAACATTGTAATTCTTTAAAATACTGAAAAAAGTAAAAATAATTTACATTTGTAATATACTTAAAATTTCTATAAGTCCTTTAACTATAAGGAAATATTGGCTATAATATACAAAAGAATAAAATATTAAAAAAACTATTTTTTTAAAAAAGTATATTTTTACTTTACTTAAAAATTGAAAAAATGTAAAAAAATGAAAAAGCAAACAGAAACTATTGACATGGGTGTAGTGATGCTATATAATTAGATTGTAAAATAAATGTTGGAGGAAGTAAAATGATTGAAACAGAAGAAAAATTAGAAAACCTTGAAGTGGTTAAAAGAAATGGTAGAAAGGTAGAATTTGATGGTACTAAAGTTGCTTTGGCCATTAAGAAAGGGTTTGATAGTGTAATAGCAGAAGATGCTGAAGAAAAGAAGTATACTTCTAAAGATATTCAAAAGATATATCAGGCTGTTATTAAGAAAATAGCTAAGGAATATTTACCTAATGGTAAGATTAAGATTGAAGAAGTTCAAGATTTGATTGAAGATATGCTTAAGAAATATAATTATGATGATGTATATGAGAATTTTTCTGAGTATAGAAAGAGAAGAGCTGCTGCTAGAGAAGCTTTTAGAGATGATAAGAATATGGCTAAGCTTCAAAAGAAAATTGAAGGCTTAGGACTTAAATCTGCTAATGAAGAGGATTCTAAGAGGGAGAATGCTAATATTGATGGTAATTCTGCTATGGGAACTATGCTTCAGTTTGGTAGTACTATATCAAGAGCTTTTACTGAAACTTATTTGATGAAGAAGAAGTTTGCTGAGGCTCATGATAATGGTGATATTCATATTCATGATATGGATTTTGAGGCTATGGGTACTACTACTTGTATGCAGATTGATTTAAATAAATTATTTAAAAATGGTTTTTCAACAGGACATGGTCATCTTAGGGAACCTAAAGATATTATGAGTTATAGTGCTCTTGCTGCTATTGCTATTCAATCTGATCAGAATGATCAACATGGTGGTCAATCTATACCGGCTTTTGATTTTTATATGGCTCCTGGTGTACTTAAGACTTTTAAAAGACAATATAAACAAGCTGTATATGAATTATTAGACTTTACTGATTTTATTAGCTTTGTTAATATGGATAAGGTTGAAAAAGAAATTGATAAATTAAATAGTATTAATGTTGATGTTAGTTGTTTTGAACCTATATATAAAGATAGTCATGAAGTTAAGAGGATTTTTGAGAAGGCTTATGAGACTGCTTATAAGAAGACTAATAGAATGACTTATCAGGCTATGGAGGCTTTTATTCATAATTTGAATACTATGCATTCTAGAGCGGGAGCTCAGGTACCTTTTTCTTCTATTAACTTTGGTACTGATACTTCTCCTGAAGGTAGAATGGTTATTAAGAATTTCTTATTATCGGTAGATGCTGGTCTTGGTAAAAATGAAACTCCAATATTTCCAATATCTATATTTAAGTTAAGAAAAGGTGTTAATTATGAAACTGATGATCCTAACTATGATTTATTTAAATTAGCATGTAAGGTATCTTCAAAGAGATTGTTCCCTAATTTCTCATTTATGGATTCTTCGTTTAATAAACCTTATTTTAAGGGAGATTATAATACTGAAGTTGGTTATATGGGATGTAGAACTAGGGTAATTGGTAATGTTGTAGATGAAGATAAGGCTGTTACTCCTGGTAGAGGTAATTTATCTTTTACTTCGATTAATTTACCTAGACTTGGTATTAAACATGGTATTGTTAGAAATGATGAAACTGATTTGGATGGCTTTTATAAGGAACTTGGAGAACTTATGGATTTGGTTAAAGATCAGTTACTTGAGAGATTTGAAATTCAATGTAATAAGAGACTTTATAATTTTCCATTTTTACTTGGTCAGGGTGTTTGGATTGATTCGGATAAACTTAAACCTAATGATAGATTAAGAAAGGTTTTGAAACATGGTACTTTATCTATTGGTTTTATTGGTCTTGCTGAATGTCTTAAGGCTTTGATTGGTAAACATCATGGTGAGAGTGATGATGCTCAAAAACTTGGACTTGAAATTATTGAGTTTATGAGAAAGAGATGCGATGAGTATTCTGCTGAATATCATTTAAACTTTACTTTACTTGCTACTCCTGCGGAAGGTTTATCTGGTAGATTTGTTAATATTGATAAGGCTATATATGGTAAGATTAAGGGCGTTACTGATAGAGAGTATTATACTAATTCTTTCCATGTTCCAGTATATTATAATATTTCAATAGTTAATAAGATTAAGAAGGAAGGCCCTTATCATAAATATACTAATGCTGGTCATATTAGTTATATTGAGTTAGATGGTGATACTACTAATAACTTAGAGGCTTTTGAAAAGATTATTAGATTAATGTATGAAAATGATATGGGTTATGCCGCTATTAATCATCCAGTAGATAGAGATCCTGTATGTGGTTATATTGGTGTTATTGGTGATGTTTGTCCTGGATGTGGTAGGAAGGCTTATGAAGGTGTTCCTATTGAAAAAGTAAATGAATTTAAAAATAGTTGTAATTGTTAGAAAGGAAGTAATTAAAATGAAAGAAGAAAAACAAGAAAAATTAGTTGGTGAGGGTGTAGGTTTTGATAGAATTAGAAGGATTACTGGTTATTTAGTTGGTACTGTAGATAGATTTAATAACGGTAAGAGAGCTGAAGAAAGAGATAGAGTAAAACATAGTACTGAAGGATTATTAGATAAAAAGGCTGCTTAGTGGAAATTAGACTTGCTTCGCCAGTATTACAATCTGATAGTATTGTAGATGGTGAAGGTATAAGAGCGGTATTGTGGACCCAGGGTTGCTTACATAAGTGCCCTGGGTGTCATAATCCTCAAACGCATTCTTTTGATGATGGCTTTTTGGTAGATATTCGTGAAATAGAGGATCAAATTGATGAACTTGAAGGACAAGATGGTATTACTTTTTCTGGTGGGGATCCTTTATATCAGGTTGATGCCTGTTTAGAACTTGCTAAATATATTAAAGCTAAAAAAATGAATGTTTGGTGCTATACTGGTTTTACTTTTGAGGGTCTTATGGCTTTGGCTAAGGATAATCCTAAAATAATTGAATTTTTAAAAACTATTGATGTATTAATAGATGGTCCTTTTGTTCTTGAAAAGAAGAGTTATGATTGTATTTTTAGGGGATCTACTAATCAGAGAATTATTGATAGTAAGAATAGTGTTAAGAATAAAAAGGTTGTTTTAGTAGATAAGTATTATAATACTAATAATAAAAAGAAAAATACTAGGGATCGTATATATGTATGATTCTTTTTATTTTTATATTTTATAGTAGATTTTATTTGAGAAATCTGATAAAATAGATAAGTAGGATGTGAATGTATGTATTTAAAGGAGTTAAGAGCATATGGTTTTAAATCATTTGCTGATAAAACAAGAGTTGAGTTTTGTAAAAATGTTAATGGTATTGTTGGACCTAATGGTTCTGGTAAATCTAATATTGTAGATGCTGTTAGATGGGTATTAGGAGAACAATCTATGAAGTCTTTAAGGGGTGATTCTTCACTTGATGTTATTTTTTCTGGTAGTGAGAGTAGAAAACCTCTTAATAGTGCTTCGGTATCTTTGATATTTGATAATACAGATAAGACATTGCCTATTGATTTTGATGAGGTTGCTATTAAGAGAATGGCTTTTCGTACAGGTGAAAATGAGTATTATATTAATAATGAAAGGGTAAGACTTAAGGATATTATTGAGTTATTATCTGATTCTGGTACTGCTAAAGAGAGTTTTAATATTATTAGTCAGGGTAAGATTGATGAAATACTTTCTAATAAACCTGAAGATAGAAGGATAATATTTGAAGAGGCTGCTGGGGTACTTAAGTATAAGAGGAGAAAGGAAGAAGCTTTAAGAAAACTTGATAGAACTAATCAAAATTTGAATCGTGTTAATGATATTATTTTAGAACTTGAAGGTAATGTAATTCCTTTAGAAGAGGCTTCAAAGAGAGCTATTAGATATAAAGATATTAAAGATAAGTTATCTAATATAGAGGTTGCTTCGATTGCTAAAATGATTAGTGATTTGAATTTTGAATATAAAGAAGATAAAGAAAAGATTGAGTTATTAGAAGATGAAATAGCTAAGGTTAGTACTAATAATAGTAATTATGATATTGATATTCTTAAATATAAAGATAAACTTAGAAATATAAGGGAAGATATTTCTTCTAAACAGAGTACTTTAATTGATCTTACTAAGAATGAAGAAAAGATTACTTCTTCTATTAAATTATTACAAGAGAGAAATAAGTATAAGGAAGAGTCTTCTAAAATTGCTAATAATATTATTTCTTTGAAAGAAGATATTATTGATATTAATAATAACTTGAATAATTTTAATAGTGATATTTTAGTTATTAATAAGAAGATAGAGTTATTAAAAGGGGATATTGATAATATTAGTAGTAAGAGTAGTGATTTATTATTTAGGAAGAATAATTATAATAATATGATTATTAAGAATAATAGAGATATTGATAGTTTGAAATATAGAATTCAATATTTGGAAGATAGTATTAATAATAATTCATTGGTTCCTAAACAGATTAAAATGATATTAGATAATCCTAAATTTAATGGTATTCATAATGTTATTGCTTCACTTATTGATACTGATAATAAATATAATACTGCTATTAGTACTGCTTTAGGGGGACAGGCTTCATATTTAGTAGTGGATACTCCTAATAATGCTAAAGAACTTATTAATTATCTTAGGAGTAATAATCTTGGTAGGGCGACTTTTTATCCGTTATCTGTTATTAATGGTCGTTATATTGATAATGGTATTTTAGATAGTATTAGATATGAGAATGGATATATTGGTATTGCTAGTGAACTTGTTAAGTATGATAGTAGATACAGTAATATTATTTCTAATGTACTTGGTAATACTATTATAGTGGATAATATTGATACTGCTAATAGATTTAGTGCTCTTATTAATAAAAGATATAAAATTGTTACTTTAGATGGTCAAGTCGTTAATGTTGGTGGTTCTTTAACTGGTGGTAGTAAGGATAAGTTTAATAATTCTTTATCTATTAGATATGAACTCGATGAAAATAGGAAGAAATGTAATATTATTGAAGATAAGAATAAAGATATTGTTAAGGAACTTAGTGATATTGATAAAGAACTTAATGAGATTAATAATAAATTATATGAATATCAAAATAATAAGATTCAATATGAAACTAAGAAAGAAAATATTTATATAACTATTAATAAACTTAATAAGGATAAAGAAGAAAAAGAAAATGAACTTAGGGATTTGACTAATATTACTTCTAATAATAGTGAAGAAGATAATCTTATTAATGAACTTGCTAAAATTAGGGAGAATATTAGTAGTGTTAATAGTAGTCTTTCTTTATTAAAAGTGGATGAGGATAAGATTAATAATACTATTAATGAGCTTGAGGAAACTTCTAGAAGTAGTAATAGTTATATTGGTAAGAAGCAAAAGGAACTTAATAATTTGAATATTATTGTTAATAGAATTGATGTTAAGTTAGATAATTTGCTTAATGATTTGACTAATGATTATAATATGACTTATGAGTTTGCTATTAATAATTATAAATTAGATATGGATATAGATAGTGCTAATAAGGAGATTAGTAGACTTAAGAATGATTTGCTTGCTATTGGAGATGTTAATTTGAATGCTCCTAGTGAATATGAAAGGGTTAAAGAGAGATATGATTTTTTGAAATCACAGAAGGAGGATTTAATTACTGCTGAAAATACTTTATATGATATTATTAAAGAGATGGATAGTATTATGAAGAATAAGCTTAGTACTACTTTTGAAGAGGTAAGACGTGAATTTAAGATTGTATATCGTGAGTTATTTAAGGGAGGAAGAGCAGAACTTTCTTTAACTGATCCGGACAATATATTGGAAACTGGGATTGATATTAAGGCGGAGCCTCCTGGTAAGAAACTTCAGAGTATTAGTTTGTTATCTGGTGGAGAGAAGACTTTTACGGCTATATCGTTATTATTTGCTATACTTAATGTTAGACCTGTACCTTTTTGTTTATTTGATGAGGTTGAGGCTGCTTTAGATGATGCTAATGTTGAGGCTTTTGGTAAGTATTTAGATAAGTATAGGGATAATACTCAGTTTATTATTATTACTCATAAAAAGAAGACTATGGAATATGCAGATGTTTTATATGGTATTACAATGCAAGAGTCTGGTGTTAGTAAGATTGTATCTGTAAAATTAGAGGATATTAAGAAATAAAATTTGTTATTTTATTTCTTTTTGTTAAATTATATATTTATATAGATATTTGTTTTATTTTATGATAAAATGGTTATTGATGAGGTGTTATGTATGAATGATAAACAAAATAAACAGATTACTAGTAGGGATGTAGATTTTGCTAAATGGTATACTGATGTTGTTAGAGCTGCTAAACTTGCATGTTATTCTAATACTAAGGGGTGTATTGTTATTGAACCTAATGGTTATGCTATATGGGAAAATATGCAGAGTATTATAGATAAGAAGTTTAAGGAAACTGGGCATGTTAATGTGTCTATGCCAATGCTTATTCCTGAATCTCTTCTTAATAAAGAAGGGGAATTAGTAGAGGGATTTGCTCCTGAAGTTGCTTGGGTTACTTATGGTGGTAATAAGAAATTAGATGAGAGGCTATGTATTAGACCTACTTCTGAAACGGTATTTAGTGATTATTATGCTAATAATATTTCTTCTTATCGTGATTTACCTAAATTATATAATCAATGGTGTAGTGTATTAAGATGGGAGAAGGAGACTAGACCTTTTCTTAGAAGTCGTGAGTTTTTATGGCAAGAGGGTCATACTATTCATGAAACTCGTGAAGAAGCTGAAGCTGAAACTTTACAAATGTTAAATATTTATAATGATTTCTTTCATGATTATTTAGCTATTCCTAGTATTGTTGGTAGGAAGACGGAAAAGGAGAAATTTGCTGGCGCTGAATATACTTATACAGTTGAAGCTCTTATGTATAATGGTATTACTTTGCAGTCCGCTACTAGTCATTTCTTTGGTCAGAAGTTTGCTCGTGTTTATGATATTAAATATACTTCTAGAGATAATAAGATTGATTACCCTTATCAGACTTCTTGGGGTTGTTCTACGAGAATGATAGGAGCTCTTATTATGGTACATTCTGATGATTATGGTCTTGTTTTACCTCCTAAAATTGCTCCTAAAAAGGTTGTTATTATACCTATTGGTAATGATTTGGAAGTATTATCTTTAGCTAATGATTATTTTGATAAGTTGAAACAAGAGGGTATTGAGGCTTATATTGATAATAGTGAAAAGAGTCCGGGATATAAATTTGCTGAAGCTGAAGTTCAAGGTATTCCAGTACGTATTGAAATTGGTAAGAGGGATTTAGAGAATAATATGGTTACTTTGGTTAGAAGGGATACTAGAGAAAAATTACAAGTATTTACAAATACTGATATTATTCATGATGTTAAATTACTTCTTCTTGATATTCAAAGGGATATGTATGATAGGGCTTTGAGAAGAAGAGAAGAGATGACTTATACTGCTACGGATATGGAAGAGTTTGCTAGTATTATGAATGCTCATCCTGGTTTTGTTAAAGCTATGTGGTGTGGTGATCCTAAATGTGAAGAAAAGATTAAGGAAATAAGAGGTACGAAATCTAGATGTATTCCTTTTAGTGATGAAAAAGTATCAGATAAATGTGTTGTTTGTGGTAAAGAGGCTAAGGATTTAGTTATTTGGGGAATGCAATATTAAGAATACCATAGTTTATACTATGGTATTTTTTGTGTCAAATTTTGTTATATAATAGTTAAAAACTTGACTTAATTGTTAACTATTGGTATTATTTATTTAGTATTAATTTTGAAGGGAAGTTTATTATGAAGAAATTAAGTATTATTGTTCCTTGTTTTAATGAGGAAGAGAGTATACCTTATTTTTATGATGAGGTTAAAAAGGTTACTAAGAATATGGATATTAAGTTGGAACTTATTTTTGTTGATGATGGAAGTAGGGATAAGACTTTAGAGGTTATTAAGAGTAAGACTGATGATAAGGAAGTTAAGTATATTTCTTTTTCAAGAAATTTTGGTAAAGAGGCCGCTATGTATGCTGGTCTTAGTATGGCTAGTGGTGATTATGTGACTATTATGGATGTTGATTTACAGGATCCACCTAGTTTATTACCTGAAATGGTTAGATTGATTGAAGAAGAAGGATATGACTGTGTTGCTACTAAGAGTACTAGTAGAAATGGTTATTCTTTCTTAAGAAAGACATTTACTAAATGGTTTTATGATATTATTGGTAAAATGTCTAAAACAGAGATGGTACCTGGTGCTAGAGATTATAGACTTATGACTAGACAAATGGTAGAGGCTGTTTTAAGTATGAAGGAATATAATCGTTATTCGAAAGGTTTATTTAGTTTTGTTGGATTTAAGACTAAATGGATTGAATTTGAAAATAAGGAAAGAGTAGCAGGTACTACTAAATGGAATTTTTGGAAGTTATTTTCTTATGCTTTAGATGGTATTGTAGGATTTAGTACAGCTCCTCTTACTATGGCTGCTTTTATTGGCGTTTTATTCTGCTTGATAGCTTTTATTATGATTATTGTTATTATTGTTAAAACACTTGCTTTTGGTGATCCTACTAGTGGTTGGCCTAGTCTTGCTTGTATAATTTTTATGGTAAGTGGTATTCAACTTTTATGTTTAGGTGTTATTGGTGAATATTTGGCAAAGATGTATTTAGAGGTTAAGCAAAGACCTATATATATTATTAAAGAAAGTAATGTTGATAAGAAATGAAAAAAATAAAAGAATTATATTATAAATATGAAGAGATTATCTCCTATTTAATAGTGGGTGGTTTAACTACGGTAGTTAGTTTGGCTACATATTATTTACTTGTATATACTATTCTTAATCCAAAAGAAGCAGTAGAACTACAAATTGCAAATATTATATCTTGGATTGCTTCGGTTACTTTTGCTTATTTTACTAATAGGAAATATGTATTTAAAACTAAAGAGAAAATATCTTTTAAAGAGGGAATTAATTTTTATTTATCTAGAGTAAGTACACTTCTTTTGGATATGCTAATGATGTATGTATTTGTTAGTGTTTTAAGATTTGATGATAAGATTATTAAACTTATTGTTCAGATTATTGTTATAGTACTTAATTATGTATTAAGTAAGTTTATTGTTTTTAAAAAGAAATAGAGGTTTGGTATGAAAAAGAAAGATTATTACAATTATTTGATTTTAACTGGTATTGTCTTTGTTATTTATATGATTTTAACTCATTTTACTAATGTATTTGGTTCAGATACTGATTGGATAAATCAACATACTATAATTCCTGATTATTTTAGGCAATTATTTTATAAGACAGGTAATTTGATTCCTAGTTTTTCTTTTAACTATGGTGGTGGACAAAATATATTTAATTTATCTTATTATGGCTTTTTGAGTCCGATTATTTTACCTTCTTATTTATTGCCTTTTGTTAGTATGAAGACTTATATGACAGTAGTGGATTTTATTATTGTAGTATCCTCAGGAATATTATTTTATAAGTGGATTTTATCTAATAAGTATGATAGAAATATTTCTCTTGTTACTTCTGTTATATTTGTTTTATCTGAATCACTTATATTTCAGATGCATAGACATGTTATGTTTGTTAATTATATGCCTTTTTTAATAATGGGACTTATGGGTGTAGATAAGTTATTTAATAATAATAAGAAATCTTTACTTATTATATCGATATTTTTAATGATAATGACTAGTTATTATTATAGTGTTGGTGGTATTGTTGTTATTGGTATTTATTATTTATATAGGTATTTTAGTGATGATAGTAAACAGGGTATTAAATTATTTGCTAAGGATTTGGGTAAATTTATATTGTATATTTTAATACCTGTATTAATGGCGGGTGTATTACTTATTCCTACTATGAGTACTCTTTTAAGTGGTAGAGGTAGTAGTGAGAGTGCTATAAAATTAACTTCTTTATTGGTACCAAATTTTAATTTTCATAAGATTTTTTGTGGTAATTATACTATTGGTTTATCTATGTTAGGATTTATATCTTTACTTTATTTATTTTATAGTAGAAAGAAAAATAATGTTATTTTGGGTATATTATTAAGTATTGTTTTCTTTATACCAATATTTATGTATATATTAAATGGGGGATTATATTTGAGGGCTAAGTGTTTTATTCCTTTTGCTCCTTTAATTGGATATTTGATTGCTTTATTTATTAATGATATTATTAATAATAAGATTGATATTAAGAGGTTTACTGTTTATATAGTGTTTGTCTCTATACTGTTATATTATTTTAATCAGAAGCAATATTGTTATTTATATTTAATATTTATTTGTTTGATACTTATACTATATAATAAGTTTAAGTATAAGAATATTATTTATATTTCTTTATCTTTATGTGCATTTGGAATATGTTTATATACTAATTTTACTGAAGATTATGTAAGTAAGGATATGTATAATGAAATATTTAATGAAGATATAGAGAATGGTATTAATAATGTTATTGATAGTGATAATGATTATTATAGATCTAATAATTTGATGAATCCTACTAAAACGGTTAATAAGATATATAATGATAGGTATTATACTACTAATATTTATTCTTCTACTTATAATTATGATTATTTATATTTTGTTAGGGATATATTTAAGAATAATAGGCTTGAATATAATTATTTTATGATTCCTTCTAGTGATAATATATTATTTGATACTTATATGGGTGTTAAGTATTTATATTCTGATTATGATCCGGGACTTGGTTATGAGTCTATTGGTAATAATATGTATATGAATGATGATGTGTTTCCTATGTTATATGCTAGTAATAATATTTTAAATGAAAAGGATTTTGATAGTTATGAATATCCTAATTATTTAGAACTTCTTCTTAATAATGTTATTACTAATAGTAGTAGTAATAATAGTATTATGAATAATAATACTGAGAAGGTTTCTTTGGAATATGATGTTATTAGTAATGATGGAGTAGATGTTACTAAGAATGATGATGGTTATGTTCTTAAAGTAAAAGATAAGGGGACTATAAATATTAAACTTAAAAATAAGTTAGAAAATAAATTATTATTTATTAATTTATATGGTCTTAAGGAAAATAGTTGTAAATATGATAATATTGTTATGTCTATTAATAATATGGATAATTTGTTAACTTGCAGAGGATGGACATATGCTAATAAGAATTATACTTTTAGATATCTTATATCTGATAAAGTAATTGATAATATTGAGATTAAGTTGACTAAAGGTACTTATAATATTAATGATATTGAAACTTATATATTGGACTATGATAGTGTTACGGGGATTAAAGATAGGTTTGATAAATTTAATATTACTAATTTTGATAATGATACAATAGAGGGTAATATTAATGTTACTAGAGATAATTCTTATTTTGTTACTTCTATTCCATATGATAAGGGATTTACTATTAAGGTAGATAATAAGGTTATTTCTTATGAAAAAGTTGATAAGGCTTTTGTAGGTTTTCCTATTACTAAAGGTAAACATGATATATCTATTGTATATACTGCTCCAGGATTAAAATATGGTTTAATATTTAGTATTACTGGTTTTATAATTTATGGAATGGTTATTATTATGGAACATAAAAAGGGTAAGAAACTATAGATAAAACTATAGTTTTTTTCTATAATACGAAATAATGATTGCTTATATAGCGTAATAAATTGATAAAAAAGTAAAAAAATTACTCTGCGGCGTAATAAATTGACAAAAATTAAATATAGTATTATAATGAATGTATAAAGAGAGGAAGATAAATATGGTAATTCGTGAAAGATATTTAAAATTAATAAGACCGTTTTATGATCAGGAATTAATTAAAGTGTTAATTGGTATTAGACGTTCTGGAAAATCAGTTATTTTAAAACAAATAATAGATGAATTAAAAGAAAATGGTATAGATGATAATCATATTATTTATATTAATTTTGAAGATTATGATTATGAAGAATATACTAATCCTAAAAAATTAAATGATTATGTTAAAGAAAAAATTATTGATGATAAGAAATATTATATATTCTTTGATGAGATACAAAATGTCATTAATTGGGAAAAGGTTGTTAATTCTTTAAGGGCTACTAAAAATACATCTATTTTTATAACTGGTTCTAATAGTGATTTATTATCAAGTGATTTGGCGACTCATATTGCTGGTAGATATGTAAGTTTTAAAATAACTCCATTTACATTTGAAGAAGTATGTAAGTTACTAAATATAACTGATTCTAGAGATATAGATGATGCATTTAATGAATATATTAAGTGGGGTGGAATGCCACAAAGATTTATGCAGAAAGATGATATTTCAAGAAAAACTTATTTAAGTGATATTTATGACTCAATAATAATAAAGGATATTGTAAAAAGATTTAATATTAAGGATATCGATTTATTAAATAGAATAGTTACTTATATATTAACGACTCCATCTCAAGTCTTTTCACCAGATAGTTTAAAAAAATATATGCAAAGTGATTCTAGAAATGTATCACTTGAAACACTATATAATTATATTGATTATATAACTCGTGCTAATCTTATTTCTAAGGCAGAAAGATACGATGTTAGAGGTAAAAGGGTTCTTACTGGCAAATATAAATATTATTTAACTGATTTGGGTTTTACTAACATTTTGAGTGATGGTAAAAAAGAACAAATAGGTGCTTATTTAGAAAATATTGTTTATAATGAACTTATTGCTAGAGGATATAATGTTAATATTGGTACACTAGAAAATGGTGAAATAGATTTTATTGCAACGAGATTTAATGAAAAGATATATATTCAAGTTACTTATATTTTAAGTGATGAGGCAGTTATTGATAGGGAGTTTAATGCTTATAAAAGAATAGAAGATAATTATCCGAAATATGTTCTTTCTATGGATAAAATTGATTTATCACAAAATGGTATAATTCATAAGAATATTATTGATTGGTTATTAGAAAAATAAAATTAAAACAGCTTAATTTTTTAAGCTGTTTTTCTACTAGAGACTTATAGGCTCTAGTAGACCACGGAAGACTTTGGGCTGAAGTGGCAAGATAAGAAAAATTTTTATTTACAAAGAAATAGTTATTTGTTATAATATATATTGTATGAAAGGAAGATAATATGGAAATAGCAGTTATTATTATATCAATATTATTAATAGCTATAGTTTTGCTACAAAGTGGCAAAGCTGAAAGTGCTTCTCAAATAATTCAGGGTGGATCTTCTGACTTGTTTGCTGAGAGAAAAGAGAGAGGTTTTGAGTTATTTATTACTAGAGTTACTTATATATTAGGAGTACTTTTCTTTGTACTTTGTTTAATAATATCTTTATAGTTAAGACTTAATTTTTTAAGTCTTTTTGTGTATAAAAAGAGGAGGGTTAGTATGAAAGAGATTATATTAGATAAGTTAAGAGATAATACTTCTCTTACTATTATGGAGTTAAATGATTTACTTGGTTTAACTACTATTGATGAATATAAAAGTTTACAAAATACACTTGATGAAATGGTAAGTGATGGTATTCTTTATTATAGTGATAAGAAAAAGAAATATTTACTTTTAGAAAATAGTCATTTGGTAAAGGGAACTTTATCATTAAATGAAAAGGGATTTGGTTTTATTATTATTAATAAAGATATTAAAGATGTTTATGTTAATGAAAAGAATATTAATGGAGCACAAGATGGTGACTTGGTTTTATTTGAATATTTAAATAAAGATAAAGAGAGACCTGAAGGTAGAATTATTAAAACTATTAAAAGGAATTATGAACCTTTGATAGGAGAAGTTATATTAGTAGATGGTGAATACTTTGTTAAACCGGATAGAAAGGGTGCTAATATATATATTCCTAGAGATAATTTAAATGGTGCAGTAGAAGGTCATAAAGTAGTGGTTACTCCTTTAAAAGAGGGTAATAGAGTTGGTAAAATTACTAAGATTATTGGTCATAAGAATGATGTTGGTGTAGATATTTTATCTTTTGTTTATGAATATAATTTTAGTCCATCTTTTCCAGATGAGGTGGTAGAAGAATTAGATGACATTCCTTCTTATTTGACAGAAAAAGAAATTAATAAGGAATTATCTAGTGGTAGAAGAGATTTAAGAAGTGAAGAGATATTTACTATTGATGGTTCTGATACTAAGGATATAGATGATGCTATTTCTTTATCTAAATTAGATGATGGTAAATATAAATTGGGAGTTCATATAGCGGATGTTTCTTATTATGTTAAGGAAGGTACTAAATTAGATGATGAAGCTTATTTTAGAGGTACTAGTGTATATTTAGTTGATAGGGTATTACCTATGCTTCCACATAAATTATCTAATGGTATATGTTCTTTAAATGAAAATGAAGATAGATTTGCATTTTCTTGTGAGATGATTATTGATGATAAGGGAGATATTGGCCACTATGAAATATTTAAGTCTATTATTCGTAGTAGGAAAAAGATGACTTATGAAGAGGTTAACAAGATATTAGAGGAAAATACTACTAGTGAGGATTATAAACCATTTGAAAAGACTTTACTTTTAATGAATGAATTATCTAAGATATTAAGAAAAAAGATGATTCGTCGTGGGTATATTGAATTTGAAAGTACAGAGGCTAAGATTAAAGTTGATGAAAATTGTCATCCTACTCATATTGAATCTAGAGTACAAAGAAGTGGTGAGGAACTTATTGAGAACTTTATGATAGCCGCTAATGAAACGGTGGCATCATCTATTTATTATAAGAATTTACCTGGTATATATCGTGTTCATGATAAACCTGATGAGAAGAGACTTGGTGAATTTATGAAGTTCTTATCTTTACATGGATATGTTGTTAATGGTAAAAATAAGATAGATAATCCTAAAGACTTGCAACATATTCTTAGTCAATTAGAAGAAGTACCAGAAGTAAGAGTACTTCATGATATGGCTATTCGTAGTCAGGCTAAGGCTGTATATTCTGATATTAATATTGGACATTTTGGTCTTGGTAGTAAGTGTTATAGTCATTTTACTTCTCCTATTAGGAGATATCCAGATTTGATTTTACATAGGTTACTTAAGGATTATAATTATAATTATAGTGATAGAATAATAAGTGAAAGAAAAGAAGAGTTACCTATAGAATGTGAACATTGTTCAATTAGGGAACAAGAGGCTCAAAATTGTGAAAGAGATGTTGACAAGATGAAGAAGGCTGAATATATGATGGATCATATTGGTGAAGTGTATGATGGTATTATATCAGGAGTAGTAGAGTTTGGTTTCTTTGTTGAACTTGAAAATACTATAGAGGGATTAGTTAAAGCTGAAAGTATTAAGGGGGATTATTATGTTTTTGATAATGATTTAATGGCTTTGATTGGTAAAAATAGTAAGAAGAAATACTCTTTTGGAGATAAGGTTAAAGTAAAAGTTACAAGAGCTGATAAAGATAGATCAGAAATTGACTTTGAAATATATGATGATGAAATAACTAAGTAGGGGGATATTAATGGAAAATAGCATTATAGAATTACTAAGTAATAAAAGAAATAATAATTTAAAGGCTTTGGAAATAGCTAAAATATTAGGAAAAGATAAGGATGATATATTAGATACTTTAAGAATATTGGGTAAAGAAGGAATAGTATATAAGAATAATGATAAGTATATGCTTGTATCTAATACTTCACTTAGAAAGGGTATAATTAAAATTACTTCTAAAAGGGGTATAATTGTTGTATTAGAAGATGGTACAGAGTTAGATGTTGTATATAAAGATAAAGGGAAACTAAGGAATAATGATACTGTTTTAGTAGATTATGGTAGTCATAGGGGTGCTGCTAAGGTAGTTAAGATTATTGATAGGAAATGCTATGATTATATAGCTGAAGTATTAAAAGAAGGTAAGAAGTATATAGCTAGATGTGAAGATAAAGAAGATGTATATTTAAATGATATATATCCACTAGGAACTAAACTACTTATAAGTGGTGAAGATAATACTATTAAAGAGGTATTAGGTCATAAAGATGATACTGGTATGTTAGAAAAAGAAGTACTAGCACTTAATGGTTTTCCTACTAGTTTTAGTGATAAGTATTTAGAAGAAGTAAGTGAGAAAGAGAAAGTATTATCAGAAGATAATATAATGTATGAAAAAAGAAATGGTTTAAAGGATCAAAGAGATATTGTATCTGTTACAATAGATGGTGATGATACTAAGGATTTTGATGATGCTGTCTCCTATTATAATAATACTATTTATGTTCAAATAGCGGATCCTAATAGATATATTGAGGATAAGAGTGCTATGTGGGATGAGACTTTAAAGAGAGCTATTTCGGTGTATTTTCCTGGATGCTGTAATCCTATGATGCATGAGAGTTTATCTAATGGTATATGTTCTTTAGTACCAGGAGAGGATAGATATGCTCTATCTATGGGTATTAAAATAGATAATACTGGTAAAGTAATAAATTATAAGATAAATGAAGCTGTAATAAATAATAGAAAAAGAATGACTTATGGCGATGTTAATAAGTATCTAGAAGATAATATTGTTGTTTCTGGCTATCAGGAATATACTTCTTTATTAGATAATTTATATATGTCCGCTATGAAGGTAAAAAAGAGAATGTTAGAAGATGGTTTCTTAGAGTTTTCTTCTGATGAGGTTAAGTTTTTAATTGAGAATAATACAATTATTAATATTAAGGAAAGAAGACAAGGTAAGGCTGAAGAATTAATTGAATTTTTAATGCTTCTTCATAATATGTGTTTAACTGATTATTTCTTAAAGAATAAGTTACCTTTTATATCTAGATTCCATGATAGTCCAGATACTGATAAGTTAAATAGTTGGATTGGTCTACTTAAAAAGAGAGGATATAAAATTAATTTGGGTAAGAAGAAAGATTTTACTACTAACGATATTAAAGAAGTACAAAAAACATATACTGGTTCTAGAGAACAAATAATATATGATAAGATGGCTATTATGAGTCAATCTAAAGCTAAGTATTCCGCTACTAATATTGGACATTATGCTTTAGGATTAGATGCTTATTCTACTGGTACTTCTCCTATAAGAAGATTATCTGATACTATAAATCAAAGAATATTAAAAGATTCTATTCATTATGGTATTAACTATACTAAAAGAAAATGGGAAAAGATTACTCCTTATATTGCTAGAATAGCTACTGATGGTGAACTTAGAGCTATTAAAGCTGAAAGAAAAGTAGATGATATTAGAAAAGCTGAATTTATGAAGCAATATGAGAAAGAGGAATTTGAAGTAATTGTAGCAAGTATTGGAGATAAATATTTAACAGTACTATATCCAGATAATATGATATATGGTAGATTATATTATAATGAAAGATATTTTCATCTTGGTAAAGATGGATATTCAATAGTAGGAGCTAATGGTGAAAAGATATTGATAGGTGATATGTTTACCGCTAAACTATCTAAGGTTAATACTGCTAATGGGGAAATAGTTTTTTCTAAGAAAACTAATGAAGTAAAAAATATGTATGAAGAAAGAAGTAAAAAGAAAGTTAGAAGAAGATAAACTTTCTTTTTGACTAATATAAGGAGTCTAACTATTAAAAGTCAATAGTAAAATTAAAAATTTTAATAGTTTGAT
>OLFV01000771.1_pt1 | contig 35579 bp, 24 predicted proteins | sample 1605551 | NCBI WGS metagenome assembly OLFV01 (sample SAMEA3888922, study PRJEB22519) | human gut metagenome | biome: human gut; feature: human-associated habitat; material: faeces | place: Denmark | collected 2011 | reverse complement strand
GAGGAGCAGTCCGCCGCCAGTGAGGAGATCAACCGTTCCATCCTCCAGTGCAGCGACATGAGCGGGCAGATTGCCGAAGCCATGGCCGAGGCGGCCAGGGCCGTGTCCGATCTGGCGGTGCAGGCACAGGGGCTCACGGAATTGATCCGTGAAATGAAAAACGCCTGACAAACGCTTTGGTCAGGAAAGGGAGCGCCTGTGGGGGAACCGGGCGTATTGTTCCGGTTCCCCCGTTCATGGAGCATTCCGATGGCGAAAAGCTCCGAAGTTTATTTCAGATCGATTCTGTCCAGAATCCCCGCCAGCCAGGCCAGCGCCACGCCGTAATTCGTCATGGGCACGCCCTGCGCCGCGGCGTGTTCCTGCCGTCCCAGCATGTAGGTACGGTTGAACATGCAGGCGCCGCAATGAATGACAAGGTCATATCCGCTCAGATTTTCCGGGAAGTCCGTACCCCGCACCCATTCGATATGGAGTTTTTCTCCGAAACGATTGCGCAGCAGACGGGGAATCTTGACGCGGCCGATATCTTCCGGCAGCGGCGCGTGGGCGCAGGCTTCGGCAATGAGCACGCGGGAATCCGGCCCCAGACGGCCCAGCGCCCTGGCGCCTTCGGCAAAGGCGTCAATATCGCCCTTGTAACCGGCCATGAGTACGGAAAAGGAAGTCAGACGGCTGCCTGCCGGTTTTTTCGCATACACCTCGCCAAACACCTGGGAATCGGTGATGATCAGTTTCGGCGGTCGGACAAGGGTGTCCAGCGCGGCGTCCAGTCTGTCCGTGGTCACGCTCATGATCAGGCATTTCCTGTCCAGAAGATCCCTGATGGTCTGCACCTGCGGCAGAATCAGGCGGCCCTGCGGAGCCTGGATGTCCTGCGGCATGACCAGCAGCACGAGGTCGCCGTCGGATACCATGCCGCCCGTGATGCTCCGGGCGTTCCAGTTTTCCGGCACAAGGCGCGCCAGGGCATCGCGCAGGGCGTCCATGCCCCGCCCTGTGGCTGCGCTGATCGGGACAGGCGCGACCGGGTTCACGCCGCCGCCCTGCATGTCGAGCGCGTCCGCGACTCGCGCGGCCAGCTCCTTCAGGGTGTCGCCGTTTTCGGCGGCGGGCACGGTGTCGGCCTTGTTCAGAACAATGAGCGCGGGTGTTCTTTTCTCGACGAGGCGCACGAGCCAGTTTCTTTCTTCCGCAAGAGCGGCGGAAAGCTCCTCATCCGTCAGGGAGCGAAGCGCGTCAAGCGCGATGACCACAAGAGCCGCATCCGTTTTTTTCAGGGCTTCCTCCGTGCCCCGCACGCGCAGTTCCCCCATGGGGCCTTCGTCATCGAAGCCCGCCGTATCAATGAGAACACAGGGGCCGAAGCCATGAATCTCCATGGATTTGTACACGGGGTCGGTGGTGGTGCCCGCCGTTTCCGAAACAATGGCCGCCTTGCGGCCGGTAAAGGCGTTAAGCAGGGAAGACTTGCCCGCATTGCGGCGTCCGAAGATGCCGATGTGCAGACGGTCGGAACGGGGAGTGTCATTGAGGGACATGGCAACACCTCTTTGGATATCGGGGCCGCGGACATCATGGTCACGGACGCCCGGAGGGGCATGGGGCATGGATGCCTGCAAGGAGCCGGGACTGGAACCGTTACTTCCAGTCCCCCCGATCTGTCACGATCTCGTAACCGATGCCGGCAATCCTTTCTCCAAGGGAACGCAGATTTTCCGCCGCTTCATCGCCGTCGGAGATCTTGTTGTCGTACAGCAGGTATTTTTTTCTGTGCCCCGGCGGGGAGAGGTTGGGCATAAGCACATTGGCTCCTGCCAGAATGCCGCGCTCCCGGCCGTCGCCCGCCGCCGTGCCCAGAGCGGTGGTCGCGGGCAGCAGCGCACGCGGCAGCATGAGGCGGGTCAGAGCCAGCATGACCAGCGTTTTTTCCACGCTTCCTGCCGGAACCTTCCTGAACGGCGTATCATGATGCGGGATAAACGGGCCGATTCCCGCCATTTCCGGCTGGAGTCCGCGCAGAAAGCGCAGATCCTCGGCCAGATCGTCCGTGGTCTGCCATGGTGTGCCCACCATCATGCCCGCCCCTGTCTGAAAGCCCGCGGCCTTGAGTTCGCGGAGGCAGCGGCGGCGGGCCGCGAAGGTCTGCGCGGCGGGATGCAGCCGGGCATAATGGGCCGGATTGGCGCTTTCATGCCGCAGCAGATAGCGATTCGCGCCCGCTTCCCGGAAGCGGCGGTAACTTTCCGCGCTGCGTTCTCCGATGGACAGCGTGAGCGCGCTGTCCGGCCACCCGGTTTTGACGGCATGCACCAGCTCGACGATGCGATCGTCCGTAAAATGCGGGTCTTCTCCTCCCTGGAGAACGAAGGTGCGGAAACCGAGTTCATGGCCGCGTGCGCAGCAGGCCAGAATTTCCTCCGGCGTCAGGCGGTAGCGGGCGGCGCGGGCGTTGGAGCGCCGGATGCCGCAGTACAGGCAGTCGTTGCGGCAGAAATTGGTGAACTCGATGAGGCCGCGCACATAAATGCGCCTGCCGAACGAGGAAAGCGCCGCCTCCCGCGCGGCGGCGAAAAGCTCCGCGCGGAGCGCTTCACCTTCGGAACCGCAGGCGGAACAGGCGTCGATGACGCGGACAAGGGCGGCGCGATCCGGCATGCCGTTACGCTGCAATGTGCCGATGACGCCGGAAAGAAGTGTGAAATCGGTGGTCTGGGGCATACGGCTCACAAAGGATTTAAGAAAAGTTTTTGAAAAAGGAGGGGGTGTGGGGGGGGAGGGAAAAATTTTTTCAAAAGTTTTCCCTCCCCTCCACATGCATTCAAAACCTCAAATCCCGTTCGCCGTTCCTGATGCGCTCCAGATAGGCGGCGGCGCGGGCGCGCTGCCTTTCGCTGGGAATATGCTCCAGCTCCCGGGCAATCATGGCGGAACCGAGCGCCTTCAGCTCCTCATCCCCATAATCCGTCATGTATTCCTGAAAGGTGAACAGGGCGTTGGGCAGGCAGCAGTTGCCGATCTGGCCGGACTTGGCCAGCGGCATGAAACGATCTCCGGTGCGCCCCTCACGGTAACAGGCTGTGCAGTAGCTGGGGACATAGCCGTCTTTCACCAGCCCCTTGAGCACTTCCAGCGGCGCGCGGTGATCGGCCAGATCGAACTGCGGTTTTTCATTGTCCGGAATCAGTTCGGGATGGGCATAGCCTCCCACTCCCACACAGGAACCGGCGCTCATCTGTGAAATGCCCACGTTGAGCAGTTCATTGCGGAAGGATGCGCGTTCCCGCGTGGACAAGATCATGCCGGTATAGGGCACAGCCAGCCGGATGACGGCCACCAGCTTCTTGAAGTCCGCATCATTCACCAGATGGGGGAAGTTTTTGAGGTCTATGCCTTCGGCAGGCAGAAGGCGCGGCACGGAGATGGTATGCGGCCCTACGCCGACCACGGCCTCCAGATGTTCGGCATGCATGAGCAGGGCTACGGTTTCGTAGCGGAAATCGTACAGGCCGTAAAGCGGGCCGATGCCGACGTCGTCAATGCCGCCTTCCAGCATGGCGCGGTCCATGGCTTCGGTGTGCCATTCGTAGTTCTGCTTGGGGCCGTGATGCACGGCCAGATAGGTGGGCTTGTGGTAGGTTTCCTGAAACAGGATATAGGTGCCGATACCCGCTTCCTTGAGTCTGCGGTAGTTTTCGCCGGTGGTGGCGGCAATGTCCACATTGACCCGGCGGATGGCTCCGTTCTCGAATTTTTCCGCGTAGATGGTACGGATGCAGTCCAGCACGTAGTCAATGGGGCAGTTTTTGTCGTCTTCGCCGAATTCCAGCAGCAGGCGCTTGTGCCCCAGTTTTTCAAGCGCGCGCACTTCCTCGCTGACCTGTTCCTGCGTGAGCTTGACGCGGGCGATGCCGTTGGCGCAGCGGAACCCGCAGTATTTGCAGTTGTTCACGCAGTGGTTGGAAAGATAGAGCGGCGCGAACATCACGATGCGCTTGCCGTAAATGCGTTCCTTGATCTGCTTGGCCAGATGGAAGATGCGATCCAGCGTGGCCGGATCTTCCACATTCAGAAGCACCGCGGCCTCGCGGTGGGTGAGGCCCCCGCATTCGGCAGCCCTGGCGAGGATGCGTTCGATGTTGGCCGGATCGGCGGCGAGGCGTGTCGCTTCTTCAATGCTGGAACGTACTTCGGCGTCGTCAATGAACTCGTTGGCGTCACGGGATTCGGGATTATACATGCCGGTGCTCCTTAGAGTGCTTTGCTTTCGAAAATATCTGCCGGCCAGACCCTGTGTTCTGATCCGCAGGTTTCGCGCCGCCGCCGGGGCTTTACACCGCAAGTGAATTGCGGCTGCTCCGGCGGCGCGGTGGAGTCTCGCCTTGCTCGACTCAGTAGAGCATTTCATAAGCGAAATGCTCTACTGCTTCGCAATGGCGGATTTGACTGAAACTCCCGTCAGCTTGCCGAGTCTGCCGGTCATGGCGGAGATTTCTTCCATGCTTCCGTCCACGACCAGCGCGATGACGGATACTCCCCGGTTGCGATAGGGAATGCCGAGACGGCCCACGATGAGATCGGCGTGCTGATGCAGGATGGCGTTGATGGCGGCGCTGGCCTCCATGTCTTCCACCACGATGCCCACGGTGCCCAGACGATGTTCTTCCATGTTGTTTCCTTGCGGGAGGCGGGAGGGAAAAACGGGCGCGATTTTCCCCGCCGGGAAAAAAAGGCGCCTTCCCGAGTAAAGGAAAGGCGCCGGACGGATTCCGCAAGGGGCGTGACGGCGGCTCTGACCTTTCCGCTGGGAAGCGCTGTCGGGGCGCGTCTTTGCGGTCGGGATGCCGGAAGGGTGCGCCGCGCGGGGGCGGCATCCCGCCGGGGAATGAATCCCCCGGAAGGACAGATTCATGATAATCATGGAAAGGATAGTATGCAAGCGCGTCCGTCCCGCGCCTTCCGCATGAGCGGCAATGCTTCATGGAATGAACATGTCATGGCAGATACAAAATATAACAGAAATGATACATCTGATGCATGTTCCAAATTGTGCGTGCCGCGCCGACTTCGGGGGGATTTTCTTTTTTTTGTTACCGGAATGATACATATTCAATAAGATACACTCCTGTTTATATTGGTATAATATATTGATTTTATATATAAAAAAGATGTGGCACGGAGCTTGCTTCATCAGGGCGCAGACGGCGTGAACATTTCGCGCCGTAAAACGTCAATGCCAAGACAAAGGAGTCCGTTATGCCCACTCATGTTCATCTTACCGGCGTATTACAGTACAAGCCCGAAAAGTGCTGGAACGGATATACGCTGATTCCTTCCATCATAGGTTCTTCCACGGCGCAGGGCGCCGTGCTCTATGACATGAACGGACGTATCGTCAACAAATGGGAGGGAGTATTCGGCTGTTATGACAACAAGCTCGTGCCGGGAGGGGATATTTACGGCACGACAATGCATACTCCCGGTTACTGGCTTGATTGCACCAATATTGTGCGGAAGGACTGGAACAACATTACGCAATGGGAGTTCCGCAATGGCGAGATCCTGCCGGACCTTGACACGGGAGAACCCATTCAGAGCGCCAGACAGCATCACGACTATCAGCTTGAAGGCAGCCCGTGCGGCTACTACATCCCCGGGATCACGCCCAGAAAGGACGGAAAGATGCTGGTCAACTCGACCGTGAACCGTAATCTGCCGGAATTTTCCCCGCATCCTGTGGGGGATACGAAGATTATGGTCATCGATCAGGAGGGGAACTGTCTGTGGTCATGGAGTCTGTTCGATCACTGGGATCAGCTCGGCGTGGAAACCATCGGCAGGGCCGTGCACTATCACTGCGCTCCGGTGTTCGGGCGGGCGAACTATGTGAAAGTGACCTACTGCAACAATGTCAACTGGATAGGCCCCAACAGATGGTATGATGCCGGAGACGAGAGATTCCACCCGGACAACATCATTTCCGATATCCGCATTCTGAATACATCGTTCATTATCGATCACCGCACGGGAGATATTGTCTGGCGCATGGGGCCCGACTTTGAGGCGGACAAGAAGCTTCAGGATATCGGGCAGATTGTCGGTCAGCACCATGTGCACATGATCCCGCGCGGGCTGCCCGGGGAGGGGAATATTCTGCTGTACGACAACGGAGGCCAGGCAGGGCTTGGCAGGCCGACCCCCTGCGCCCCCACCGGTTACTACAACGCCACACGCGGTCATTCGCGCGTGCTGGAAATCGATCCCGTGCGCATGGAAGTGGTGTGGAGCTACAACGACCGCAAGCGCGAATTCGCCGATAACGCCGAAACCCAGGCCTTTGCGGATTTGCTTTACAGCCAGTACTGCTCCAGCGCGGATCGCCTCCCCAACGGCAATACCATGATTACCGAGTTTGCGTGCGGGCGGGTCATCGAAGTGACGCCGGAGCGTGAAATAGTATGGGAGTTCATCAATCCCGGCGATATGGTTTTCCGTGCGCACAGGTATCCCTATGACTGGTGCCCCCAGGCGCAAAGACAGGAGGAAATCCCCGTCACTCCGGTAAAGAACAACCGGATGACGATCCTGCCTGACGGTACGCCCGTACTGGTTGATGACGATCCGTTCTTTGCCGACGAGCGCCTTTCGCTCGTTCCCGATCAGAAGAAATGACGCATCGCACGGGTGCCGGGCATATCGCTCCGGCATCCGCCGGGCAGGCACTCCGTGCCGGGAAGACGCATCCTTTCCGGCACGCGCAATCCCGTGATTTCCACCATGCCAGAGGAGTCCACCGTGAAGCAAGAGCAGATGACATGCGAAGAAGATTGGCCTGTCGGCAAAAAGGCGGCCTTTTTCACCCTGACCGTGATTATTCTGTTGGCGATCATAGATTTCATGGACAGACAGATTGTGGCCTCGCTTCTTCCTTATATCAAGGAAGAATACGGAGCCACGGACTCGCAGCTCGGTCTCATGATTTCCATCGTCAACTATTCCATGGTGATATTCGTCATTCCTTCCGGCTATCTGATAGACCGGTGGAGCAGGAAGAAGATGCTGTCACTCATGGCCATAATCTGGAGCCTGGCAACTGCCGCCTGCGGGCTGGCGGGAACCTTTTCCCATCTGGTTGCGGCGCGCTTTTTTATCGGAACGGGAGAGGCCGGCTACAATCCGGCGGGGCAGACTCTTCTGTCCGCCAGTTTTCCCCGGAGGCTGAGGGCAAGCGTGTGTGCCGCGATCCCGGCTTCCATGTGGCTGGGCGCTCCGCTGGGGCTGATGATCGGCGCGTTCATAGCGGAACACTGGGGGTGGAGGCATGCCTTCGGAGTTGTCGCCGTCCCCGGCATAGCTCTGGGCATTGTGGCCTTGTTCTGCAGGGACTTCAGGACGGTTCGGCAGGATATTCCCGGAGAATGCGGCGGCGGAGAGGAGCCGGAGAGAGAGCCATACTGGCGAACCGTTGCCTCCCTGCTGAAGATGCCCACCATGCCGCTTCTGTTTGTCGGTCAGGCGACCGGACTCATAGCCAGCTCTTCCCTCATCGGGTGGCTGCCCTCCTATTTCAATCGCGTGGCCGGGGTCTCGGTGACCACCGCCAGCAGCTACAGCGCCATATATATGGCGGCGCTGGCGGCAGCCACGCTGATCGGCGGCCCGATTCTCGATGGCCTGTTCAGAAAGGGCACGCCGTTTGCCCTGCGCGTTCAGACCATAGCCCTGATTGCCGGTTTTCTTCTGACGGCGCTGGCCTTTTCCTTCCTTGCGCCGGGAAGTGTCGCTCAGGTTTCATTGCTGGCCTTCCATACCCTGTTCACGGCCACCGTGATTACACTCGGGTATGCTCTGGTTCTCAATCTGGCGCAGCCTCAGCAGAGGGCCACGGCCACCAGTCTGATCGTTCTGGTGCAGAATGGCCTGGGCAACGGGTTCGGCGCGCTGCTGACGGGGGTGTTGTCGGATGTGTTCACGTTGTCGACCAGCATGCTCCTGATTACGGGAAGCTATCTTGTGTCCGCCGTCTGCTTCTGGGCTGCAAGCCATACCTATGAAAAAGACCTTGCGACGGTAAAGCATGTGACGGTTCGTTTCTAGAACGCCTGATGATTGAAGATACCTGCCGGCCGGAATGCACGTTCGCGGCCGGCAGATTCCGCGTCCGGAGCAGATGGCATTCGAGAACGCGGCGCGCGGGACAAACGGCTTTTTCCCGGAGTATTTTGCTCTTGAAAGTATCTGCGGCCAGGCCCCTGTTCCTGACTCGCAGGTTTCACGCCTCCATCGGAGCTTAACGCCGCAAGTGAACTGCTGCTCCGGTGTCGCGGCGGTGTTTCGCTCCGCTCAACTCCGGGAGCATTTTCAAAATGAACATGCTCCGAATATTCCGCAGATCGGATTCAATGCGGTATCGCAAGGGTGCCGCGCCCGGCGGCCCGTGCTCAGGCATGCTTATCGGATATGCCGTGTTCGCGCATTTTGCGGAAAAGCGTGATCCTGGTGATGCCGAGCGCGTCCGCCGTCCGCTGCCTGTTCCAGCAGTTTTTTTGCAGGGCCTGCGCGATGGCGTTTTTTTCGGCTCGGGCAAGCTGTTCTTTCAATGGGGCGTCTTCCCGTTCCTCCAGCATACCCGGAGTCCGCGTCTCCTCTCTCCCCTTCACCGGCACGGGATGAAAAAATTCAAGGCTGCGTTCGGCGGCATAGCGCATGATGACATTTTCCAGTTCTCTGATATTGCCCGGCCAGCTATGGGTGTACAGTTTTTTCAGGACTGTTGAGGACGGCGTGAAGGATATTCCGTTGCGCCGGAGAATTGCGTTGACAAGGAGCGGAATGTCATCCTTGCGCATGCGCAGCGGCGGCAGCGTGACATCCAGAACATTGACGCGGTAGAACAGATCCTCACGGAATGTTCCTGCCCGCACCATGTCTTCAAGATTGCGGTTGGTCGCCACAATGAGACGGAAATTGCTGAGAAGCTCCCGCGTGGAACCTACCGGGGTATAGGTTTTGTCGCTGAGGGCCTGGAGCAGTTTCGACTGGGCGCGCGGGGAAAGTTCCGCAATTTCGTCAAGAAAGAGCGTGCCCTGATCCGCCTTGGTCAGAAAGCCTTCAGCGTCACGGATTGCGCCTGTGAACGCTCCCTTGACATGCCCGAAAAAACTGCTCTCGAAGAGTTCGTCCGGAATGGCGCCGCAGTTGACATAGGTGAAGGGACCGTCCGCCTTGGAACTGAGCTGGTGAACCAGACGCGCGGCCAGGCTCTTGCCTGTGCCGGTTTCTCCATAGATGGAAACGGTAACCAGAGAGAGGGCGGCTCTGAGCAGGTTTTCCATGGTTTGCCCCATGACGGCGGAACGCCCTGCGAACATGGTGAGCAGTTCCTGATAGGACTGATGCCGCTCCTTTCTCTGGGCTGCAAAGACCCCTTCAAGCAGGAAATCCCGTTCCTTTTCCGCCGTGATGTCCCGGACCAGAGAGAAATTGGCCTTTTTTCCGTTGACCCGGATGATGTTGGGCCATGACTGCGTCCAGACCTTTTTTCCCTCCCGCGTGCGCTGAGGCCAGTGCAGAACAGTATGGGCGCTGCTCGCTTCGGTCAGCGAGTTGATGGTTCTTTCATGATCACGGGCGGCGGCATCTTCCATGCTCAGGAAGACGGATGTGCCCATGAGTTCCTCCTGAAGTGTGGAGGAGGAGTATATTTCGTCAATGAGCGGACGGGACAGATAGAGGTTGAGTTCGTTCTGATTGACGCCGAACCATGCGTCCCCGTTGCGGTCGAGACAGTTCAGGAGCCGGAAGAGATCCAGAGAGGGGGAGCGGACAAAGTCGTAACTCGGAAAACCGGCCCATGCGTAATAGGTGAAGGTTCTCCCTTCTTTTTCGTCAGTTCCGCGGCCGTAAAGCAGAAGCGTGGGAAAGGCTTCCGGCTTTTCTGGCGGAGGGGCAAGGCAGACGGCGCATTCGCTGTCCGTCCGGCTGAGGAGCATCGCTTCGGGAAGGCACAGCCGGGAGCTCTCTCTCTCTCTCTCTCTCTCTCTCTCTCTCTCTCTCTCTCGGACGGGCGGAAAGCCGATCCATGATGTCCCGCGCTCTTGGATCGAGGAATACCCTCATTCCTTCCTCGCGGCCGATAACTTCTTTTTCCGCAATACCCACAGCGTCTTCGGCGTGGCGGTTCCACCAGACAACGGTCCGATCCTCGCTCATGACGCAGGCAGGGATGAAGCAGAGGGCAAAATGAGCCTGGAGAAAGCGGCCGAGAGCAGGGTCCTGCAGCTTCCGGGAGAACGGCATCATCGTGGATTCTTGCATCATTAAAGTATATATTGTTGCAGAAGAGGATGCAATATCGGCCCTTGCGCACGGCAGGAGCCGTACATAACATGGATGCCCATACGCGAGGAGTACCTGATGTTTGCTGACATGCGGCGCTTTGAAACCCGCGCCTTTCTGCTTCTGCTGGCGGCGGCCACAGTGCTGTTCGGCTGGCTTCTTCTGCCCTTTTTCGACGTGCTGTTCTGGGCCGTGGTCATCGGCGTGCTGTTTTCCCCGGTCAACATCTTTCTGCGCGACGGAAGGGGGATGGGGCCGAACATCGCTTCCGCCCTGACCGTGCTGCTCTGCCTGTTCGTCATCATCCTGCCGCTGGCCTGGATTCTGTACTCCTGCCTGAGCGAGGGCGCGGCGCTGTATGCCCGGCTTGCTTCCGGCACCGACAGCCTGGCGGAAGCCGTGGATCGTCTGCGCGAGGCATTCCCCGCCGCACAGGAATGGCTGGCCCGGTACGGCTACGACGCGGCCCGGATCAAGGCGGAGGTATCCAGACTGGCGCTTTCCCTGGGGGGCCTGATTGCCAAAAACACTGTGGCCTTCGGCGGCGGGGCGGCCCATTTTCTTACCAATCTCGCTCTGGTGCTGTATATTGCCTTCTTTCTCGTGCGTGACGGGGAACGTCTTAAGGGGCTGCTGATCCGGGCGCTCCCCTTTGGCGATCACCGGGAGGAACGGCTGTTCCGCAAGTTCGCCGGGGTGATGCGGGCCACGGTAAAGGGGAGTCTGCTTGTGGCCATGGCGCAGGGCGCGCTGGGCGGCCTGATCTTCTGGATGCTGGATATCCGCGCCGCCGTGCTGTGGGGCGTGGTGATGACGCTGCTTTCCCTGATTCCCGTGGTGGGCGCGGCTCTGGTATGGGGACCGACTGCCGTGTATCTGCTGGTTACAGGGCATTACTGGCAGGGAGCCATTCTGATCGCCTATGGCGCGTGCGTCATCGGGCTGGCGGACAATCTGCTGCGGCCCGTTCTGGTGGGGCGCGACACCAAGCTGCCTGACTTTCTGGTACTGCTGTCCACGCTGGGCGGCTTCATGATGTTCGGCATGGACGGGTTTGTGACCGGCCCCACTCTGGCGGTGCTGTTCGTTACCGTATGGCAGATATTCATGGAGGAGTGCGGCAGGGGAGAAGTCTGTCCGGATGACGGACAGGATGGCGGTGCGTTTTCGCTCTGCGCCGAGGCGCAGCCGTGCATGGAAAGCATGAAGGAGAGAACGGCCGGAGCGGAAACGCTGTCGGGCGAGAGCGAAGCATGCCGCGGGGAAGGGCGCGGGATGGGGGCATCGCTGCGCGGTTCCGGTACGGGGGATGCCGCATCCTGCGGGGATATTCCCGCGAGGGAGGATTGATGCCCTTTCTCGTGAATTATTCGGTGACCTGCCGCAATCCAGGCCGTCTGCTCGCCATGTGCGGAATGCGCCCGCCAGCCTGCGGCAGGGAGGAAGCCGGTTTTCTGCGCGCCCTGGCCTCTGTGCCGCCATCGGAGCTGAAAGCGCTGTTTCTGGTCATGGGGGGATTCATGGACGGGCTGAAAGGCTACGCGAGACAGATAGCTGAAAGTTTGCCGGAAGACATGGCCGCGCGCTGCGATGTCTTTTACCGGGAACATGATGAGGGCCGCCGCGCCCTGGATATCATCAGGCTGTATGCGGAGCGGGGCAGACCGCTGATACTTGCGGGGCACAGCTGGGGAGCAAGTTCGCTGGTGCTGGACGCTGCAGCTCCCGCCCGCGTTCCGGTGGCGCTGCTGGTGACGCTTGATCCCGTGGACTGGCGCGACCCTCCAGACTGTCTGCCGCATGTGGCGCGCTGGGTGAATGTGTATGTGGATTATGATGCGGCCCCCTGGGCGAACAGGGGAAATATGGCCGCGCGCATCGGACGGGCCTGGGAGGCGTTGCCCGGGGCGGACGTGAACCGCGTCTACTCCGCCGGCAGACATTCCCGCGCTCTGGATATGTTCGGAGAAGGGGCGATGGACGAGGTCCGGCGGGCGCTGGAATGAGGCGGGACATGGATGGAAAGCTCCATTAAAAATTCCTTTGTGGTTTGAGACCTCTCCTTTCAGGGGGAAAAGAGGAGTTGACAAGACGGCGAAGCCGGTGAAATCCTTTTCCGTAACCCCTCCCTGAAGGGAGGGGCAACCCGCACGCTCCCTGTCCGTCGGCTGCGGAGTCAGTCGGGGATGGGGCGGCTGTGGATTGAAACATCCTGCATTTTGCTGCTGAGCATATCTGCGCCGGATTCTGTGTTCCGGCTCACAGATTCCACGCCTGAAGCCGGACCTGTACGCCGCAAGCGAACTGCGGCGACATCGGACAGGTGAGGGCGGCGCCTCTGGCCGTCAGCGCGAAGTGCTTTATGGATAAGGAGAGCAGAGATGAGCCGCGCTCCGTCCGACTCCGGGAGTTTTTTCAAAACGAAACTGAGTCCGGCATGATGTCGTTTCTGAAGAAGTTGCATGAACTCTCCGGGATTCTTGCTTTCTTACGCTGCAGATACAGAGGAGGAACTGTCATCTCTTGAAGAGAGCAGTTCCCGGCATGCAGTAAATTACTTCCGCTCAAGCGTTATCTCTCCTTATCTGATGAAGCGCTGTTCAACGAGTTCCTCCGGCCAAGCCATGGGCAGATTCAGAAACTTCAACCAAAAGGCCGAGGAAATGGAGAGGGAGCGGATACATCACGAAACACGCGACAGGCAGGCACGTTCAACCTTCCGGTTGCGATGATTTTCCAGTGGTATCCCGCATTGCCTGGCGGGAATGGATAGACTGTAACGCAAAGCGCACGGTTGCTTCTTTTCACTGAGATGCCTGCGCGCGGCGCAAGCCGGAAAAGGAGCACGGCCATGAGACGTTCGATCATGGTCTCGCTTATCGTACTGGCTGTGGTGTTGTTGCTGGCGTCTGACGCCATGTAACGGCTGACCCCGGCCCACTCACGATGGGTCGGGGTCATGAAAAAACTGTAACTTCAGCAACCGTGCGGGGCGCTGTAACGCGCCGCGCCAGCTCCGGTTTCTGTCAGCGCAGGAACCGGATTCCCTTTTTATATAAGCCTTCCCCACAGGCTTGGCAAGAGTTCTCCTAAGTGCCGCCCAGCCTTTGCAGAATCCCGTCAATAGCCGTGCTGATGCCCTCCTGGGTATAAAAATTTCCGTTGACCAGGGCATGAGTCTTGAGTACGCGCTCGAAATCCGCAATCGCAGCCGCTTCCGGTCCGCGCGGATGGCTCCAGAAGGCGTCCAGCGGCATTTCCGCGTTGTTCACCGCGAGGCCGGGCATGGCGTAGATGGACGTGCCCACGCAGTAGACCGGCCTGTCCTGACGCAGGGCGGAAATCCCCATTGTGGAATTCAGCACCACCACGCCGAGGCTTTTGTCCATCATCTGGTGCGCCTTGCCGCCCTCAATGAAGTGCACCCGGTCACTGATGCCGCAGGCCGCAGCAAAGGAAGCAATGAAGCCCGCATAGTCGATAAGGCCGTTGTCCAGCGGGTGATTGCGGATGATGAGATGGGTATCCGCCGGGGCGCTTCGGGCAAAGGAAGTCAGCACGCAGGCAATGGCTTCCTTCATGCCGCTGTAGGGTGAATAGCGGCGTACCTGGGAATCGGCGTCAAGCTGGAGGGGAAAGAGAAAGTACGACGCATGGGCGCGGTACGCGGCCCGAAGGGCCTGAGTGGAACGTTTCCGCCGGGCGGAACGGTTCAGCACGCGCAGAAACCAGCCCCAGACCTCGCGGCTGGCGCTCTGCGGACGGTGCGTCTGAAAATGTCGGAACAGCAGCCAGAGAAAGATGGTTCCCGCATAATGGGCAATGGCCCGCCATGTCTTGACTGCTTGAGGGTTGCCGACTTTCCGGGCTTCGGGAACGTCCGGACAATGGGCGGCAAGTTCCGCCATGCCTTCTCTGGTGTCCGGCAGGGAGGAAAGACCGTTTACACCGCCCTGTTCCATTGTGATGTAGTCCGGGCGCAGATAGCCTTCCTCATAGGCCCAGACCCGGATGCCCCGGACTCTGGCCAGCAGGACGGCTTCCCGGTGCAGGGGCCGCCAGTCTCCGAAGACATGCAGGTCCGTCACCTGTTTTTCATCCATGAGCCGCGCGATCCATGCGCTCCAGACAGTGGCCTTTTTTCGGAACAGGCGGGTGTGGGGCCAGGGCCAGTCCACCACGTCGCCGCCACAGCAGTTGACGCGGATGACTGTATCCCCCCGCCGGGCCAATGCCCGCCCAAGCCGCCGAAAAAAGGGACCGTGCGGCCCCTGAAGAAAGAGATGGGTTTTCATCGTCCCATTCTCCGCAGGAAACCGCGTGCGACAGTGGCAAGCCGTGCCCAGACACACCCGCGCATCTGACCGTCCGGCTGGAGCAGACGGCGGCAGACATCCTCGGCCCGGCAAAAGCTCCCTGTCTGCCAGTCGTAATAGGAAGGATAGAGCAGCAAGGCCCCGGCCACCAGTTCATCCAGCGTCAGGCGGGCCTTGCGGCGAGGGAAATCCTGCCTGTCTTCCGTCAGTCCCCATCCCGCGTAAAACGGCCCGCCGTAGGTGAACACCCTGACCCCGCGCAGCAATGCCTCAAAGCCGGTCTGGGAAGTCAGGGTATGCACCTCATGGATCAGGGGCAGAAGACGGCCCATTGGGTAGTCGCGCAGTATGATATCCGCATGGCGCAGAACTTCCGCATCGGGAATCGCGCCCTGTCGGTTCCCGCTCTCCACATCCGGGTGCGGCTTGTAGATGATGAAGGCGTCCGGCCTGGCTTCCCGCGCGGCCCGCAATACATCCGGATTGCTCATGCCGAAGCCGCCGCAATGCACGGAGGCGTCATCCTCCACCTGCCCCGGTACAAGCACGATGGTTTTCCCTTTCGGGAGTTTTGGCGGCAGCGCGGCACGGAATCCCGTATTGTACTTGGTCAGTCCCTTGTCCAGAATCAGGGCGCGGAGGGCGGCGGCACGTTCCAGCAGCGCGGTACGGTCGGGATGTTCCGGTATGGTGTTGCAAATATCCTCAAGCTCGCTGGGCCGGGAGGGATCGTAGTAAATGCCTTTTCTGTCCACCACCAGAGAGTAAGGCCAGTTGAAATCCGACCCCAGGCCCACGGAGCGGATGAAACCATCCTCCATGCGCGCCAGCGTCACGCCCGTGTCGTCGCACTCCTTTTGCAGAGAAGCATCCACGTCGGAGGACCATGCCACGATTTCTCCACCCCTGGCCCACGCCGCAAGGACGGCCTGTTTTCCGTCCCGAAAAAATTCCGTTTCTCCTCCGGTGGAGTGCAGATAGGCTTTTGCGTAAGGCCGCCTCCACCAGCGAAAGCCCACGCAGGCATGGAAACAGCGGTTGCGTTCGTTCTGCCTGCGCTGTTCGGCCAAAAGGCTGATGGTATCATGAATGTCGCAGCGTTCGCCGCGTATGGGATTCACATAGCGGGCATAGAGCAGATAGGCGGCGGCAAAGACTTCCTCAAGGCTCCGCTGCTGTTTTCTCCGTGAGCAGGTCTGCCTGTCTCTGGTCAAACCCCATCCGGCATAGAACGGCATGCCGAAACAATGAACCTCCTTGCCGAGCATGAGGGCTTCAAAGCCCATCTGTGAGGTGACGGTATACACCACATCCGCCCCGGCCAGCAGGGAGAGCGGCGCATAGTCCGTGGCAATGACCCTGACGCCGCGTCCGGCGGCATAGTCTGCCAGATAGCCGCGTTTTTTCCCGGCAATGACATCCGGGTGCGTTTTTACCCGGATATGGGCAGGCGGGTATGCGGCCAGGGCCGCTTCCAGCATGGTCTGAAAACAGTCTTCATGCGTCATGCCGAGCGTGACGCTGGCATCGCCCGCGGTCTGGTCGAGAACCAGCACACGGGGAGCCGCTACGTCTCCCCATATCCGCTCCGGCGCATGGGGGGCGTGGTTGTATTTGCTCAGGTTATGCCGGATGATATCCCGCATGGCGCGTCTTGCGGAATCCATCAGCTCCGGCGTTTCCCAGCCGGAAGCATTGAGAAGGTTCTCCAGATCGGACGGCTCCCCGGCGTCATAGTAGATGCCCGTATGGTCCACCACCAGAGAGAGCGGCTGTACTCCCTTGCAGCCCACGTCCAGGGAGCGCAGAAAACCGTCCTCCAACGCGATGTAGGGGAGGTTGTGCCGGGCGGCGTAGCGACGGGCCTTGTCCGCTGTTGGTTTATGGCCCCAGCCCGCTACCGCCATGCCGGCAACTTGACTTTCCCGCGTCAGAAACGTCCCCAGAGACTGATTGCGTTTCAGGGTGGAGGAAAAATACTTGTACATAAGCCGTCTTCAATCCGCCCGGATAACCATGTCTCTTCCAGACACATGCCAGTTCCAGGCATCTTCAATAATGGTGTCCACACGTGAACGGCGAGGGGTCCAGTGCAGAATTTCCTGCGCACGTGTTCCGTCCGCCACCAGCACCGGTGGATCGCCCGCCCGGCGCTCTCCTGTCGTATATGCCAGACGGCGTGCTGTGACCTGTTCCACGGCATGCAAAATTTCCTTCACGGAAAGTCCTGTTCCCGTGCCGAGGTTGAGAGAAAACCCCTGTCCGGAGGCTTCGCTGTGCAGGCGTTCCATCGCAAGCACATGCGCGGCGGCCAGATCCGACACGTGGATGTAGTCTCGTATGCAGGTTCCGTCCTGTGTGGGGTAGTCGCTTCCCATAATGCGGAAATCTTTCAGTTCGCCGGTAACAGCCATAAGCGCGCGGGGAATGAGATGTGTTTCCGGGGTATGGCATTCTCCACATTCGCTTTCCGGGTCAGCTCCGGCCGCGTTGAAATAGCGCAGCGCCGTCCACGAAATCCCGTATGCCCGCGCGAAATCCGTCAGCATCCATTCCATGAACAGCTTTGTTTCCCCATAAGGATTGATGGGATGCGCGGGCATGTCTTCCGTTATGGGGCAATGTTCAGGGATGCCATATACGGCAGCCGTGCTGGAAACCACGATATTCCGAACGCCCGTATCCCGCATGGATTCCAGAATGTTCAGCGTTCCGCCCACATTGTTACGGATATATCTGTCCGGATTACTGACAGATTCCCCCACCTGGGAGAAGGCCGCAAAATGGATGATTCCTTCCGGTTTATGGGTATGCAGGCAGGCCCGCAGTTTTTCTTCGTCAAGAATATCTCCCCGGATGCATTCTCCCCATTTCGCCAACTTGCGGAATCCCGTGGAAAGATTATCGTAGACAATCACCTCATGACCCGCTGCGGCCAAAGCCTTGCAGGTATGGCTGCCGATGTATCCTGCGCCGCCTGTTACGAGTATCTTCATAAGGTCGCACTCATCGGGAGTATTCGAGTTTCAAAAACATGCAAGGCGTCGGCAACGGCCTTGTCCATATCCCAGTAGCGGTATGCGCCCAGACGTCCCCCCAGAATCAAACCGGGCGTTTGAGCGGCCTCTGCGGCATAGCGGGCGTACAACGCGGTGTTGCGTTCGTCATTGACCGGGTAACAGGCTTCTTCTCCCCGGCTCCATGTCGCGGGGTATTCCCGGCAGATGACGGTTTTTCCCCCATTGAACGGGGCTGTTCTTTCCGGGTGGTAATGCTTGAATTCATGGATGCGGGTCCAGGGGACATCCGGATCGGCATAATTCATGACGGTTGTTCCCTGAAAATCCCGGACATCATGTGTTTCCCACTCAAAGCGGAGCGAGCGCCATTCCAGTTCCCCGTACTTATAGCCGAACAGTTCATCAGGCATACCGGTATAAATGACCGTGGCGTCCGAGGGGATTTCGCTTCTGATGCTCGCGTAGTCGCAGTTCAGGCGAACGGTGATGTTCGGGTGCGCCAGCATGTTTTTGAACAGATTGAAGTATCCGTCCCTGGGGACGCCCTGCCAGGTGTCGTTGAAATAATCCATATTGTAGCAGGTGCGGAACGGCAGCCTGCTGATAATGGCAGATGGCAGTTTTTTGGGATCGCGCTCCCACTGTTTGCGGGTATAGTTCCTGATGAAGGCCTCATACAGAGGCCGTCCGATGAGAGAAACAGCCTTTTCTTCAAGATTGGCGGGTTGTTCAATGCGATCGCGCGCAATCTCGGCGGCAAGAAAGGCTTCTGCCCCGGACGGAGTGAAGTTTTTGCCGTAAAAGGCATTGATGGTGAACAGATTGATGGGCATGGCATAGACTTTGCCGTCATGCGTGATAAGTACCTTGTGCCGGTAGGAGGTGAACTCGCAGAACCGGGAAAGATATTCCCATACCTGCGGTATGGAAGTATGAAAGATATGTGACCCGTAACGGTGGCACTCAATGCCCGTTTCCTCATCCAGCGAGGAATGGCAGTTGCCGCCGATATGATCGCGTTTGTCAATGATGGTCACAGGCTGTTTCATCACCGTGGCAATGCGCTCGGCAATGGTCGCCCCCCAGAAACCGGAACCAACGATAAGGTATGACATGAATTTCTCCCGACTAAAGATACTTAATCTATAAGCCTCTACTTCAGAGCCCTTGCTATATATTCATCCATCAGTTTCCAGAACCAGTCATTAATATGTGACGTTTTGTAACCAAGCTGGCGAGCTTTATTCATGTTCATCGAAAAGGTTTTTTCATTAAACTCATGAAAGGGAGATTTACTACCGTTTTTAGTATCGATGATGGCTTTTTTGCCGGTTTTTTCTTCGATGTATTTCAGTATCATATCGATGGTCACCATCCCTTCACTAGCTAAGTTGATGGGGCCGCTGAAGTCCTGGGCGGCGATCCAAGGAAGAAATGAGCCAACTTCAGTATCTCGAATGAAGGTAAACCCACGTGATACATCATCAATATTCATGGCATCCTGATTGACAATATTCTTGCAATAGTAGAACAGGCGATCTGTTTTAGTCACATAGGGAATACGTACAGTTGTTACTGACAGATTTTTAAAGTGTTGATAAGCTATCGCTTCGGCCAATCGCTTGCCCTTTATATAGCCTGCAGTGACACTACGGATCTCTACATGCAACTTGTAGGGGTTAAAGTACTCTTCCTTCATGTCAGGTATCAGATATTCATAGGCTTCCACTGAGGAAAGTTGGATATATTTGCCACACTTCACATGGGAAAGTACGTTGTTGACATACTGTGAGCAGTAGGCAAGATTGTCGAATACGACATCAAAGTATTTTCCGGATAATGCGGCCTTTACGCTTGTCTCATTGGAAACATCTATAACCAGACGATTCACATACATGCCGAAATTATCTCTATTAAGGCCGCGTGTAGCAATAGTGACGTCATTACCAAGAGCAATCAACTCTTTTACAAGTTGTACGCCCATGAATCGTGTTCCACCGATGACCAGCACTTTGCGGCCACTGATGGGAGCAGAAGCAGGACTTGTTAAAATGGCATACTCAGGACGACCACAGTTTTCCAAGTTATTCGCCATGCCATCGCGACTCCAGGCTACGTTTTCTTTGACTTTTATTGCGGGATTACCGGCAATGGTACAGTTATTTGGGAAAACTCCTTTCACTACACTGCATGCACCAACGATGCTACCGCTACCAATATTGGTTCCGTGCATGAGAAAGGCTTGTTTACCGACCCATACATGATTGCCGATCACAAGATGGTTAGAGGGGTGATAGACGCCACTCATATCACGATTGGTGCATTTGCCGGACTTAACATCGAATATGGCATGCCCATCACCAGCCCAAAGATCATTTTCAAAAGAAAACATGCAGTCACAGCCAATGATGATTTTTTTACCCATATTGACATGCAGACCGAAGTTAGATGTAGCAGTACAGTGATCACCGATGATGGCTGTGGATGGTGTATAAAAACGGAACAGACCACCTAGACGGAAAGAACAGTCATTGCCGATTTTTAGCAGGGATCCGTATTCGAAGCCGCGAGATTCGATTTGCGTAGGCGCATTGAAAGATACTCTTTCTCCGATATCAACGCGTGAGTTGGCACAGAGATCAAAGGTCAAGAAACGCGCACTTATCATGTCTTTGCCAAACATGATGTGGTTATTGAAGCCGCGGAAGATAACCTTGCCAACTGTAGAGCGAAAACCTTCGATGGTATTTCCGAATACATCGGAGTAATTGCCCTTGGATAGATCGAGATTTTCCAGCACGATGGGCTTGAAACGGCGAAATACAAAATCACGTTTCTCTAAGTATCCGTACGAGGCCAGAAGCTTATACACTCCATCGTCATAAGCTTTGTCAAGTGAGACCAGATAGTAGTCATCACTCTTGCCTTTGAGAGTCGCAATATCTTCCACACTGCCTTTGATGATGCTTTCGCGTCGCATGGTGACACCGAAAGACACAGATAGCCCGAAATAGCGTTGTAATATTTTCTCAAACTTGTTGGACCGAACCCAGGTCACAATTTTACGACCGCGATAGTTCTCAGCTGCGAATTTCGCAATAAAGTAGAACTCCTGATCCTCAGGCGGAACAAGTTTTGACAATTCGATGAATTCCTGTTCATACACACGATTGCTGATACAAGATGCTTGTAATGTGTCAAGATTTATCTTTTTGAAGTTTTTAAAGAACATCTCACGATTTTTATTCATAGGGTAGGAGTGCTCAAGACTGCGGTTTCCCATAATGGCAGTAGCCAGTGGAGCTTCCTTCACCACAGCCATGGAGGGCTTCAGCTTTACAAAAAAATCCTCTCCCTTTTGACTGTTGACCAGTATAAGTGAGGTACCTTTATTGTCATTCAGGGAGGGATCAAAGGTGCCGATTTTCCAGAAGTCGCCGATAGTCAAATCACCCTGACGGGGCATACGGTTTGAAGTACAATCAGCGCAGGCCACATTTTTGGCCAAACTTTGTAAATAGCAGCGAAAATACGGGTCAGTTTCTAAAGGCTTGGAGTATTTTGTACCATCATCAAACCAAGCATTGACGCCAGCATGCCACCCCCAAGGCTGCTTGGCTTTGAATTCTAAACGAGTGATTTTTTTCCCGCCCAGAACTTCCTGATGATATTTTTCAAACACTTTTGAAGAAGTGATACCGTGGCAGACCAAGTCCATGGTATATAAATTGTCATAGTTCTTGTCCAGAAAGGAACATAAGCCAGCAACCTGACAGGGCATGCCTGTGAATAATACTGTTTTCCCCTGTTGCAGCAATTCCCGTACACGGGGGTAAGCAGGAGCAGCGTTGCTCTGCATATACTTGGAACCACGGATACGCTCCAGATCTGCTTTGTGGTCAACCACAATGTGTTCAACTTCAAAGTTGGCTTTGTAGGCAGCACCACAGACAGCACCGCCTTGATTTAATACATACTCAGCTGCTACGGTGAACATGCCACCAGAAGAACTGACTTTGCGAATTTCGTCAGGTGCCATCATCGCATAACAGCCGGGGTTTGTACTATTCTTGTATTGTGGATGCAGAGCAGGGCAGCGCTTTTCGCAAAGGCCGCAGTCCACACAAGTGGAGGCGTCAATAATAGGACGCAAAAAGCCAAATTCATCGGGCCTCATTTCAATAGAATACGAAGGGCATACAGCTGAACAAGTTCCACAACCTGTACAAGCCCGTGGCACATCCAGTATATGGGTCACATTATGGGTCAGTCTGTGACCATTCATACCCACTAGCCGTTCTCCCAGTCCTTCAATCGCGTCATTCAACCATTGCCGACAACGAGTACGATCATTGTCCAAGATGGCGTTGATACGGGTGTAGTCCACCGGTTGCATAAACTTCTCGTCCTTTAGCTCCCTAGCCGGATCCATGATGAGACGATCTGTAATATCTAGCAGATTGGCGATGGAGCGGAAACGAGAATACCCACGATGCTTGTTGGGCAAGGGAAGAAATTGTTTGTTGAATAGTACTGAGAAGCACATACCGTGGAAGGAGTCTGTGAGCACATAGGAGGTGTTTTTAAAGAAATATAGCCAATCATAAACTTCGAGCTTCGTGCGCACGCAATCATCCATATTCAGTATCTTACGGTTCACTTCAGCATTGCTGCCAAAGCCATCCAGCATGATAACGGGGCGTAGTCCTAGGCGTTTAGACATATGCAGCAGCAACGATTTTTTTTCTGGTGTCGTGTCCAGAATGTAGGCCAGCATATATGGGCTTTGTTCGTGGAAATGGCTGCGCTCGGCAAAAGCAGTATAGTCCTCGGGATTGGCAAGAAACACGGGGTCTAATACACGGGTGGCGTCGACATGGTAGACATCGCGGCAGAGACGAACTCCATCATCTTCGCGTACAGCAATGGCATCAAAGCGTTTCATCAGACGGGAAATAAGCACACGCTCTTCTTCTGGTGCAAAGTCGGTTCCATGACCAAAAGAGGCGGCATAAGCAATTTTCTTTTTGTTGTCTTCCGCAAAATCAAGATAGAAAGTCTTGCCAAAAGCTCGGCTGATGCCGTAGTTCCAGACTTGGTCTGAGCCGATGATGAAGCCATCACACAACTTGTTCAACTCATGTTGGCGATTCAGCGGTCGTGTGCCGCTGGTCTGGAAATGTTCGTTAGCAAAACGGCGGGCGTGTGTATCACGACGTTCAAAGTCATCATCAGCTGCACCGGGCTTCTCAATCATGAGAGGGGACAGACCCATCTGTTTCAGCACGGACTGTAGCGCGTAATAAGTGAGTACGCTGCCATAATTGAGGCCATACCATACACCTAGGATACCAATATCGAATTTTTTGTGTGTAATAGTCAACATGTTGTTCACCTCTGTTAGGGGTTACTTATCAAATTGTTTTATCCAAAATTTTTTGGTACGTTGAGTTTTTGTTTTCTGCGCATATTGTTCACATAAAGATTTATAGCGTAGTAAAAATATAAAATTTAGCCGTAAAAAGGAAAAGATATTCATGAAATAATGTGCTGCATCTCGCATGAGTACTGTTTTTCTTCTACTAACCGTATCAAGTACGATAACCTGATCGCGCATATATACACGGTTGCGATTCGGAGTCATCCACTTATATATCATGTCCTTGGGTGTATGGCGCACCATGCGTCCTGGAAGAAGGTGCCCATTCAAGCTCACCTTGCGAAGAAAGGCCGGAAATAGGCGCGTTTTTATGTTCCTGTCCGCAAAAACAAGTTCTCGCCGTTCCTCTTCCGTATAGGATACGGGCTGTTCACAGGCGGAAAGTTCCTTGATTTTTTTCAGAATAGCCGTCGGGATCATGTTTTTTTCCCAAAATTCCGGCCCCTCCAGTATGTGCGTTATAGCCAGATTCACACAGGCGGCCGTGCCGTAAAAATAGGAATTATTATAGGCTGCAAAATGCCCCCACAATATCTTCCAGATGGTCCGGAACGAACATTTGAGGTGGGGAATTGTCAGATGGTGCATCACATGACTGCGAATAAAGAGATAGACGGTCAGGGCGTTTTCCTTGGTTTTGAAATCCTGCTGCCAGCAGGAAACGCCATTCAGCAAAACGACCTGAAAATCATTTGAGTAGGAAAAATCAATATCATCACCGCGCACAAAAAACGGGAAAGAATACTGCTTTACTTCACTGATGGGAAACAAGAAGAACCACCATGCGCCGTAAATACGTTTTGTACTTTCCTTTTCGTTCAGAAGCAGATTTTGCGCATCTCGCAAGTCCAGGTTGCGGTGCAGTGAATGACAGCCACCATCGAACCACGCGCCGTTTTCCCATTGCAGAAATTGTATATTTTCATACAGCATGGCTCCGCTTAATGATGTCTTTGAATCTCTACCATGCCGCATGAAAGACATACTGCGAAAGAGTGATCCTGCCTCGCAACTGGCGTCATCGTCCATGAACAGACAATGGGTGTATGTTCCTTCATCCTGATAATGAATGAGGCTGCGCATAAAGCCGCCTGTTCCGCCGAGATTCCTGTTCGGAATCAGTGTCGCGGTAGGCACGTCTTCAGGGACAAGGGTCTGCCCATTGTCGACCACCGTTATGTCAATGAGATCGCGATAGAGGGGATGCGCGGCAATGGCCTTGCCAAGACGGGCCACGGATGCCTTGACCGCGTCCTCGCGGCGATAGGTGGTGATGCCGATGCCCAGGCGCACGGGCTGGGTTTCAGGGGCATCCGTCAGATATCCTCCACCGTACAGTGTGCACTCCTGTTCGGCATGAATGCGCAGGCCGATGATGCCGGTATCGGGATACGCGCCGAGCGGCAATTCCAGTGTGGCACGGCGGGCAGCCTTCAGTTTCCATGCGGCAAGAACGCTTTTTCCCTTCTCACTGATGTGAATAATCTCGGCCAGGGCTTCGCCTGCAAAATCAAGATATGCCGACAGATGGTCGACGTTTGTATATTTTTTCCACTTCACGGAGCTGAAGGCGTTGAAGTAGGTCAGCAGGTCCACTGAAGTGTCTTTCTTCAGATGAACAGTTTTGTCCTCAAAGGAGTAGTAGGCACGATCCCCGGCAAATCGGTAATATAGCGGCTCTTCACAGCACAATTCATATGTAGGGGACAGAAAATCATACAGCACATATTCAGGGTGGATATCTTTTTGGGTGGCACTGACAGGACTGTCAGCAAATACAACGCTTTCTTCCAGCGCATGCAGGCTGATTTCCAGCGTGCCCGTCTGAATCCTGCCCAGGTCGATTTCACATGCGCCCATGCCGGGCTTGTGAGCCTCGACAGTTTTTTCTCCGCACCAGGTAAAGGATTTTCCTTCAGCGCTGATACCGACTTTGATCAAAAGTTTTCCAACGAAATTCAGAGATAGAGAAAACTGATCGCCATACCTTTCTTTCAGCGACGCTGCATCCAGGGAGGCAAGCTGGATCTGATCCCATCGAAACCATTTTCCTTCCTCAATGTATAATTCATCACCCATCAGGCATGGTTCGGAAGACAATCTATCCACGAACTGAAAGATATCCATACAATTACTCCATTCACATGACATGAAACATGATATGGCAAATTTTATGCAAGAGCATACTTCATTTTTTGCCTTATTGTCGGGATATTGCTGGAAAGACAAATTTTACTCTTGCGCAAGTCTCTGAATTTTTTTACAAGTTTTTCCCTGTTTTCAGGGTATACATTCCCCATAAGACTATGCATCTGGGTAAATACCTTATATAAAAAGAAGTCGTAATCCATGAATCCGTTATGGGATATCCAGTCTTTCTCCATATCCCATGCATTGATAACAAAATCTACTTTATCATTTGCAAATTTTATTGATTGCATATTATGAATCATATATGTGTATTTTATATCATTTATTATATATATTGACGGGTTGGAATAAAACAAGGAGACCATGAACATGGCGTCCTGAAATGACGCGCCTGGAGTTTCACAAAAGAATACAGACTTCTGCAAAATAAAATTTTTTCTGTATATACCATTAAAAACAGAAGGGTGAGAACGCCAGAATCTCTTCAAGGCATATTTGTCAATGATTCTTCCTGTAAATCTTTTGTTCCAATGATACAGAGTACGTGATATGCCATTTTCGTGGCGATATATTCCATTGTATCTGATAACATCTGCCTGTATGTATCGCTCGGCAATTTTGCGAAGACTGGAATAGAAGTCATGAGGGATAAAATCATCCGGCTCAAAAATGGCAAAATAATCTCCAGAGGCTTGTCTGATCCCGAAATTGCAGGCAGAGCCGTATCCTCTGTTTTTCATGGTGAATATCTGAAAACGAGCGTCGCCCTCGCACATTTTCTGCATCAAGGAAAGGGTGGAATCCGTTGAGCCGTCATTGACAAGAAGAAATTCCAGGTTCGGCTCTTCCTGCTCTTGCAGACATGAGATCGTCCGGGCAATAAAATTTTCCATATTGTATATGGGAACGATGACGGAAATTTTCATGTTCTTCCTTACAATCCCACGGCGACCTTGACGGCCACGGCCATCTGGTACAGCACCTGGGTCACGTCCTTGACCAGTTGCAGATTCTTGGAATCAAACCTGGGCATGACCAGAATGCGGTCGCCGGGTTCGATGGACTGTCCCTTGGCGTGGGCGACTTCCCCATTCAGGCCGACAATCAGGATATTGTCCGTATCCGCGCGATCGGACAGGCCGCCCGCACCGTCGAGATAGCCTTTCAGGGAAAGGTCCTTTTCCCATGTCACAGCGGCGGGAATGAGCACTTCGCCGGAAACATGCACCACGTCTGTTTTACGGGGGATGACGATTTCGTCGCCTTCCTCCAGCAGCACATCGGAAATTCTACCGTCGCGGGACACGACCAGCACGCCGTCCGGCTCCATCTGCGAGGCCCGTTGCACGAAGTTCTGGATCAGCTCCGCTTCCTTTACTCGGATGCCGGCCTCGTCCACAGAAGCGGAGGTGGCGGTCAATGCGCTCTGTTCCAGACGGCGCAGGGCGTCGGCCAGAATGATTTTCTGCTCGGCGGCCACGCTCCTGCGACGGATGTAGATGGATCTGATGTCCGCAAGCTCCGGCTCCACCGCGATATATTCCAGCAGCGTCTTCAGCCTGGTCTGTTTGAGCACCGGGAAACGCGAAGCACCGTGAATGGCCCCGGACGCGGCCACCATGATGGTTCTGCCCCGCGTGTCGGCCACAAACTCCACGCGGTCCCCGTCCTCAAGACGCAGATTGCGGAAGTCCTCCAGTGTCACATAAACATTGAACGGCTCACCGTTGCGCATACCGCCCACACTGATATGGGAAACGCCGTTCATGGGCAGGGCATAGGCCAGCAAATCCTTGCCGCTGGCCGCGCCTCTGAACTCATAGCGGGCGGGCTGGCGCAGCAGGCCGTAGGCCGCCACGGACATGCCGAACGGTTCCACCAGAATGGTGTCCCCGTCTTTCAGGCGGATGTGCGGCAGCTCTCCGCGCATCATGTAATTGTAGAGATCCACTCTGCCGATAACCTGCCTGCCGCGCAGAATTTTGATGTTCCGGTAACTGCCCTGTTCCGGGAGGATGCCTCCGGCCCTGTCCAGATAGGACATGACGGAATCCTGCGGTCCGCCCGCGTAACGGCCGGGATTGGGTACGTTCCCGGCCACATAGACGGCCACGGGCTGGGCGCTTTGCAGGTTCACATAGATATTGACATTCTCCGGAAAGACCGAGGCCAGCTTTGCCCGTACCGATCCGGAAAGCGCGGCCTGCTTCAGCCCGGCCACCTGTACCGGCCCCACTTCCGGCAGAAAGATGTTGCCCTGCTGGTCCACAAAGAGCACATCGTCGTAGTTGCGCGCGCCCCAGACGCGCACGGTGATTCTGTCGCCCGGCAGAATGACGTAATCGTCGTTCATGCCGCTGCCGTAGGTGGAGGCGAAGTTGCCCCGGAACAGATTCGCGCCGAAAGGTTTCAGACTCTGCGTCATGTCCGGGCGGTAGGTATCCAGTGCCCATGCGGGCAGGCCCGGCATGGCTTGGCGCAGGCTCTCTTCTTTCTGGTAGCCGGAGTCTGCCCCGTACATGGATTGCTGAAAGATGGCTTCCCGCTGATAGCCGCCCGGCAGATAGGACGGAGGCCGGGTCTCAGGCGTGCCCTGAATACCGCCGCTGCCGCCGGGGCTGGGATTGCCTGATTTGCCCAGACTGCCGCCGTAGGCGGCATTGGTCTGGCGCGTATCCTCCGCCGCGTGTGTCGGAGTTGCCAGAGCCAACAGCAGAACAATAAGAACCCACTTTATCGAGGGGGGCCGGGGGGAATCATTCCCCCCGGCGGGGTACGAGGCAGCGCCCCGATACTTTAACCAACCTGTATTCAACATATCAGAATCCCGCGTGTTCGCGCACGGCGGCGAAAATCAGGGAACACAGGCCTGCCAGCACCAGAGAGCCGGCAAGGGCATAGGCCGTAAACAGGAAAGGACGGGGGTAGAGGGATTCGTCCGGCAGAGCCGGAATCTGGAAGGCCACCACATAGTGGGACTTGGCTTCCGCCTTCACTCGGGCCGTTTCCAGCGAAGTCATGGCCGAAACAAGCTGCTGGCGGGCGAACTCGCTTTCGGTCTGCAAGGCTTCGTATTCCCCGGCAAAGGTGGTCAGGCTGTCTTTACGGGCAGACTCCCCGGCCAGACGCAGCTTTTCCGAGGCAAGCTGTTTTTCCACCGCCTTCAGACGGGCGCGCAGGCCCACCAGAGCCGGAGCATCCTTGCTCATGTAGGTGGAGGCTTCCGCGATTTCCGCACGGACTTTTACAGCATCGCCTTCCAGTTGACTGACGATGCCCTGCAAGCCGCCAGCCGTGCTGGCCGGGTCCAGCATGCCGCTTCTGTTGCGGAATTCCCGCATGGCTTCCTGCGCGGCGCTCACCCGTTTTTCCGCTGTTTTTACTTCGGACATGGCCAGAGCAATGGCGTCGTCCTGTGCACGGCGGCTCATGGCGTTGACCAGTGCCTCGCTTCTGGCCAGCACGGCCTCGGCCAGTTTTTGGGCCGTGACCGGATCATAGGCCTTGACGCTCAGGGCAATGATGCCGGTTTCCGGGTCAAGGGAGGGTTTCACCGCCCATTGCCAGAAGGAAAGGCGTTCATCCCGCGTGGCGTCGGCGGCGAGACGGCTGATGATATCGTACTCGCGGCTGGAGAAATGGCTGAAAATGTGCAGTTCTTCGTCAATGGCCTCCATGATGTCCGGGGACTGAATGTATTCGGCTACAATGTGCGCGTCCGCGCCAACGGACGCGCCGGAAGGCAGCAGCAATGCGGCAAGGCCGCTGGCCCCTCCGCTGGTTTCCGCGCCGCGCACGGCGAAACGGGCTTCGGCGATATACATGGGCGAAGCCCACAGGCCGAAGTACAGCAGGGACAGAAGTGTGGGCAGCAGCACGGCCAGCAGCAGCGCCTTCATGGCCGGGGAAAGGCGGGCGTTGATTCTGCCGAGCGTCGTGATCACAGGGGGCGCCGTCAGGGCAAGATCGGGAATGACCTGAGGCGCGGGCTGTTCGGCGGGCGCGGGTATAGTCGGCGGTACTGCGGGTTTTGAGGGGCCAGCTGTTTTGGATATCGTGGACGTCATTTCGACAGGTTCTGGCGGAGCCGCCCTGGGAGAAGTGGGTTGAGCCGTATTTTTGTTTTCCGCCTTTGGCGGCACGGTGGAAGCACCTCCGCAGGGCGCTGTTTGTGCCATAGATTCCCCTTTGAGCGGAGCGTGCGGCGTTGCCTGCGCGTTTGCCTTCGGAGACGCGGCGGGAGAAGAAGGCTTTGCGTCTGGAGCTTTTTGAAGCGCGGGCGCTTTGACTCCGGGGGCCTGCATGGCGGGGGTGCCTGTCTTAATGTCCGGCATGGCAGATCCCCGTATAGACGCGCAGGGCGTCATTGAGCTTGTCGTACATGGTCAGCAGGCCATTGTGCAGCACCGCGGCGCTGTCGCAGTTCTTGCGAATGGTGGCTGCATTGTGGGACACCACGAGCAGGGTGGCATGCTCCTTGCGCGCCTCGAAAAGTTTTTCGGCCTTGGTTCTGAAGGATGCGTCGCCAACGGACCATGCTTCGTCAATAAGGTAAAAGTCAAAGCCTATGGACATGCTCAGGCCAAACGCCAGTTTGGAACGCATTCCCGACGAATAGGTTTTTACCGGCATATCCATATACGGACCGAGTTCCGTAAAATCCTCCACAAATGAGCTTACTTCCCTGATATCCGCGCCGTAGATGCGGCAGGTGAAGCGCAAATTTTCACGTCCGGTCAGGCTGCCGTTGAATCCTCCGGAAAATCCTATGGGCCAGGATACCCGTGCCCGGCGTTTGACCATGCCGCTGTCCGGACGTTCCGAGCCGCTGATAATGCGGATAAGCGTGGATTTGCCCTGACCGTTCAGACCCAGAATCCCCATGTTCACGCCGGGGCGGAAGGTGATACTGACATCACGCAGGACGTCCCTGCGTCCTCCGCGCGGCAGGCGGTAGGACTTGCAGATGCGGGAAAGTTCAATCATCTGAGTTCCCTCCCGCGGGCGCAGCGTTCCAGCAGCAGACCAAGGGTGAGCGAACCGAGGCACCAGACCGCCGCATAGGATACGCTGTATGCGGGCGCGGCGGATGATGCGGAAAAACCGTAGCGCTGCCATTCGATGAGCTGGGCCACGGGATTGAACAGCAGCGGTTCGGAGAGACGGGCCGGAAGTTCAGATACCTGAAAAAACACGCCGGAAGCGAAGAAAAGAAATCGCATCATAATGGGAACCAGCCTTTCCAGGGTAGGCCAGAACCGGGCGAGAGACGCGAAGATCAACCCCATGCCCAGACCAAGAAGCGGCGCAAAGAACAGCGTGGCCGCAAGCGCGCCTGGACGTCGCAGTTCCATTGGCTGTCCCAGAGCGGCGGCAAGAGCCAGAATGATAGCGGCGCAGACAGTCTGCGTTCCCCATACGACGATGAGTCTCCCGAACATCAGATCCAGTTCCGTTACCTGAGGAAAGGTCAGCAGGGCTTGGTTGGCGCGTACCGCGCTCATGCAACGGGAAACCGTATCATTAAATATATACCAGGGAATAAAGCCGCAGAGGAGGAATACGGCCATGCCCATGCCGTGCGGCGCGTGTGCGCCGAACATTTCACGGAAAAGCCAGAATACGCTGATATTGAACGCCGTCAGAATGACCGCCCACAGATATCCGAGGCTGGTATTGCCGTACAGCGTATGGATTTCCCGCAGAATCAGAGCTGCAATGACCCGGCCCTGTAAGGTCAGGGAGGAAGAAGCGGATGGCGCGGAACAGGCAACGGCGTTCATCGCAGCATGCTCTCGAAAATGGTGGGGATGAAACGCCACTCTCCGTCCTTTTCCCGGCAAACGACGAACCTGTGGCTTTTGTCTCCGCTCGCGGCGCGGGCCGAACGACATTCATGGCCCATACCGGAAAGATAGCTCCCCTCCGCCTCAATGGAGGCCGGACCGAAGGGACTTTCGGCAAAGTATTGTATGGAACCTTCCGGCAGCGCGGCTATCTGTTCGTTGAACGTCAGAGCGGCGGGAGCCGTCTCCGGAACGGAAGTTGCCGGAGAGGCGGATTCACGCGCGGCGCAGCCGGAAAGTATGGCGCAGAAAACCAGGAAGAGCAGGGATTGCCTCTGCATTACTCCACCCCCGCGCGCAGGCAGTCATGGACATTGAGAATGCCGACGGGCTTTCCTTCTCTGGTGACGAACAGCGAGGTAACCTTGTTTTCCTGCATGAGCCGCAATGCTGCTACGGCAAGAGTGTCTTCGCTCACCACGACAGGATCGGGATGCATGACCTGTTTCGCCTTCTTGTCCATGAGAGACGGCCCCATGTGGCGTCGCAGATCCCCGTCGGTAATGATGCCCGCAAGTCGCTTTCTCTCGACTATGCCCGCGACACCGAACCCCTTGCCGGTCATCAGCATCAGCACATCCGGCATGAGCGCGGAGCCCGGAAGCAGAGGCATGTCCTTGCCCGTATGCATGATTTCCCTGACCATCAACAGCTTGCGTCCGAGCGAACCTCCCGGATGCCAGCGGTGAAATTCTTCCGGGGAGCAGCCGCGGCGACGCATCAGCGTCAGAGCCAGCGCGTCACCCAGGGCCATTTGCAGTGTGGTGGACGTGGTGGGAGCACAGTCCAGAGGGTCGGCTTCCGGCACAAGCGGCAGCAGCAGAATATGCGTGGCGTGTTTGCCCAGCAGGCTGTCCGTGTTGCGCGTCACACCTATCAGAGGAATGTTTCTTCGCGCGGCGTACAGCACGATATCCGAGAGTTCCGTCGTATTTCCGGAATTGGAAAAGGCCAGAACCGCATCACCGACGGCAAGCATGCCGAGATCACCATGGCTGGCCTCGCCGGGATGGATGAAATAGGCCGGGGAACCCGTGGATGCCAGAGTGGCAGCCACCTTGCGAGCCACATGACCGCTTTTGCCCATGCCCGTGACCGCAATGCGCCCCTTTACGCCATACAGACAATCCACCACCTCGCAGAACGCGGCGTCCAGACCACGCGCCAGCAGCGCCAAGGCATGGGCTTCCTGCCGCAGTACCGATGCAGCAAACGACGTTTCCCGCAGCCTCTCCTTCTGAGACGGGCTGGAATAGTTTTCTACGGGACGGTACACGGGCATAGGACTTTCTCCTGGCAGTTTCCGGTCATGAAGTTTCTGAAGAGCATGATGCTCCCTGCACCAACAGACGCTCTGTCGATGAATCGTCTGAAATCGATACATTAAAGCGCGTTTGTTGGCAATATCAGCTTCTGGAGAAAAATTTTCCCTGTATCTTTTTTCTAAGAAAGTCTCCGTAAATTCATCAGGTTGCACATTTCTATCTCTCGGTTTCCATGTAAAAAACCGACAGAGCGTCTGTCGATGAGCTGTCTGTATACAGCCGAATACTCTCGGCAGATTCGGAGCCGTCCAAAGCCGGTCAGAAAATCTCTGCTCCTCCTTTTTCGTGTATAGTTTTGTCATCCCCTCACAGGCGTGCCGTCCCGTGTGCCGTTCCCATTTCCTGTGCGGTCGGATGCGTCCTCTCCCACAAGGAAGTTCTCGCGGCGGGTAGCCGGAAAAAGCTCTGTATTTCGCCGCCGCGTCCGGACGGAATGAAAAAACCGCTCACGGTTTCAGCCGCCGCCAGCAGCAATGCCTGTCCCAGATGGGCATATCTCATGGTAGTCCTGGGATCGCCGTGTCCCAGCATCTTCTGCGCCTCGTACAGCGAATGTCCGGCATTCACGAGAAAACTGGCGAAGGTATGCCGCAGATCGTGAATGCGTACATCGGCAAGTCCCAGTTCCTGTCGGAGTCTGTTCCAGAACAGATAGAGATCGGAAAGCGGCTTTCCCGGAGCATGGCCGGGGAACAGCCATGGATTGCCGGGCGTGCGGGGCATGGAGCGAAGAACTTCCAGTGCGGCATCGGACAGAAGAATATGACGAGGCCTGCCGGACTTGGACAGAGGGACGACAAGCAGATGCAAGTTCATGCGGACATGTTCCCAGCGGGCTTTGAGGACTTCGCTCTTGCGTGCGCCGGTCAGCAGAAGCAGGCGGATGGCAAAGGCTTCCGACCGGTCGCTTTTTTCCAGCGCGCGCATGAGCCGCTGTGCCTCGTCTTGCGTGAGATAGCGTTCCCGCTGCGTGTGAATTTTGAAGGAAGACACACCCGCACACGGTGATTGGCCCGCGGGCAGAAGGCCGCGCATTGCGGCCAGAGAGCAGATTGTCTTGAAGACCGCCAGAATACGGTTGCAGGTGGCCGGAGCCAGTCCGCCGGATGACAGCCCGTGCAGCCAGTCCTCCACTTCGTGCCGTTGTATGTCGGCAAGTTCCCGCGCTCCGAACGTCGGGGACAGATGTTGCCGCGCAATGCGTTCATCCACACGCCAGCTCCGTTTGCGTAAACGGACATGCGGCAGATAGATATGTGAGACAAAGGCATCGAGATTTATGGAGTCAGGCTTTGCCTGTCTGCCGAAATCGTCAGTCTGCGTAGAGGAAGCTGCTGGGCGGGTAGAGGGAGAGTGACGGACCATGTGAAGTTCTCCTTGCAATGGGGTGTTGACGGGCCGCATACCACTCTGAAGGGGGGCGGGTATATCAGCAATAGCGTTTTGCCAATGTCCCCTGAACGGCGGAACGGGATGAGGGGGACCGTTTGCTGAATCCTTCCCTGGCCACAGGTTCAATGAATACCCACAGATACTCTGTCCGCCGTGCCGTGCGCGGTGCGATCCTCTGATGAATATGGGACAGGGTCCGGTGTGGCAGTCCCTCCGCCAAGCGCGTTTGCAGAGGGGGAAGAGGGCGAGAATCCGGGGCAGACGGGAAAACACGGGGAGGAATGGCCGGATAAGCATGGGACATGAAAAAGCCTCCTGAATCATATGGGATTTCAGGAGGCTTATAGAGCGGGAGTACTGGAAATATTCTGCAGCGGATATGGAAAACTGGAGGAAGAACTCTCTGTTCCGGCTCACAGATTCCACGCCTGAAGCCGGACCTGTACGCCGCAAGCGAACTGCGGCGACATCGGACAGGTGAGGGCGGCGCGACGGAGTCCTGCCCTGCTCGGCTCCGCGGCGCACTTCAATGACGAAATGCCCTCATGGCGGCAACCTGTCGAGGGGGATGGAACTTTCCATGAAGCCCATGAGAGCGGACTTCCTTGCCCCCGGCTGGATGAAGCTGGAAGGAGAAATCCCGAAAGTCCGCTGAACAGCTTGACTTTCGGGATTCAAATGGCTTTCGCCGGATGAACTGATGGTGGAGGCGGGGACCTTCAAACTATCATCTAAACATATTGTTTTATAATGATTTTATTTTTTAATATTCAATCAACAATACCAAAAATCATACCATTTTTCCTCGCCACTTTTCTGACACCTCCGCCCATAACACACCTTTCCGCTCCCTGTCACCTCTCCGGCAAGAATGAGCCTTTCCTCTGCCGAGATATTCGTATCCGCCCATGCCCGCCGTACCCAACTTTGAAGAGGCGTTTTTCAGGTTCCGATCTATATCCCCAATATCCCCAGAATTGCCGCCCGCTGTGACAGGGAATTGACCCGGTGCAACTATTGCCCTATAAATAGCACATGCCAACCCTGCAAAGATTCGCTTCCTTCAAGCTGGAAATCCGATTCCGTGACCATCTTCCGCCTCATGTCCATGTGCTGGCGGCGGACAGGCGGGAACTGCTGTTTGAAGCGTGGACGAGGTATCACCCATGAGCAAGTTTTTCTTTCCGGAATTGAAATCAGTAGAAGCTCTACAGCCCTATCGACTGCGGACGTGCTGGAGTACGGGGGAGGTTCTGGATGTGGATGTGGAAAGCACTCTGCGTTCTTTTCCCGAACTGAGCGGCATTCTTTTGCCGGAAGTATTCGTTCTTGCCCATGTGGGGGAATGGGGCGGTACAGTAGAATGGAAGGATAGCGAACTTGGTGCGGACAACATTTATGCCTGGGCAAAAGAGCAGGCCGGAGAGGTCAGTCACGAAATGTTCGGGGACTGGATGCGGCGCAACGGCCTTTCCTTGAGCAAAGCCGCTGAAGCTCTGGGCATGAGTCGCCGCATGGTGTCATATTATCGCACAGCGCAAAAGGCTATCCCCCGGCATGTCTGGCTTGCCTGTCTGGGGTGGGAAGCCATGGGCGGGATGCGTGGTAACTCCGGGGGTGGTATGCCTCTCCCCCTTCATCTCCCTATGCCGGGCTTGAAGGAAGAACAGCAGGAGAGAATCTGATTTCATCCATTCCCCCCCCCTGAAAGGTTGAAAATGTTCAGAACAACCGTACTACCCGTGATACCT
>OLFV01000767.1_pt1 | contig 35646 bp, 18 predicted proteins | sample 1605551 | NCBI WGS metagenome assembly OLFV01 (sample SAMEA3888922, study PRJEB22519) | human gut metagenome | biome: human gut; feature: human-associated habitat; material: faeces | place: Denmark | collected 2011 | reverse complement strand
TCGAGCCTTGACAAGCAAATGCCGACGCGGGGACGCGTCGCCCCCAGGTGAGGACGCGGTGCCCCTACGTGAGGACGCGGTGCCCCCAGGTGAGGGTGCGTCGCCACTATGGGCTAAAACGTTTATTTTCATAAAATGTTCGTTGTACCTCTTACGGATTCTTTTATTCTCCGCATAATCTGCGGAGAATATGCGCGTTATTCTCCGCAAATTAGGTTGAAAAGTGTACATTCTTCTTGATTGGATGGATTTGCGGAAAAGCGCAACTCCTCCAAATGGTATGAAATCAAGGCTCTGTAACGAATTGTGTGAGCAAAAAAATCCCCTTTGTCCCACGCGAGTGGGGCAAAGGGGATTTTTTTAGTTATATGTGTTTGTCAATGCTTACTTCTGCATGCGCTTCTTACCATTCTGAATAACGGGGCCGCGCTCGCTGCGGTCGGTGCGGATACCCTTCAGGTTGTAAATAGGCGCCTTGTCAGCGGCAGCGTCGATGGTCACATCGTTAATGCCTGTCGTCATGACACGAACAACGTTAGAGCCAACTTCGCCATAGTCGGGATAGATAGCCTTCACTTGATATTCGTAGTAACGACCCGCATGTGTCTCAGCATCGAGGTAAGTCGTAGCATCTGTGCCGAGCGGTGTAGCGTTGATGCGTTCACCGTTGCAGTAGATGTTGTAACCAGCAAAGAAGCTGGCAGGTTGAGTTGCGTCGAGGGCAACACCCTTCAATGTCTCAGCCTTGGCAGCGGCGGGTTGCGCTGCTGCATAGCGTTCAGCCGTAGCGTTGAGGTGAGCTGTAGGAGCTGCCTTCACGTTGTCAGCATAAGGCTGGAGCATGATAGAGATGTTCCAGTTGCCCTCAATGTCGTTGTCGCTCAAGGTAGTCCAAGTCGTGCCGTCGGTAGAGTAGAGGTTACCCTTACCGCCTTTGGCAGGACCAGCATCGTAGCCTAAGGGTACGGTGATGCTGTTGTGTTCAACGTAAACGACTGCACGCAACTTCTTGCTTGCGTCCACCTTGAAAGGCTTGTCAAGACGCACGGTGTTGAAGGCGTACTGACGGAGGTCGGTAGCATACTTCTCAAACACGAGGTCTTTGTCCTCATAGAGTTGAACGTAGAGTACGTCAGGCACTTGGTTGATGTAGAACTTCACTTCAGAGACGCTTAATGCGTCGTAGCCCTTGAGGTCGTCCGTGCCAAACTCAACGCCAGCGTAGTACTGACCACCACTGGGCAGACCTGCAGCATTGTCGCAAACGCCGTTGTGCCAACGCAATTCTGTAGCATCGCCTAAGGCGGGAACACTCCAAGTGAGTTCATTGCCCTTGTCGCTTTGTACGACAGAGAGTGTACCTGGTTGTTGATAGCCATTGGTGTAGTTAACGTTTGCAATGGCAGGTTCGCTTAGTTCGCTGATAGCCGAACTGTTGTAGTAAGCCACAACTTGATACTTATACGTACCTGGCAAGAGGTTGTGGTCCGTATAGTTAGGTCCAGCTACTGGTTCATCGTTCAACTTCGTGCCGTCGCGATAGATGTCGTAGCCATAGATGTCGCCCAACTTATCGGTATGAATGCTAATGGCATCGATATACTGAGTAGCGTGGCTCGTGTTGACGCGCAATATCACGTACTTGCTCTCAGCAGGTAGCGTGAGCGCGAACTGTTGCCAAGCCTCAGTCGTCGAGAAGCGGCCACGGTTGATGAAGTCAGCAGCCTCCGTGCCGTCGTTAGAGGAGAGCACTTGTATCTCGCCATTGCCTTCGCTCGTCAAACCATTGCGTGCCATAAAGCTGAAGGCAAATGGAGCAGCGTATTCCTTACCCACGGGGATAATCAATTCAGCCTTGTCCTCAGCAGCAGCGCAGAGCGCCTTGTCGCCTTGAACGGCATCGTCGGTCGTCACCTTAAAGAGACCGTCCTTGTTCGTCCAACCCATTTGTGAGAAGGCCTTGCCAACGGTTTGTTCTTCAAAGCTCTCATACGTATCGGCCACCAGCGTGGTGGGGTCGATCATCGTAACGTTCACGTCGTAGCCGTAAGAGGCTGCGCGCGCTTTCACGTCAGAGGCAACGTCTCCCTGACCTGCTTCAGTAATTGTTACGCTAACGGGAGCTGTGCGCTCAGAGGTCGTACCATCGATGTAGACCGTCTCAATCTCGTAAGCGTATGTGCCCGGAGTGTTCTCAAGGTCAGCGTAAGCACGTTGAGCCAAAGGAGCATCGTTCAGTTTCGTACCATTGCGGTAGATGTTGTAGCCGCTGAGGCCCTTCACCGAACCGAGGTCGAAGTAGAAGTAACGCGTACCTGTACCCTCTTGCAAAGCAGCCACTAAGAGCGTGTAACCCTCTTGGGTATGGATAACCGACATACCACCGGCTGAGGCTGACTCACTGGGTTTGATAGGTGCATAGTTGCTCAAGCTGGTGTGCCAGAGTTGCGTGCCAGAGGTGAAGTCGTAAGCACAGAGTTCGTACTTGTTGTTATACCCCTGTTCGAAGGTGTAGATAACGCCATTGTAGTAAGCCGAACCCGCAGCGCCCCTCAGCATAGGACCCGTGCCGAGTTTCGCACCGCGCAATGAAGTGTAGATACTGGTTTCCCAGTCGCCCACCTCAAAGCCACCACGACCATTATCGAGGTTGGGAATGTAAGCAATGTGACGGCCAATCTCAGAGATAGAGATTTCGTCCGTTATCTCTTGCTTATCCATGTCGATGACATAGAGCGTAGAACCATTGGCCGTAGCGTAGAAGTTCGTACCGTCGTAGGTGAGGTTGCGGAAACCCGTGGTCAAGTTAGAAGGCACGGCCAAGGTGAAGCTGGTGTCGAAAGTACCGTCCATGGTGTAACGGTTGATGATACCCGTTGACGAATACTTCGTTGTATAGATGTACTTGCCGTCAGAAGCAATACCCATTTCGCCTGTGTAAGCCGCCTTAAACTGACCCACGTATTCGGGACAACCCTCAGGCGTGATGTTAGCCTGTGGTGTGAGGTCGGTGGGAAGCGTGCAAGCTTTGGCTACAGGAATGCTCCAACGGAGGTCGACGCGGTGGTTGCGTACAACGTTGGCATTGACCGTAGTAGGTGCCATAGCAGCGTCGAGGCTGATGCGTTCTACCTTTGCAGCATTGCTAACGTTTGATTCCGTACCGCCTTCGTAGGCAGAAGCTATGGTGTAGCTGTACGTGCCAGCCTCGGTGACGTCTTCTGTATAAGAAGTAGTCGTAGAAGTACCCACCTTCTGTCCATTGCGATAAACGACGTAGCCAGTAGGTTGCGTTTCGTTGTAGTCAGTAACGGGAGCGAAGTGAGCAGCCACATTGAAGTTGGTGCTTTCGAAACCAACATACGATGCGGGGAACCACTCGCGGCCGTCGAGCGACATGAGGTTGCTCTTGCCGTCGATAGGCGTAGCAGCGTGCGTACCCATTGGCTTGAGGTTGGCATCGTGAGCTATGAGCAATGTGATGTAGTAAGTGCAGCCACGTTCGATAGTGACGGGCTTGTTCAACTTAAAGTTAGAGAACTCACCATACTTAATTAAGTCGTCGCTAATACGCGTAGACTGTACACGCTTGCCGTCCTTGTAGATGTTGACAGAGAGCGCCGTAACGTGTTCCTTAATAAATGCTTGTACAGAGTCAATCTGCATACCACGATAAGGAGCGAGGTCGTCAGCGTCAAGGGCGATACCAGCGTAGAAGAATCCACCTTCGGTCACGCCTACAGCGTCGTCGCTCTTGCCCTCGTCGAAGCGAATCATCGTGCTCTTCGTGAGCAATGAAGAGGGGTCTTCCCAATTTAGCGTCACGTGTTTGTTGAGCGTAATGTTGGCCGTAAGGTTGTTAGGCGCAAAGTAAGGTTCGCCCACCTTCACTTGTACATTTGCCGTATCGCTGAGCGTAGAGGCATTGTCGCCGTAGAGTGCTTGAACAGCGTAGGCGTAAGTGCCACGCACCAACTTCGTGTCAGTAAAGGTCGTGTTAGCAGTTTCGCCCACCTTCACGTCGTTGCGATAGATAACGTAGCCCGTAGGTTGTGCACCAGCCGCAGCTTGCCATGCGAGCGTAGCGCTTGACTCGCCCTCAGCTGTAGCTGTGAGCTGTACGGGACGTGGGTAAGCAGAAGCCTCAGTAGCGGTGAGGTTGAGGCTGATGTCGTGATTGTCGGCCAGTGTAGGAATAGAGTTGAAAGTCAACGTTGTGCTATTCTGCTCATTCAACTGCGCGCTGCGTGCGTCAAAGTCGAGTGTGATCGTTTGCTTCTCGCCTGCTTTGAGTGTACCAACCAGCGGAGAGGCCTTTACCCAAGGATCGATGTCGGCCAAGGTGTAGGCAAAGATGCGAGAAGGAGATTGTTGCAAAATACCGACCAAAGAGAGTTTGCCGTTGACCAAAGCCGTGGTGCAGTCAATACCGACGAGGTTGTTTTCACCCGTAGAGAGTGAACCCGTCTTGTAACCCGGAATGTCGATAGCAGAGTGTTCTTCCGCTACGACGCGACGATTGTTCAAGTCGTATTGCTTGATTGTTACCTTATCGACCGTGTTAAGGCCCGACGTAACGAGGTCGCTCATCCAGAGGTAAGGCCCACCAGGAGTAACATTGTCAAAGGCTGTACCGAATACGTCCATGCTCACGAGGTTGTTCAACTTATAGAAATCGAGCGTTACCTCGCCCTTGCGGTTAACACGACCTAAGGTGTTGTAATCACCTACCCAGAACTCGTCGGTGCGGGGGTCGTGAGCGATATGTGTTACGCAGAGGTCAGGCTCAGAAGAAATGTCGATCGTGCTAACGAGGCGCTTGTTGCGCAAGTCAAGCTCGAAGATGCGGTTTTTGCGGTCAGAGCCGTAGAAGTACTTACCATCGAAAGTAAGGTCATTTACAGCATAGTACATGCCCGGTACAGAGAACTCTTCAAGGAAGTGGCCCTCGCGGTCGTACTTAAAGAACTTGCCCAAGAAGAAGTTTGACGAAGTGTAGAAGTTCTCACCGTCAAAGGTCACGCTGCTCTGCATATCGCCCGAAGCGTCGAAAGCTTGTGTCACGTTCCAACGATGTTCGGTCGTTCCGCTTTGCGGCTTTGGCGTGGGGATGAAGTTGTACTGCAAGTCACCGTCGCCAGTATTCTCAATAGTAATGGTCTTCTGCGTCAAAGCCTCCAATGCGCTCTGTTGGTTAATGGTCTGTTCAGAGATGTTGAGCACAGGGCGTGTGAGGTTAGCTGTGAAGGTGGTACCACTGTTGGCGTCCAACTTCCATTCCGTCGTCAAGAAGTTATAACCTGCAGCTTCGGCCGTAACGGTATAAGTGCCTTCTTCCATGCGAGGCAGGCTGATATTGCCGTTGGCGTCAGATGTCTCGGTGTAAGAAGCGCCATTGTCGGCCGTCATCTTCACCAAGCAGTTGGCTACGGGTTGGCCCGCATTGAGCGTCTTAATCGTAGCAGCGTGCGTAGTGGGGTTCCATATCTTCACGTCGTCAACGAACCAGTAGTTGACGTAGCGTGCATCGTTACCATAAGCGCGGAAACGAATCTTAAACAAGTGGTTGTTGGCCAGATACTTGTTCAAGGGGAACTCGTAAGTGCGCCAGCTGAACGAACCTACGTCGTTCTTAATGCTGTCCACCTGCGTCCAAGTGTTGCCGCCGTCGGTCGAGATCTCGGTGGCGAGCACACTATACAGTCCGCTTACGGCATACTTTAAGTTGTAGTCAAGACGAACTTCGTAGCGTATCCACGTATTGTCGGGGTTGGGCGTATTGAGTTCGCGTGTGACAAGACTCTGTGAGTAGTCAGCCATACTTGAGTAAGGATAGCAAGCAGAGAAGTCTACCAAGCCGTAAGCATAGTAGTCGCTCTTCCACTTATTCTCCTCGCCCGCCTTAGTGGTGGGGCGGCTCCAACGTGTAGAGTCAATGGTGTTGTCGTCAAAGTCGTCGAAGAAGGGGAGCAAGCGCACGTCGGGTACTTCAACGCTGAGGGCCTCAGACATATCGCCTACCGTATTGTCCGTCATGACGGGTTGCACGGTGTAACTATAAGTGCGATAGTCGGGTACGTTGTCGGTAGCGTAAACGGCCTTGATTAACTCCGTGTTCACCTTCTCGCCGTCACGATAGAGGTTGAAACCTGCTAAGCGAGCGTCGGTAGAGGTAGCGCGAGCGGCTACTCTCGGACGCACTTGGTTCGTGCCGATGAAGATGTCGTCGAGCATAAACATAAACGCGTCGTTCGAAACGCAGTTGATGCAGACGTATTTGGCTTCTTTCGGAATGCGGTATTCAAACAGCGTCCAGTCGAGAGGAGCCTCGGTATAGTCGCCATCCTGTACGAAGGTGAAGTCAGAAGGACGTGTGCCCGTAGTAGAGTAACCTACCTTGAAGCGTTCCAGTCCCCAAGTGTCCTTATAACTCTTGGCGCGGAAACTGATTTGGAAGTCGCTCTTGAAGTTGAGTGCGGGCGAAATGATAAAGTCATTGTTGCCACCGTCAACGGTAAAGTCTACCAACATCTTTTTGCCCGAGAAGGGTTGAACGGCAGGGTAGGTGCCAGTAGAAGGCGATGTCTTTGACGGATTAAACACGATGAAAGCCATCTTTTGTCCCTGATTGGGGAAAGAGGCCGCCGTCCACGTGTACGTTTTGGCATTATCGGCGTCGATGTAAGTCCAACCCGTCGTACCTGGCGAGTTGATGACAAAGTCGCTATGGCCTTCAAAGTCCTCGAATATACCGTCAGTGGCTTCAGGACTATTCCAGCGCAGCGTGACCGCCTTATTGTTAACGCTCGAAAGTTGGGGCACTACCTTGTCGAGTGCCTGCGCTTTCGCAGCATTAGCTGTAGCTGTTATCGCATACTTTTGTGCCGATGGGGGGGCAGTGGGCTGTTGAGGCTTCACCTTGCCCACCTGCTGTGCCAACACGGGAGTGGCCAACAGGGCGAGTATGCTGAATAGAAGTTGTTTCATTCTTTTCTTTTATATTGGTTGTTTTTGGGTTGACAAGTTAACGAGTAAACAAGTTGACGGGTAAGTTTGTTTCTTTTTTTAGTTGACGAGTTAACGAGTAAACAAGTTAACGGGTAAGTTTGTTTTTTTTGTTGACAGAGGTTAACTCGTCAACTTGTTAACTCGTCAACTTGTTAACTCGTCAACTTGTCAACCCAAGAAACTTTATTGTTTAACAATCACCACTCCTTCGTAGCCGTTCAGCTTAACGGCTGCATGGGTTGCGGTAGGAACGAAGCGGAGCAACTCACGGCCGTCGGTAGCATAAAGCGTAACAGCCTTGTTGGGAGTTAAGCCAGCTAACGTAACAATGCCTTCTTTGCAGAGTGCACGAACGGGAACGAGTGAGGCCTCACCGTTGGTGGTCACGTCGGTAATGCCCGTAGCTTCTGCGTCGTAAATGGCGGGGACAGAAGATTCGTAGTAGAGCATACCATCGCCTGCGGTGACGATGAAGCGGTAACGACCTGTGTTGAACTCGCCTGGAGTCGTCTCGTTGATAGTGACTTGCGTGTCGCGGCCATTGTTGCCAGCAGCACCCATTGCCAACGTGTCGAGCACAACACCATCGTTGTAGGTCAGACTAAAGTTGGTGATGTTGACCAAGCGGCCTCCAAAGTCGCAGACCATGCGCAAGCGTTTGTAGGTCTTGCCCTTCATGTAAGTACTGAGGTTGACAGCAGTACCGTCGGCATCAACACTATTGATGCGTTGCAACTCACCAATGCGCGTCCACGTCTGGCCATTGTCGTTAGAACCTTCTACGCCAAAGGTAGAAGTGCCGCGCGGGCCGCCCGACTTCAGTACGTACTGAATGTTGGTAATGCCGTCGGGGTAATCAATGGTTTGAACCGTTCCGCTACCCGTGAAGTACATCGTACCTGTGCCGAGTGAAACCTCACCTACGGCGTCGGTCACGTCGCTTTCGGGCAAGAATTTAGCCGTAACGTTCTTCTTGTCTGTTTCCTTATAGAACTCAAGGAAGTAAGTAGAAGCATTCTTTACTTCATTCCACTCTGCGTGTAAGGCATCGCCTTGACGGCCGAAGGTGGTAATGACGGGTTGCTCCAAGCGTTGCGTCATCATAATGCCCCATAGCCAGAGAGAACTCTGCATACGTTCAGAGGTGCAAACCAAGGCCACGTAAACGTCCTTGCCAGCAAAGTCGCTGAGGTCAACCTCGTCGACGGCCATGGCACCAAATTGGTCGGCCAATGAGAATTGCTTTACCAAGTGGAAGTCGCTCACCTCGCGTGAACGAGTAGAAACGTACACGTCAAGCTTTTCAACGTATGAGGGGTCCATTACACCGCGCAAGATGTAAAGGCCACCGCGTTCGGGCACGTGCAACTTCTCAGAGATAAGCCAATCGTTACCATTGTTCCAGTAGTCGCCCGTATAAACCATACCCTGTGTGCTCGCGTCGTAGTTCCACGTGTTGGCATCGTTGTTTTGGTCGACAATGCGCCAGTAACTCAAGTCGCCGTCAACGTCGGTATCGTCGAACGTGAGCGAAAGCGGAGCTTGCAATGGCGTGTGTTCCGTCTTAACCGGTAGGGCAGCGCCATAGACGGTGGTACCGTCGGCCAAGGTCATGTAAGCACGCACGTAGTAGAGCGTAGCGGGTTCCAAATTGTCAATTGTCAGCTCAGCCGTGTTGGTCGTAGCTACTGCCTTGTGTTCGCTATCAGAAGGGTCGAGGGTAGGTTCTTCGGTAGCATCGCTCCAGCAGAACCCCATCTCTTTGATGTCTTGTGTAGCCTTACCTACCTTTGCCTTTACGGTAATGGTGGTAGAAGCAATGTCAACGTAACCTACGGGTTGCGTTTCGATGCTTGATTGCTCCGTAGCGCCGCCCTTCACTTGGAAGAAGACGAGGCCGTTCTCTTCGCGAATGTTGGTAATCGGGGTGCGTACCTTGTCGCCCAACCAGTTGTAATAGTCAGTGAAAGAGGTTACGCCCGAAGTGCCAGGATAGGTGTCGCCCTTACGCGTGTTGGTGTCGTCAATGCCGTCAGCTGGTACGATGTACATACAGCGGTGGCGCGCATTGTTGTTAGGCCCGTTTACACTCCAATATTTGTTCACCATACTCTTGGTATAGTCTAAGTGGTAGATTAAGAGGCCGTGATAAGGAATGTAGCTATCCCAACCCGTCTTTTGACGATTTTCGAACACGTACCATTCGTAGCCCTCATCGTCGCTGAGTCCAGGGCGTGCGTCAACGTAAGCAGCCGTGTTGCTGGTCATGATAGGAAGAGTAACGTCTTCAGCTTGGCTGAGTTGGTGAAGGTCCTCCTTCTTGAGCCAGCCCATTTGCAAGCGTTCAAAGGTCATGAGGGCTGCTGGGGTGCGGCTATTGTTGTTGTAGCTACCTGAGGCATAGAGGCTGTAAGCTCCTGGGTCGATACCGATACCGCCATCGTAGTCGTCGGTGTCGTACATATCTTTCAGACCTAAGATGTGGCCAAACTCGTGGGTAAACGTACCGATACCGTCCATGTTGATGCCCGAAGCGCCTACCAACTCGGCCGATACAGAGTAGTTGTTGACACGAATGCCGTCGATCTCTATCGAAAGGTCTTCGTCGCTTGTCTTGAGGCGGTAAGAGTGAGGCCACATATCTTTGTCATCGCCTGATGAGGCTTGACTGTAACCACCGATTACGACGTTGATGTTGTCCATATAGCCATCACCGTCGTTGTCGAACTTAGAGAAGTCTATCTCAGGGTGGTCGGCTTTGGCCTTCTGTGCAGCCTCAATGACGAGGGCTTGCGGGTTGACGTCGTTACCCGTGCCACCGAGGTCGGCAGCGTAGTAGGTGCGTTCGTGGTCGAGCGTGTAAGGCCCTACTACGGTGAAGTTGGGCACGAACTGTCCCATAGAGTTGTCACGATAGTAGTCTTTGACCGAACCTGTGCCGCCATTCTTGCTATAGCCCTTTTCGTTGAGCCAAGCGTCGAAGTCGCTATCGGCGAAGTGGAACTCGCCGTCGGCATACTTTACCAACACAACGAGGTATTCACTCTCTTTGGCTTCGCCCGTTTGGGCATCGACTTTGCGGCTTCGCACGCTGGCGGGAAGCGTTTGGCCGACGGTCATGGGTTGCACGTTGCCACGCAATGATTTGAGCCATTCCGCGTCCGCCTCTTTGCGAATGGGGTGCAAGGTGCTGAGAAACTGGTTGTCGGCAGCCGAACGCTTATCAGCATTCAGTGCGCGACGAGCTGTCAGTTTGCGCGTGCCTTGTGAGGCATCGGTTTGCACATACTTGAAGTATCCGTCCTTGTCGCGCTGAATAAGGAAGCCGTCGGTGGTGGTGATGTAGTGAAAGTTCTCATCACCATGCACGCGGATGACCAAGGTCGTTCCGTCGGGTTGCTTTACGGTGATGGGCTTCGGACTTGCCTTAATGGCCCATGCCGTACCCGATGAAGCTACCAACAGTCCAGCTGCAAGCAGATACCGAGTGAGGTGTTTGTTCATAAAAGTGAATTTGTTATATATTTTGGTTGACTTTCAACTAAAACTCACATAGGGGGTAAAGCAAACGTAAATTTGCCTTGCCCCCAATGTGTTTCATAGGTTGGATTGATGTTCTGAGTTTTAAGTTTAATGAGTTTATGGAGTTTAATGAGTTTAATTGGTCGCGTGCCAGAAAGCACGCGTTACGTAGGGGTAACTCATAAACTTATTAAACTCATTAAACTCATAAACTTATTAAACTCATTAAACTTACTTTACAGTTACTTTCACCGTCTTGCCGCTATTGGTGCGAACTACGTAAACGCCCTTAGGCACGTTGACGTTGCCCTTGCCCTTAGCTACTACGCGTCCAGTGATGTCGAACACTTCGATGCCTTCGCCGTTAACGCCTTCAATCTGGCCATTAGCCGTGTTGACAAGACAAGTGTCTTTAGCTACTTGGTCGATGCCCGTAACGTCAGTCTTAAACGCTGCCGTAGCCGTGTAGCCGCTGCTGGCTTGTGTTACCTTAATCAGGTAAACACCTGCTTTGGCTTGTTCGCCGTCGATGGTGTAAGTCAACTTGTAACCAGAACCGTCGAATTGATATTGAGAAGAAGTGAGATAGCTACCAGTAGGCATGCCGTCGCCGTCAGTAGCATAGAGCTCGCCCTGCCAGTAGTTAGACGATGAGATGATCAAGTCGCCTACGCCAGCGTTTACGCTATACCAAATGGGGTCGCTGTAGCTGGCAGTCTTCATTTCGAAATCGCCAGCTTGGAGCTCGATAGGCATAGAAGCATCTTCGCCACGCTCGATGTCGCGCTTGATGATGTTGATGGGCGTTTCGCCATTGGTGGCATATACCTGAATGAGGTAACGGCCCGTTGGGTTGTCTTTACCATTTACTACGAGTTTGAGTACGGCTTGGCTAATGTTGGTCGTGTAATCGTAGTTAGTCGAAGCACTGGCAATAGTCGAACCCGTTTGGTTGCCTTGGGCGTCGGTAGCATAAGCATCGGCACCAATGTAGGTGTTGTGTACTTGTCCGTCGTTAGGATCGTAAGTCGGTGTCTCGATGATGTAAACCCCCGTCTGCTTGGCATCAATGCTGAGCCAAATAGGAGCGGTGCGTGAAACGTCAGAAGGTAAAGTGTAAGAGTCGAGTTCGGTGAGATCGATAGCAGTGGCAGCCGTTTCGCCCGCTTGTGGGTCGGCCATCTTAAAGTTCAAGTCTATGTTCTTTTGAGCGTCTTTCAGTACAACGTTTACGTACACTTGATCGCCTTCGTTGACAAAGATAGAGCCTTCGAATACGTTAATCGATGCAGAACCCATCGACTTAGAGCTCACGAAGTTTTGCTTCTGACCATTCTTGCCTACTTGAACGTAAAGCGCGTTCTGACCCAAACCAGCAGACATGTTTGACGAAATGGTCAACTTGCCGCTCTTCGGAGCAGTGTAAACGTACCAATCGTCAATGGCCTTGGTGGGGAGAGATATAGTTGTGGCATCACCTTCGCTCACTACTTCGATAGGATTGTCAATCGATTCTCCTTTTGTAAAATCTTCCATAGAGAGGTTGAAGGTGGAACCTTCTTCGATCATACCGCTAATCTTGATAATTACGGGTTGACCTGCTTCCACTTTAGCTTTGGTAATATAGCCCGAATTTACGGCATCGTACTTGCTCTGTCCATAAGAGTCTTTCCAAAACTCGACGTTAATCGTAGGTTCGGTGTCGATGGTCAACCAACCAGCTTTAGTAGGAGTGTAGGTGAAGTAGGTGTCGGAAGTCTTTTCAATGGTGTTGTCGCCCTCATTGGCAGTAAGTGGCTTTGAAGCGATGTCACCGTCTTTAACCTCAGATATGCCATAGTTGAAGCTAAAGGCATTCTTACCTTCGTCACACTTCCATGCAATGATATAGGTAGTCTCTTCAGCGTAAGTCTCAACCATTTGGCGGAAACCATTGCGGCCGCTCGTTACAGAGTAGTTGCCTTGAGAGTCCTTTGTGTAAAGGTAGACGGCCGTTTGGGTAGCAGTCTCGTCCGTCGAAATGCCGCTGGGTGCATTAACCGTGATAAAGTGCTGTCCTTTAGGAACGGTGATACTATAATAATAAGTACCATTGCTTTCGGGCACGGTCTCGGTACCACCGTTAGCTTTCAGTGCGATAGGATTGTTGAACGTATCGCCAGCCTTAGCAGCTTCGAGCGTTAAAGAGAACTTGTTATCAGCGTCAGCAGCGTTGGCACGTTCGATACATATATAATAGGTAGTGCTTGCAGTAGCTTCAAAGCGAAGATCAAACTTACCTGTTACGCTGGTGACAGGCTGATCGTAGGTGATTTGGTATGCTTGGTTGTAAACCTTAATCGTACCGCCTGCCAAGTCAGCATCAGACGTGAGGCTGACGAAGCCTGCTTGTGACGGAGTGAAGGTGTACCAAGTCTTGCCTACCTCTTTAGAGAGAACGTTTGCATCGCCTTCTTCAGCCTTAATAGCTACGTCGTAGCTTGATCCTTGTTTTACAACTACCTCGTTGAAAGTAGCAAACAATGGGCTATAGTTGGTTACGCGAATGTAGTAAGTCTTGCCTGCTTCAACGTTTACCTTGCCTACGTAAGTGCTTACGCCATTTACGTATTGGCTGTTGACATTGAATGAAGTAGGTGTGCCGTCTTCGCCTTCTTGAATGGTGGCATTCATTACGTAGCCTTCGAAAGTCATCTGCAGTACGTCGTTGCTCGTAGCAGTATATTTAATGTAGGTAGGCTTGTTGTCGTAGCCACCAGAGCTATTTGCTTCGCGGTTTTGAGGTACAAAGAAACGGTCTTTGCCACCTTCAATGGCCGTAGCAATCGTTGAACCATCAATATTAGCAGCCTTTGAGGTAGCGCTGAAACTAACGTTCTGGTCGCTTGTCATGGCAATGAGATAGATGGTTTGGCCAGCCTTAACGGGCACAATTATGGTATTGCCATTATTCTCGTTGGCACAAGAGATGACATTGCTTGATGTGCCGTCAGTAGTGGGCAAGAAGCTACCGTTAAAGTCCTTGTTGATGTAAAGTAACTGGTCAGCATCGGCAGTGTACTTAAAGTAAAGGGTAGCGTAACTGGCTTCAGCTTGTACGTAGCTGTTGTTGCCTTCTGTTACCTCTTGTGCGGTTTCAACCGTAGTCTGTGCGTTTGCGCAAAGAGCAGCAAGCCCCATAGCGCCAAAGAGTAATGGTCTTTTCATAAGCATATATGATTTTGTGTTCGTTCTTCTGTTTTCTTAGTTAACTCGTTAACTCGTCAACTATCATATCTAACAAATTGACACCGCAAATATACCACGCTTTTGTACGTTTTTACAAATTATAAAGGGGATATAAAGGGGATATCTTATTTTTGTATTTATATGCAGTTCTTGTTGTATTGCACTGATAATCAATGAATAATAAAAGATGCGTAGTGAAATAGGAGGGGATAATGCTATAAAAAGCATCAAATGTAGATCGTTTTATTATGAAATATCATTTTGCAATTTCTTTAAGCCTATTGCGCCAAAGTGTAAATATTATGCAACTTTTCTTTTCATCTCGCAAATAATGCCTACATTTGTCCGTAAATGACTGATTAAAGTCTAAGAAAGCGTAAATATCCCCCAATTCATCGCAAAATCTTTCCCTAATGTATCACTATTTAAGGTTCAACATACAGCAGCTATTCCGTTTCGTAATGTTTAGCAGTTGGTTGGTGCTTTCCCCCCTCACAACGTGGGGTGGGAGCAGCGACACGGCACGCTCGTTGGTGCGGCAAGCCGCCGATGCAGCGGTGAAGAAAGACTACCGCCGTTCGTCCGACCTTCTGCTCCGCGCTCGCACCGAGGCTGAGCGCGTTACCGACTACGAGCAGCTCTTTTGGGTATATACCAACTTAGGCATCAACCAAGCCGAGTTGCTCAATTATGCTGATGCGTTGCAGAACTTTACGCAAGCCTATCAGATTGCTACGCAACACCTCGATAAGCGCAAGGTGCTGAGCATTCGCAATAATATAGCGGGGCTTTACATGATGAATGGCGAAAAAGCCAAGGCTCTCTCTGAATACCAACACATCTATCACGACCTCAAACGCGGAAAAGATAACGTTTTCATCGGAGGTTGTGCCCTCAATATCGCCACTTTGTTGATAGACGACCGACAATGTAAGAAGGCGCTCCCCTTCATCGAAGAGGCTGAACGCTTATTAGGGCGCGATGTGGAGAATAAACCTTCATTAGTAGCCCTCCGCATGGACTACCTGTTGCAGATGGGGCGTGCGGAGGTCGCTTATGATTTGGTGAAGGGGGTACAGCAGAAATATCCCGATTTATCCGTTCACCCCGATCTCTTGCTCTGCCAAGCGCGTACGGCGCAAGCTACGGGACGCGCTGATGAGGCCGTGGTAGCAGCGCAGCGTATCTTGCTGACCAAGGGCGGGGTGGATTTGTCGATGAAAAGGTCTGTTTTTGAACTTTTAGCCTCGGCTTATACGCTATTGAATGACTTTCCGCAGGCTTTGGCTTGTAAAGACTCCGTGGTGAGAACTGTCGACAAACTCTCCAACGTTACGGGGCAGAAACTCTTCGAAGCGCGACAGATTCAGTTCGACATCTGGCAGAAGCAGCAAGAAATCGACTCTTATCGTAGTCAGCACCGCTTGGAGTTGGCCTTGATGTTGGTAGCTGTAGTGGCATGTGCCATTTTGGTGTGGGCCTTGTGGGTGCAGAAGCGTAATAGTCGGCAGCAACGTCGTTTGGCGGCACTTGAATTGGAACGCGAGCAGGAGCGTCGTGAACTTTTGCAACATCGCTTAGCTGACGAGCAGGCTGAGCAACAAGCCAGCCAACGCACTATTGAGCAGCGCAGTCGTGAACTCATGTCGAAGGCCCTGCAAGCGGCCAACCGCACTGATGCCCTACGCGATCTCATTCATGCGCTTGAAGCGAATGATGTGTTTAGCAAGACGAATGATGCCGCCCTCAAGCGCACGCTCAGTGCCTTGCGACACCAGTTAGATGCCTCAGTAGAGTGGAAGGACTTTACCACTTATTTTGAGCAGTCAAACGCGCAGTTCATCGAAACCTTAAAGGCGCGTCACCCCGACCTTTCACCCAGCGATATACGTTTTCTCTCGCTCCTCTATATCAACCTATCGTCAAAAGAAATTGCCCTCTTACTCAATATTACCCCCGAATATTGCAAGAAGAAGCGCCAGCGCATGGCTCGCAAGTTAGGCTTGACCGACTCTCGTGAGCTATATAAGTATTTGACAGGGTTGTGAGGTGAAACGCAATGTTACCCACACAATCCGTTATAGAATCCCCAATTTGAATACCTACTTACTTATTTTATTTAATAAGTATTCTATTAAGCGTTGAATTAGTTTTCCCAATTTAGGAGCAAATATACCTGCTAATAACATAGAGGGCAATATATAAATAGCTATAAAAACGAATAAATTCATAGGTATTTGGATTTTATGTAACGATTAAAAAATAATTTGGTACAAAATGACAAGCAGATTTGCACCTTGACGACATAGTTTCGGAAAAATTAAAAACTATATCCTTTAACCATGTATTGCTCTATATTTTTTGCAATCGATTGCAAAAATAGATAGAATGTTACTGAAAAATGAAATGCATTTCATTTTTCATATTAAAGTTGTGTATAATAAACTGCAATTTATCGGCCTAACGAGAATGAACATTAACGAAAAAAATTAATGGAATAATTAACGGATAATTAATGATAATTAATGTTCAAAACAAAGCGCGAAGCGCGCTTAAACTTATACGTTAACTACGTTATGTTATGCGCTTCGCGCTTTGTTTTGAACATTAATTATCCGTTAATTATTCCATTAATTTTTTTCGTTAATGTTCATTCTCGTTAGGCAGACAAATTGCAGTTTACACACAATTCATTACAGAACTACAAGAGTAATCATTCGTAAACGAACTTCAATAGTGTGTGGCTACATGCCCCAAGCACTCTTGTCGCAGGTGCTTTCAACTAACTCTTCGTTTGTGTCGGGTAGGTTGGGGAAGAAGTTGATGCCTGTCAGCTCTTCTAACTTGTTAACCGAAATGGCATTTTTGGCAATTTCGCTCAGCGGAGCCTTGTGTTTATAATCATAGCCATATTCTTTGTGCTCCATCCAGAAGGCAATGGAAGAGTAAACGCCATTTTTTACTTTCAGCAATGCCATGTAGTAATACTTAGGAATGGCCACACGTTTGCCATTTGGGCGTGTTACGTAGTCCATTATCTGGTTGTCCTTAATCGTACCTCCCTTTACCACGTAAAGCGTATCAGAGAAGGTCTTATCGCGGCCCAACGCCTGTACCAAGCCTTCAAGCGTAACCCAGTAGGCTTGGTTGAACGAAGCCAATTGGGGCGACATATTGGTCATATAGAACGTTTGCACGTTGGCCTCTACGTTGTAAAGGCGGTCGGCAGAGGCGCAGAGGTGGCCACGGTTGTAGTCCCAGCCAAAGCCGTTCTTACCAATACGATAGTTGGCGTCAATACTTGGGTCGTCAGCAAAGGGTTCGTCCGAACGGCCTGTTGTTTTGCTGCGTGTGTTGCCGTCAAAGCGAAAGGCTACCCAGCGTGAGTGCAGTTTGTTCTTATCGTATTCTAACTCATAGGTCACAATCTTTTTGCCATTGGTGGTCGTTGTATGATCGATGAGTAGGGTAGAACCGTTGTTCAGTACGCGGGGCGTCTCCATACGGTTGGTAATAGAAGTGTTAGCACTATTGCCACCGTTATTGTTGTTGCCATTGTCTGGCACCCAAGTAGGGTCATCATCGCCACAGGCAGCCAATGTCAAGGCGCAGCAGGCAATGCACAAGTATTTAAGAAGTTTCATTCGTTTCCTTTAATCGTGAAAAAGTCTGACCGTTGTTGCTGAAAGCTTGATGTTTTAGGCAACAACGGTCAGACAAATGTTATAATTTACTACGTACGAGATGTGTATTAATCAGCGTATGTAATCGTGATAGACTTGAAGCGGATTTGGCTTGCAGCTCCCGTTGTCGCAGAAGTATTGGTGATGAGTGTGCTCAAGTTGTCAATGCCTGTAATTGTAATCACAGCGTCTGCTACGTTTACGCTACCCGGAGTAGCTGTAACGTCACCGCTGGCATTGCAGATAGTGCCGTTGTAAGTATCGCAGTTGAGTACGACCTTTACAATTTTCTTGTTAGCGCTGGTAACAGTGACCGTATTCTTAGGATACATACGCACGTTCGTACCATTTGTGTAATACTTTGGTGCGTTAGAGCCGCCCCCTGCGTTAAATGTAAGCGTAGTACCATTAGTCAGCGTGATAGTAGACACTTCAGCATTGTTTTCAACATCGAAGTCAGAAGCCTTCACTGTGATGCTATTGCCGTCAGCAGGCGTATCGGGAGTGCTGGGTTCAGAAGAACCCGGAGCACCAGCAGCAATGGCGAAGTTCTTCACTTCCCAAGTAGAACCGCTTTCAGCATTGGTATTGTAACGGAAGGCAAGGCGAATCTTCTTGCCCATATATTCAGCAGGGATGGCAACGTCTTCCTTCTCAAAGGTGGCCCAATCAACGCCTTCCTTGTGAGAAGCAACGAGCGGAGTCCATCCTTCAGTGGGAGTAGCTTCGTTGAAGTTGTCGGTGATGAATACTTGCTGATTTTCGTCCCCCTTGTTGTAGCGCAAGATGTATTCGTAAGAAACGTGAGCAGCTGTCTGGCCTTCGAGTGAAATCTCAGGGCTTACCAAGTAGTAAGTACCAGCAGTGGTCACCTGGGTCGTACCGTTCCAACCTGTAGCCTTTGCAGTGCTATAGTCGATTGTCCACTCGCCAGCACCGCTTGTGGTGTAGTTCTTAAATCCACCAAATGAAGTGGCAAAGCTCTCGCTATAAGGCAGTGTGCGTGTGCTTTGGTCAACTTCGTTGCCAGCAGCTTCGCCTTTGCTTAGCTTAAAGTTCTTGAGTTCCCAAGTAGCAGCCTTAGCGTTGGTCTTGTAATAGAGAGCTACTGTAACGTTTTCTTGACCTATGAAGGCAGCAGGAACGTTGACATCAGCCGTTGTCCAAGTGTTCCAATCAGCCACCTGAATGGGGTTGAATGTAACGTCAGTCCAAGTTGCAGTAGCGGGGTCGCCAGCATAGTTGGTGCTGAAGCGAACGAGGTAGTTGGTCTTTAATTCGTTTGAATTGGCATAGCGCAAGATGTAGTCGAAAGTGACGTGTGCCTTTTCTACGTCTTTGAGTGAAACGGTAGGAGCTATCAAGTAGCTCTCAGCAGCGTTGTTTACTTTGCTCTCGCTGTCGTAAGATGTTACCTTAACGTAGCCATAGCTACCGTCAATGGCAAAGGGATAGTTGCCTACAGTAGTGGGAGCGGTGAACTCACCTACGTTTGAAGTCAAGTTGCTTGAAAGGGGAGCGTCGATGATTACACCCCCTTCAGAAGGAGTGTCGGGAGTATCGGGCTTGTTGTCGTTAATGCCATAAGGAGCAGGCACGTCTTCGCAAGCGGTGAAGCCCAATGAAAGGGCAGCAGCTGCAAGGCAGAAAATATATTTATTCATTTTATTATGATATTATCGGGGAAACAATGTTTGGGTTGACAGGTTAACGAGTTAACGAGCAAGTTTGACTTTGATACTATGGTAACTTTCTCGTCAACTTGTTAACTTGTCAAGCTAAAAAATTAGTTTTCAGAAACGTCGTTGGTGTCGCGCAACTGCAACTGCCAAGTGCTGTAGTAGCTTAGCACACCCGTGTATGAACGTGCGTCTTCGGGCAGCTCGATGAACGAAACGCGGTTCTTCGTTGAAGTACGAATAGCAACCGTTGAGTTGTTGCTGATGAGGTTGAGTGTGCGGTCAACACCATAGCCGTCGTCGTGTAACTCGTAGGGGCCAAATATCTTCTTGCCATTGGCTGAAAGACTCTCTTCTTTGTTGAGCACGTCAGAGGTAGTACCCTTATCGAGTGTGTTACGATTTTCGGGCAAAGCCTCTTTTATCATACCGCGAACGGTGGCCAAGATAGGCGTATTCTCGTAAGTCTTGTTAGCCGAAGCGCGCAACCAAGCGTCGCCCGTCTGTCCTGTCTTATCCAATGGAATCAATTCGGGAGCGTCAGCATTAGGCTTACCGATTAATTGTACGTTCGTCTTCAGTGACTCGAAGGGGGCAGGACCGAGGTTGATGTTGCCGCTTGAGGTCTTATAAGGCATACCAATGCGTGGTGTCTTGCTATAGATGCCGGCATAGAGTCCCTTGAGGTTGATCTTGATGCGCTGACCGAGTGCGAAGTAAGGATAGAGCGCTGTACTACGAATCGAAAGAATAATGCTTTGGTCGTGAGCGGGGTCGCCCGCCTTCGTGGGATCATCGATGTTACGAATGAGCAAAGTCTGATAAAGGTTGCCACTGATATCGTTGGCACAAACTACACCTTCGATAATAATGTCGTCGTTCACCTTGGTGTAGAAGTTAGACGCGTTGCGTGAGTAGTCAGCCTTTGTGGCATCAACGCAGAATTGCTCCTTTACGCTGAGGATAGTAGCGTTCACTTCACCAATGTCGGTGGGGCTGGTCACTACAAAGTCGTCAGTGTTGGGCTCGTCATGGTCGTCCATACACGAGGTGGTGAATAATCCCAACGCCGCAACTGCTATGATGGATAAAAATTTTAATTTCATAAATTATGAGATTAATTAGTTTAATGAGTTGAGGAGCTTTAATAAGTTTAATGAGTTGAGGAGGTTTAATAAGTTTAATGAGTTGAGACAGTTTAATAAGTCGCGGCGTGTCTAAGAAGTCTATCGACTAAACTAATTAAACTTACTAAACTTATTAAACTAATTAAACTCTCTAAACTTACTAAACTAATTAAACTCTCTAAACTTATTAAACTCATGTTAGAACTTAAAGCCAATGTTTAAGAAGCCATTGATGGCATTGGCATAATAGTATTTTGAGTTCTTAGAGAAGGCATAGTTACGATTCTGACCGTTTTGATAGTTATCAGAGCGGTTTTGTTCGTAGCCACCTGTTTTGAGGTTGCGATTGTTGGTAATGTTCTGAACAGAGAGGTTGATGCTAATGCTGCGTCCCTTCTTCAAGCGAATGTACTTACCAATAGAGGCGTCGAGCATAAAGCCACCTTTAGCCTTCTCTTGCTTAGCACCATAAGCAGCCACGATATTGCCGTTTTGGTCGTAAAGAATGCCGCCCTTGTCGTCAAGGTCGCTCTTCTTCACGTCGAAAAGTTGGTTGCCGTTTTCGTCAAAGCCCGTACTGCTATAAGTAGGAACGAACTTGCTCAAACGACGGTATTCAGAGAAGTCGATATAAACGCGGTCGTAGTAGTTCAAGTTAGCACTGAAGAACCAACCATTCACGTTGTAGTCGAAGCCGAGGCTTACAACAGCCTGAGGTGAACCACTCTCGCGCATGCCCTTTGCCAGTACGCGCATAGGCATGGTCTTACCATTCTTGGGGTTTGTCCACGTGTTCAAATCCTTCAATGTCGTAGCGTTCGAACCCTCGTAAGCTACTTGAGCCAAGGGATTGTTGACGTACTTAGCCTCGCCATACGTACCAATCAAGTTGACTGAGAAGTTAGACGTGAGTTGGTAAGAGAAGGCAGCTTCTACGCCATAGTGCTCGCGTTCAACACCACTCATTGTGAGGTAAGTGAAGCGTGACTCATCGTCGTTGTAGAAGGCTGTTTGTTCTACGCCACCATTGAAGTGGCTATAGTAACCGCTCACCTTACCTGTCAAGTTGCCAAAGCGGAAGAGGTAAGAGAGGTCGGTGTGGAAGATGTTCTCATTCTGCAAGTGGTCAACGAAGTCGTTTTGCATACGTGGAGCCACGAATGAGTTGCGAGCCAACGGAGCATCGCTTTCAGCACCAAAGTTGAGCGAGAGCAGATGACTACCGCTCGGACGGAAGTTCAGACCAAAACGGCCACCACCACCGAGGAACTTAGCCTTGCCACTCTTGCCGTAAGAATTGTCTGCTGCACGACCATTGCGCATCAAACCTTCGCGCTGCATCAAGGTGCCTTCGCCCCAAGCTTGGAGGTTGTACTGCCACATGCCTTCTGTGTATTGGTAAAGGCCGTAGGCGCGCATCTTGTCAACGAAGATGTTGTAGTTGTAGCCGAACTTATCGTCAACGCCAATCTGGCGGTTGGGATTGTTCAAGTCGTTCTGCGCTTCTTGACTGTTGCGACCATACTCGTTGGCAGCGAACTTGTCAATGTCGGTGTACTTTGTGCCACCAAGGAGGTCGGCCATGGTCTTATAGTGCATACCCTTTGTGCGGTTGTATTGGAAACCGAGGGCATAACGATGATGAGCGTTGATATCGTGATTGAAGAGCGTGTTGAACGTTTCGACCATTTGGTCGTTGTGGCGACGCTCTTGATAGTAAAGTGTCTCGTCGCCTTGGGCAGCAGCGCTGCGGTTGACCGCATACATGCGGTCCCAATTTACTTGGCGGTTGGCCTTAGAACTTGTCCAATAGTTATAAAGTTGGTTCCAGCCTTCCAAAGCCCAAGGATTCTTTTGCAGCCAATCATAACAATTCTGTTCGGGATCGTACACATTGAAGATAGATGAAGGCAAGTTCTTGTAATAATCAGGACGAGGGTCGTAAGCATTGCCGTTCCACCCAAGGGCGGTAGAACTATACATGGCGTACTTAAAACCTGCGGCAGTGGTGAGCTTCATGTTGTCACGCATTTTCCAGTCCCAGGTCAAGATAGCTGTAGGCTCAAAGTCGTTGACAACGCGTGAGTTACGCTTCTCACCGTTTTGGTAACCCCAGTTAGGGTTGTAGTAGTGAGAGTTGGCCAACCAATAAGCCTCTTCGGTGCTGGCACCCTGTTGGGCGCGTTCTGTGGGCGAACCAAAGGTGACGAGTGAGAGAGCGTGCTTCGTGCCAAAACGCTTTTCGGCAGAGAGGAAGTAAGAGAGTGAGTTGTAGAACGTGCCTTCAATCACACCCTCGTTGGCCCAACGATAGCCTACCAAACCGGCGAAAGCCCAACCTGAGGGCAAGAGACCTGTGGCATGAGTGAACATACCGCGTGCTACGTAGTTGCGGTTACAACCCGAAAGGGTGAGTTTGTTGCCCGCAGCGAATTGGCTGGCGCGAGCGTTGACGCTGGTAGCACCGCCCACACCGGCAATGCCAAATGTGTTGTAGTCGTAAGGAGTAACGCCTTCTTGGTTGCGCGTAGCGTCGTTCATACCGCCTACCATGCTATAGCCGAAGCGACCCATTTCGAGGTCGTTGAGCTGAAGGCCATTCATGTAGTAGTTGCTATACATGTTGTCGTAACCGCGTACGCGGAAACGCATCGGGCTGAACAGATAGCCCACTTCAGAGTTGTAAGGATCGCTCTTTGCCCCTATGATAGCCGATACGGCTTGCGACGCATCGTTATCCTCGTCGAGCTGCGACTCGGTAAACGTAAAGTCCGAATTGTCGATGCTCAGGGTGTCGGCGGGTGCTTGTGCCCACGCTCCCGTGGTCAATAGCAAGGCTGCCGCCGTAAGTTTTACACCTTTTGTCATGTAAGTAAGGATTAAATGTGTTAAGCCAACGATGTGATTGCTGGTCGAAATGATAGGGTAGAAACGTACTTATACTCCTTATTATATATATAAGGCGACGTTCTTCGTTAATCATTCCTGTTCGCGTCAGTACACAATGATGGCTTGCAATGATTTTATTTTCGTTGCAAAAGTACAAAAAAATAAAGGTTAGTTTTTTACGTTCTTGTTAATATTTCGCTGAACGTTAATTTTTGCATCTCTGCAATTTCCTCTACAGAATGCTCTACAAATGCCTTATGAAGGGGATTTGTTACTACTACTATACTACATTTATCTACTTTCTATTTTATGTTTCATGTTTCATTTTTATAGTTTAATGCATTGATAATCAATATATTCGAGAGATGAAACATAGATAGTGTATGTTTCATTTTTGCTTTCATGTTTCATTCTTCCAAAAAACACAATGGGAGCGATTCAAAAACACTGTGGGAGCGATTTGAAAACACTGTGGGAGCGATTCAAAAACACTGTGGGAGCGATTCAAAAACACTGTGGGAGCGATTCAGAAACACTGTGGGAGCGATAAATCGCTCTCATTGTGTTCTTTTTCATAGTTGTAATCTCTAATTCCTTTGCAAAACGATAAAAATGGAAAAGTGAAACTATGAAACTAAAAGTGAAACATAGAATCTTTATGTTTCATCTCTTGAAATCATTGATTATCACTTTGTTAAACGTAAAAAATGAAACATGAAACAAAAAACGTCGGTGGTAAAAATACGTAAGGATTTTTAGGCGTTGTACCGGTATTTTATCTGCCTAATTGGGGGGCGGGTTTGTAACCCGCGGCAGCAGCATGCTTTGTACATCTGCTTATAGTCGCTTAGCGCGAGAACATACATAACATACTTATCACGATTGTAGTATCTATGGCGACAAGGGATATATTGGAGCTGATGTACAGCTTGACTTGTTTGAGACAGCACACATAAGACTGGAGTGTCCGTATCGGCTCAACCAAAAGGATTGGAAGCCGACATTCGTTCCGTTTGCAAAGGCAAGAAAGAGAATTGAAACGCTATTCTCACAACTTACAGACCAGTTCTTGATCATCAGGAACTATGCTAAAATAACGAATGGTTTGTTTGCTATAATTATTGGCAAAATTAGTGCACTCACCATTCTCCAATACGTAAATTTCATAAATAACAGGCCTATTGGTAGAATTAAGTATGCACTAAATTAATTCCGCCAACAGGTCAGTCATTAGGAATTCTGATCCGATTTGAGAGCAAATGTTAATGCTTAAATACAAAAAAGGGGGTGTGTCAAAAGTCAAACAAAACGGGCTGTTTAAACTTTTGACACACTCCCTATATAAAAATATTGTCTCACAAGGAGGCTTGCCACCCATTATCGAACAACAACTTTCTTCACGCTACCATCGCTATACTTCACGATATTCAATCCCTTGGTTGGAGCAGACAATCGCTGACCATTTACTGAATAGCGAGCTACCTCCTCAACATCGGTAGAAATTGTAGTCTTGTTGATGCCTGTTGCTTCGAATTCTACTATGTTCTCAAAGTAGTAGCCAAAGTCAGAGATCCAGTAATCATCATAAGTTCCCATTGGTACATAAAGTGTGCATTTCTTGGCATCAAATCTTTCGAATACATTACTATCTATTTTTGGTACTTTCTCTGCATATACATAAATAGAAGTTAATCCGCTACAGCCATAGAATGCTTCATAGCCTATTGAGGTAATACCAGCAGGAAGGGTTAAACTCGTTAATCCGCTACAGCCAAAGAATGCGCACCCGCCTATTGAGGTAATACCAGCAGGAAGGGTTAAACTCGTTAATCCGCTACAGCCTTCGAATGCGCCCCAGTCTATTGAGGTAATACCTGCAGGAAGGGTTAAACTCGTTAATCCGCTACAGCCCTCGAATGCGCGTTCGCCTATTGAGGTAATACCAGCAGGAAGGGTTAAACTCGTTAATCCGCTACAGCCCTCGAATGCGCGTTCGCCTATTGAGGTAATACCAGCAGGAAGGGTTAAACTCGTTAATCCGCTACAGCCTTGGAAAATACAATCACCTAAAGTAGTTACGTTAGATGGTATTTCGATACTTGTGATCTCTTTATCATTTATATAATATTTAATACCACAACGTACAGATATAAAAGGATGACCTTTTGTTAAATATGTGTCTAAATTATCATTTATGCAAAATCTAACCTCTTTTAATCCGCTACAGCCTTGGAATGCGGAAGAGCCTATCTCGGTAATACCAGCAGGAAGGGTTAAACTCGTTAATCCGCTACAGTCCTCGAATGCGTAAGAGCCTATCTCGGTAATACCATCAGGAAGGGTTAAACTCGTTAATCCGCTACAGTCAGAGAATGCGTAAGCGCCTATTACATCATTAGAAGTATAATAATTATTATACATATAATAAGAATAGCAATCCCCACCTTCTACAATCTTTGCCTCAGACAAATCTAATACAGAAAGCTTTCCGTAAGTAGAATTACCTTCAGCCGTACTTCCAGCCATCTCACGAATCATCCTCAAATCCGTACCATTTATCTCACCAATAATCTTCAAATTGGTAATCGTATACTTTCTACTACTTCCAATTCTATCAGGCAAAGTACCAGCCTTTTCCAACTTAATGGTGATTTGCTTTGTAGTCAAGTCGTTATCTGCAGCATAAAGCGACAAACAACCAAGCAACATAAACAACAAGGTAAAAAACTACCTTTCTTAATAATTTGTTTCATAACTTTTTTTAAAAAATTAGCCCGTTGGCGGAATTAATTTAAGTTGATAAACATGAGTAAAAAGTTGCACATATCGCTGATTATTAGTAACTTAGTGGTATCAAAACATTAAGTTTAAATCATCATATGTACAACCTTTATACAAAGGTTCGTCAAAGTTCTTGAGATATGCAAGCAATTCTCTGAAAATCTTGTCAATGAATTGGGTAATATTCCACGCCGTGGTCTCATACCGAAGTTTTCTGACTTAGAAGTGGTGGCGTTGTCTCTAACGGCAGAGACAGAGAGCATTGATAGCGAGAAATGGTTATTCGACTATAAATTGCAAGAGTACAAGAGCAACATTCCCAATCTCATATCAAGGAGACAATTCAATGACCGAAGAAAGAAAACGGTTGGACTGTGTGAGGAACTACGTAAGCGGATTGTCATGAAAATGGATGGCGGAGAGGAACAATTCTTTGTTGATTCCAAGCCAATAGAGGTTTGTAGGGTTGCAAGAGGAAAACGCTGCAAAATGGGGCGTACTGGCGATTTCTCGCAAGCTCCAGACTTCGGATTCTGTGCTTCGCAAAACATATGTACAAAGTATGCTGCTGCCGCGGGTTACAAACCCGCCCCCCAATTAGGCAGACAAATTGCAGTTCGCCTTCCCCCTTTCCCCTTGATTCATAAGTATATTTATGTAAAATAGCACATAAAAACGAAAAACGTGCAAAAAATCACATCTTTTTGTACGAAAAGTTTGTTTGGTTACGTAATAAGCATTACTTTTGCACGCGGAATTAAGCCAATAGCAAATATTTCATTAATAACAAATATAAGAAACTATGTCTGATATTGAAGCAAAAGTAAAGGCTATCATCGTTGACAAGCTCAGCGTTGACGAATCTGAAGTAAAGAATGAAGCAAGCTTCGCTAACGATCTCGGTGCTGACTCTCTCGACACTGTAGAACTCATCATGGAGTTTGAGAAGCAATTCGGTATCACTATCCCCGAGGATAAGTCAGAGAAGATCTCTACTGTAGGTGATGCTATCGCTTACATCGAAGAGAACGTTAACAAGTAATTAGCACTTGTCACACGACGATACTTACACATTATGTAATTAACGTTTAACGTTAAGTGTCTGCTTTATTGCTCTCAAAGCGATGAGGCATAGAGATACTGCGCGTTAAACGTTAATTACGTATAAGGGTATTAGGTGACAAATGTCGCTTGTTCTGAAACAAAAAAGTTTATTCATTTCTTGCGCTGCAAGCCCCTTTTAGCCAGTACGCGTGAGTCGCTAACCACAGCAGTCGAACTTTCTCAAAACGATGTTATTTAGTAGATTAGTAAGTATTGATTAGAATTTGAGGCGTACTAATCTACTAAACGTTTAGGAGTTTGGATAGCATGTACAAGCGTTGCTCGATGCGTAGAGCAAAAGGCGCGGCACATGATGATAGCAGCGCATTTAACAACCAAACAAATCAAAATGGAACTCAAAAGAGTAGTAGTTACTGGCCTTGGTGCCCTTACCCCCGTTGGTAATACCGTAGAAGAAACTTGGAAGAACATTCAAAATGGTGTGAGCGGTGCTGCACCTATCACTCACTTCGACGCTTCACTGTTTAAAACACAATTTGCTTGCGAGGTAAAGAACTTCAACGTAACCGACTTTATCAATCGTAAGGACGCTCGTAAGATGGACCTCTACGAACAGTATGCACTCGTTGCAGCTATGGAGGCTATCAAAGACTGTGGTTGGGACCTTGAGACAGTTAACAAAGATCGCATTGGCGTAGTGCTTGGTGTAGGTATCGGTGGTATTCACACTTTCGAAGAAGAAGCAGGTAACTATGCCCTCAATAAAGAATCAGGCCCTCGCTTTAATCCCTTCTTTATCCCTAAGATGATCGCCGACATTGCTTCAGGTCAGATCTCTATTCAGTACGGCTTCCATGGTCCTAACTACACGACTACTTCAGCTTGTGCTTCATCTACTAACGCTTTGGCTGATGCCTTCAACCTTATCCGTTTGGGTAAGGCCGACGCTATGGTAACAGGTGGCGCTGAGGCTGCTATTTGGCCCTGTGGTGTAGGTGGCTTCAATGCTATGCACGCCCTCTCAACTCGTAACGACGACCCCGAACACGCTTCACGTCCATTCAGCGCCAGTCGTGATGGTTTTATCATGGGTGAAGGTGCTGGTATCTTGATACTCGAAGAGTTAGAACATGCTAAGGCACGTGGTGCTAAGATTTACTGCGAAGTAGCAGGTGTAGGTATGTCAGCCGATGCTCACCACATCACTGCTTCTCACCCCGAGGGCTTGGGTGCTAACCTCGTAATGAAGGCTGCACTTGAGGACGCTGAAATGCAACCTGAAGACATTGACTACATCAACGTACATGGTACTTCTACCCCTGTGGGCGACATCTCAGAGGTAAAGGCTATCACGAAGCTCTTTGGTGACCACGCTTTCAAGCTCAATATCTCTTCAACGAAGAGTATGACAGGTCACTTGCTCGGTGCTGCAGGTGCTGTTGAGGCTTTGATTTGCTGCCTCTCAGTACAGAACGACATCGTACCTCCTACAATCAACCACGAAGAGGACGATCGCGATGAGAATATCGACTACAACCTCAACTTCACCTTCAATAAGGCACAAAAGCGCACCGTACGCGCTGCCCTCAGCAATACTTTCGGCTTCGGTGGCCACAATGCTTGCTGCATCTTGAAGAAGTACGAGGCGTAAGTGTATGCCGTATAATGAGCAAATGCTTAACAATGTGCAAATGTGCAAATGTGAAAATGTGCAGATGAAATGATGCATATCTTTGCATTTGTGCATCTGCACATTTGGCATTTACAATGCTTAACAATGTGCAAATGTGCAAATGTGAAAATGTGCAGATGAAATGATGTTATTTTTGCATTTGTGCATCTGCACATTTGGCATTTACACATTTGCACATTAACCAAGGGCGACCATTTGCACATTTACATATTAACTAAGGGCGACCATTTGCACATTTGCATATTTGCACATTTGCACATTAACTAAGGGCGACCATTCGTACATTACACATTTGCACATTTGCATATTGGCAAAAGTGCACATTTAACTCAGTTTATGTTTAATTTATTTGATCGGATGAAGCTTCCTTTTCGTAAGAATAAGGAGTTTCTTTCGGCACTATACGATATATTAGGCTTCTACCCTCATGATATCGAGATCTACCGCATAGCCTTCTCTCACAAGTCGTTGGCCTATCAAATGGCCAGAGACAGTAAGGGGGGAAAAGCTGGTGCGGCAGGTAAGGATCGTAAAGGGGCAAGTCGCGACCGTCGCGACCGCAAGCCACATAGCGAGAATACGCAAAAGCCACTCAATAACGAACGCTTAGAATACTTAGGAGACGCAGTGCTTGAAACGGTGGTCAGCGATATTTTATTCCGCCACTATCCTAACAAGCGAGAGGGCTTCCTTACCTCAACGCGTTCGAAGATTGTACAACGTGAGGCACTCAATCGCTTAGCCAGTGAGATGGGACTTGAAAAACTCATACTTGCTGCCGAGGGCACACGTATGAGCCATACCAACATTGGGGGTAATGCGTTTGAAGCCTTGATGGGCGCTATCTATCTTGATCGCGGATTTAAGTATTGTCATTGGTTTATAACCAATCGCGTGGTAGGCCAGTACGTCGACCTCGACACAGTGGCCCAAAAAGAGGTGAACTTTAAGAGTAAACTCTTAGAGTGGAGTCAAAAGAATCACATTAACATCAACTTTAAGGATAGCTGTGCGGGCGATGAGAAAGGATTTCGCACGGTTATCACCCTCGAGGGCTTAACCATTGCTCGTGGGGTAGGGCGCTCAAAGAAGGAAAGCCAACAAGAGGCTTCGAAGGAGGCCCTTACGCGTATGCGCCACGAACCTAATACGTATGATAGCATCTTCCGCGCAAAGGAAAAGCGCACAGCTATGGAGGCTGAAGAGTCCTTTGCACTGCCTAAGATAGACGAGATAGAAGAGTCGCTTACGGTGGTAGACGGTAAGGTGACAAAGAAAGGCAAGAAGAAGGACAAAGCTGCAGCTCCCGTGTTAGAAGAGCGCAAGAGCAATGGAGCAAAGTCTGCCGCTAAGGCTGCTTCTGACGAGGCTTACGATGCCGCCTACGATGCTTCTGCTGCGTATGAGGTGATTGATACGCCACCCGCTGAAGAGGTAGTAACGGAGGCTTTCTGTGAAGAAAAGGGGCTTCCTGCTCCCCCACAAGAGGACGAACTGAAAGAGGCTGACGATAAACTTCGTAAGAAGCGTACACGCAACCGTGGTCCTAAGACCTTAGGCGATGCCGTGAAGGGAATTGATAAGGGAACTACTACGGCTGAGGAAAAAGCTGAAAAGCGTGAGGCCGAACGTTTAGCTGAGGTGGAACGCCAACGCGCTAAGGCTGAACGCAAACGCCAAGAGGCTGAGAAGGCTAAAGCGAAGGCGGAAGCGGAACTGCAGCGCAAGCAAGCAGAAGAAGCAAAGGCGGAAGCCGAACGTAAGGCTCGTCAAAAGGCAGAAAGTAAAGCCAAAGCCGAAAAGGCACGTCAGGAGGCTGAACAGTTGGCTCGTGAGCAAGAAGAACTCTTGGCGCAAGCTGAAGCAGCTCTCTTGGAGCAACCTGTGGCTGCTGAGTCAGTAGATGAGGCTCAGCCTGGGGAGGCGGAAAAGGTTTCACCCGTGGAGAAACAAAAGCAATCGGTTGCAAGTGAAGTCGCGACCCAATCTGCGGTAACGACAGAAGACACGGACGAAGAACCTCTCGAAACGTTGACGGCTGTGCCCGTATTTGCTGACGAGGAGGCGAGCGAAACGAACCTTAAGGTAGAATTGGACTTGCCTGCGGCTTCAGAGGATACATCAGGCGCTCCTGACGTTAACTCGAACATTGAAATAAGTACTTTGATGCAAGCGCTTTCGATACATGCCCAAGAGGTCGCTCCAGAGTCAAAGGCGGAAGAACAGGTAGCAGAGGAGACAACATCTACCCCTGAAAGGGCAATCGCTGCTCCTAAGACAGAAGAGGAACTGCCCGTTGAAACGTTCACTGCTGCAGAAGAAGACTTGCTAAGGGCTGAAGTAGCCGACGAGATGGTGGCAGAGGCCAACGAAGAGGCCGAATTAGCCGATGAGACTTTAGCCGTGATAGCTGAAGAGGCTGCAGCTCAAGACGCTACTGACTTTATTATCAAGGAGGATCTAAAGCCTTTGGAGGAAGAAACGGCAGAACAAACAGAGGCTGCATCAGACCTTCACTCACTTGGTATAGCAGAAACAGAAGCAGTGCATAAAGTAGCTGATGAAGTTACTTCAAAAACGGACGTCACTCTAGAGCGTCCTATCACGTTCGATACCCTTGTGTTTGGTACGGAACATGACAATTTGGGTGTAATGGCCGATGAAGAAGTGGCTCCTTTAGAAGAGACCGCAGCTCCACGTAAGCGCAATAACAATCATCGTCGCCGTCGTGGCAATGGTGGTAATAAGAAGACTCGTGAGAATGGTCAGTCATCAGCGGTTAGCGAAAAGTCATCTGATGCTGTTCCTAATACAGACGAGTCTCGTCCCAACGAGGCTGCTAAGAAACGCAAAAATAATCATCATCGTCGCCGTGGAGGTAAGAAGGGAAGTACACCCACTGCTCCCGCAGCCCCTGTGACTGAATAAGGTTGATAAAAAAGAAGACTCATCACAAAATCAATTTGTGGTGAGTCTTCTTTTTTTAGGGAGTGTGGCAAATTGCGATTGCTTATGTCATAAAGAAAGAGGAGAATACTACTGACGTAATATTCTCCTCTCGTGTTCATTATTCGTGACTCCGCAGGGATTCAAACCCTGGACCTTCAGAACCGGAATCTGACGCTCTATTCAGCTAAGCTACGGAGCCTTGTGAAAACAATTTGTTCTAAAATGAACAATGCAAAGGTAAGGATATTTTTTCGTATGACAACAAAAGCAATAGCAATTTTGATAAACTGGAGCCTCTCCCCCTAACCCTTTCCCCGACTGGGGAGGGGTAGGGGAGAGGCCCCAGTTTAAGTAGGTGTTCAAAATTAGTTTATATTAATCATGTTTCGAATTAGTCGATATGCCTTGGCGCATTCTTTCGCCCAGAAACATAGGTTTCATCGGTCACGTAGCCCGCTACGCTCCCTCTTCAACCTATGTTTCTGAACGAAATACTGCACCAATTCATATCAACTAATTTTTAACACCTACTTATCAAAATCTATCAATCTTGACTGTCGAGCATGATGAAGGCAGCCCAACAAGAGGGAGAGCTGAATGAAGGGTGCTGACGCAGCTCATTCTGTGCACGACGGAAAGCCTCGTGCTTGGGAAGTCCTTCAGAGAGGTGAGCGTAGAAAGAAGTCATCATCTGTTCCGTAGCGGCATCGTTCACACTCCAAAGACTCATCACCAAGGTTTTAGCCCCCGCCTTCTTAAAGGCACGCTGCAGACCGAACACGCCATCTTCTTTTACCTCACCCACACCTGTCTTACAAGCTGAAAGTACTACGAGGTCGAGATGACGGAAGTCAAGCAAAGAAATTTCGCGTGCGGTAAGAATGCCATCTTCGAGTTCGCGAGGGAAGTTGGGCGTTTTGAGTGCTGTCGTAGCTCCCGCAAGCAGCAGACCGGCGTAACTCATACTTTGGTCTTCTCCACCCGACTCTTGAAGTATGGCACGTGCTGTCGACGAACGTTTCATATCGTCAGGCGTGAAATAGAAGCCGTGCGTAGCAATGTGGAGCAACGAAAAGTCTTGTCCACCGAGGGCTTTGAAGGACTCTTCAGTGGCATAGTCATCTGTACGCATAAGCGTGGTCACATCGTTTTGCATAAGTATCTCACCTATCGTTTCGGCCTCCACCTTTGTGCCTGGCAAATAGTGGAACCCCGCACGCGTAAGCATTTGGTCAGCCTCGTCGGTGAGGGCGAGGTCAACGTCCTCAACGTCGGTGATATAGTCCATCGCTTGCTGCCACTCATGCGTATTGTGAAGCGTTTGCAGCGTAGTGAGGTCGGTTTCGTAATTGATGCCGCCATAGATAGCAGCCTTGGTGATAGGTCGCGCTTCGTGCGTAAGGCCCGCCGTAGCCGTTGATGATAGACGGTAGCAATTGTAACGGTCGGACACGCAGCAAGAGTCGGTAAGTGGCAGATACTCTATGGCTAATTGATAAAGCAGTCCACAAGGTGAGAAATAAATATTCTTTACGTCTGGGCATGCCCTCAAAATAGGCGCCCACACGAGATTGGTAAGTCGCTTGTCTGCATACACTTGATTAATGTCGCGCTGTGCACGCATAATAGAGGTAAAGTTACCATGCGTATAATTCAGCGTGTCGAGTTGGCTTTGGCTGAAGAGCATCTTCATAAGTGGAACGTCCCACCCCTTACGCAGAAGTAAGGCTACATAAGTAGTGCCTCGGTTAGCCATTTCGAAGTTGACAAACTCAATGGCTACATCTTTATCACCCAACTGGCTGGCCACGGCCTTATAGTCCACTTTCAAATTGCTCATAAAGTCGCCATAAGCCTTACACCCCTTTACGAGTTGTTTCTCCAAAGATTCGGCCTCAGCTTCTGCTGCCTTTACTCGTTCAGCACGCTCTGCCACGGGCAACTGGTAACAGGCGTCAATTTCCTTACGCAAGAGGTCGAGACGATTGTACTTTTCGAGCATCACAGAGTCCTTCACCTGCGCCAGCAGTTTATGAAAGTTCACCTCAGAATTGAGCAATAGTCCCGTAGTAAACAATTTGGCGTTGTAAGCATCGGCTATCAAACGCGGCTCTTGATCGTTGGTGTAAGCAAAACTTGGGGCAACGCGATAGAGGTAGCTTTTGGTGTTCCAGAACTTCTCACGTTCAACGGCTGTTTGGTGGGAGAAGTTTTTACGTATCACGTCGGTCTGAAGTTCAAGCGCACGACTGTAATTGTCGCACACATCGGCAGAGTGGCCGCCCTCTAAATTGTAAAAGCTGGCTAAGTTGTAATACAATGAAGCATTGTCGGGGTGTGATTCTCCTAATGCCGCCTGTAACGTTTGCAGCGACTTTTGCGAAAGGCGTACCGCTTGATCGTAATCGTTGCGCAAAGAACTATAAAGCGCTAAATTGCCCAACGTCTTGGCATAAACCGACGTGGCAGTATCGTTTAATGCCACGTAACAATCAATGGCCTTTGCTCCATAGACGTAAGCACTGTCGTAGTCGTTGGTGTAATAGTAGACGATAGACAATACGTTATAGGCTTGTGCGCGGTAATGACTCATGTCTTTAGACTCGAGAATACGAACCGCCGAGAGAGCATAATTCTTGGCCGTGGCATAGTCCTTCAGACTCGTGGTATAGTAAGCTAATTGGGTAATAGAATTGCCCATCATGAGTGTGTCGCGTCGATTGGTAAAGACTTGCAAGGCACGATTTTCCATTTCAACAGCTCGCTCAAATTTGCCATTCATTGCCAATGTATTGGCTTCTCGGCTCATGGCTTGCGCATAACGAGGGTCAGAGAGGGTAGTAGAGTCGGTGATTTGTTGCGCCAACTGCCCAACTTCTTCAGCTTTTTCATAATTACCCATGCGACTATAGGCTGACGATAGTTCACTGTGGCACCGCACATAGTCGGGGTGGGACTCACCTACTAACTCGCGCAGCAGGGGTAACTCTTCGTTGAGCAAGGCAAGGCATTCTTCATTCTTCTCGAGTTGGGCATTGAACGAGGCCATATTGCCCAACAAACGTGTATATCCCAACTGGCGTGTAGCATTCATGCGCTGATAGATAGAGCGCGCCAGATGAGCATATTCGAGTGCCTTTTCGTAATTGCGCACATTAGCCAATCGCACAGCCAGATTGCTGAGCATTGCTGCATTATCAAACGATAGCTCACCATAACGCTTTTTACCTAAGTTGACCGCTTTCTTGCCATACTCATTTGATTTCATATAGCTACCCACCTGTGCGTAATAGACAACTAACGAGTTGAGGGCATTAGCATAATTGACACTCCCTTTGGGTATGTGTTTGATTGCTTCTTCGCCCAACTTTACAGCTCGTTGAAAGTCTCCTTCGTCACCACGTGATGAAAGGAAGGAAGCCATATTGCTCAATGAGACGGCATAGTACTTATTCTTCTCACCATACGACTCGCGCAATATCTTTAATGCCTCGTCAGACTTACGAATGGCTTCATCATAATTGCCCTTATAAGAATAGAAGAGTGAAAGTTCATTGAGGGCTACGGCTATGTGTTGCAGTTCACAGTCAGTAGCTTGTCGACGTAGGTCAACAGCCTTTTGTTCTAACGCAATGGCAGCATCGTAATTTAAGGCCCGTGCGGCACAATGCGCACGAAGGTCTAACATACGTGTATAAGGATAGCTTTTTATTTTGTCAGTAAGTTCGCGTTCACACACTAAGCAATAAAGGTTGGCCAAGCTATCCGCCTCAGCCCAACGCTGTTTGTTAAATGCCTTCTCAGCATCAAAGTAATAGTCGTTGACGTGCTTTACTTCTTGCGCCCATAGAAGTGAGCATGATGACAAGACGAAGGATAATAGGAGGATCAATCGTCGCATGATTTTAGGTTGTTAGTTTGAGGTCAAGAGGTTAGGAGATTATAAGGTTACTGAAGTTCCAGATTTAGCAAGGGCGGGCTGAAAGCCCAATGGAGCACATAGCCCAGGGCAAGCGAAGCGA
>OLFV01000766.1_pt1 | contig 35674 bp, 28 predicted proteins | sample 1605551 | NCBI WGS metagenome assembly OLFV01 (sample SAMEA3888922, study PRJEB22519) | human gut metagenome | biome: human gut; feature: human-associated habitat; material: faeces | place: Denmark | collected 2011 | reverse complement strand
CTGTTGCCCTTGGCATCCCATATCGCCTTGGTCACGCTCAGCTTGCAACTGAACTATGCGATAGTTCCGTTGATTGTCACTCGTCCCATGATAGGGACAACTCCGTTTCTCTCCTTGCTTCCATTTACATAGAAGACTGTCTTGAATGTACTTCTCATAATTGTTTGCTTTTTGTTCAGTGCAAAATTAAACTATGAGAGCTGCATGGCAAATTCACAACCTGTGCAGAATGGAGAAACAAGAACCGACACCGTTAAAAAAGCTCATTAGGGCGTTTTTCTGAGGTAATGAATTGAAAGCGTTTCCACTTCTCAAATCTGCTATTTTCGCATTTCCTCACGAACGTCACTTAAAGCCAACAACTGCCACAACCACTTGAAACTCAAAACAAAAGCCCAAATCTGCTATTTTTTGCTTTTTTAGTCATTCTTTTTCAAGAAATTTGTCGTTTGAGCACCTTTTTGTCGAATGAGCACTTTTCGAATTGTCGAATGAGCACTTTTTTATCGTGTGAACACTTTTTGAAAATGGGTTTCTGAGACCTTTTTCATCGGCTTTTTACCACACAAATTATTCCAGATTTGCTTTTTTCCATTTGGCAGGCGTACATCCTTCCTTCTCGGTAAATGATTTGATAAAGTTACTGCGGGAAAGAAAGCCGGAAGACTCAGCCAGCTTCTGTATATTGATTTCTGGATGCTCCTTCAGTATGTTTTTCGCATACTCCAACCGAAGACTGGTTATCCATTCGCGGAATGTCATTTTATACGTAGTCTTGATATAGGCGGAAAGATAAGTACGGTTCGTATAAAGTATTTTGGACAGTTCTTTTATGGTAAGTCCCTGCTGGACATAGCCGTCTGTCTTTATCCAGTTGTCCACTTTCTCTATAATTTCTGTATAGGACACTGGAACTTCTTCCCCAGAAACTATTTCAGGTTCTGTTTCCGTATCTGTCAGAAGTTTTTCTTCAGACTGTATATCTTGCTCAAAAGCATTTTCTACCTGTTCATAGAATAGCAGGTAGTTCTGATAGCTGTAGAAAAGATAGCTGTAGAATGGGATTGACGACAAAATCCAGATAAAAACATATTTGTCTGGCAGAAATGTCAACAATCCGCATCCGACACCGAAGATAAGTGCCCAATAAGTGAATATGGAAAGCCATTCGATATATGCGCCTATATCATCTGCATGCGTGTCATCAAAAATCCTGACGGCTCTACGATATGCAACAATGACTCTTCGAGCAAGCATAAGCCCGTAAATCACCAGCCATGCAGCCAAAACCAGCAATCCAATCTTTTGCATGGTGCCACCCGGCAGCAGCAATAATACGACTCCGGAAAGGATTGAGAAGATAACCCATAGAATGATGTGTGTCCATGACCTTTTGCGCGTTATGTAGAAACGGTCGAGCAGTGTTATCATTGCTGAGCTGAACAGATAGTAGCACAAAAAATAGGTGGACAGATTCATCAATATGGCAGAATTGACATTTTCGAACCTTATTCCCAAAAAGAAATGTACCGAATAATTGGCGGCAAGCAACAGCAGTGCGACACCCATTATCCGTCGGGAGCGAAGGTAATTCTCGAAAATTTTCTTTTCTGGTGTCTTGGCAAACAAAAAATAAAAGCCGAAGAATAACATCAACGGCAGCGCGATACAAAGTTAAAAACTATATATAGATGGTTCCATGTTATGCTTATTTGATTTTGATGCAAAATTAGATAAAATTTCCGAATTATAAGTCAGTTGGGATAAAAATCTGCCATATCTCCCAGAAATGGTGTACTGCACTTATTTTCAAGGAAATAAAGGCTGGTAGATATTTCTTAGATGGGGATATCTACCAGGTTATCTGCCAGCTATGCTGGGAGATTTTGGGTTGGTTGGTGCAGTTGCTTTTTTATGTGGGTGCGTGGTATGGGCAGGGATGCCCATACCTCCTACTGGTTGGTTGGTGCACTTCCTTAGGGGGTGCACTTGTCTCAAGTGCACCAACAGAGATTGGTTGGTGCATTTCTCTACTGGTTGATTGGTGCACGATTACTTGGTTGGTGCACTTCTCTACAGGTTGGTGCACGATTACTTGGTTGGTGCACTTGAGACAAGTGCACCCCCTGGGAGAACTTGATTGCCACGCTACGACAACTTGATTGCCACGCAACGGCAACACGGTTGTTGCGCTACGGCAACATGGTTGGCTTGGTTGGTGCACTTCTTTTTATGTGGATGCGTGGTATGGGCAGGGATGCCCATACCTCCTATTGAAGAGTGAGGCGGATGGCTTGTTGGGTGTGTGGGGTGATGCGGAAACGGTTGTCGGTACGTTCGCCGACGAGCCAGAGTATGCGCTGTTGGGCATCGGTGAGGACGAGTTGTGCTCGTTTCTCAAAGATGTTCTTCTTGCGGTCGGTGAGATAATCGCTGAGGAGTTTCGTGCCGGTCATGCCGAAGGGGACGAAGCGGTCGCCGGGCTGTATGTGGCGCAGGGTTAGGGGGAACTTGATGTCGGATGCGTCGAGGGAGGCGCAGTCGGCTGTGCGGCTGGGTTCGTAGCGGTCGCCACATTCTTCGGTCTCCACTTTCAGCTTCAGGTTATCGCTAAGCACGTATGTGCCGGTTTCGGGTATGTGCATGGGGCGGACGAGGAGTGTGGGTGTTTTGGGTTGGAGGATGAGGGTGCTGCGGTCGAAGGCGAGTTCGTGTGTGCAGGAGGTGATGATTTTGCCTGTGGGGTTGGTGTCGAGCGAGGTGTATATCTGCTCGATTTGTGCTGAGGTGAAGCCTCGGGGACTGAGTATTTCGTGGAGGGTGTACTCGGGAGAGGGCTGCTGCTTCAGTCGGGGGACGGAGATGATGAGGGGGGAGTTTTGAGTTTTGAGTTTTGAGTTTTGAGTTTGAGGGGTGGTGACGTTCTCGACTGGTTGGTTGGGGCAGTTGCTTAGGGGGTGCACTTGTCTCAAGTGCACCAACAGAGGTTGGTTGGGGCACTTCTCGACTGGTTGGTTGGTGCACTTCTCGACTGGCTGGTTGGTACACTTCTCGACTGGCTGGTTGGTGCACTTGAGACAAGTGCACCCCCTACAAGTGTCCCCCCTTGGAGGAATGGTGACGTCGGCGATGGCGTGCTGTATGGCGTCGTCGAAGATTTTCAGGGCTTCGGTGACGCGCAGCGATGTCTCGAAGATGGATTGGCTCACACTCGGATTTAGCTCGCGCAGTAATGGTATAACGTTCAGGCGTATCTTATTGCGTTTTACGTCGTTATGGAGGTTGGTTGAATCGGTGACGTAGCTCTCGCCGAGGGCGTCGAGGTACTGCTCTATCTGCTGGCGACTGTGGGAAAGGAGGGGGCGGATGATGTGGGCGTTGCGCGGTTGTATGCCTCGCAGTCCGCGCAGGCCTGTGCCGCGTACGAGGTTGAGGAGGAGGGTCTCGACGCTGTCGTCGCGATGGTGGGCGACGCAGATGTCGTGGGCGTGGATGTCGCGGCGGAGTTGCTCGAAATAGGCGTAGCGCAGGTCGCGTGCTGCCATCTCGATGCTGACATGATGCAGGTCGGCATAGGCGTGCGTGTCGAAGTGGACGAGGTGGAGGGGTACGTGGAGGCGACGGCATAGTTGCTTACAGAACTCCTCGTCGCGCAGGGACTCGTCGCCACGCAGATGGAAGTTGCAGTGGGCGGCTTCGAGGGTTATGCCTAACTCGGACTCTAAGTGTTTCAGCACGAGGAGCAGCGACACGCTGTCGGCACCGCCGGAAAGGGCGATGATGTATTTGCCACGGGGGGTGAATAGTTGGTGGTGGTGGGCGAAGTGTCGTACTTGGTTGACGAATGTGCTGATTGTTGGTAATTTGTTCATTTGCTGTGTGGTAGGAGGTATGGGCATTCCTGCCCATACCACTTTTGTAAACAACTTGGGTGCGTGGTATGGGCAGGGATGCCCATACCTCCTAAGTGGGGTGCGTGGGTATGGCAAGGATGCCATACCCTCCTACTGTTATTCGACGTAAAGGACTAATCCCTTGAGGTATTCGCCCTCTGGGTGGTAGATGTTAATCGGGTGATCGGCAGGCTGATGGATTTGATGCAAGATGCGCACCTTGCGGTTGGCCTGCACTGCAGCTGTGAAGACAGCGTTGCGGAAGTTCTCCTTTGTGACTATCTGCGAGCAGCTGAAGGTGAAGAGTATGCCACCGGGCTTTATACGCTGCAATCCTTTGACGTTGAGGCGTGTGTAGCCTTTGAGGGCATTGCGCAGGGCTGCGCGGTGCTTGGCGAAGGCGGGAGGGTCGAGCACGATGAGGTCGTAGGTCTTGTCGTTGGCATCGAGGAACTTGAAGGCGTCCTCGCAGAAGGCTGCGTGACGCTCGTCGCCGGGGAAGTTGAGGGCGATGTTTCTGTTGGTGAGCTCGATGGCTTTTGCGCTGCTGTCGACGGAGTGGACGAGTTTTGCTCCGCCACGCATGGCGTAAACGGAGAAGCCGCCCGTGTAGCAGAACATGTTGAGGACGGAGCGTCCCTTTGAATAGGTCTCGAGCAGGTGGCGGTTCTCGCGCTGGTCGACGAAGAAGCCGGTCTTCTGTCCTTTCAACCAGTCGATATGGAAGTTCAAGCCGTTCTCCATAGCCACGTCGCTGCCCATCGAGCCGTAGATGAAGCCGTTCTCGTGCTCTACGTCTGCCTTAAACGGGAGCGTTGTCTCGCTCTTGTAGTAGACGTTCTTTATCTCGCCTTCGGAAGCTCTCACAAGAGCCTCGCATATCTCATGGCGAACAAGGTGCATACCAACGCTGTGTGCTTGCATGACTGCGGTGTCGCCATAGCAGTCGATGACGAGACCGGGGAGGTTGTCGCCCTCGCCGTGCACAAGGCGGAACGTGTTGTTGTTCTCACGGCCGATGAGTCCGATAGCCTGGCGCATCTGCCAAGCCGACTGCAGGCGCGAGAACCAAAACTCGCCGTCTATCTCGACATCGCGGAAAGACAACACGCGCACTGCGATAGAACCGATCTGATACATGCCGACAGCGATGAAGTCGCCTTGCGAGGTGAATACGCGCACGATTTCGCCTTCTTCTACGCCTTCTTCAATCTCGGCTACGGCACCGGAGAATATCCAAGGATGGAAACGCTTGAGGCTTTCCTCCTTACCTTTCTTTAAATATAGTGTTTTGTACATATTCTAATACTTGTTCTAATACTTGTGTCATAACTCAATCAATGCGGGCTGAAAGCCCAAATTCTACATAGCCCAGGGCAACGCCCTGGGTAAACATGCCCCACACTAACTCCACGCCCTGTAAGGGCAACTCTATTGAGCCACAGATAGTTGCCCTTACAGGGCGAGCTACTCAATATGTACATTCAATACCCAGGGCGCTGCCCTGGGCTATGTAGTGCAGCCCCTTCGGGGCGTACCGCTTACGAATTTTGACACACTCTCATTAATATCTATTTGGTTGGTGCAGTGGGGACCACTGCACCCCCTGGTGGGGTGCGTAGTTTTATTCTTCTTCGACTGTCTTCAGTTCGTAGTCGTGGGTAGCCATCAGTTGCATTATCTCGTTGTAGAGCTTTATGCACGCCCATGCGTCGATAGCGGCATACTCCTTCTGCTTGTCGGTAAGTACGTCCGCCTCCCAATTGGTGAGGCGTTGTCGTTTGCTGATTTTCTCACCGAAGAGGTTGGCGTAGAGTTTTTGCAGGCTTTTATCCTCGATACCAATATTGCCGATGATGTCCTGGATGTCGATGAACCAACCCGGTTCGAACTCGCGACGGCGATGGAGCGAGAGCAGGTCGTCGTGCCACGAGAGACCAATCATTGGCACGAGTTTGTTGCTGAGCAAGCGCACAAGCGAATCGGGCAAACCGATGTGGTTGAGACGGAACAGAAAGCATTGGTCGTGGGTGGCAACTTGCAATAGCGCAACCTTATGGTTCTGTCCACGGCGGAATGCTGGGCGCGTCTCGGTGTCGACCCCCAACACGTCGCACGTGAGAAGATAGTCGACAGCGCGGTCGGCTTCAGACTCGTTGAGTACCACTGTTATCCGACCCTGAAAATCGACCAATGGCAGAGAATTTATAATGCTTTTATCAAATTTATTGTATATTGTTTTCATCTTGATGTGGAAAGATTTTGCAAAATTAGAAAAAAGTTGCGAATTTATGGTCGTTTCCAACTTTTTTCCACTAATTTTGTAAACAATTTAGGCTGGATGCCTGTACTTCCTACTACGTGGGCAACGTGGTATGGGATGCGTGGTATGGGCAGGATGCCCATACCTCCTACTGCGTGGGATGCGTGGTATGGGACGCGTGGTATGGGCAGGATGCCCATACCTCCTAATATATGAACACAATTTCAAACAAAATATATGGCAAAGAAAAAGACGGAGCGCAAAGCCTCTAATTTTAAAGAAGCAATAGGACTGCAAAGTATTCTCAAAAGTGAGCGTACCGACTTCCTGTTGGGCATGGTGATAGCACTGTTCGCTGTCTATACCTTCGTGGCATTGTTCTCTTACATAAATACGGGAGCTGAAGACCAAAGCTTGCTCGAACACACACGCCCTGGCGAATGGCTCAATCAAGGCAAGGTGTTTAAGAACTATTGTGGCTCAATGGGAGCTATATTATCCTACACCCTCGTTACTAAAAACTTTGGTTACGCAGCATTCTTCGTGCCTTGCTTCTTGCTTGTTTCGGGCATAAAGATGATGCAGATATATATGCTGAACATTTGGAAGTGGTTCTTCGGACTGGGCATAGCTATGATATGGTTGTCGGTGTTCCTTGCTAAGGTACTCGCACCACTCATGCCAGAGGCTATTTTCAACCCTGGAGGCTACCACGGATCAGTCTGCGTCGACTTCACCGAAAATGTGATTGGACCTCCGGGACTAACTGCTGTCTTATTCTTCACGGCGATAGCGTTGCTCACATTCGTCAGCAAGCAGACCATCACATGGGTGCGCCGTATGTTCAACCCCATAAAGAGCTTCACGGGCAAAGCATCGGAGATTGTTACGGACAAGCTATCGAACACCGATAGCGACACAACGGGCATTGAGGATGAGCACACCAAGTTAAGTACGGAAGATTATAAGACAACAAACTCTGCTAAAGAAACGGGAAAAGAGAGCGAACCAACACCGGTTATAGACCTCACCGAATTCTCTAACCTCGGAGCAAAGAAACCGAGCAAGGCTACAGCCGAACCGATAATAACCGCTACTCCAACCCCTACCCCAATCAAAACGGATAGCGAAAAACTGACCGTAGAGGTAGGTAAAGACGAAAAAGCGAAGGGCGAACAACTCACCGACGAGGCTATCAATACGCCGATTAATCCGCTTGAACCATTCACACGATACAAGTACCCGACACTTAGTCTGCTCACAAAAGACGAGAACGACGGCAAGCCATACATCGATATGGATGAAATCAAGGCGTATAACGAAGAGATTATCAAGGTGCTCAAGAGTTTCGGCATCGAGATACGCGAGATAAAAGCTACAGTTGGTCCGACTATCACGCTCTACGAGATAACTCCGGCAGAGGGCATTCGCATCACAAAGATACGCAATCTCGAAGACGACATCGCGCTACGCCTTTCGGCTCTCGGCGTGCGTATCATTGCACCAATCCCGGGCAAGGGCACTATCGGTATTGAGGTGCCGAACAAAAAGCGCCATAATGTATCGATGGAGAGTATTCTGAACTCGAAGAAGTTTCAGGAGACGAAGTACGACTTGCCTATCGTGCTCGGAAAGACCATCACCAACGAGGTGTTCATGGCAGACCTTACGAAGATTCCGCATCTACTCGTAGCCGGTGCTACGGGTCAGGGTAAGTCGGTAGGTCTGAACGTGATCATCACTTCGCTGCTCTACAAGAAGCACCCGAACGAACTGAAGCTCGTGCTCATCGACCCGAAGAAGGTGGAGTTCAGTGTCTACTCGCCTATCGCTGACCACTTCATGGCACAGGTGGACGACGACGACGAGCCAATCATCACCGATGTGACAAAGGTAGTACGCACGCTGAAGAGTCTGTGTACGCTTATGGACCACCGCTACGACTTGCTGAAATTAGCAGGCGCACGCAACTTGAAGGAATACAACGACAAGTTCCTGCATCGCCGTCTAAACCCGGAACACGGGCACGAGTTCATGCCGTACATAGTGGTTATCATCGACGAGTTCGGCGACCTTATCATGACAGCCGGCAAGGAGGTGGAAATGCCTATAGCACGTATCGCTCAGTTGGCACGTGCTGTCGGCATACATATGATTATTGCCACACAGCGTCCTACCACATCAATCATCACTGGTAACATCAAGGCGAACTTCCCTGGACGTATCGCCTTCAAGGTAAGCTCGATGATGGACTCGCGCATCATCCTCGACCGTCCTGGTGCTAACCAGCTCATCGGTATGGGCGATATGCTCTACCTCAACGGCAACGAGCCGACACGTGTGCAGTGTGCATTCATCAGCACGAAAGAGATTGGCGAGATTAACGAATTCATCGAACATCAGCCTGGTCCGACACATCCTATGGAACTGCCAGAACCGAAGGGCGACGACTCGGAAAGCGGTGGCAACACTGGCGGTGCAGACATGGGCAGTCTCGACCCGTTCTTCGAGGAGGCAGCACGCTCCGTTATCGTCAGTCAGCAAGGCAGTACGAGTATGATACAGCGTCGCTTCTCTATCGGCTACAACCGTGCCGGACGACTCATGGACCAGCTCGAGAAGGCAGGCATCGTGGGCGCAGCACACGGCAGTAAGCCACGCGATGTGCTCATCGCTGACGAGGGCCAGCTGACAGCTATCATGAACCAACTGAGAGGTTAATAAGAAACTGGATATAAATAACAAAACACATAGTAGAATTATGAGACGTTTGTTTTTAGGAATTATCATTACAATGTGCATGGCTTGGTTTGGTGTAAGCACAAGCGCAGCACAGAAGAACGATGCCGCAGCACGAAAGATACTGGACCGTACGGCAAAAGTAATAGGCAGATCGGGCGGAGCAAGTGCTTCGTTCACAATGAACAATGCTTCAACCGGAACCGTGTCGGGCACCATAGCCATTAATGGCAACAAGTTCAACGCTCGCACATCGCAAATGACAGTATGGTACAACGGCAAGACGCAGTGGACGTACATGAAGAAGAACAACGAGGTGAACGTAAGTACGCCTACACAGGCACAACAACAGATGATGAACCCCTACTCGTTCATCACAATGTACAAGACAGGCTACAAGATGTCGGCTACAACCTCTGGCGCAAACGACGAGGTGCATCTCGTGGCACAGAACAAAAACAAAAGCATCGCGGAGATGTACATCACCATCAACCGTAAGACGGGTGTGCCATCAAAGGTAAAGATGAAGCACAAGGGAAAGTGGAGCACCATCACGGTGAGCAACTTCTCGCCGAAGAACCTCTCTAACGCAATCTTCACATTCAACTCAAAGGATTATCCCACAGCTGAAGTTATCGACCTTAGATAAGATTTTAAGGTCGACGACTTGGCTTCAGACAAATACAACATGAAATGCACCATCCCTAAATTTGAACTTATCAGACTGCTGTTGCGGCATCGTAGGCTTGCCGACGACCGCAGTCTGAGCGCAAAGGAAAACAAGTTTGCCAAGTTTTTCATTTTATTCTCTATCCTCATTATCGTCATCTACCTTATGGGACTGGCGGTTGGCTTATCACTCATTGTAAATAGCGACATCACTGCAACGGCAACCGAAAATCTGTGCATAGGCATACCGTTTCTGCTACTTGTCGACTTCAACATGAGGTTTACGATGCAGCAGACACCTGCACACATCATCAAGCCCTACATACTACTACCATTGCCACGATACACAGGCATCGACGCCTTCATATACAGCTCGCTCATCAGCAAAGGCAACTTTGTCTGGTTCGCATTCTTCCTGCCCTACGCATTGATGTCGATAGTGTTCTGCTATGGTCTTGCAACGGCTACGCTGACAATGCTGCTCTGCCTGGTGCTCATCCTTGTCAATAGTCAGTGGTACTCGATTGTACGTACACTCATCAACCGCTCGGTAATATGGTGGATACTACCTATTATTATATATGGTATAGAAGCAATGCCGCTGTACATTGGCAGCAATGCCGGCTGGAATCAGTTCTGCAACCTCTACTCCACCGTCGGTACGATGCTCGACAAACACAACGTGCTACCAATCTTTATTGCAATCGTGGTGCTTGTAGGCATTACTGCTTTCAACCGCCGACTGCAATACGTAAGTATAGAGCGCGAGTTGATGCGCACGGAGGTGAAGAAGAGTGTAAAGAAGGTCAATAAGTTTGCCTTCTTCGAGAAGTATGGCGAGATAGGACTCTTCATGCAGCTCGAGATGAAGCTGCTGCTTAGAAACGCTACTCCAAAGAAAGCTTTGAAATCGGGCTTCTTCACTATGGCTATGATCTGCGCGTTTATTGTTTTGTCGGACGTGTACGACTCAAGTGGCATGACAAACTTCTGGGGACTGTATGCGTTTATGATATTCGGCACAATGAACCTGCTCGGACTGATGAGCTACGAGGGCAACTACATCGACTGTATGCTGACACACCGCGAGAACATCCTCTCACTGCTCAAGGCAAAGTATGTGTTCTACTCGCTGCTACTGATTGCGCCGTTCCTGCTTATGCTGCCTGCAGTGATAAGCGGCAAGTGGTCGCTGCTGATGCTCGTGAGCTACTTGATATTCACAATGGGTTTCCAGTACTTCATAGCCTTCCAGACGGCTGTATATAACAAGATAACAGTTCCGCTGAACACCAAGATGACTGACAAGGCAGGTCTGAAGACCAACTACATACAATTAGTATTAGTGGCTATCGTGTTCATCGTGCCAAACATTCTTGTGAACATACTACAGTCGTTGTTTTCAGAGAACATCGCATACCTGACAATGCTACTCATCGGATTAGGCTTTATTGCTACCCACCGACTGTGGCTGCGCAACGTCTACAACCGACTGATGAAGCGCAAATATGCTAATCTTGAGGGATTCATCAGTTCGAGACAGTAAAAGCACACTGCACAACACACATAATTAAAGATTCGTAATTATAACCACTTAATTTGGTTAATAATTGCGAATCTTTCGTTTTTTATTAACTATTTCAACTTTAGTATCAACTAAGATTTCTATCTTTGCAGATGTAAGATTTTAAATTATGAAGAAAAAAACAATATGGACAATAGCAATCATTATGGGATTTTCTTTCCTTGGTTTGCTATTCCTTCAGCTAAAATACATTCAGGCAATGGTTGATATGAAGAAGGAGCAGTTTGACGAGTCGGTCAACCGCGCCTTGTATCAGGCATCACGCAACCTGGAACTCAACGAGACTCTGCGCTATCTTGAGAAAGACGTGAACGAGACAGAACGACGCGCTTTCCGCAAAGACTCCATCGGCACACGCTCAGGACAGTTGGACGGAAGCATACAGCAGTCGCACCAATACAGCGTTGCAGGAAAGGACGGCACGGTATATTCATCGTTCGAGCTGAAGACTATCACGATAAAGCCGTCGCAGATGCCGAAGGGAATGATTCTGAGCACGGACAAAAACTCGCTCAGCGAAGCCTCAAAGTCGCTGCAAGAGATTGTGAAGAACCGCTATATCTATCAGAAGGCGTTGCTCGACGAGGTGGTCTACTCAATACTCTACTCCGCCTCGGAACGTCCGCTTAAGGAGCGCATAAACTTCAAGCTGCTCGATCAAGACCTCAAAGCCGAGCTGATGAACAACGGAGTGAACATACCATATCACTTCACCGTCAGCACACAAGACGGACGCGAGGTGTATCGTTGCCCCGACTACACAGAAGAGGGCGAAGAGTTCACCTATTCGCAGGTGCTGTTCCGCAACGACCCACAGTCGAAGATGGGCGTAGTGCGCATCCACTTCCCCGACATGGGTTCATACATCTTCTCGTCAGTAAGATTTATGATACCGTCGGTAGCCTTCACGCTCGTATTGCTCGTGACGTTCATCTTCACTATAGTAGTGATTTTCAGACAGAAACGCTACACCGATATAAAGAACGACTTCATCAACAATATGACCCACGAACTGAAGACACCTATAGCCAGCATCTCGCTCGCTGCACAGATGATGAACGACGAGTCGGTAACGAAGAGTCCGGCTATGACGAAGCACTTGGGACAGGTGATCTTCGACGAGTCGAAACGACTGCGTTTCCTTGTAGAGAAGGTGCTGCAGATGTCGATGTTCGACCGCAAGAAGGCGGTATTCAAGAAGAAGAAGCTCGACCTGAACGAGATGGTGGAGAATATCTCCAACTCATTCTCGCTGCGCGTAGAGCACACCGGCGGAAAGATATACACAGAGATTGAGGCCATCGACTCAACACTGTACGTCGACGAGGTGCACTTCCAGAACGTGCTCAACAACCTCTTGGACAACGCAGTGAAGTATCGCAAGCCCGACCAGCCAGTAGACATATATCTACGCACATGGAACGACAACGACCACCTCTACTTCTCGGTGCGCGACACCGGCTTAGGCATAAAGAAGGACAACTTCCGCAAGGTGTTTGACAAGTTCTACCGTGTACATACCGGCAACGTGCACGATGTGAAAGGATTCGGATTAGGTCTGGCTTACGTGAAGAAAATAGTGATGCTCCACGACGGCGACATCTCTATCGAGAGCGAATACGGCAAGGGAACGAAGTTCACCATAAAACTGCCGATAATTAAAGATTAATATGCTAATAATAAAAAGAAAATATCAACAAGAAAGGATTAATCACTTAAACATAAACACTTAAAATTCATAGCTATGAAGAAAAACCTACTACACATTCTATCTCTACTGATCGTCATGCTGACGGGCGCAACACTCACCGCTAATGCGGTCTCATATAATGTGGCGCCGATGACAGCAGGCAAGGTGACGGTAAGTCCGAACGACGAGTTCGTGAACGCTCCGATAAATCTCATCAATTACGGAACAAATCCCGTGAAGCAGATTACATACACACTCTACGACTTCGAGACACAGGAGTCAAGCGAGCCGCAGACCATCGACTTCGAGACTCCGTTCGATAACAGGCAGCAGGTTTTAATTCCGATTAAGCCGGGCACAAAACTTGGCAAGAGCGATGTCATCTTCAACGTGACAGAGGTGGACGGACATCCTAATGAGACAAGCGTAGCCTATACATACATTGAGCGTTGGACTGTGCTGCAGGCAGCCAAGAAGCGTGTGGTGTTCGAGGACGTAACTGGATTGTGGTGCCAGTATTGCCCACGCGGCATTGCCATCATGGAGTCGTTGGAACGACTTTATCCGGACGACTTCATCGGCATCTCAATTCATGATGGCGACGCTCTTGCAACAAATGCATATAGCAGTATGTTGTCTTCAACATGGAGTAATACGAACCGTCCACTCATCATGTGCGCAAGAGACGAAAAGGTGAACACCTTTGACGGTCAAAGCAACTTCAAATACGAGTTGGACAAGACTGCATCTTTCGACATCAGCGTAAAAGCTGCATACGACGGAAAGGATATCAACGTAACAGCTAATGTACTGCCTTGTCTGGATGTGGAAGAGGGCACCGAATACGACGTGGCATACGTGCTCACTGCAGACGGACTGAAGAAAGATAGTTGGGGACAGGCTAACCGTGTAGGCGAATGGGATGATCAGGTATTGCCAGAATATGACAGATCCAAAGGCAACGAATCTACCCTATACGGACTGGAGTTCAACCAAGTTGCCATCGATAGTAGAGGCGTGCAGTATGGCGTAGAGGGTTCGCTGACCCGTCCTTATACCGTAGGCACGATGCAGACTCACAAAGTAACTTTCGAGAACATTTCGCAGCATAAGCTGATTCAGGACAAATCGAAGTTGAACGTTTGTGCACTGATTATCAAGAAGGTTACTAATGGCAACAATATAAAGGCGACTATCGAGAACGCAGCTAAATGCCGCGTAGAGTTGGGCGAGACAGGCATCAAGCAGGTAGACAGCGAAGGTGCAAACGTCGTTACCGGCTACTACTCGCTTGACGGACAGCGTCTCAACGCTCCTGCAAAGGGCATTACTATCGTGCGCTACGCTGACGGCTCAACACGCAAGGTGCGCAATTAGAATATAAAATAACAGAATAAAAACAATTAAATAATACAATTATGAAAGACAATTTGAAAATCTTACTTTGTGAAGACGATGAGAACCTCGGTATGCTGCTTCGTGAATACTTGCAGGCAAAGGGCTACGCAGCCGACTTATGCCCCGACGGCGATGCTGGCTACAAGGCTTTTATGAAAACAAAATACGACATCTGTGTTCTTGACGTGATGATGCCTAAGAAGGACGGCTTCACCCTTGCTCAGGAGATTCGCCAGGCAAACACCGAAGTGCCTATCATCTTCCTCACAGCGAAGACAATGAAAGAGGACATCCTCGAAGGCTTCAAGATTGGTGCCGACGACTATATCACCAAGCCGTTCTCAATGGAAGAGTTGGTGTTCCGTATTGAGGCTATCCTCCGCCGTGTTCGTGGCAAGAAGAACAAAGAGAGCTCGGTGTACCACATCGGTCGCTTCACGTTCGACACACAGAAACAGTTGCTCGTCATCGGCGACAAGCAGACTAAGCTCACTACAAAGGAGAACGAACTGCTTGCGCTGCTCTGCAGCCATGCCAACGAAATTCTGCAGCGCGACTTCGCCCTGAAGACAATATGGATTGACGACAACTACTTCAACGCTCGCTCAATGGACGTGTACATCACCAAGTTGCGCAAGCATCTCAAGGACGACGACCAGATTGAGATTATCAACATCCACGGCAAGGGCTACAAGCTGATTACCCCAGAGGAGGAATAACGTAAATAATAGAAAAGAAGAAAAGCAAACACGATATGAGTAAAAAGATAAAGACTGCAGCACTTGCCGGTTTGTCAGCACTGGCACTGGCAAGTTGCTCTTCAACAAACAAGATTGTAAAGGAGGACAACGCCACAAAACCCAATTCGTACATGGATACCGATGCGAAATACTTGATTCTCTCAAACGACCAGCGTGCCACTATCAACAAGGGCAATGAGTTCGCCGTCAATCTGTTCAAGACTCAGATTGATATGCAGAGCAAAGTTATATCGCCACTTAGCGTATCCTATCTGATGGGTATGCTGGCAAATGGTGCTGATGGTGATACGCAGAAAGAGATACTCGCATCGCTCGGTGTCGGCGATGTGACGTTGCAGACTCTCAACGAGTCGTATCGTGCATTGCTCAACAGTACGGCAACCGCTGACAAGCAGACAACAATCAACATTGCAAACTACATAGCTGCCGACAAACACTTCTCGCTGAAAAGCGACTTCCGAAACACAGTCGGCAAGATGTACGATGCTGGCGTAGAGAGTCTTGATTTCTCATCGAACAAGGCAGTAGACAAAATCAACCAGTGGTGCAGCAAGCAGACCAATGGCATGATTCCGAAGATTGTTGATCAGCTCTCGGCTTCTGACGTTGCGGTACTGATGAACGCCATATACTTTGAAGGCACGTGGGAGACACCATTTGAAAAGGAGCTAACGAAAGAAGAAAACTTCCGTGGCTACACACGCGACATCAAACGCGTACAAATGATGCACCAGGAGGACAACTTCAGCTACCTCAACAACAACACCTTTGAGGCGGTCACTCTGCCCTACGGCAATCGCACATACAACATGACTGTGCTGCTGCCTAAGGAAGGCGTGTCGATTGAGGAGATGATGAAACAGCTTGACGCGCAGAAGATAGGTTCTCTGTACAGAGATATGGAGAAGTGCGTTGTCGACCTGAAGCTGCCGAAATTCACCACAAGCACAGAGGTAGTTCTAAACGATGCCATATCAAAACTCGGTGCACCATCTATCTTCACAGGCGCAGCCAACTTCAAGAACATGTCTGACGCAAGCATCTTCATATCAAAGATGCTGCAGAAGGCGAAGATAGAGGTCAGCGAAGAGGGAACAAAGGCAGCAGCTATAACAGCAGGAATGGTTGCGATGACGGCACTCAACCCCGACGAACCACGCCACGTGAAGTTCCACGCCAACCATCCGTTCGTCTACATCATCACAGAAAGACAGACTGGTGCGATATTCTTCATCGGTCAGTATCTCGGCGAATAAGAAAAAAACATTTATGACAAAAAAGACAAGAGCACTCGTAGCATTGGTCTTGTCGGTAGTCTTCACAACGTCGGCTACAGCACAAGAGGTTAATGCTACGACAACAAGCACTCTAAGCAACTGTCAGGCACGCTTCGATGAATCTGCTCCGCAGCGTATCATGCCGACACGCTACGGCGGACGCTTGCGCAAACTGCAGAAAGCAGAAGAACCGTCATACGATTTGCAACCGACTCACGACGACTCGCTGCATCTGCCCATGCTCAGTGCCACAACAGCATCACCCGTCAGCCGCTATCCATTCGGTTGGGGCTGCGGGTTCAACAGTTGGGCGTTGCACCGCGGACTGAACGTACAGTTAGGTGCATCTGTGTTCGCTGCGTTCGGCAAGGGAGCACATAGTGGTGCTGGTTTTCAGGAGAACATAGCGTTGATGTACGCCATGCCTGTAACCGACAAACTGTCGGTAGCCATCGGCGGATACTTCAACAACATCAACTATGCCGGTAACAACTGGCGTGATGCTGGTCTGTCAGCAGTTCTTGGATATCGGTTCAATGAGCATTGGGAGGCTTACCTCTACGGACAGAAGTCTATAACAAACAACATTGCTAACCGACTACAATATGGGCTGTACGATGGTTACTGCGGAGGCTATGGCATGGGAAGCTTCAGCCGCAACGCCTTCGGCATATCCCCCTACTCCATGTACGACCTCGGCAACTTTGGCGACCGCATCGGAGCTACGCTACGCTACAATTTAAATCCGAGTTTTAGTGTGGAAGTGTCGGTTGAACAGCGTTGGATGCCGAATAGATAACGTCTGTAACAGCATTTGATACCCGAACAGATGATAAAAAGAGAGTGGGACAAAGCAACGTAATTGTTGTTTTGTCCCACTCTCTTTTTATGTTCTGATACCCAATGCCCTACTCTTCAGCGAACTGGCGTATGCGCTGCTCCTCAGAAAGTTTGCATACAAGAAGCGAATTATCGTTCTCTGCAACGATATATCCGTCGAGTCCCTGGACAACAACCTTCTTCTCGTTCAGAGTGTGTACCACACAATTGTGCGAATCGTATAGTTGGATATTTTCACCTATAGTAGTATTGCCGTAGAGATCGTGATGCTTGAGAAGCATCAGCGATGTCCATGTGCCAAGATCAGTCCATCCGAAGTTTGCTGGACAGACAAAAATCTCTTCTGCCTTCTCCATAATGGCATAGTCGACAGAGATATTCTCACATTCCGGATAGCGCTGATCAATTGTCTCACGCTCTGCAGGTGTTCCATAGATGGGCAGCATACTCTCGAATATCTTGCTGATCGTAGGGCAGTAAACGCGGAAAGCGTTAACGATGGTAGAAACGCTCCACACGAAGATGCCCGCATTCCAGAAGTAATTCTTATGCGATATGTATTCTTTTGCAGTCTCCAAATCGGGTTTCTCGCGGAATGAGTCTATGCGATAAATCTCACGATTGCGTGGCGAAGAGGTGGAAAGATCGGCTTGTATATAGCCATAGCCCGTCTCAGGACGGGTTGGCGACATGCCTAATGTAACGATAGCGTCAGTCTCTGCCGTGAACTTCATGCACGACTTGATGACACGACGGAACTCCTCCACATCGGTCACGAAGTGGTCGCTCGGTGTTATGACAACATTAGCCTTAGGGTTTATTGCTTTGATGCGCCAAGTGACGTATGCAATACAAGGAGCTGTGTTGCGACGACATGGCTCAAGAAGGATATTCTCGGCTGGCACCTCCGGAAGCTGCTCGCGCACCAAAGCTGCATACTTCTTGTTCGTGACCACCCAAACATTCTCAAGCGGACAGATTTCCTTAAATCTGTCATACGTAAGCTGCAGAAGGGTTCTGCCAACGCCGAGGATATCAATAAATTGTTTCGGATTGTCTTCCGTGCTCATAGGCCAGAAACGACTTCCTACTCCACCAGCCATGATTACCAGGTGATTTCTATCTTGAGTCATATCGAAAAAGTTTTAGATATGCAAAGATAAATATTTTTTATCACTTCTTAAAATAAATATGAACAATATTTATCTGTATATACAAATAGAAAAAGGAGCTGTTACATAATAATATGTAAAAGCTCCTTTCGTATGCAATTTTGCCTTGATTATGCCAAGGTGATGAGGTTCCCTTCGTTCTTTACCTTGCCCTCCTTGAAGAGCCAGCCAATACCGAGGTAAACTTCTTCGCTGCTGATGTTAGCAGCCTTTGCGATTTCCTGAATGCTCAAAGCCTTCTCAGCTGCAGCCAGTGCCTGATAAACATCACCAGCGCGGAAGCCTACGCTTTCTGCATTCACATTCAAAACAACTTCAGCCTTCTTTGTAGCACAACGCTTTGTAGTAGTCTTTGTTGCAGTTGTCTTAGTAGCAGTCTTCTTTACAGCTACCTTCTTTTCTGTTGCTTTCTTTTCTGCCATAATCTAATAAAAACATTAATAAAGTCCCTCACGTAGAGCACGCTATGGGTTTCTTTGTTTGCAAAATTAGTTAAATATTTTACAAACTTCCCATATTTATACAAAAAAAGTCCGGGAACCCGGACTTTTTCTTAATATTTTTTACATTTATTGATTTATATCAACGTATTTTGCATATCTAAATACTTATTCCTCAGTCAAATCTACCTTCAGCTGAAGTTCGTCGAGCTGCTTCTGATCAATAGCTGAAGGAGCGTCGAGCATTACATCACGACCACTATTATTCTTCGGGAATGCGATGCAATCGCGGATTGAATCAAGACCTGCCATAATAGAAACGAAGCGGTCGAGACCGAATGCAAGACCTGCGTGAGGAGGTGCTCCGTACTTGAAGGCGTTGATGAGGAAGCCGAACTGTGCCATAGCACGCTCCTCTGTGAAACCGAGGATGCCGAACATCTTCTCCTGAAGCTTGCTGTCGTGGATACGGAGGCTACCACCGCCTACCTCGATACCGTTACAAACGAAGTCGTATGCCTTGGCACGTACCTGCTCAGGATGCTCGTCGAGCAATGGGATATCGTCTGGGTTAGGCATTGTGAACGGATGGTGAGTAGCCATAAGGCGCTGCTCCTCGTCGCTCCACTCGAAGAGAGGGAAGTCGACAATCCACAGGCACTCGAACTTGTTCTTGTCGCGCAGACCGAGACGATCGCCCATCTCAAGACGCAAAGTGCAGAGCTGAACGCGTGTCTTGTTGGCGTTGTCGCCAGAGAGAATGAGAACGAGGTCGCCATCCTTAGCACCCATTGTTTCCTTAACCTTTGCGAGTACCTCAGGTGTGTAGAACTTGTCTACAGACGACTTCACGGTGCCGTCGGCGTTAAACTTGATGTAAACCAAACCCTTTGCGCCTACCTGCGGACGCTTAACGAAATCGGTAATCTGATCGAGCTGCTTGCGTGTGTAGTCAGCGCAACCAGGTACGCAGATACCGCCAATATACTCAGCCTCATTGAATACAGAGAATGTGCCTGTGCCCTTCAGCACGTCCATGAGCTCTACGAACTCCATGCCGAAACGCAAGTCGGGCTTATCGCTACCGAAACGGCGCATAGCCTCGTGCCATGTCATCTGCTGCAGCTTAGCCGGCAACTCAACGCCGCGCACTTCCTTGAACAAATGGCGAGCCATATCCTCGAAGAGGTTGATAACATCATCCTGGTCAACGAAGGACATCTCGCAGTCGATTTGAGTGAACTCCGGCTGACGGTCAGCACGCAAGTCCTCGTCGCGGAAACATTTTGCAATCTGGAAGTAGCGGTCGAAGCCACTAATCATGAGCAACTGCTTCAGAGTCTGCGGACTCTGCGGAAGAGCGTAGAACTGTCCGGGGTTCATGCGTGAAGGCACAACGAAGTCACGTGCACCCTCAGGTGTGGAACCGATGAGGATAGGAGTCTCCACCTCGATGAAGTTCTGCGCATCGAGGAAGTTGCGGATGAGGATAGTCATGCGGTGACGCAGTTCAAGATTCTTGCGCACTGTCGGACGGCGCAAGTCGAGGTAGCGATATTTCATACGGATATCGTCGCCACCGTCAGTATTGTCCTCTATAGTGAACGGAGGTGTAGCACTCTCCGAGAGGATATTCAGTTCCTTGGCGATAATCTCGATATCGCCAGTAGGCAGATTAGCATTCTTGCTCTCACGCTCGTTTACTACGCCAGTCACCTGCACGCAGAACTCACGTCCGAGCTTGCCTGCACGTGCGCAAAGGTCGCTGTCGTCAGAGTCGTTGAAGACAAGCTGTGTGATACCATAGCGGTCGCGAAGGTCAACGAATGTCATACCACCCATCTTGCGAGCGCGCTGTACCCATCCGGCAAGTGTTACGGTCTTGCCGCAGTCAGAGAGACGAAGCTCTCCGCATGTATTCGATCTATACATTATATTATATGTTTTAGTTTTTTCTTAAATATACATGCAAAGTTATATTGTTTGTATGAAATAGCCAAATTACTTGGCAAGAAATGTCATAACAGCCTTCATCACCTGCTGGCGTGAGCGCACATTATTGATACATTCTACGGGGAAGCCCATTACGAACGCCTTATGGTCGATGCCGTCGTAAGCCACAGCCGCATCGGTGCCGTCGGCGTAGCGCATAGCGCAGAACGCTGGTGCAAGCGGACTGACTACATCTACCGACTGCGCGGCGTAATGGCGGTCGTTTGGACGGCGTATGATGTCGAAGCTGATGCCGAGTCCGTCCACCAGATTTGTAGCTATATCGGTGTTCTGTCCGCCGAAGCCAACCTTGAACAAGTTGGACATAAAGCTACGCTCAGCATCAAGCTGCATATCGCTCGCCACGTATGCGCCACTCACAAACACTCGTCCGTTGCCACGCACATAGGACTCCAAAGCCTTGCGAAGCAACGCTGAGAAGGTCTTATAGCGCACAAGCGAGTAGCCATCGTCCTTCTGCAGTCCGAACATGATGTCGACCACACGATAGTTCTCAAGTTTCACAAAGCCGTTCTCCACCGCTTCGACAGATGACGACACTACATTGTATGCGCCAGACAAAGCTATGTCTGCCACGTGACACACCGACTCGTTCTGCTGCTTACCCATGAAGAACTTGCCTGCGAATTCGTCCTCACAATAGCCCAAAGCACCGGGACCTTCACTGCCCGCACGCGTGCGGTCGAAATCAATCTGTCTGCCCACAAAGCCGGCATTAATGCCAAGCGACACGCCCATGTCTGCATCAAGATCGAAGCCTTGGCGTGTGCCGTCGTCAACCACTGCCGGACCGGCGAGGCGTGTAAAGCCATCCACCACAAGCACATCGCGTGCTCCTGCCTGAGCACTTACACAGGCAGCAAGCGTTGTCGACGGGAAGCTCTCGCCACCACGATTTACTGCCGTAACGCGGAACTGATACACTACATTCGGCTTCGGAGTGAACGTGAACGATGTGCTTGACACACTACGTCCGTTGTCGAACCCGTTATTGCCCTCTGCTATGTATATATTATATGTAGTAGGCACTGCACTCGGCTCTAAACGATCGGTCACTGGCAGCCACGAGAGCTGCAGCTGGTTGTCTGCAGTACGCACTATGCGGAAGTTGCTCACTGGTAGTGGTTGCACAACGCAAGCAAGCGAATGATTACCATTGACGTAACGCAGAATAGTCTTATAAAGCGAGCGTGCAAGGGTGAAGCGGAAGTTAGGGTCGAGTGCACGGCGCATATCGGCGAAGTTCTGATGCGACAGAGTCTCAATGATAGCCGACGGCACTTCCGGTTTACGAGTCTCACTATAGTTGCGATTCCACAGGTAGCGACGTGTCCACTTGCCATAGGTGGCAGTAAGGTCGCGCTGTACCCCTGTAAGAAGCATATCTGCAAAGTCGTGCGAAATCTGTCGCGACACACCAGCAGCAAGACGTCCGTCGTTGAAATTGGTGGTGCAGATAGCAAGCGAACCAATAATCGAGTCGTTCACATGCGTGGCTCCTGCGTCGCTATGCACAGCAAGACTAAGCTCGAAAGGCACTTTCTTGCCTTCGTGTGTAGGCACATATACCGACCCTCCGGCAAGCCAGTTTACAATATTAGAGCGCGTATTGATATCATCAATATAGTCGTCGGCACCACCCTTACCTGCATATACCGAATAAGGAGCACCCGACCACTGGGCACTATAACGCGCACCTTCCAAACAACGAGGCATACCACTTGTTGCTCCTCCTCGCTGTATGTTACCCATACCGCCGCCGAAGCGCACGGCATCGGTAGTAACTACGCCTTTCTCTGCCGACGAATTGGTGACAATCACCCGATTGGCAGCACTATTACCTGCATCAAAGTTGAACGTTCCGAGGTACACCCACGTACCGCCACCCATCTGCTGATTGACGCGGAACAAAGTGCGTTCACCTTTATGCACTACTATATATTGCGCATCGCTTACACTCTTAGCTATGGTCTGATAGCTCACATAAACGGCATAGCGACCCGACTGCGGAATGGTAGGTTGATATGATGCCCACGACTCGTTGTTCTTCTTTGTAGTGCGCACCATGCGTGCTGTGCCTTGCTCAAACGGATTCTCGCCATCGCGATACATGCCACGATGGAAGGCAAAGCCACGCTCCTCAGTTGTACGCCATTTCTCGCGACCATTATCCTCAACGTATCCTTTCTCAGCATCGTTGTCTACTATCACCTCATTGCGCTGCCAGTCGCGCTCACGCGGTGTGTACACCACAGCACCTGCACGTTCGAGCATCGGAATGAGATAAGGCACAACGATAGTCTGTGTGAAAAGGTCTTCGTTAGTAGAGAAAAGGTTCGGACGCTGCCACTTCCATTTATTTTTCTTCTGGTCGTAATAGATGCCGTGCGACTGCCACAGGGCGATATGGCGGTCGAAAAGTCCGTGCGAAACGAAATGTGGTTGCGACTCGTTCATCACCCATGGTGCATCACAGTAATCAATACGCCCCCACCCTGCTGGTGCACTACCGTCGCGCAACTTCGCTCCTGGCACAAGCATCTCTATCGGCATACCTGCCGTGTTGATACATAGCCTATAGCGATTGTAAGGTTTTGGCAAAGCCTTAGCAAGACGTTTATAATAGTAGCCAACACTCTTCTCTGTAAAGCTTTGCGTAGCGAAGCCTGTACTCACGTTGAGCGTAAGCACACGATGAGCGTCGTCTACGCTGTACGACTCCATATATGGCTGTACGGCGTAGACGACATTCTTGGCTCGTGTGGCGAGCACATAATTCTTAAGGCGAATATCCAGCCCCCCGTTTGACGATGTCTTATGCTCCCCTGCTGAAGCAGGAAGCGTCACAAGGGTTGCTGCAAATACCAAAATCGACAATAACCTGTTCTTCATATAAATTAAAGTTCACCGACGGTGAACAGTTCAGGGTTCTTACCCTTGAAGTCCTTAAAATAAGTCTTGATACGCTTCATATCCGCTTCCACATCTCCCGTCGGCACAATAATATGCTTACACTCTATCAGTTTGCGCTCAAAGTCAAGACCATATAGTAATATTGGCAGTTCTGCCTTTAAAGCGATGAAATAGAATCCCTTCTTCCAGTTTGGGTTACGTGAGCGTGTACCCTCCGGAGTCACACAAAGCTTAAAGTTTGGCGCACGACGCGCAGCCTCAGCCATAGCGTCGGTCATGCTTGTATGTTTCGAACGATTGACGGGGATGCCACCAAGATGGCGGAACCATACACCAAGTGGCCAAAAGAACCACTCCTTCTTCATAAGGAAGTTAGCCTTTATTCCCTCTGCACGCGAGTATAGAAGTCCGATGATAAAGTCCCAGTTACTGGTGTGTGGAGCAAGACAGAGTATATACTTTTCGGGGTGGTCCACTTCTATATGAGCGGTCCACCCCATGCGTTTATACAACAATGTCTTGCAAATGCGTTGCAAAAAACTCATTGTGTATTATGTATGTTTATGTTTTGAAAATTCTGATTAGCCGAGATTTACAACCTGGTCCACAATCTCAGACACCTGCTTATTGAAGTTGTTCACAAGGTCTTTATAGAACAGTTTCGGCGAGAGTCCTGGCTCCTGGTGCGACACACGTCGTACATAGTCATTATGTATTACAAGGATAGAAGCGAGCAATGCGTTCACGTCCTCTTCTGTTGCTTTTGAACTGTACATGGAAGCAGCCACTGCCTCCGAAAAAAGTTCGCTACAAACATAATTAATATTGCGTTTCAGGTTTCGTTTGTTTGCCATAACAAATAAAATGATTATTGATTAAAAGATTAAATTAACATGCCAAAGATAAGAAAAATATTAATACGCAACAAGCATTATTGCTAAAATTCTTCCAATTGTATGTTTTCTTTTCTTTTTTTTTCAGTATATCGCAGAAAAAGAGTATTTTTGCAGTGCAAAAAAGTATCTATTTATACGTTACACATATTTTAATATTAAAATCACATGGAAATTAGTGCATTGCAGATTGCAAGAGCTGCTTATCAGCCCAAATTGCCTAAGGCTCTCCAGGGTCCGGTTAAGGCCGTAGAGGGTGAGGCAACACAGTCAGTAGGTAACCAGGAAGAGATCAAGGCGTTGTTCCCTAACACATACGGAATGCCGGTTATCACTTTCGAGGCTGGCGAGAAGACAGAGCTTCCTGCATTCAACGTAGGCGTTATTCTTTCTGGCGGTCAGGCTCCTGGCGGTCACAACGTAATTTCAGGATTGTTTGACGGTGTTAAATCATTGAATCCAGAGAACAAGCTCTATGGTTTTATCCTCGGTCCTGGCGGTCTGGTTGACCACAAGTACATCGAGATTACATCAGAGCTCATGGACCAGTATCGCAACACTGGTGGTTTCGACATCATCGGTTCGGGTCGTACAAAGCTCGAGAAGGAAGAGCAGTTCGAGAAGGGTATTGAGATTCTTCGCGAGCTCGGCATCAAGGCTCTCGTTATCATCGGCGGTGACGACTCTAACACTAACGCTTGTGTGCTCGCTGAGTACTACGCAGCAAAGAAGTACGGTGTTCAGGTTATCGGCTGCCCGAAGACTATCGACGGCGACTTGAAGAACGAGCAGATCGAGACTTCTTTCGGTTTCGACACAGCTTGTAAGACATACTCTGAGCTTATCGGCAACATCCAGCGCGACTGCAACTCTGCACGTAAGTACTGGCACTTCATCAAGCTCATGGGCCGTTCAGCTTCTCACATCGCTCTTGAGTGCGCATTGCAGACACAGCCTAACATCTGCCTCGTATCAGAGGAGGTTGAGGCTAAGGAGATGTCGCTCGACGACGTTGTAACATACATCGCTCAGGCTGTTGCTGACCGCGCTGCTGACGGCAACAACTTCGGTACAGTGCTCATCCCTGAGGGTCTCATCGAGTTCATCCCTGCTATCAAGAAGCTCATCGCTGAGCTCAACGAGGTGCTCACCGACCCTGCAACAGGCGAGTCACGCGAGTTCGCTAATGCTGAGGAGCAGATTGCATTCGTTAAGAGTTCTATCGCCAAGGAGAACCTCGCTGTTCTCGAGTCGCTCCCTGCTGACGTTGCACGCCAGCTCTGCCTCGACCGCGACCCACACGGCAACGTTCAGGTATCGCTCATCGAGACAGAGAAGCTTCTCTCTCGCATGGTAGCAACCAAGCTCAACGCATGGAAGGCTGAGGGCAAGTTCTGCGGCAAGTTCTCTGCACAGCACCACTTCTTCGGCTACGAGGGACGTTGCGCAGCTCCGTCTAACTACGATGCTGACTACTGCTACTCACTCGGTTTCAACGCATCACGCCTCATCAGCAACGGCAAGACTGGCTACATGTCAATCATCCAGAACACAACAGCGCCTGCAGAGCAGTGGATCGCAGGTGGTGTGCCTATCACAATGATGATGAACATCGAGCGTCGCAACGGTGCTAACAAGCCTGTTATCCGCAAGGCTCTTGTTGAGCTCGATGGTGCTCCGTTCAAGTTCTTCGCTGCTCATCGCGAGGAGTGGGCTAAGAACACATGCTACGTATATCCTGGCCCAATCCAGTACTGGGGACCAACAGAGGTATGCGACCAGACAACTAAGACTCTGAAGCTTGAGCAGGCTAAGTAAAAACTCTGCTTGTTCAAAACAAAAGACTTTATACAGCAAGAGCAGAGTGACAACCGTCATTCTGCTCTTCTTTTTTTATGTAAAAGCAGGACTTTAAGCGTCCTTATATAAAGAGATTATCATCGGACACCGAACGCAATCCGATCAGACACCGAACGCAACTCAATCGGACACCGAACGCAATCCGATTGGACACCGAACGCAATCCGATCGGACACCGAACGCAAACCGATCAGACTGCGGACGCAAACGGTGACAGAAACAACAATATGGAAGCAAACAAACGCACATACAAACCTCGCAAACGACGCTCAACAACTAAACAAAAGCGCTGCTCAAGCCTCTCCGCTCTACTCTCACGCCATCCGCGTGCCGTATGGTGGACAAGTTCGGCTGTGATGATATGCGTATATGTTTGGGCTTTCTACACCTACTTCGTTAGTCCTACCGGATTTCGCTGGCGTGCGCTCTTCGGCGACACCAACTATCCCGCCGGCTACGAGATACACGGCATAGACATCTCACACTATCAAGGCAAGATTGATTGGGACAAGCTGCGCGACAGCAATATCGAGGGCTATCCGCTGCGCTTCGTGATGATTAAGTCGACAGAAGGTTCGTCGCGCACCGACAACAGGTTTAAGGAGAACTTCCGCCAGGCTCGTGAGCACGGACTTATACGCGGAGCCTACCACTTCTGGAGCAACAAATCGTCGGCACGCGACCAGGCTTATTTCTTCCTAAAGCAAGTGCGTCTGGAGGATGGCGACCTTCCGCCCGTGCTCGACGTGGAGCACAAACCGCAAGACCGCAACGTGGAGGATTTTCAGCGCGACATTCTTACATGGCTGCACATCGTAGAGGATAAATATCACGTGAAGCCTATCATATATACCTATTATAAATTTAAGGAGAGCTACCTTAATGCGCCCGTATTCGACGACTATCCCTACTGGATAGCGCATTATTATGTAGACAAGGTGGAATACAAGGGCACGTGGCACTTCTGGCAACACACCGATGTAGGACAACTACCAGGCATTAAGGGCTACGTCGACTTCAACATCTTCAACGGTTCGTTCTATGCGCTGAAGAAACTCACAATCGGAAACCAGGATTAACAAAACAACGCGCAAGCCCACTCTTCGTCCGTAACAACGTCGCAGAGCGAGAGTCCGTGCTCCTTAGCAGCCGCTTCTATCATCGGCACGTCAGCCTCGTAGAATCCGCTGAGGATGAGTTGTGCACCTTGCTTCATGTGTGCACGGAACGCTGACATATCGGCTATAAGGATGTTGCGGTTGATATTTGCAATGACCACATCGAAGCACTCCGCTACGTTATTAAGAACCGACTCATCGCCGAGCATAACGCTCATATTCTCCACCCCGTTCAATGCTGCGTTGTGTTGCGCATTGTCGGCACTCCACTCGTCGATATCGTAGCCAAGCACGGGGTTGGCACCAAGACGTGAAGCAGTGATGCCGAGTATTCCGGTGCCACATCCGCAGTCGAGCACGCTCTTACCCTGCACGTCCATTGCGAGCAGTCGGCGCAGAATCATGCGTGTTGTCTGGTGCGTACCCGTTCCGAAGGCGTTGCGTGCCTCAATAAAAATGCGCATCACGCCGTCGTCGCCAGCGAACATCTCGCGGTCGGTGTGCTTGGCATCGTAGATTACGAGGTTGTCGCTTACGCCAATAGGCTCAAAGCCCTCGTCCTCCCAGCCCTGATTCCAGTTCTGGTCGGGCACTTCCTCCACAGCGTAACTCACCGCTGCACCCTCCGGCATATAGTCGGCAATGGCTGCATCGAGTGCCTCCTTGTCATACATCTGGCGCTGTACATAACCTAACAATCCGTCGTCGGTATCCTCAAACGCCTCGAAACCAGCCTCACAGGCGGCTGCCGACAACAACTCACGAGCAGGCTGCATCAGCTCTGCATTACATTCTATCTTGAAATTTGCTACAAAATATTTCATAATACTATAATTTAAGGGGGGGGCTATTCTCGCATGTGCAAGCGACATCACCCTATTACTATTCAAACACCTCTTCTATGTCAAGAGCCCCATCGCCGGGGTCATCGGATGAGGTCTCGCCGTCCGAACAGCCGTCGTAGCCTGGTGGCAGATCGAATTTCGCCGTTTCGTCGTAAGGCAACGAGGGGTCGGCATACACCTTCTTCATAAAGTTTGCCCAGATGGGCAGAGCCATTGTTGCGCCCTGTCCCATGCGCATGGTGTCGAAGTGAATGTCGCGATCCTCACCACCTACCCAGCAACCGCTGACGAGTTGCGGTGTGAAGCCCATGAACCAAGCATCGGCATTGCGGTTGGTGGTACCAGTCTTAGCACCAATCTCGCCTGTAAAGTTATATCTGTAGCGCAATCTGCCAGCCGTACCGCCATCGACAACGCCTTTCAGAAGCACGAGCATACGGTCGGCGCTTTCTGTATTTATCACCTCGTTCATACGCGGTTGGAAGTCGGTGATGACATTGCCCTCGTTATCCTCTATTCGACTCACGAACATCGGAGCAGAACGAATGCCTTTATTGACAAACGTGGTGTAGGCACTTACCATCTCTGCCACAGACACCTCGCACGGACCGAGACAGAGTGCCATCGAGGGCACTATCTCGGGGTTGTCGATGCCAAACTCGTGCAGCTTGGTGACGAACTGCTGTGGGTTAAGCTTACTCATAAGATAAGCCGAAATCCAGTTGTTCGATTGCGCCAATCCCCACTTCAGCGTAACCATCTCGCCGTAGCGTTTACGGTTGGCGTTGCGCGGAGTCCACGTCTGATTGCCCACGGTGTAGGTCTGCTGCACATTAGGAGCCATAGAACATGGGGTGAAACCATTCTCCATGGCAAGCGCATAGAGGAACGGCTTTATTGTAGAACCCACCTGGCGACGACCGCCCGTAACCATATCGTACATAAAATGTGTGTAGTCGAGTCCGCCTACGTATGCCTTCACCGCTCCCGTCTTTGGATCCATACTCATAAAGCCTGCACGCAGATACGACTTCACATAGCGTATGCTGTCTATAGGTGCCATCATGGTGTCGATATCGCCATGATAGGTGAAAAGAGTCATCTCTGTAGGCGTATGGAACGAGCGGTGAATTTCTTCATTGCTTGCGCCAGCAGCTTTCAGTGCTCTATAGCGTTCGCTCTGAAGCACAGCACGTTCCATAATCTGGTTAACCTGTTTCTGTGTCAGTGCGGAGGTGAACGGAGCGTTCGGCTTGCCCTTCTGCTCCTTGAAGAACTCTGGCTGCAAGTAGCGAGCCACGTGAGCATAAACAGCCTCTTCGGCATAGCGTTGCATACGCGAGTCGATGGTGGTGTACACCTTCAAGCCGTCGGCATTGAGATTGTACGGCGAGCCGTCCTTCTTACGATTTTTGTTGCACCATCCGTAGAGCGGATCGTTCGCCCATGCAATTGAGTCGATGACAAACTGACGGCGGTTCCACGACGGATAGTTAGACAGTTGTGGACGTTCAGCCGACATGTACACACGCAGGAACTCGCGCAAGTAAGGCGCTACACCATCTTTGTGGTCGGTGCGGTGGAAATCGAGTGTGAGCGGCGACTCGACGTGCTGCGCATACTCGGCATCGCTGATATAGCCCGCCTTGCGCATCTGGTCGAGCACCACGTTGCGACGCTCACGACAACGGTCGGGATAGCGCACGGGGTTGAACAGCGACGGGTTCTTGCACAAGCCGATGAGCGTAGCAGCCTCCTCTATATTGAGGTCGCGAGGCTCCTTATTAAAATAGGTATTGGCCGCAGTCTTTATACCTACAGCGTTATGCAGGAAGTCGAAATAGTTGAGATACAGAGCTATAATCTCCTCTTTGGTGTAGTTGCGCTCGAGCTTCACAGCGATAACCCACTCTATCGGTTTCTGCAGCGCACGCTGCATGGTGCTCTTGGCGGTTTCGGAATAGAGCTGCTTGGCAAGCTGCTGCGTGATGGTAGAACCGCCACCGGCAGAAGCCTGACCGAACAGACCGCGCTTGACGATGGCTCTGCCCAAAGCAATGAAGTCTACGCCCGAGTGGTCGTAGAAACGAACATCCTCTGTAGCCACAAGCGCCTGCACCAGGTATGGCGAGATGTCGTTGTATGAAACGCAGACACGGTTCTCGCGATTGAAGTTCCACGTGCCGATGACCTTTCCGTCAGCACTATAGATCTGTGTTGCGAAGCGATTGATTGGGTTCTGCAAGTCCTCAACTGGCGGCATATATCCGATAAAACCGTTCCATATAGCCGTGAACGCAACAGCCGAACCGAGAATGACGATGGCAAGCAACGTCCATAGTGAGCGTACGAATACTTTTCTCATATTTTTAGTAATGTATTCCTTATTATATTAGTAATAGGACTGAATTATATTAGTAATATCTCTTATATTTTGCAAAGGTAAGGCAAAAAAGTGAGAAAAGCATAAATAATAGTTTTCATTTACGCCATATCTGAAAAATTATAACTACCTTAGCAGACAAATTGTAGACAACCATTAATTCTAAATAATAATGAGACACGATTTTGTAACAATAGCCGACCTGCCGAAGGAAAAGCTAATGTATTTGCTCGAAATGGCAAAGGAGTTTGAGAATCACCCTAACCGCGAACTGCTGAAAGGTAAGGTGGTGGCAACGCTATTCTTCGAGCCTTCAACCCGCACGCGATTGAGTTTTGAAACAGCAGCAAACCGCCTCGGCGCGCGCGTCATCGGTTTCTCGGATGCCAAGGCATCAAGCGTAACAAAAGGCGAAACACTTAAGGACACTATACTTATGGTTTCCAACTATGCCGACGTTATCGTGATGCGCCACTACGTTGAAGGCGCAGCGCAATACGCCAGCGAAGTTGCTCCAGTTCCTATTGTCAATGCAGGCGACGGTGCACACATGCACCCGTCACAGTGTCTCCTCGATCTTTATTCCATCTACAAAACACAAGGCACTCTCGAAAACCTTAATATCTATCTCGTTGGCGACTTGAAGTACGGACGCACCGTGCACTCGCTCATCACTGCCATGCGCCACTTCAATCCTACATTCCATTTTGTGGCACCAAAGGAATTGGCAATGCCTGAGGAGTACAAAATCTATTGTCGCGAACACGGTATCCGCTTCGAAGAGCACACCGACTTCAACGAAGACGTGATTGCAGATGCCGACATCCTCTACATGACACGCGTGCAGAAAGAACGCTTCTCCGACCTCATGGAGTACGAACGTGTGAAGAACGTGTACATCCTGAAGCGCCAGATGCTCTGCAAAGCAAAGGACAACATGAAAATTCTACACCCACTGCCACGTGTCAACGAGATAGCATACGACGTAGACGAGAGTTCACACGCTTACTACATTCAACAGGCAGGCAACGGCCTGTTCGCCCGTGAGGCGATATTCTGCTACGTGCTCGGCATCACACTCGACGAGGTGCGCAACGATAAAACAATTATTTAGCAATTAATAAACAATACGACATGAGCAACAAGACAGAAAGACAAGTGGCTGCTATCAAGAACGGCACTGTCATCGACCATATACCAGCAGAGAAGACATATCAGGTAGTAAATTTACTACAATTAGAGACCCTTGAAACACCAGTAACTATCGGTTATAACTATCCGTCGAACAAGATTGGACGCAAGGGTATCATCAAAGTGTCGGACAAGTTCTTCACCGACGAGGAGATTTCGCGACTCTCGGTTGTAGCACAGAACGTGGTGCTCAATATCATACACGACTACGAGGTAGTGGAGAAGAAGACGGTGAAGACCCCCGATGAGTTGCGTGGCATCGTGAAGTGCAACAACCCGAAGTGCATCACCAACAACGAACCGATGAGCACCGTATTCCACGTTGTGAACAAAGAAAAGGGCATCCTAAAATGCCACTACTGCGACAAGGAACAGTTCATCGAGAAAGTTGAACTCGTATAATCATTACTATAATTAAAATTCTATTAACTATGAAAAGAGATCAAGTGATTTTCGACCTCATTGAGAAAGAACATCAGCGCCAGCTGAAGGGTATAGAACTTATAGCTTCTGAAAACTTTGTCAGCGACGAGGTAATGGAGGCAATGGGTTCTTATCTCACGAACAAATATGCCGAGGGCTATCCAGGCAAACGCTACTACGGCGGCTGCCAGGTAGTGGACGAAGTGGAGACATTGGCTATCGAACGCGTGAAGAAACTCTTCGATGCTGAGTATGCCAACGTACAGCCGCACTCTGGTGCGCAGGCTAACGCCGCTGTGCTGCTTGCCGTACTGAAGCCTGGCGATACATTCCTCGGTCTAAACCTCGCACACGGCGGACACCTCTCACACGGTTCAGCAGTGAACACATCGGGCATACTCTACCACGCCATCGGCTACGACCTCGACCAGGAGACTGGCCGCGTGAACTACGACCAGATGGAGCAGCTCGCTTTGGAACACAAACCGAAGCTCATCATCGGTGGTGGTTCGGCATATAGCCGCGAGTGGGACTACAAGCGTATGCGCGAGATTGCCGACAAGGTTGGCGCACTGCTTATGATTGATATGGCTCACCCTGCAGGCCTTATCGCAGCCGGCTTGCTCGACAACCCTGTGAAGTACGCTCACATCGTAACCTCTACCACTCACAAGACTCTACGCGGTCCGCGTGGCGGCATTATCCTTATGGGCAAGGACTTCGAGAACCCATGGGGCTTGAAGACACCAAAGGGCGTAACAAAGATGATGAGCCAACTGCTCAACTCTGCAGTATTCCCTGGACAGCAGGGCGGTCCGTTGGAGCATGTCATCGCTGCCAAGGCTGTTGCTTTCGGCGAGGCTCTGCAGCCAGAGTTCAAGGAGTGGGCAAAACAGGTGAAGAAGAACGCAAGCGTGCTTGCTGACGAACTCATCAAACGTGGCTTCACCATCGTGAGCGGTGGCACAGACAACCATTCTATGCTTGTCGACCTCCGTTCGAAGTATCCCGACCTCACCGGTAAGGTGGCAGAAAACGCTCTCGTTGCTGCAGACATCACCGTCAACAAGAACATGGTGCCATACGACACACGTAGCGCATTTCAGACATCGGGCATACGCCTCGGAACTCCTGCCATCACAACACGTGGTGCTAAGGAAGACCTCATGGTGCTGATTGCTGAACTCATAGAAGAAGTACTGAACGACCCAGAAAACGAAGAGGTAATCGCTCGTGTTCGCGCCAAGGTGAACGAGACAATGAAGGACTACCCTCTCTTCGCTTATTAAACTAAGGCGAACAATCGATACGTACATCCGCGATACTCATCGCAGATGTACGTACCGATTCTCACTATCAAACTATAACTTACGAGTTTTTCACGATTTGACTAACTATTAACTTTATCACACCCATATATGTTACAACTCATCGCTGTTATACTCATAATTATTATCTCCATCAGCTACATCGCCTACAGAACATATAAAGCCATTAGCGAAGCAGAAAGCGGATGTTATGGCTGCAAGGGCTGTGCACTGAAAGAGCAAATGATAAAAAAACACAAACTTAACAAAAAGCAAAACACTACTTTCCACGCCGAACAATGCAGTAATTATAGGAAAAAGGATACTTAAACATAAAACGTACGAAAGAATAAACATAAGAAAACGTGGAAAAATAAGATAAATAAGAAAAAAGAAACAAAAACATTTGGTGGTTACAATAATAATGCCTACCTTTGCACTCGCAAATAAGCAATGAGCCATTTGGTACCTTGGCCGATCGGTTAGGTAACGGTCTGCAAAACCGTGTAGAGCAGTTCGACTCTGCTAGGTACCTCAAACGAAAGTGAAATGTTCAAACGAGCATTTCACTTTTTTGTTTTACATAAAAATCACTCAACAAATATACTACAATATCAACAAGAATGAATAAGCGAACAAATACACAACGGTCTATACATTATTATATATTATATAGTATTATACCTTATATATATATAACTTCATTGTTGCTCTCATCGTGTAACGGAAAGAGTACAATAAACGACGACAACAATGGTGACACCATCACATTCAAATACGCAGAACATATAACCGCAGTTAGACACGATGGATACGTAGACGTAAAGCTTAGCAACCCTTGGAAGAGTGGCACACTTCTACATCGCTATGCCCTAATCAACCGCAGCGACTCAGGCAAAGTAATTCCACCCTCAGATGCCACTGTCATATACACACCAATACGTAGGGCAATAGTGACAACATCACCACACTGCCGACTACTATTCGACTTGGATGCTGGCGAAGCAATTAAAGGCGTATGCGACTTGGCATACATCACCCAACAAGACGTGCTACAACGTGCAGCAAAAGGAACAATCACCAACTGTGGCAACAGTATGTCGCCAACCATCGAGCGCATCATTGCAGTAGCACCCGATGCCATGTTCCTATCACCATTTGAGGGAAGCAGCCATGCACAACTCGAAAATATCGGCACACCAATTATAGAATGTGCCGACTATATGGAAACCTCCGCACTTGGACGCGCCGAATGGATGCGCTTCTATGCCATGCTAATCGGTAAAGAAAATACCGCTGATTCGTTGTTTTCTACTATTGAACACAACTACAACACAATCGTCGAACATAACAAAAAGCAAAAGAATCACCCTAAAGTACTCACCGAACGCGTCACAAGTGGCGTATGGTACTGCCCTGGAGGCAATAGTTCGATGGCAAAATTGATAAAAGATGCAGGTGGTGACTACATCTTTGCCGACGACACGCACAGCGGATCGCTGAATCTATCACCCGAAATGGTAATCAGCAAAGCCATTAATGCCGACATTTGGTTGTTCATCTACTATGGTGACAGACCGCTCACACGTAACCAACTAAGCACAGAATACAGCGGATACAAGACAATAAAGGCGTTCAAAGACGGAAACATATATGAATGTAACGGCAAAACCTCAACTTATTTTGAAGAAATATCATTCCGTCCCGACTTTTTGCTCACCGAACTGACACACATGTTCTACCCACAAAACAACAAGCTGCGCTACTACAAGCGCATTCAAGAGTAAAAAACGTCACAAAACGACCTTATCAAACGCGTTCAACTACAAAAATGTAGCAAAATGCGCATTTTATCATAAAAAAGTACTGAAAACATTTGGTGGTTACAATAAAAACCAATACCTTTGCACTCGCAATTGAGAAACAGTGCTCCGGTTAACTTCAACCGTATGGAAGTTTGGGTGAGTGGCTGAAACCAGTAGTTTGCTAAACTGCCGTACG
>OLFV01000763.1_pt1 | contig 35730 bp, 34 predicted proteins | sample 1605551 | NCBI WGS metagenome assembly OLFV01 (sample SAMEA3888922, study PRJEB22519) | human gut metagenome | biome: human gut; feature: human-associated habitat; material: faeces | place: Denmark | collected 2011 | reverse complement strand
TCTGTGCCGATTAAATCAGACCGGTGTCCTACAAAGGGACTTTTTCAGTGTCCTCTCACAGGATTCGCCTCCTTTTTGAAATTTCACAGAGATGACAGTATGGCAACAATCAAATCTACAATTTCAAAGTTTGACTGTTTCAAATACGACAAGGAATGCGACATGTTCCACATCCGCATTGACTATAACAAGTTTAGCACAAGCTGCAGCGGAGGTCAACGCAAATGGGACTTGTTCACTTTTGGCGATCGGATATTGGCAGAACGCAATACAATGCAAAATAGCAGATATGTTTACCAAACAGTAAATTTAACTTCTGAATTCAAAAATTTATTTGCCACAAAGGATATCGACTTTTCAGGCAACCTGAAGGACTCTATATGCAAAATTGAGGATGTTGGCTTTTTCAGAAAACTAAGCCAACTCTTGTCACTCACGCTTCAATTACGCAACAGCAATGCTGAAACAGGAGAAGACTTCTTGATTTCCCCAGTAGCTGACAAAGATGGCAATTTCTTCGATTCAAGAAACTGTCCCGACTCTCTTCCAAAAGACGCAGATGCCAATGGCGCATACAACATTGCTAGGAAGGGATTAATGCTTGTCGAGCAATTGAAGAGATGCAAAGATGTATCAAAATTCAAGCCCGCGATAAAAAACGAGGACTGGTTAGACTATGTTCAACGCTGAAAATGATTTTATAGCGATATCGACACTTAATGATTTTATATTCTGTCCGTACTCAATATACCTACACAATGTGTTTGAAGGAACAGATGACGATGTGTTCTATGCTCTACCACAAATCAAAGGGAAAGAGGCTCATTCATCAGTTGATTCCAAGAGCAACAGTTTGGGACGTAGGGTTATAGAATCATTAAGTGTTCAATCCTTAAAGTTTGGCCTTTTTGGGAAAATTGACCTGTTTTTTCTTGAAACAGGCGAATTGGTTGAAAGAAAGAACATTCTCAAAAAAATTTTCACAGGTCAAGTATATCAATTATGGGCACAATGTATTTGCATGCAAGAGATGGGATATGCTGTAAAATCCCTGTCTTTTTACGAGATTACGACAAGAAAAAGGACATCTATAAAGATACCTGACACTTCTGATTTATTACAATTTTCTCATTTTCTGGATGAATACAGGTCTGTGGATCTACGTTCATACAAACCCCAAAACGTCAATAAATGCAATCACTGCATCTATTGTGCATTATGCGACAAATCAACATTTGAAAATGTTTACTAAGAAAGACATCGAATTCCGTAGCATTTTTCTAATAAATTGCCTTGAAGAAAGGCATTTAAAACTCCGGATGGGCGAATTACTTCTTCTTGATGAAACAGGCAAGACTATGACCAAATTCCCCTTCCAAAAGATATTGGCACTTTTTGTCATAGGCAATGCCACAATAACCACTCCACTAATCGACAAGTGTCGACGTTATGGCGTATTTATTTCCGTCATGAAAATCAATCTACGCCCAGTATACACCTTTGGAGTAAACGCAGACGCCAATTTTCTCCTCAGAGAAAACCAATACAAATTTGACAAAAACGACATTTCCATTGCAAAGCTCTTGATTAGGTTAAAGTTGGACAACGAACTTATATTGCTGAAAAGGACGCGGGGAAAAGATGAAAAGACATCGTATGCCAGCGCAATGATTACTAAATATTCGGACAAAATTGAAGACTGCAAAACTTATAAAGAACTTATGGGTATTGAGGGAATTTCAGCCAAAGCCTTTTTTTCTGCATATTATCAAGACTTTAAATGGTCGCAAAGATTGCCACGGACAAAAATCGACTACATAAACGTATTGCTCGACATTGGTTACACAATGCTCTTTAATTTCCTTGAATGTTATGCCCGCCTGTTTGGTTTTGACATCTATGTCGGGGTGTACCATCGACAATGGTTCAAGCGAAAATCTCTGTTATGCGATTTAATAGAACCCTTTAGGTGCATAATCGACTCTACCATTCGTAAATCTCTGAATCTTGGGCAATTCAAAGCTCGTGATTTTAAGTGTATAAAAGGGGAATATTTTCTAAACAGAGACGTTGCTCCCAACTATTATCAAATCTTCATGCAAGATATTGTAAAATACAAACGTGAGATTTTCTCTTTTTTCCAATGTTATTATAAATTTTTTATGGGAATTGGGAACAACATCCAATTCCCGTCTTTTCAAATATGATTATAATTAGTTATGACATTTCTGACACAAAATTGAGAACAAAATTCTCCAAATTTTTAATGAAGAGCGGTGGCATTCGCTTGCAATATTCCGTATATGAATTCAACAACACAAATAGGATGATTGAAAACGTGAAAGAGAAAATACGCATACATTATTGTCCGCTTTTCTGTAATGATGATAGCGTGGTACTATTCACTGCGACAAAAGAAAATGTCGAAAAATATGGCAATGCTATTCACCGCGATAAAGACCTTGTCGTTTTTTAGGCGAACCTCCCAAACTTAGAACCACCCACTGCACGCATAAACACTTGTGTCCCATCTATTTACAGCTCATTGCAAAAACTATATCGCAATACGGGGGTATTTACGTAAATAAATTTTATCCGTTTTTTATTTGATTTACATGATATTAATACTACCTTTGCACAACACAGAGTCTATAAGACTAATTTAATTTCTACTATTGTAGATGCAATACATAGCGTTTTGCACACTTTACAGTCTATAAGACTAATTTAATTTCTACTATTGTAGATACAAGGATAGGCTTATTATTCTCGTCAAACGTCTATAAGACTAATTTAATTTCTACTATTGTAGATCACAAATATGTGTAAAGTGTACAAAACGCGTCTATAAGACTAATTTAATTTCTACTATTGTAGATCAACAAGGTCTTTTTATAAAAACTAAATGTCTATAAGACTAATTTAATTTCTACTATTGTAGATGACGTTGACGATGACGATTATTTGTCGGTCTATAAGACTATTTTAATTTCTACTATTGTAGATTTGTTTATCGTTTACGTCAGCAAAGAGCCTATAAGACTAATTTAATTCCTATTATTGCAGACAACGACCAACTTGGAAAGATTTCAGCAAAGTCTATAAACCTCATTTATAGAGATTTTGCTGAGTTTTTTCCACAATTATATATTTAATTATTTCCTCCACAGGTAGTGGCTTTGCCGGCTATGGCTGGTGTGGCTGTCCGGTGCCGCCGTCCTTGAGGTCGCGGATTTTTGCCTTCACCTTGCTCTTGTCGAAGCCTTCGCCATAGATGGTGTTTACGTTGCCCTGCGACACAAAGGCATTGGGGTCGATGGAATAGATTATGCGGTAAACCTGCAGCGCTTCCGACTTACGGCTGAATATCAGCAGCATTTTCACCTCCTGCTTCGTATACCATCCGGTGCCTTCAAGAATCGTGCATCCGCGGTGCATCTCGGCGTTGACTGCGGTGGCTATGGCACTCCATTTCTTTGAGAACACGGAGAACTGCACTGCCTGCTTGTTGTTGTTCACCACCATGTCGCACATGTACGACAGGAATATCAGCACCACATAGCCATAGACCACCGGCTCGATGTTGTACTTTATGAAATATGATGAGGAAATGACAAACAGGTCAACATAGAGAATCATACGTCCTACGGAAATCTGACGGTATTTCGACACCATCGCAGCCACGATGTCGGTGCCGCCGGTGCTGCCGTTGTGGGTGAATGCCAGGCCTGTTCCCACACCGCACAGCACGGCTCCGATAATGCAGCTGAGCAGGATGTCGTGCTCAAGATAAACCGGATGTGACTTGAAAAACATCTGTGCGATGAGCATGAAAAGGCTGAGTCCCGACGCGCCGTAGATGGTTTTAAGCACAAAGCCGCGCCCCACGATACGATAGGCAATCGAGAGGAGTATGATATTGAGTGTATAGAAAGAATATGCCACCGGGATACCCGTCTTGAAAAAAATCAAGGCGGCGATACCTGCGAGTCCGCCGGTGATAACCCCGTGCGGCAAAATAAATCCACAGAATCCAACGGCATAGAATATCAATCCAAGTGTGATGATGCTGTAATCTTTTGTGGTGTGCCAAACGGCATCTCTCGTTATTTTCATATCGTGTTCAATTTTTTGCAAAAATACACAATTTATTCAATCAACGTCTATCTAAAAACATTAATTATTTCTGAAATCTCTGAAATATCGGTTTCCGTCAAATGCTCGGCTATCGGAATGCTCACACATTCTGCCGCGATGCGCTCCGCTGCCGGCAGCGCGCTGTCGGCAAGACCGGCATAGCACGGTTGCAGATGTGGTGGCACGGCATAGTGCACATCGGTAGGCACTCCGTTGTCCGACAAGAATTTACGGAACTCGTCACGGCGTCCGTCGGCTACGAGCACCACATACTGATGCCACACGTTGCCCGGCAGCTTCTTCGGTTTGCGTAGCAGCGGATTGGCGATTTCGCGGTCGTAGACGGCCGCATTGCGCCGGCGTGCGCCAGAGATGTCTGCCAGGTGCTGCAGCTTGACGCTCAGCACTGCCGCCTGCAGCTCGTCCATACGGCAGTTCAGCCCTTGATAGATGTTATGGTAGCGTCTGTCGGAGCCATAGTTCGCTATTGCCCTGACTGCGTCGGCAAGTGCCTTGTCGTTTGTGGTCACGGCACCGGCATCGCCCATCGCCCCAACATTTTTTGTGGGATAGAAACTGAAAGCCGCCGCATCGCCGAGTCCGCCGGTTATGCCGGTGCCGTTCAGGCCTCGGCACGTGGTCGTGGCACCGATTGCCTGCGCGTTGTCCTCCACAATCTTGAGATTGTGTTTCCGGGCTATGCCGGCAAGCGAGTCCGACCAGCACGGTGCGCCGTAAAGATGCACCACCATGATGGCGCGTGTACGCTCCGTGATGCGCTCCTCTATTTTTGAGAAGTCCATGTTAAGCGTGTCAATGTCGGCATCGACAAGCACCGGGCGCAAACCGTTGTCGCTGATGGCAAGAACCGAGGCTATGTAGGTGTTGGCTTGCACAATCACTTCATCGCCGTCGCGCATCACGCCCAGCTCCTTGTAGGCGCGGAAAATCAGCCGCAGGGCATCGAGCCCGTTGCTGCACGCCACTGCCCACGGCATTTTGGTGAGCGACGACAATTGCGCCTCGACCTGCTTGCCAAACTCTCCGTTGAGATACCAGCCTTTGTCGAGGACGCTGTCTATTTTCGATTGAATCGCCTGTCTGTAGGGCTCGTTGACAACCCCAAGCGGCAGAAATTCGTATTGCTTCATTTTCTTTTGTTTGCTGTCATGTTCAGAAACTCGTCATAGTCGCGCACGTAGTCTGCCTCGTCATACAGATCGGATGCCAGCGTGAGGCACACCGAGCCCGACGAGAAGTTGCGCAGACCCACCCATATCCCGGGAGCCACATACAGCCCTATGTTGGAGCGATTGAGCGTCACCGTGCGCCGGCTGACGCCATCATCGATTTCAAGATCGAAACTTCCGCTGACCGCCACGATAAACTGATGGCAACGGCGGTGGGAATGCCCGCCGCGGTCTGTGCCACCAGGCACGTCGTAGATATAGAACACCCGCTGCACCTCAAACGGAAAGTCTTTGCCGTTTTCCACCACCGTCAGATTTCCGTTCTCATGGTGATGACGGTCGAGCGTCAGCAGCCGGCAGTCGTCGACCGACACAGTTGCGTGATTGTCATTTTCCATTGGCCAAAGTCGTTTTATAAAGGTTGAAATCCTCGATATAGTCGGAGGCGTCATACGGCGTCGACGCCAAAATCAGCGCCACCGAGTTGGTCGAGAAATTGTCGAGTTCACGCCACATCATCCGTGGTACATAAAGCCCGTAGTACGACCGTGCCATATGGTAACGGCGCTCTTCAGAACCGTCGTTGAGCACAATGTCGAAACTTCCCGACAACGAGATTATCAGTTCCTCCTGCCGGTGGAACGCGTGGCCGAAACGCTTCTTTCCGCCAGGCACGTCGTAGACCCAGTATGTGCGCGCAATCGGGAACGGAACAACCCCGCCGTTCTCAAGAAACGACAGGTTGCCGCGAGGATCGCAGATCTTAGGCAGGTCGATATGTCTTACTTTTTCAAAACCCATAGCAGGCTTCTATGTTTTGGTTCGCTCCTACAAAGTAAAAACATTTCCGCCAATCCGCAAAATCTTTCTTCATCGGTATTGCAAAAACAATTGGTTGATGTATTAATGCGGGAACTTCTGAAACGGCAAACATCGAATAAGAGACAAGAACCGCATGCCGAAGCAAGCGGTTCCTGTCTCTTTTCCCAAACAAAGTTCACATCATAGCGTCCTATGTTTTTGACTAATCTGCCATTTCACACATCTGCAATAACTTTTGTTATCACAATGTCATCCCCTCCTGGCACATTCATATCAACACCATTGCGATAGCATTTTCGTGTCTCAGACCTTGCACAAGGGTATCCGTCTTTCATATAAAAAGGCTCCTGCGTAAGATGTATGACATCTTTACTTTGGTCAACCCAATTTATAACGAAAGTGTCATCATATTTCGAAATTACATCAAACCTGGAAAAATACAAACATTGTCCGCTCTCACTTCCGTCTGGATCTCCAATCATCAGCCGGCTCCAAAGCGGGACATCTCCAAAAGCAAAATCCGAATCAATTTTAGGTGTATATACAACACCCTCGTATTCTATCGACAGCATCCCTTTTATTTTTTTTACGCCATCTTCTTGCTTTAATATATCCTCTCCATTTTTGTCAAGCACTCTAATTTTAAATGTCCACGTATGATATCCAATATCAAGCGACTCATACTTTGGCTCGTCTTCTTTATTGCACCCTGACAAAACCAAACAAAGTGCAAAAATCAGCAAAAATCCTATTTTTTTCATAGCAAATTTATTTCGTTGGATTATATTTTTTCTTGTTAATGGTTTGCGCCGTAAAGATAATACGAAATCTTTGATTTGCAAATAATTGCCACAAAAAAAAACGCGGACGGGACACTGCCTTGTGACCCGCCCGCGCCGATATGTTTCAGCGTGGACTATTTCACGATTACCTTCGCTACTTTAACGCCTGTTTTTACGATATACACACCTTGCGCCACTACCGTCTCAACGTGGCTGCCTGTGCCTGTATAGACTATGGCTCCGTTAGGCTGCATGATGACGGTCTGCGCGATTGCTCCGTCAACCACAATCTTGCCGTCGAGGGCTGTAATCGCCACATTGTCGCCGTTCACTGCCTCAACGCCTGCCTCTTCTGCCACTACTTCATTGCCGGGCACCGACTCGCCTTTGTTGTATGCCACGGTGACCATATATTTGTTCTCTCCGTCGGGAGCGGCGGTGTCGACAAACTGTGTGCCCGAAACCGGCTGTTCCGTGATTTTCTGACGGTTGCGGTACACGTTGTAGCCTTCCACTTCCAGTCCGTGGGTGGCGCCGGCGGCGACAAACGTAACGTCGTCGACAAACAGCATGTAGCATCCTTCAGAGACGCAACGGATGGCGAAATGTTTTGCTCCCTCCGGCAATGCCACGTCATAGCGTGTCCATGCGTTGGGCACATTCTCGTATGTGCCGAGTTTCACGAAATGGTCGGTCGACGTGTCGGTGGTGGAATAAAGCACCTCAAACGTCTCGGCATAACTTGGTATCGACGAATAACTCTTGGCATAGAACGATACTGTCTGGGCGATGCCCTTCAGTTCGGGTGAGATTACCCAGTCGTCACACTGCGACCCGTCGTAATTGAATATCTGTGCGATATATTTTCCGCCTGAATGCGCGGCAAACGAGGCGTTGGCGCCTTCCATCGATGCGTCCATTACCCAGAACGACTGCACCGACCCCTCATAGGTGATGCCTGGGAAGGTTATGCCCTGGAACTTGCCCACCTGGGCATTGTCCATATCGGTGAATGTCCATCCGCCAACTCCTTGTGTGGCAAACGACTCATAAGCCTCAAACGAGTCGGTGGTTGCTTCCGGCTTCGCGGTGCTGAGGTCGGGGGCTGTCCATGTCAGAGTGACGGCATTGCCGCTGCGTGTGGCTTTAAGGTTGGTTGCCACAGGATATTCCGGCGCTTCAACCACGGCTTTGACCACGGCGGTTGTGTTGTTGGCTGGATTCTCATCGCCTTCACACACCACCTTGGCGTAGTACTCGTTGTCGCCGTTGTCGATCACTTCCAGTCGGTCGGAGAATCCCACTTGCGTCCGTGTGCACGAATAGAGTTCCGGACCCTCTGCCTCCTGAATCTTCTCGCCGTTGCGGTACAGCTCCACTACATAGCCGCCGACGGACTGCGTTCCTGCATTTTCCACATCGACTTCAATGTCGAAGTACTGTCCTGTTGTCACAGTCTCGGGAATGCTCAGACTGACTGCCGCAAGGTCGCGTGCCGGAGCCTCGCCTACTGTTATGGCATCCAACGGAATGGCAAGATAGTTTTTCGTGACTCCGGTAAACACGATTTGCACCACCTTATCCTTGTATGCTGTCAACGGAAGAATCACCTTGTTCCATCCGTATTCACCCACTTCTTTTATCTCCATACTCTTGATGAGATTGAAGCCCGAGCCTGTGCCGCCATAGATTTCAAGCACGTTCTCATCGTCGTTGTTGCTGCCGTTGCCGAAGTTGAACGTATAGAATGAGAGCACCGGATTCTGCAAGCCCGACAAATCGATTTTGCCGCTGTAGTAACGGGCGCTGTCGTCGGTGTTTTCGCCAAGCATCGCTACATATCCGCCATCGCCGTCGCGCGATGCGAGGTCGGCTACGTCTTCATCGGTAAGCGGCGTCCACGCCGGGGCGGTCGACTGGTTTTTGGCCACTTCAGAGCGCCACAGCGACGATGCCTTGCCTCCGGCAAACGACTCTGCAAACGGAACGGAATAGTTTGTTCCCACTGGGAAGAGTGCGGTCTTGACGGCTGTAGACTTGCCCGAGATTGTCTCTGCATACACACCGTAGGCAATGAAACGCTGACCTTTGCCGGCGTCTATGGCATGGTGGACGTAACGGGTGTCGGCAAGTCCTTCCACGATGTCTGACTCTGTGAAATAGCTGTCGAGCACAATTTCGTAACTAACCACCTTATAGGTGATCAGCGACGGGTCTATGCGGTTGCCTTTCTCATCGGTTGTCGGGGCGCTCCATGTGATTTCCACATCGCCGGGCGTCGTTTCCTTGACCTTGAAATTGCCGACGGCTGAGGGCTTGCCGGGCCCGACAAATACGTCGGCCGACGCTTCCAAACCGCGTCCTGTAGCACTGTAAGCCACTGCCATATAGCTGTGGTTGCCGACAGAGACGGTCTCGTCGACAAACGTGACAGGCTGTCCGGGAGCCACAGGGCTGATGGCCTTTATAAGTGCCTTGTCGCGATAAATTTCCACTTTGTCCAATGCCGTCAACGACACTCCGGTCGACGTGAGAGCTGGTGCGGTAAACGCCACTGTCACCTTGTTCAGACCCGTTGGCTCTGGCGTCAGCGTAAGGTCGGTTACCGCTGCTGGGCTTTCCGCTGCCACGCCGGCCGACAAAGCAATGTTGTCAACCAACATGCCGCGGCGTTCTGCGTCAGAGATGCAGTGGATGCCGATATAGTATGTTCCGGCTGTGGCAACAGTGATTTTTTGAGTGAAGTGCTGAAATTTATCTGTTTTAAGCAATGTTTCTTCCACAACGGTCTCTGTCATCGCGGCGGCGGTGGCGGCGGTACCCATCTTCACCTCAAAACGCTCCGTGCCCAAGAAGCTGCTGTAGCACCGGGCATCCATCTCGAAGGTATACGTGCCGCCGGGGGCGAGACTGAACGCTGGCAGAATCAGCCAGTCGTCCATGCTGCTGTCGTCGGAATAATCAATCATTGCCGACTTGTAGTAGTCACTGTGATACCACGTCTTGTTGTCGCTGTTCGCATCGACGACGGTCATCGTCGCAAAATCGGCGGCAGTGTCAAACGTTTCGCTATAAGGCAAAGCTGTGCCTGCCATCACCGGCATCGCTGCCGATGCTGCGATAACTGCTGTCAGTAAAAAATTTTTCATACAATATATTTTATCATTTGTTTTCTTTCTCTTAATGTCCTCCTATCCACAGACACGCCATACTGAGCAACACCAGGCAGAGGTCGACGGCTTTCGACCGCAGATTCTTCTCCCTGAAAATCATCGCGCCAAAGCAGAACGATACTATCACACTGCCGCGGCGCACCATGGAGGTCACTGAAATCATTGCGTTGGGATAGGTCAGAGCGTAGAAGTATGCGGCGTCGGCAAGAGTGATAAACACTGAAATCAGCATTATCGACCAACGCCAGCGGAACGGCGAGGCCTTGCGCTGAGGCAACCACACCACAAGAAGCACAATGCCCATTATCACGCACTGATAGAAGTTATACCAGCACTGCACGGTAATCGCACGGATACCGGCTCCCGTGGGCGACATCAGAAACTTGTCGTAAAGCCCGCTTACGGCTCCCAGAAGTGCTGCCGCCACCAGATAATATATCCATCGGTTATGACTGAAACGGATGCCTTCTTTCTTGCCGCTGCGGCTGAGCATGTAGAACGATGTGACGGCAAGGAGCACGCCTGCCCATTGCCAACCATTAAGACGCTCGCCGAAGATAATAAGCGCGCCGAGCAGAGTCAGCACGGGACGGGTGGCGTTGACCGGACCTACGATGGTGATCGGAAGATGTTTGATGGCATAATAGCCCAATATCCACGACGACAGTACAATAAAGGATTTCAGAACGATAAACCGCTGTTCGTGCCATTGCCAGTTGTCGACACACAGCAGCGATTCGCTGCCAAGGATGCCGGTATGCGAGGCTACGATGAAGGGAAGAAATATCAGCGCACAAAACAACGTGTTGCAAAAAAGCACCGGGATGACGGCATTTTCCCGCAAAGAGTATTTTTTTGCCACGTCGTAAAGCCCAAGAAGTGCCGCCGACAGAAAAGCGAGACTCAACCACATAAAAATATTGTCTTTTTCTTACGCAAAGGCATCACAAAGGTAAATCATATTAACCATCATTCCAAAACCTATCGACCGAATTTATTATTGTTTGCACAAACTGCCGCAAAAAAACGCCAAAGAGCGATTGTGGAAACTTCGTCGCAAGCGACGACACTCTTCCGTAACCCGACACGCGGAGCGCAGCCAGCGTGCCGGGGCTACGCCACTACAGATGAGGCGGTGTGCATACCTATGTCAGCGGCGACAACGCAGTGAAATGCCATTTTTCAACATTTCAGCCGATTTTTGCTACTGATACTTTTGAATATGCTCTCCATTCAGTGCATATTTTATATAAAAACGCACTGAGTTCAGTGCAATTTACAAGCGAAACTGCACCCAACCGAGTGCAATTTCGCTATTTCCGATGTCTTTTTCTCTATTTTAATCAATATTGAAACAAGAAATGCAAATATGGATACTGCGCCTGTTTCGACACAACCTCTTCTTTGGTCGGCAATCAAGGCTTCTGTTCAAACACGGGTTCTCCGTTGGCATCAACCAAAAACCGGCCTTCTATGCCAAAGAATGTCAATTCCGCCGGGTGAATGGCCTGAACTCCCCAAGAATTGTTCTCCTCATCGTAGATTCCCCGTTCGAAATAGAAAAGGTCTTTATAGCGTTTTGAATCGAGGGCATGTATCTCCTTTTTGGGGTTATTGCGGTCATTGGGAACAGAATCCGTCACCCATATACGCGTGATGGTGTTGGTTTCAGTATCCACTTCTATCGCCCACAAAGTCCAAGCGTGGTTCATGTCACGAATTTGCGCAACGTAGTTACCCGTAGTGAAATAGCGCAGCAACACATCAGTAAATATCGCTTCGTTGGAATCTATATAGCCTCGCGTGAAGATGATAGGATTATCGTAGTCGTCTTCAAAGAGGTAGCTCTGATAGAGGTTGGTACGTGTGTAAGCGATGGTTGGATGCGTCTCGCGCAGATACCAGTCGAGAGCTTTATATACATAGTCACCACCATCATTGAAATAGGTGTTGCGATCAAATTCCCGATTGACCTCCTCTGGGTCCCAACATTTCCCAGTGTAGATATACGTTTCCTTTATACGATCCTGCCACCATGCTATCATGTTGCTACTAACCGCTGCCCAGCAGCCATTCGTAAACTGAAAGGTGTTGTACCAGCCTGCATCTTCACTGACGCCTTTCGCCCAATATTGCACCTTCTCCGCTTTTGCCGAGGAAAATGGAAGAATGATGCCCAGCGCGTATGCCAACGCAATTATAATTGATGCCTTTTTCATTTTACCCATATTGTCATTTTTCCGACTCAAGAATCTCATCAGAAGACTCCGACTTTCTCTCTGCTGTTTTCTGTCTGCACTACATATACCCCTTTAGGAAGAGAACCATTCTGATGTGTCACATCCCGCCCATAAAGGTCATAGACACGGAATTCCTGACCACAATGGATTTTGCCGCCAATCACAGATATGCGGCATTCTGACTGTGTGATGCCTTCAATCGTTGACGACGGGACATTACACACGCCACGCACAGATGATCCATAATAGCGTGTGTGGTTCCAATCAGATTTGACATAAGCCCGAATAAACTGCAACTGGTAGGCTGAGCCACTATAAGAAGAGCTTTTGAAAAGCGAACTCGACCAATAGTATCCATGCACGCCTTTCTCGTTTATCAGATTCGCATAACGGCATCCTGCCGCAGGCAAAAAGAGTGAGGCGTCACCGTTCTTGCTCGCAACCACATATCCCGCTGCGCCTGTTTTATTGTAGTCTTCAGTCCAGGTCCAGGCACAATGCTCTTGGAGCTCTTCCCATTCTTCCTTGGTTGGCATACGCCATGTGCCGCCCCATGCTTTGAAAGCGACATCATCAGCGGCTTCAAGCGACAACAACTCATCTGAATTAGAATACTTCGTGAGCGAATTTTGCCCTGTCCCATGCGAGTAGGTAGCCCATCGAAAGTCTGTCTTCACAGTCGTTTCGCCCCATGCATAGTAGTCGCCATCGTCTTGTGGACGATTTGCACCAACATTGGTAGAAGCCCATTTAACTCCACTGGGCAACCCCAAATCTATCCAAGTATGCCCAGCCTCATCTCCTGTGGTTTGCGCAAGCGCAGCACAGGTCACAGCACACATAATCAAACAAGAAATCTTTTTTTTCATTTCTTCATATTTTAACATCCTGGTGTTGCGAATCCGAAGAAGGACCAGAATCGTTGCAAATTTGGCAAATTCAAAATGTCGGACGAGCACTATTTTATCGATGCTTTCAAGCCTTCGATCACGGCGTTGCTGAATCCACAAGCCTCCATGCGGTTCAAGCCTTTTATTGTGAAGCCGCCTGGGGTGGTCACCTTGTCTATCTCCTCCTCCGGATGTGTGCCGCGGGCAAGCAACAGGCTGGCAGCTCCCTTGACTGTCTGCGCCACAATTTTCTTTGCCTGACCGGGATAAAGCCCGAGCTCCACGCCGGCTTCCATCGCCGCGCGCACGTAGCGCAAGGCATACGCCGTGCCGCACGAGCCAAGCGCCATTGCCGCGTCAAGCAGTCGCTCTTCCACGACAAGAGTCTCGCCGAGACGGTTGAAAATGTCGGTAACCACAGCCAATAGTCCACTGTCTGCTCCGTCGTCGGCTATTACGGTCATACTCTCGCCGATGGCGATGGCGGTGTTGGGAATCACGCGGAAAAGCGGAGCTGTGCCGAAGAGTTCGCGCAGATGGCTGAACGGCACTCCTGCCACTACCGACACGATGGTCTGGCCTGCTGTAAGCACAGGGCGCAAGCCTTCTGCAACGCTGTCGATGAGCCATGGCTTAACGGCTACGACCACGATGTCGGCGGCTGCGGCTGCCTGACAGTTGTCGGTCGACGTCTCTATCTGCGGATATTCAGCCTTTATGGCGTCAAGTTTGGGCTGTGTGCGGTTGCTCGCCGCGATTGTATGCTCTGACGCAAAAACAGCATCGGCAGCGAGACCTCTTGCGATCGCGCCGCCCATGTTGCCGCATCCAATGATTGCGATTTTCATTGCTTTTTATGTTTTTTTATTCTGCTGCCGGAGCGTCGGTCGGTTCCGCGCTGTCGTCGGCATCATCCTTATGGAAAAGTTTTGCCTTGATTTTTGCCTCAAGTTCTTCGGCAAGCTCCGGGTTGTCGCCAATCAGACGCTTCACGGCATCGCGGCCCTGCCCGAGCTTAGTTCCGTCGTAGGAGAACCATGATCCACTCTTGGCTATAATGCCGAGATTCACACCGAGGTCAAGGATTTCGCCGCTGTGCGACACGCCTTCGCCGAATGTCAACTCAAACTCTGCTTTGCGGAATGGAGGTGCAACCTTGTTTTTCACGACCTTTACTTTTGTCTGATAGCCAAGCACGTCCTCGCCGTTCTTGATGGCACTGGTGCGACGGATGTCAAGACGCACAGAAGCGTAGAACTTCAAGGCATTGCCTCCGGTAGTGGTTTCCGGCGATCCCCACATCACACCGATTTTGTCGCGCAGCTGGTTGATGAAGATACATGTGGTGTTGGTCTTTGAGATTGTGGCTGTAAGCTTGCGGAGAGCCTGCGACATCAAACGCGCCTGCAGACCCATCTGCTTTTCGCCCATCACTCCTTCGATTTCGGCTTTTGGTGTCAACGCCGCAACAGAGTCGATAACGATTATGTCGATTGCCGATGAGCGGATAAGCTGGTCGGCGATTTCAAGTGCCTGCTCGCCATTGTCGGGTTGCGAAATCCAAAGGTTGTTGACGTCAACGCCAAGTTTCTCGGCATAAAAGCGGTCAAACGCATGCTCTGCATCGATGATGGCTGCTATGCCGCCCTGCTTCTGCGCCTGGGCGATGGCAAGGATAGCGAGCGTGGTCTTTCCCGACGATTCCGGGCCGTAGATTTCTATGATACGTCCGCGGGGATAGCCGCCCACGCCGAGTGCGTAGTCAAGTCCGATGATGCCTGAAGGAATCACCTCGATATTTTCTATATTGTCGTCACCGAGTTTCATTATCGCTCCGCGGCCATAGTCCTTTTCTATCTTCGACATCGCATTCTGCAAAGCTTTAAGCTTCTCGCTTGCAGCTGCTGTCTTGTCTGTTGCTTTCTCCATAGTTATGCTTTTTTGTTTATTATTTCAAGAATCTGCGAGGCACTGTTTTTGGTGTCTACTTTTGCAATAATGTCGGTCACGGTGCCGTCGCCGTCAACAAGAAACGTGGTGCGCACCGTACCCATATACTCCCGTCCTGCCATCTTCTTTTTCTGCCACACGCCGAACACTTGGTTGAGCGTGGTGTCGGTGTCGGCGATAAGTGTGAACGGAAGCGAGTGTTTGGCGGCAAACTTCCCATGCGATGCCGCGCTGTCCTTGCTCACTCCTATCACCTCATATCCTGCGCTGCGGAGGGCGTCGTAGCCGTCGCGCAGGCTGCATGCCTCGGCTGTGCAGCCGGGAGTGTTGTCTTTCGGATAGAAATAGATGGCAAGACGCTTTCCGGCATAGTCGGATGCCTTCACTTCTTTGCCGTTGGCGTCGACGCCAAGCATTTCCGGTATTTTGTCTCCTATTTTCATTGTCATTTTGTTTTTACATTGCAAAATTATAATTCTCGTGGGCAATATCTACGCCCACAATGGTTAACGTTTCGAAACGTCAACTTTATGTGTCGGCGGAAGCTCGCGGTTGCGCTTGTCGACAGCCTCCACCACTCGCTGCGCCAACGTGTTGAACGCCTCGCCGCTGACGGTGTTCTGCAACGCAGCTGGCTTGCCTTGGTCGCCGCCGTCGCAGATGCTTGCCACAAGCGGTATCTGCGCCAGCAAATCCACTCCAAGCTTTTCCGCAAGGCGTTTGCCACCTCCATTGCCAAAGATGTAGTATTTCTCATCCGGATGTTCCGCCGGAGTGAACCATGCCATATTCTCCACGATGCCGAGCACCGGCACGTTGACCTGCGGGCTTTGGAACATGCTGACGCCCTTGCGCGCGTCGGCGAGTGCCACTTCCTGCGGAGTGGTGACCACTACGGCTCCTGTGATGGCAAGGGTCTGCACAAGCGTCAGATGGATGTCGCTCGTTCCTGGGGGCATGTCTATCACAAAATAGTCGAGGTCGCCCCAATTGGCGTCGCCGATGAGTTGCTTCAGGGCGTTGCTTGCCATACCGCCGCGCCAAAGCACGGCGTTGTCTCTGTCTACGAGGAAGCCTATCGACAGCACTTTTACGCCATATTGCTCTACGGGTGCGATAAGGTTGCGGCCGCCTACCTCATCCATATACACGGGGGCATCCTCTACTCCAAACATCTTTGGAGCCGACGGTCCGAAGATGTCGGCGTCAAGCAGCCCAACCTTGTAGCCTTGCTTGGCAAGCGCCACGGCAAGATTGCTTGCCACGGTGGATTTGCCTACTCCGCCTTTGCCCGACGAGACCCCGATGATGTTTTTCACTCCGGGGAGCATCTTGGCGGGCTGCTCTACGTTCTGGCGGTACTTCACGCTGATGTTGCCCTCTATGCGGGCATTCTCGCTGGCATAAGTCTTGACGGCTGTTTCAGCGGCCTTGACAACACTTTTGATAAACGGATCGGTCGATTTGTCAAAAATCAAAGAGAACGACACGTTCATTCCGTCAATGCGGATGTCGTCCTCAACCATATTGTTCTCTACAAGGTCTTTACCGTTGCCTGGGTAGCGGACGTTGCGCAAAGCCTCGGTGATTAGTGCGGGATATAGTCTTTCTTCCATAATTGTTACTTTGAATATTGAGGGTCTGTTTCAAGATACCCACGCGAGAAACTGCGATAGGTATCTTTCTCTATGTCGATTTCAGGCTCCTGAAGCACCGTGGTGGCGTCAAGATGCCAGTTGATGTATTTTATTGTCAAGCCGCGGGCAAGCCATTGGCGTTCGTAGAACGTGCGGATTTCGAGGATATCGTCGGCAAGTCCGCTGTGATAAAGGTCGTCGGTGTTGACCTCGGTGGCGAAGCCGTTCAGACGCACCATGGCGTCGGTATAGGCATAAAGAAACGGGCTGTCGGTTTTCAGATGCACGAGTCCGCCGTCTTTCAATATCTGGCGATAGAGTTGCATGAAGCGGGTCGACGTCAGGCGTTTGTTGACTTTCTGCATCTGGGGGTCGGGAAACGTTATCCAGATTTCCGACACCTCGCCGGCCTCAAAGAAGGAGGCGATTAGTTCGATACTCGTGCGGAGAAACGCTACGTTGGCGATGCCTTCCTGCACCGACTGCTTGGCGCCGGTCCACATCCGGGCGCCTTTGATGTCGACTCCGATGAAGTTGCGGTCGGCAAATTTTTTTGCCATGCCGACGGCATATTCTCCTTTGCCGCAACCAAGTTCCAGAACTATGGGGTTGTCGTTCTTGAAAAACTCTGTGTTCCACTTTCCTTTCAATGGAAACGGCCCTTTCTGCAATTCTGCGAATGGATATTGGAACACGTTGGGGAATGTTTCCATCTCCCCGAATTTCTTCAATTTATTTTTGCCCATAATGTATCTATTGTCTGCTTATTTTTATGATTTTTTCATTGCCGCCCGACACGCAGCGCACCACGTAGGCTCTGCCGCTGTAGCCCGACAGCGTCAATGAGAACTGCTGGCTGTGCGGTGCCGCCGACTGCAGCAAGATGCCGCTCATGTCAAACAATTGCACCGTGCTTATCTCTTCGTCGCTGGTAATTGTCACCACATCGCCGTCAACCGCCACGCGCAGGCTCTCCGCTGCCAACGGTTTTGCCGACGATGATTTGAAGAAGTCCTGCCACTGCTCCGCAAGCCTGTAAGCCATCTCGCCGGCTGCCGGAACGGTGAGGTTTACTTTCTCATAGTCTACGTTCTCCCAAACATTGTCGCCAAGCTCAGGTGGCGTGACGGCATTGCTTGTCAGCTCCGCGAGGCTATTCCAATTGCGCATGGCGCGGTCGCCGATATATTCAACCGTCGACGGAATAACAATTTCCCGAACCGTTGTCCAGTCGCTGAACGCATAGTCGCCTATCTCTTTCAAGCCTTCCGGAAGTGTCACCGTGGCGACTGCCTTGCCGCCCATGAATGTGTATTCGTTGATTTTCACAAGGCCCTCAGGCAATGCCACTTGCTGCAATGCCGATGAATAGAAAAACGCGCCCTCGCCCAACGATGTTATCGTCGCTGGCATATTAACTTCGCATAGCGAACCGTTGTCGGCAAATGCCCATGCGCCGACATCGCTGAGCGACGTGCATCCGCTCATGTCTGCCGACGTCAGTCCGCTGCCGGCAAACGCGCTCTCACCAATAGTGCGCAGCGATGGGGCAAACGTGAAGTCCGCCATCTGAGAGCATCCGCTGAACGCATGTCCGCCGATGGTCTCAACCTGCGGCAGCGTCGCAACCGTTGTCAATGCGGCGTCGCGGCTGAACGCATAGTCGCCTATCGTGCGGACGCCCTCGCCGCCTTTGACATCCGCAAGTTTTGACGCACTTGAAAATGCATAGTTGCCTATCGTGGCGACCGTAGACGGAAGGCTGATTTCTGTCAGTTCGGCACAGCCTGCAAACGCCGCCTCGCCGATGGATGTCAGCGTCGACGGAAGCGACACCGATGTGAGCGGCTTGCCCATCAGCGAATATTTAGGCAACTCGCCTGCTGGATAATATGTGAAATTGGCAAACAGGGGCTCCCTGTCGGAGTATTCCTCTATTGTCACGCCACTTATGTCGAGCACCGACAACTGCGGCATCGAATCGGATATATACTTGAAATCGCGTGCGTCCATCGTGCCTGTAAGCGACAATTCTGTAACAGACACTGCATCTTCTCCAATCACCGTCGACAATTTCCCAGATGCAGTCTCCACCGCGCCTCCCCAAGGCGTGGCTGCTGCCAACAACAATATTGCTAAAAAAGTCTTTTTCATTTATGTTTTTTCTAATGTCTATTGCCAAGATGCACAAAGGTAATCATTTTTCCTCTAACTTTCTTTTATCCACGAGTCGATTGTGTGGCTGTCCTTGCCAAACGCCACGCCAATCTTCACCACCGGACGGCCGTCGCTGAGGAACGGATGGGCATAGCCTTTTTCGTTGATTTGCGCCAAAGCCTCCTCCGCTGTGCCGCCAAGTTTGTATTCAAACACATAAATCGTCGTCTTAGTCTTGACCACACAGTCGATACGGCCGCTTGACGTGTGAAACTCATTCTGGACGTCGCAGCCGGCGAAATAGAACACGGTGTAGAGCAGATTCTGATAATGACGCTCATAGTCGCGCTTGATGGTCTCATAGGAGATGCTGCTGAAAAATGCAGTCAGACGCGTCATAAACGCCTCGACATCGCCTTCATCAATATCTCGTTTCAACTTCATGACCACAACCGAGCCTTCTCGGTGTGTCTGATAAATTGGCACTATGTATTTCAAAAAAGCGTCCTTCACCTCTTTGTTCGGAAATCCAAGTGTGATTATACCATAGCTGTCATCGTAAGCTTTTATTGTGACATAACCGGTTTGAAACATTAACGCCGCCGGAGTTTGATAGTCTGGGTCGGAATTTGTAAGCATATCCATATCTGCTTCCATTCCGTCAACATCTGTAAGGTCAAAGCCGTGCTTAACCAATCGTGTGAGAAATGTCGGCGTGCCCGACTCTGCCCACTTCGACATAAACCTCCCGCTGTTGAATGCGTTCAGCAGACTGAATGGGTTATAGACTCCCAATTCAGAAAATGGGCTGAATCGGTAGCCGTCATACCATCCGCGGAGTTGTTGCCGGGTGGCTGAAATCGACAGATTGTTATTGTTTGCCATTTCCTGTATGTCTTCTTCAAACTGGCTGTCCATCTCATCTTCTGTTATGCCGCAAAGTCCGGCATATTTTTCATCAAACGATATATCGTTCAGATTGTTGACGGCGCTGAATATGCTGAGATGGCTGAACCGCGACACGCCCGTGAGAAATCCGAAGCGCAGACAGGCGTCCATCGCTTTCAGATTGCCGTAGACTCCGCTCAGCAGGTCGCGCATCCGCTCGCGTTGACCGAGATTCATAACGTTGTCGATCAACGGCTTGTCATACTCATCGACAAGCACAACGACCTGTTTGCCTGTCTTTTCATACGCCAGCTGGATTATCTTGCCCAAACGCAGTCCGGGATCTTTTATGCCGGTGGTTCCGTATTTGGCTTCGAGGCTCTTATAAATCTCGTCGAGGCGTTCAAGAAGATTGTCCATCGTCGGAAACTGGTTGCCCGTAAAGTCTATGTGAATCACCGGATGTTCTGTCCAGTCTTTTTCAAGGGTGGCTATGGATAGTCCGTCAAAAAGAGCGCGCTTCCCGAGGAAATAGGCCTTAAGTGTCGACGTGAGCATACTCTTGCCAAACCGCCGGGGACGGCTCAGAAAGTAATATTTCCCTTTGGTCACCAAATCGTAGACCAATGCGGTTTTGTCAACGTAGTAGCAACCGCTCGTGCGGAGTTCCTCAAAATCTTGTATGCCTATCGGATATTTCTTTGCCATAAGCCTTTGTCGTTTCAATATGCAAATATAATAAATTTGAGCGCAGTATGTCAAATTTACATCAACTTTAACCAACCAGCGCACGAATGGCAATGCCTGCCATTCCATTTATTCATTTTTGCCTCCGACTTTTTCAAACAGCAGTTGATTTTGTTTTGTTTTGTTCACACGATTTCAGCATACCACAGACCCCCTGTTAACATTCCATAATTATTTTATTTTTTTGCCCACATTTTTTGTCAGCACCTTATAAATGCAATACTTTTGCAAAACAAAATATAAAAATATCTTAGTATGAAACTAAAACAGTCTTTACTTGTACTTGCGCTCCCTTTTATATTTTCTGCATGTTCTCAGGAAGAGCCGTTGAACAAAGAAACGCAAGGAAACAATGAGCCAGAACTTTTTAATTTAATTGTAAAATTTGAGGGAAAGACATTTGACGTGCCTTGCATTCTTGAAAACGACTCGCTGATTTATTTGGATGACAATTTTAACCAAATATACTCAAATCAGATTTATCCCAACAAAGACCTCGCTACTCTTGTATACAAATCAGTTGACGGAAAGGACATTGTAGAGTATTATCACAATGCCAAAGAATTAGAAACCGAAAAAGGATTTAACAATTATTGCCAATGGAAGAATGCTCCAACTCGAAATGGCATATCAGACCCAATCGGCCCTACAACAATCGGCAGAGCTATATTGTATGATGACAAAAATTATTCAGACCGAGAAATAGTCTTAAATATAGATGCTAAGAACCAATTGCTTATAGCGAACCTTAAAGCATTTGCCAAATTCAACGACAAAACTTCATCTATCCGTGTTTTCAATTTTCTCCAAAACGAAAAACTTTATGCTCCTTTTGACAACAATCAGCCTTTTTATGGAAAAGAATTACGTACTTGCTTAATTAGCTTTGAAGATTCTGAATTCAACGGCAAAGTCCTATATTGCATTTCGGGAGGTTTTGCGGGCATAAATACTCCAGAATCATTAAGCATGTATCATCAAGATTGGGATTTAAAGAAAATTGGATGGAATGACAAAATTTCATCTGTCGTTTTTAGAATAGTCCCTGTAATTGACATCAAGAATGGCTTAGTAGTAGGACATGACCCCATTAAAAAATAAAATTATTATGACTAAATTTTTGAGTCTATCAATCTGCACATTAGTTTTATTATTGATTGGATGCAGCGAAGACACGCCCAACGGAGGCGAGAAGTATACAACGTATTGCGACGCTGAATACCTAATCGGTGGCAAATATGCCCTTGACTGCACCCTGAACGGCACACCTCTGACAGCTAACGATGCCTCTGTTACATTTGATGCGTCAACAGACATTGTCGACGACAATGGCAACCCCGTATACACTTCAACGGAATTGACCTTGAAGAACATTGTGCCAAATCAGAAATCAGTAGTCATCAAAGAAGTTCCCATCGAAAAGATAAACGGTGGCTATTCGTTCCGATTCTCAACGACAAGCGGAGGCACCGCAATATCCGGTTATGGAACAGTACAGGCATCATATTCCAGTGGGAATATGATTATTGCAATCACATCAAAATAACCGCCACATCAAGAGGCTCTGCGTTATGCGGCCTCTTGATATTGTTTTTGCACGAAAAAGAAACAAACTATAGAAACATATGTTTAAACCAGCTGTTATATCAGTAATGTGTTTTGCTGCGGCATTCAGCGTAAGCGGTGTTGAACGGCAGGATTCTCTACATGGCACATTGAAAGAGGTTGTTGTTACGGCTGACGGGGCACAACACAATCTGAAAGCCCCAGAGATGGGACACCATTCGCTTGATGCCAAACAAATATATAAACTGCCTGTAATGCTCGGTGAGCCTGATTTAGTTAAATCCATACAGTCCCTGCCGGGTGTGTCTCAAGGAGTGGAAGGTTTTACGGGGCTTTATGTGCATGGTGGAGACAACGACCAGAATCTTTTTCTATACGAAGAGTTGCCGCTCTATCACGTAAGCCATCTCGGTGGCATCTTCTCTTCTTTCAACGTGGCAACAGTCGATCGTCTGGATTTTTTCAAAGCAGCTTTCCCTGCAAAATACGGAGGACGCATATCAAGCATAACGGATGTGAAAATGCGGAAACCCGATTTCAAAAAATACACCGGACGCTTTTCACTCGGTCTGCTCTGCGGCAACGCATACATCAGCGGCCCAATTCGCAAGGAACGCACATCATTTTCCTTTGCTTTGCGACGATCTTGGGTCGACTTGTTGTCGCTGCCCACACTCGCAATCATCAACGCCACGAAGAAGAAGCAAGGACTAAAGCACATCGCAGCCTATAACTTTATGGACATCAATGCGCGTGTCGACCATCGATTCAATTCGTCGTTGACTTCTTCGGTGGTGGGATACTACGGACACGACTATATGAAAATCGGAGAACGCACGTTCGACGGTTCTGACTCCAACAATTCCACCCACTTCTTCGACGAGGACAAGAACCGGTTGTCGTGGGGCAACTGGGGTGTTGCCGCCTCTTTGTTGTGGATTCACGACAACAACAGGTTGACTGGAACGGCATACTACACAAACTATCACTCTTCATTTTGGCAAGACCACGATTATCAGTCGGATTTGTCAGACCCTTCAACGATGGGCTATGTGCACAACCGCACGGAAAACGGGATAAAGGACTTTGGCGTAAAGGTCGACTATTCGGCGGCGTTCGGTTCTGTCTACCATATGCTTGCCGGGGCAGGGTATGTGAACCATAATTACATGCCAGAGAATCTCATCAACGAAGGCCTTGACAACGGCGTAAAAACCGCCGACAACCGCAAGTCCGTGATTTTTGCCAACGAAGTATATGCCTACGTTGACAACAACCTTAGTTTTGGCGAAGCAGCGGAGTTGAGCGTCGGGATAAGGGCTTCAAACTCTCATATCGACGGCGTGAACCATCTCACGCTGGAACCTCGCGCTGCGGTACGTCTGAACGTGACAGATGACTACAGTGTGAAATTTGGTTATTCGCGCATGGCTCAGTTGGTGCAGCAGGTGAGCAACAACTATGTGAACCTGCCAACCGACATGTGGCAGCCAATAACATCTAAGTTCAAGCCCTTGACCAGCGACCAACTTTCTGTGGGATTCTACGGCAGCCTACCGTTGTCGATGTATTTTTCAGTCGAGGGTTGGTACAAAAAAATGAAGAATCTGCTTGAATACCGGGAGGGAATATCTTCACTCAATGCGGCTCTGCCGTGGCAAGACAAGCTGACCGCCGGAAAAGGCTGGGCTTACGGCGTCGATATAAGCGTAGCGAAGGAGATTGGGCAGATAACTGGGTCTGTCGGATACGGACTGATGTGGAACTGGCGGAAGTTTGACGAACTAAACAAAGGTTTGAAATTTCCAGCGAAGTTCGACAACCGACACAAGGTGAACATCAACATCAGCTACTGCCTCAATAAAAAATGGGAATTCAACGCTGTTTGGACTTATCTAACAGGAAACCGCCTGACTTTGTCGCTCTACAACTACGACATTCCGGGTGCTGTGTTTCCCGATGCTCCGCACACGGGCGAAAACTCTTCTTTCTCCGATTGGAATCAACTTACAGGCCTCGGCTACACTCCTCGCCGCAACAACATACGCATGCCCGCTTACCATCGGCTCGACATCAGTGCGGCACTCCACGTCAAGACAAAGAAAGGACGGATGAGTACATGGAATTTCGGCCTATATAATGCCTACTGCCACATGAATGCTATGACAATCAAAAAAGACAGCGAAATCTATGAGAACGGTTCGCTGCGACGTGGATTCCGCACACTGTCGCTCCTCCCTATTATCCCTTCAATATCCTACACTTATGAATTTTAAATCAATTGGCATATTACTCTCAACCGCGTTGCTGACTCTGTCTTCTTGCTACAACGACATCGACCTCGGCAACCATAAAGATGAGAATGGAGAAAACCTTCTCACTCTAAACTCTATTGTCAACCCCGACTCCACATTGACGGTAATGGCTACACGCACATTCTTCTTTACCTACTCCCATAAAGAGCGTGTCGCAGTGGAGGGTCTCGACATAACGATGACCATAAACGAGTCGGAGAACCAGCATCTGCGCTACGACCACGAAAAAAAGCTATACGTCTCCGACTTCAAGCCTCAGGAGGGCGACCGCATCGAATTAAGCACTAAATACAAAGGGCAAACGGTGAAGTGCCGCGCCGAGATGCCGAGATGCGTGGGAATCGAGTCTGTGACAGCGGAAAGACAGGGTCCGATGTATATTTTCTGGGAAAATGACTACATGTTCACTTACCACATCACTTTCAGCGATCGCCAAGGGGAGAAAAACTACTATTTCTTACGAGCTATCGCCGATGTTTCTGGTCTTGACGACAACACCTACAACGTCGGGCAAGGGCAATTCGACTACTCCTATGAATTCGTTTTCCAGCAACTCGCCAAAACTGTCAACGCCACAGTGCCTGGATGGAAACCTTACGGTTCTCTCGGGCTACCGTTCTCCGACGATGGTATCGATGGAAAAACTTATACACTCACTCTGAAAGAAGTGATTCAGAACAGCTACGGCTCACGCCTTTGGGCATATAACGCTATGCAGAGGCAGTTCCGGCTATACTCTATCTCAAAGGACTACTACGACTATTTGGTAAGCATCATTTGCGCCGACACTTCAAGTGAAGGCATACACGCCGGAATGATTGACATCGGAATTGCCGAACCTTCTGCAATCCACAACAATATTGACGGTGGCGTGGGCATCTTCGGCGCATATTCTATGAGCAGCATAAAAACAGACATTTTCAAACAAACCGGGGCATTCCCTCGCGACAACCGATAGCATAAGCGACTAAAAAAATTTCCACGGCATTGCGTCGTGGAAATTTCACAAATGTTATTGTAGAAAGAGTGTTGATGCTATCGGGCAAGCTCTATCAAGAGACGGCCGTTCTCATCGAAGAGTCCGGCGTTGCCGTTTGGCAATTTGCCGAACGTCGCGACTTGGTCGAGCACCTGCAGGAACTTCTGTTCAAACTCCATGTCGTCACACATACGCATGGTGACTGCCATCGTTCCGAATCTAAGCGCCTGGTCTTTGCCAACGGTATACTCGCCGTTGAACGTATTGCAGCCGGCATTGCCGTGCGTCAGGTTCTCCTCTGTGTCAAACCAGATTGTCGGGGTGCTTTCGCCCGATGCCGGCATTCCGTCTGCCGACAGAATCTTCCATTCGCCTTGCAGACCCGACTCGCTCATCTTGCCGTTGCGTTTCTGCAGCAGCGCCACTACGTTGCCTTGGGTGTCGGTGAGCTGCAACTCCGACTTGCCGTTGAATTTATATCCTTTTGCCTTGTTGAGCATATCCATCACTATGCGTTCCGACGTCATGTCGGCACACATCATGCGAGTGGAGCCGAGTTGGCTGAAATCAACCGTTCCGGGTTTCTGGTTCTTGTCGAGAGTGCCGACAAGATTGTTGCAGCCGGTGCTGCCATAAACTGTGCCGTCGGCGGCATTGATGCCGATAAACGGTGTGGTTTCCGCATTGAGGGTATTGCCGTCGGCCGACGTGATCACCCATTCTCCTCCGAGGTCGGCAATGGTGGCTTGTTTTCCCGCGCCACACGACACGAGAGCCAATGCCATCGCTGCTGCCGCCATAAATTTCTGATACATTTTCATCGTTTTTTCTATTATGTGATATTAATATAAACGCAGATGCATATCGATTACTGCACCGCACGCTTCTTTTTTTAATCGCGCGTCTGCCCGTCGCCTGAGATTACATATTTGTAGGTGGTCATCTCGGGCAGCGCCATAGGGCCGCGGGCATGCAGTTTCTGCGTCGAGATGCCTATCTCTGCGCCAAAGCCGAACTGACCGCCGTCGGTAAACGCCGTGGGAAGGTTGGTGTAGACACACGCTGCGTCGACCTCCTGTGAGAACACGCGGCAAGCGTCAGCATCCTCTGCCACGATGCTCTCGCTGTGATGCGACGTGTGGCGGGCGATGTGGTCAAGCGCGCCGCCGATACCGTCGACCGTGCGCACCGACATCTTATAGTCGAGATATTCTTTTCCCCAGTCGCTGTCGTCGGCATGTTCAAGGTGGGGATACTTGCCCGCCAACGCTGCATAAGACTCTTCGTCGGCACGCACCACTACGTGCTTTGCCGCCATCGGTGCCACAAGGGCGGGAAGGTCGGAAAGACGGGCGCGGTCGATGAGCAGACAGTCGAGGGCGTTGCAAACGCTGACACGGCGCGTCTTTGCATTGCTCACAATGGCGCTGCCTTTCTGCAAATCGCCCGACGCGTCAAAATAGCAATGACACACGCCGGCACCGGTCTCTATTACAGGCACGCAGGCATTGTCGCGCACAAAGCGTATCAAGCGGCTGCTGCCGCGTGGTATGACCAAATCAACATAGCCAACGGCTTGAAGCATCTCTTGGGTTGCCTCGTGGTCGGGTGGCAGCAGGGTGACGCTATGCTCGTCGAATCCTTCGGCGAGAAGTGACTCGCGAAGCACGTCGACGGCGGCGCGGTTGGAGGCGTCGGCATCGCTGCCGCCTTTAAGCACACAGGCGTTGCCGCTCTTCATCAATATCGAAAACACGTCAAACGTGACATTGGGACGCGCCTCGTAGATTACGCCTACCACACCGAACGGGACCGACACTTTTCTTATTCGCATCCCGTTGGGCTGTGTCCATTCTGCCAATGTGCGGCGAAGGGGCGACGGCAACGAAGCCACGCTGCGCATGTCGGCGGCGATGGCTCGGATGCGGTCGGGGGTCAGTTTCAGACGGTCGTATTTCGGATTGTCCTTGTCCATACGGGCAAGGTCGGTGGCATTGGCGGCAAGAATCTTGTCGATGGCTGCCTCCACTTTGTCTGCCGCGCTGAGCAGCAAGCGGTTGATGTCGGCTTCCTGGCAACGGTTGAGTCCGCGCGATGCCTCGCGCGCGGCTTCAAGCATTTTTCTTAAATCTTCGTTCATAGTCGGTTATAACTGTTCGATGTAGAGATAGTTGTAGTGTATCACTGGACGCAGTCCCTGTTTGCCTATGGCGGCGCGTGCCTCGTCGCTGTCGTAACTTGTGCGGCCCACGGCAAACTGACGGCCGTCGGGAGCAAGCACTCTGACAATGTCGTCTTTCTCAAAATCGCCGTCTACGGCAACCACTCCCACCGGCAACAGGCTGCTTGCCTGCGACGACATCAGCGCGTCGTAGGCGCCCTGGTTGATGCGTATCTCGCCTTTGGCGAAGCCGTCGCTGTGGGCAATCCATTTCTTCACGCTCGACACGCCGCGGCTTTCTGCCACAAACTCTGTGCAGGGCACATCTGCGCCGTCAAGAAGAAGGTCGGTAAGCACGTTCTCGCGCTTGCCGTTGGCGATATAGACTGTGATGCCCTCGTCGGCAACCTTGCGCGCCGTGCGGAATTTGGTGCCCATACCGCCGCGCCCGAACGAGGAGCGCGACTGCCCTACTATGGCGTCGACATCCATACGGGCATCGGGTTCCACGCGACGAATGACGCGCGACTCCGGCAACGACGGGTCGCCGTCGTAAACGCCGTCGATATTCGACAATATGACAAGCGCGTCCATATCCATCATCGTGGCGATGAGTCCCGACAGCTCGTCGTTGTCGGTAAACATCAGCTCAGTGAGCGACACGGTGTCGTTTTCGTTGACAATGGGGATGACTCCATTCTCGAGCATCACTTCCATGCAATGTTTCTGATTGAGATAATGCCGGCGCGTCGAGAAGCTTTCCTTCAGCGTCAGCACCTGACCGCACGCCATGCCGTGGTCGCGGAAAAACTCATAATAGTGATTGATGAGTTTCACCTGTCCAACCGCCGAAAACAACTGGCGGGCGCTGACCGTGTCAAGGCGGTCGACGCCACGCATCTCACTTCGCCCGGCGGCTACGGCGCCCGACGATATCATAACCACTTCCATTCCCGCGCGGCGCAGACTGACCACCTGGTCAACCAATGCCGACATCCTGGTGATGTCGAGCGTGCCGTCGCGCCTGGCAAGCACATTGCTGCCTATCTTGATTGCAATCCTTTTCATTCCACAAAAATACTAAATTTAAAGATATTCTTAACTTTCTTCGCCCAATTTGCATTATCTTTGCAACATATTTGCGCGCATATCGACTCGCAAAAGCATTATCGGTAGATTGACAGAAGAATTTATATATAGAATCTTTTTATTGAACTAAATTAAGACGCGTTATGATTTACACTCATGAAGTACAGCAAATGTGCTGCGTTAAGAAGGGTGCCAACCACCCTTGCGCTCCAATCCCTGAAGAGGGCAAGTGGGTGCGTTCTAAAGAAATCAAGGACATCAGCGGACTTACTCACGGTATCGGCTGGTGCGCTCCTCAACAAGGTGCCTGCAAACTTACTTTGAACGTTAAGGAAGGCATAATCCAAGAGGCTTTGGTCGAGACTATCGGCTGCTCAGGTATGACCCACTCTGCCGCTATGGCTTCTGAGATTCTCCCTGGAAAGACTCTTCTCGAGGCGCTCAACACCGACCTCGTTTGCGACGCTATCAACACTGCTATGCGCGAATTGTTCCTGCAAATCGTTTACGGCCGCACTCAGTCGGCTTTCTCTGAAGGCGGTTTGGCTGTTGGCGCTTCTTTGGAAGACCTCGGCAAGGGTCTGCGCAGCCAGGTTGGTACGATGTTCGGTACTACAAAAACTGGCACTCGCTACTTGGAAATGGCTGAAGGCTACTGCACTCGCATGGCTCTCGACGAAGAAAACCAAGTTATCGGTTACGAGTTCATCCACCTCGGCAAGATGATGGAAATGATCAAAAACGGCGAGGATCCTAAAGAGGCTATCGAGAAGGCAAAAGGTCACTACGGCCGCTTCGACGAAGCTGTTAAATATATTGACCCACGTAAAGAATAATAGGAGGACCGCTTTATGATTAGAGAAGTAAAATTTGAAAGTCAAGACCGTCGCATCAAGCAAATTCTTGCTGCATTGAACGAAAACGGTATCAAAGATATTGAAGAGGCTAACGCTATCTGCGACGCTGCCGGCATCGACCCTTACAAGACTTGTGAGGAAACTCAGCCTATCTGCTTCGAGAATGCTAAATGGGCTTACGTTGTTGGTTGCGCCATCGCGTTGAAGAAAGGCTGCAAAAACGCCGCTGAGGCTGCTGAGGCTATCGGCCTCGGTCTCCAGGCTTTCTGCATCCCTGGTTCTGTTGCCGACGACCGTAAGGTTGGTCTTGGTCATGGCAACCTCGCTGCACGTTTGCTCCGCGAAGAGACTAAGTGCTTCGCTTTCTTGGCTGGCCACGAGTCGTTTGCTGCTGCTGAAGGCGCTATCAAAATCGCTGCCAAAGCCGACAAAGTTCGCAAAGAGCCTTTGCGCGTAATCCTCAACGGTCTTGGAAAAGACGCCGCTATGATCATCTCTCGTATCAACGGCTTTACTTATGTTCAGACTGAGTTTGACTATTTCACTGGCGACCTCAAGGTGGTTAAGGAAATCCCTTACTCAAACGGTCCTCGCGCCAAAGTGAAATGCTACGGCGCCGACGATGTTCGCGAAGGTGTGGCTATCATGTGGAAAGAGGGTGTTGACGTGTCAATCACTGGTAACTCTACCAACCCTACCCGCTTCCAGCACCCTGTTGCCGGAACCTACAAGAAGGAGCGCACTCTCGCTGGCAAGCCTTATTTCTCAGTAGCTTCTGGTGGTGGTACAGGCCGTACTCTTCACCCAGACAACATGGCTGCCGGTCCTGCTTCTTACGGTATGACCGACACTATGGGACGTATGCACTCTGACGCTCAATTCGCTGGTTCTTCTTCAGTTCCTGCTCACGTTGAGATGATGGGATTCCTCGGAATCGGTAACAACCCTATGGTTGGATGCACCGTGGCTTGCGCCGTCGACGTGGCTACTGCCCTTGCTAAATAAGCATAAAAATTTTTCCTTTCATATCACAAAAAACCCTCCTTCCGGAGGGTTTTTTCTTTTATTGTATTTCTTGCAGAAGCGTCATTCTTTTGCCGCCATTCTGAATTTCACACCGGCGGTGCTGAGGGCGTCCATAGTCTTCTGCACTTCGTCAAATTTTGCCTTTTCATCAGCCTCAAACGTCACCTTGGCTTTTTCCGGAATCCGGGATGCCCATTTGCCGAGTTTGCCCTCATAGTCAAGGTCGGTGAGCGAAAGCTCCAGCGCGTCGATTTTGACACTGTCGTTCTTCACTTCGCCTGTGAGCACACCTTTACGCGAGTCAATGGAGATAACGATGTCGGGCTTGATTTCTTTATCCGACTCCGACGGCAGCTTCACCTCCACATTTTCCTTGCCCACCATCGACGACACCAATAGAAACGTTGACGAGGGCACAGGAAACAGAATGTTGACGACGCTAATCGCAACGCTCGCTATGTGCAGCCATTTTGGGGTGTCGAACAACGCCCAGCGCATCATGCACCAAACGGAAAGTGCAAGTCCGGGAAGTCCGCCAACGACAGTCAGCCAGCACAATGCCGTGACTCCGCCCGACATGCCTGCCACAGACCCTGCCGCGGTCAGAGAATACAACAGGGCATACGACAGCAACGCTGCCGCCGACAGCCCGAAACCGAGCCACACCAGAAACTCAGGCGACTTGAAAAATCGTTTATTCATACAATATGGTTCTTTTTGTTCTTATATCCTATTCTTCGAGACACTCGTCAAGGTCGTGGGCAAGTTGCGCTTTGTCGAGATGCTGACCGATAAACACGATTTTCTGCATGCGGTCGCCATATTTCTCATCCCAGTCGCGCGCCAAGCCAGGTTCTTGCTTCATCATCTCCGCCAATTCGTTCTCCGGTGCGGTGGCATACCACAAGCCGGCTTCCGACAGTTGCTTCTGGCTGCCTGCCTGCTCGAAGAGGAACGACATGTCGCGGTTGTGGGCAAAATAGCAGACGCCCTTGGCGCGGATCACGTTTTTAGACCATTTTGTTGACATAAAGCGGTCAAACTTATGAATGTCGAACGCCGGACGGCGATAATAGACAAACGTGCCGATGCCGTACTCTTCCGTCTCTCCGCCTTCGTGATGATGGTGGTGATGATGGTGTTCATGCTCGTGCTCATGTTCATGGTCATGGTCATGCTCGTGCTCATGCTCCTCATCCTCTTCATCGTCGTGATGATGATGCTCTTCTGCCTCAATCTCATCCAACGGACGCTCTATCTCGCGAATCCATGCCGCCGACGTTGCCACACGTTCGAAATGAAACATCCCTGTGTTGATTATCTCGTCAAGGTCGACCTTCGCATAGTCGCAATCTATTATCTTGGCTTGCGGCTGAATTGTCTTGACGATGGCCTTGATGCGCTTCAGCTGGTCTGGGCTGACCATCGATGCCTTGTTGAGCAAAATGATGTTGCAGAATTCAATCTGCTGGATTATCAGATTTTCAATATCTTCCTCGCCGATATCCTTGCGCGTAAGATTGTCGCCGCCGCCAAACTCGTCCTGCAGTCGCAGCGCGTCGACGACCGTCACAATGCAGTCAAGACGGGCGATGCCATACTTGCGGTATGCCTCGCCGAGACGCGGGATTGAACAGATGGTCTGCGCTATCGGTGCCGGCTCGCACACGCCGCTCGCCTCAATCACGATATAGTCGAACTTGCCCGACTTCACAAGGTCGTAGACTTGCTCCACGAGATCCATCTTGAGCGTGCAGCAGATACATCCGTTCTGCAATGCAACGAGGCTGTCGTCTTTTGCACCTACAACTCCGCCTTTCTGTATCAGGTCGGCGTCAATGTTGACTTCGCCGATGTCGTTCACTATTACGGCAAACTTCACGCCGCGTTCATTTGTCAATATGTGGTTTACAAGTGTCGTTTTTCCGCTGCCGAGATAACCGGTCAGGAGCAGCACCGGAATTTCTTTTTTTGTTGACATAATATATATCGTTTTTATCGATTTCCTAAATTTTGTCTGCCAGGCGCAAATGGATAGCCGCAACCATCGCAAGAATCAGAACGCCTGCCACGAAATAGACACAACGTGCCGTGCGGCGCCGGTAGCGCCCCACAAGCATACGGGCGTTGCGGGTGTTGAAAAACCAGTTCCAGTTAAACAGCGACGCCGCAATTGCAAGGAGTCCGCTTATCGTGAACACCACGGTGATTGCCGTAAGCACGGCTGTGTCGGTACTGTCCATCACGCCTCCGGGAAGGTCATTGTCAGAAGGCGGCTGCCGTCTTCCTGCTCTTTGAGGTCGACACGGACCGTGTCGGCGGGCAACAGTTCCTCTATGCGCTCCGGCCATTCGATAAGACACACGGCACCAGAGTCGAAATAGTCCTCCGCTCCGATGTCCTCCGCCTCGTCGACGCTCTCCAACCGATAACAATCGAAATGATAAATCAGTTCGGCGGTAGTGTCCGAACGATATTCATTGATGATTGAAAACGACGGTGAGTTGGTGATGTCGTCCTCCACTCCAAGCGCGCGGCAAAGCGCGTTGATAAACGTTGTCTTGCCGGCTCCCATCTCGCCATTGAAGGCAAACACGGTGTAGTCGCCCATCGCTTCGACAAACTCGGCCGCTGCCTGTGGCAACGATTCCAATGATTTTATCGCTATTGTTTTCATATTCTTTTGGTTTATGGACTACAAAGGTAGTCTTTTTCATCCAAAAGGATGAAAAAATGTGCGTTTTGTAGCATTACGTTGCCAATATTAACGAAAAAACGATACCTTTACATTAGAATTAATCACGACAGTTATGAAAAAAATATTTTTTGCCATTTCTTTGCTTGCTGTGGCGGCGACTGCCTCGGCTGCCGAATTCGCCGACACTTCTGTGCCTGACCAGATGATTGACCTTGGGGTGAGATTCGGCATTTCTTCATCAAATTTGTCTGCCGACATTCCACACGCTGGCGAGGAATGCAATTTCTCTTGGAAACGCGGTTTCACTGCCGGCGTGGTGATGAACCTTAACATACGCGACTTCTTCAGCATGCAGCCGGGCTTCTATTTCGAGAACCGCAGTTACGACTACTCTACAATACGCCACGACGCCGACAGGCGCGCTCTTGAGACAAACCTCGGACACACGCGCAGGTATGCGTTCTCAATCCCTGTCCTGGCTTCGTTCCATTTCAACATCTCCAACGCCGTGCGGTGGGACGTGGAAGCGGGTCCATACTTCTCCTTCGGAATCGGCGACGGAAAGGACGAGGTGACGGCAATTGCGGTCAGCGCGCCGAGCAACACTCCTGGAAGATACTCTTACATCACTGGAAAACGCGACTATTACGGCGACGACGTGTGGCAGCACCGCAATTTTGACTGCGGTGTGCAGATTGGCACAGGTGTGGAAGTGATGGACCACTATGTGTTCAACATCAGCTATCAGCGCGGTCTGCGCAATGTGGCTGGAGCGCACGATTTGGGCTGGTCTATGAAAAACAAGGGATGGAACTTCGCCATCGGTTATAAGTTCTGACACAAATCCCTGACTGAAAGGATTAAACGTGCCGCGGTGCTGACTATGTGCCGCGGCACGTTTGTGTATACAGAAATATTTCCCTAATTTTGCTCCCGAAAAAGATTGGGGCTATGACTGCCCGCCATTGTTTTAGAAACATATATATAGAAGAATGTTACAAAGTTTTCGGTTTTTGAAGATGTTCCGCACGTATGTGACGTCGAGCATGCTTCTGATTGCCGCCACTGTGCTGGCTCTGGTTATTGCCAACACTTCGATGAGCGCAACGTATTTTGAATTTTGGAATCAAACGGTCAGCCTATCGGTGGGCGACTTCAACCTTTTCAGCCACGGAGGTCACACGATGACTATTCTCGACCTCATCAACGATTTCTTCATGGCGATTTTCTTCCTTTCCGTAGGTCTTGAAATAAAACGTGAGATTCTTGTTGGCGAACTGTCGTCGCCACGCAACGCAATGCTCCCGCTTATCGGTGCTTGCGGCGGTATGCTGATTCCGGTGCTTGTGTTCTGGCTATGTGCGCCTGCCGATGCCGACGCGATGCGCGGACTTGCCACGCCGATGGCAACCGACATTGCTTTCTCGCTCGGTGTGCTGTCGATTTTCGGCAAACGTGTGCCATTGGCGTTGAAGGTGTTTCTCGCCACTCTCGCCGTTGCCGACGACCTTGGTGGAATCATAGTAATCGCCACTTGCTACACCGCTCATCTCGATGCGGCATATCTGCTGTATGCCGGTGTCATGCTGCTGTTGCTGATCATCGGAAATATCAAGGGCATACGCTCCAAGATGTTCTACCTGACAATCGGACTGGCGCTTTGGTATGCGGTGCTCAACTCTGGTATCCATGCCACAATCGCGGGTGTGGCGCTTGCGTTCTGCATCCCTGCCACAATAAAGTCGTCGGTGCTGAAATCGGTGGAACAAATCCGTGAGTGCGTGGCGTCGTTCCCGCAGCAGACTATCACCGGAAAGCATTCTAACGCGCGTATCCTGACCCACCGGCAGGTGGACATGTTGAAGCAGATTGAAACGGCGTCCGACCACGTAATCAGCCCGTTGCAGGACATGGAGGACAACCTTCACACGCCGGTAAGCTTTATGATTATCCCTGTTTTTGCTTTCGCCAACGCTGGAATATCTTTCCAAGGCATGGGTTTCGACAACCTGTTCTCTGGTGTCGGACTTGCCGTAATGCTGGGTCTGGTGCTCGGAAAATTCCTCGGTGTGTTCTCTTTCTCTTGGCTTGCCATCCGCACGAAACTCGTGCGCCTGCCTAAAGGTAGTTCGTGGAAGGCGTTTGCAAGTGTGTGTATGCTCAGCGGCATTGGTTTCACCGTGGCTCTTTTCATTGCCGGACTCGCATACGACCCGCGACAGCATGCGTTGCTGCTTGCCGACGCTAAACTCGGAATCCTCGCCGGATCAATCCTTTCGGCTCTCATCAGTGTGGTGATGCTGCACTTATTCCTTCCAAAGGACACAAAATAGCGCATCTACAACCGCCATCCATCGGCGCGATGTACCATCGCCATAGGCGAAAAAACCGCCGAAGAGCGGTTTCATACGTTAGCACGGGGTTGG
>OLFV01000758.1_pt1 | contig 35865 bp, 30 predicted proteins | sample 1605551 | NCBI WGS metagenome assembly OLFV01 (sample SAMEA3888922, study PRJEB22519) | human gut metagenome | biome: human gut; feature: human-associated habitat; material: faeces | place: Denmark | collected 2011 | reverse complement strand
CTTCACCACCACCCATCGGGTGATCAACAGGGTTCATAACAACACCACGGTTGTGGGGACGTCTTCCTAGCCAACGACTGCGACCAGCCTTACCTGAACTTTCAAGAGCATGATCAGAATTACCAACACTGCCGATAGTAGCCTTGCATGCGCTGAGAATCTGACGTGTCTCTCCAGAAGGCAACTTAATAACGCAATAACGACCTTCACGTGAGGTTAGCTGTGCGAAGTTTCCTGCAGAGCGTACGAGTTTTGCACCCTGACCGGGGCGAAGCTCTATATTATGAATTACAGTTCCCACAGGGATATTTTGAAGAGGGAGTGTGTTGCCTACCTCAGGAGCAGCCTGAGCACCAGACATCACTATTGCACCTACCTTCAATCCATTAGGAGCTACGATATATCTTTTTTCACCATCAGCATAAAAGAGCAATGCTATACGAGCCGAACGATTAGGATCGTATTCTATTGTCTTTACAACTGCGGGTACACCATCTTTCTCTCTCTTGAAGTCTACAAGACGGAGTTTACGCTTATGACCACCGCCACGATAACGCACCGTCATTTTACCTACATTGTTACGACCGCCGGTTGAGCGTTTGCCGTAAACGAGAGATTTTTCTGGTACGGATGCAGTAATTTCTTCGAACGTACCAATAATTTTGTGTCTCTGACCTGGTGTAGTAGGTTTAATTTTACGTACTGCCATTTCTTATCAAATATTGCTATAAAAATCTATTGTATCGCCGTCCTTCAATGTTACGACAGCTTTTTTATAGGCATTTGTACGACCTTTCGTAAAACCGGAACGTGTGTAACGGCTCTTGTTCTTTCCTGCATAACGCATTGTACTGATACCGGTAACACTTACGTTGTAAAGGTCTTCAATTTCTGCCTTTATTTGCACTTTATTTGCACGGGGGCTTACAATGAAGCCATACTTCTGCTCTTTATCGGTTAGACGATTCATTTTCTCGGTAACCAACGGACGAATTATAAATTTCATTATCAAGCCTCCTTTTTGTTAAATGCTTCGTTGATTTCCTTAACGCTCTTTTCTGTCATAAGAATTACATTGGCATCAAGCACAATATAGGTATTAAGCGTTTTAGCTATTGTAACCTTGGTTCCCTGAAGATTGCGTCCAGAAAGATACACGTTACGATCAACATCAGGAAGAACTACAAGAGATTTCTTGTCATCAACCTTGAGATTGCTGAGCATTTCTATGTAGCTCTTGGTCTTGGGGACATCAAACGTAAAGTCTTCAACAACGATTATTGAATTTTCCTTTGCTTTGTAGCTAAGTGCAGAGCAACGGGCAAGAGCCTTAACCTTCTTGTTGAGTTTGAACCCATAATCGCGAGGTTTAGGACCAAAAACGCGTGCGCCACCAACCAACAACGGTGAATTAATATCACCACGGCGTGCACCGCCACCACCTTTTTGGCGTCCAAGTTTGCGGGTAGAACCGCTTATTTCGCTTCTTTCCTTAGACTTGGCTGTACCCTGACGACGATTTGCCATATACTGCTTTACAGCAAGATATATTGCATGGTCATTAGGCTCAATGCCATAAATGGCATCGTCAAGTACAACTTTGCGACCCGTGTCTTCTCCTTTTATATTATATACGCTTAGTTCCATTATTTCTTGAGAATTAAGATTGAACCTTTGCATCCGGGAACAGAACCTTTTATCAGCAAGAGGTTGCTCTCAGGAATAACTTTAAGTATCTGCAAATTGTGTGTAGTAACGCGCTCGTTGCCCATTTGACCGCCCATGCGCATACCTTTGAACACCTTTGCAGGATAAGAGCAGGCACCGATAGAACCTGGTTTTCTTAAACGGTCGTCCTGACCGTGAGTAGTCTGACCTACACCACCAAAACCATGACGTTTAACAACGCCTTGGAAACCATGTCCTTTCGATGTACCCGTTACGTCAACGAAGTTTGCGCCTTCGAAAACATCAACGGTAACAATGTCGCCTAAATTCAACTCTTTGTCAAAATCAGTGAACTCGGCCAAGTGGCGCTTGGGAGTAGTTCCGGCTTTCTTGAAGTGTCCTTCCATAGGCTTTGTGGTATTTTTAGCCTTTGCCTCCTGGAAGCCAAGCTGAACAGCAGCATAGCCATCCTTCTCAACACTCTTTACCTGCGTAACTACACAAGGGCCAGCTTCGATAACAGTGCATGGCACATTTTTGCCCTCAGCACTGAAAACGGATGTCATTCCGATTTTCTTTCCTAATAATCCTGGCATTTCAGTAATTTATTTGAGTGATATGTATTTGTGTTTACTTTTTACTATACCTTAATTTCCACTTCTACACCGCACGGGAGTTCGAGTTTCATCAATGCGTCCACAGTTTTGGAAGTGGAGCTATAGATGTCTATAAGACGCTTGTAGCTTGACAATTCAAACTGTTCACGCGCCTTCTTGTTTACGAAAGTACTGCGGTTTACAGTGATAATGCGCTTGTGGGTGGGAAGTGGAATAGGACCACTTACTATAGCGCCCGTAGCCTTTACGGTTTTTACAATCTTCTCGGCAGATTTTTCTACCAAAGAATAATCGTAAGATTTCAGTTTAATTCTAATTTTTTGACTCATTGTTTTTTATATTGTGTACCGTTCTGACGGGGTTAAGAGTCATTCGTTAACCCCGCCATTGCGGAACATTTTTCTTATTTAAGCAGTTCTGTATGTCCTTTTATTTCTTCAAGCACTTTTTCTGCTATAGAAGTTGATACCGGAGCATGGTGATCATATTGCATCGAAGATGTAGCACGTCCGGAAGTAATGGTACGGAGGGTTGTAACATAACCAAATGTTTCTGCCAACGGAACCAAAGCCTTTACGATACGTCCACCGCTACGGTTAGTATCCATTCCTTCAACCTGACCACGACGTTTGTTAAGGTCGCCAATCACATCACCCATGTTTTCTTCAGGGCAAACAACTTCAAGACGCATAATCGGTTCCATGAGAGCAGGACCTGCCTTAGAACAAGCATTCTTATATGCATTTATAGCAGCAACCTCAAACGAAAGCTGATCGGAGTCAACCGGGTGGAAAGAACCATCAAGCAACTCAACCTTCAAACCAACCATAGGATAACCGCCAAGAACACCATTCTTCATTGCAGATTCAAAACCTTTCTGTACAGAAGGGATGAATTCCTTGGGGATGTTACCGCCGGTAACTTTGTTGACAAACTGCAAATTGCCATCCTTGAAATCGGGATCAAGAGGACCTACATTTACGATAATATCAGCGAACTTACCACGACCACCGGTTTGCTTCTTGTAAACCTCACGAATGTTAACAGTCTTGGTAATTGCCTCCTTATAGTTAACCTGAGGTTTACCCTGATTACATTCCACGCCGAATTCACGACGCAAACGCTCAATAATAATGTCGAGATGAAGCTCACCCATACCAGAGATAATGGTCTGACCACTCTGCTCATCAGTATGAACTGTAAAGGTAGGATCTTCTTCTGCAAGCTTTGCAAGACCATTGGAAAGTTTGTCAAGATCTTTCTGAGTCTTCGGCTCAACTGCAATACCGATCACAGGATCGGGGAAGTCCATAGATTCAAGTACAATGGGAGCATCCTCGTCTGCAAGAGTATCACCGGTACGAACATCTTTGAAGCCAACACCTGCACCAATATCGCCAGCACCGATAACCTCCACGGGATTCTGCTTGTTAGAGTTCATCTGGAACAAACGAGAGATACGCTCTTTTTTCCCTGAGCGTACATTATACACATAAGAACCAGCTGCAACCTTACCCGAATATACACGGAAGAAAGTAAGACGACCAACATACGGGTCTGTAGCAATCTTAAACACAAGAGCAGAGGTATGTTCATCTTCTGACGGACGACGATCCTCTTCCTCACCTGTACTCGGATTTGTTCCTACAATATTAGGAGTATCAACAGGAGAAGGCAAGAACATACAAACATAGTCAAGCAATGTCTGAACACCCTTGTTCTTAAATGCAGAACCACAAGTCATAGGAGTAAGCTTTTGCGAAAGAGTTCCTTTACGGATTGCAGCGATAATCTCTTCCTGACTGATAGTGGAAGGATCATCAAAGAACTTCTCCATGAGAGTATCATCACACTCTGCAGCCTGTTCTACCATTTTATCGTGCCATTCCTGAGCCTCATCTTTAAGCTCGGCAGGAATTTCACCAATTTCATATTCCGCACCCTGTGTTTCATCATTCCACACAATGGATTTCATCTGAATAAGATCAACAACACCCTTGAAATTTTCCTCTGCACCAATAGGAATTGCCACCACACAGGGATTTGCATGAAGGATGGATCTCATTTGACTTACAACTTCAAAGAAGTCTGCGCCGGAGCGGTCCATCTTATTCACGAATGCAATACGAGGAACGTTGTACTTATCAGCCTGACGCCACACAGTCTCACTCTGAGGCTGCACACCGCCTACCGCACAATATGTAGCAACAGCACCATCAAGAACACGAAGAGAACGCTCTACTTCAGCAGTAAAGTCAACGTGCCCCGGAGTGTCAATAAGGTTAATCTTATAAGTTTTGTCATTCCAGTTCCAATAGGTAGTTGTAGCAGCCGAAGTAATAGTAATACCACGTTCCTGCTCCTCTTCCATCCAGTCCATGGTGGCAGCGCCTTCGTGCACTTCACCAATTTTATGGGTCTTACCTGTATAAAAAAGAATACGTTCGGAAGTAGTCGTCTTACCGGCATCAATGTGAGCCATAATACCGATATTACGAGTAAGATTCAAATCTACTTTTGCCATCTGTAATTACTTTCTCTTTTATTAATTAGAATCTGAAATGCGCGAACGCGCGGTTAGCTTCAGCCATACGATGCATATCTTCTTTGCGCTTGAACGCACCACCCTGTTCGTTATAAGCATCCATAATTTCCGCCGCAAGTTTCTCCGCCATGGATTTACCACTGCGCTTACGAGCGAAATTTATCATATTTTTCATAGAAACCGACTCCTTGCGATCAGGACGGATTTCAGTAGGAACCTGGAATGTTGCACCACCGATTCTACGAGACTTAACCTCTACCTGCGGAGTGATTTTATCAAGAGCAGACTTCCAGATTTCAAGAGCAGATTTCTCCGCATCTTTATTCTTTTCACCTACGATTTCAAGAGCAGCATAGAATATCTTATAAGAAGTATTCTTCTTGCCGTCATACATAAGATGATTTACAAACTTGGACACCTTCTGGTCTCCAAAAACGGGATCAGGAAGGATCACACGTTTCTTTGGTTTAGCTTTTCTCATTTTGTTTTAGCGATAATTGATTTGGGGCTGCTAATATTTTATTGTCTTCAACGTCCCCGCCGGGACCGTTTACTCAACCTTTATTATTTGCTTCCTCGCAAACCAAATGATTTTACTTTTTACTTAGACGCTTTAGGTCTCTTAGCTCCGTATTTTGAACGACGCTGGGTACGATTTGCGACACCGGCAGTATCAAGAGTTCCACGAACTATATGATAACGAACACCAGGAAGATCCTTTACACGACCTCCACGAACAAGTACAATGCTATGTTCCTGAAGATTATGACCTTCTCCCGGTATATAAGAGTTAACCTCTTTAGAGTTCGTCAAGCGCACACGCGCAACTTTACGCATTGCAGAGTTAGGTTTCTTAGGTGTGGTCGTATAAACACGCACACACACGCCGCGTCTCTGAGGACACGAATCAAGGGCGGGCGATTTACTCTTGTCCACCAAGACCTTTCTGCCTTTTCTTACCAATTGTTGAATAGTAGGCATTTTACTGTATTTTAATTATTTATATATTATATATTTACTATTTCTTCTTCGTCTCAACGGCGCATAATACACCATTTCGAACTGCAAAATTACAAATATTTTCCGTATCCACAAAGGAATTCAACGACTTAACTTCCACAAAATCATTTCACTTACAGTATTTCTTGACCTCTTGTAAAAGGATTTTCTTCCTAATACGCACGTTTACAACATTTTAAGACCAACACCTCAAAAACAAGAAGCCGCAAGCGGATTGTTTTATTATGATTTTTTAACTTGTTAGACCGTTTTCAAGCCTATTTTAACTACACCAAGGAGAATTTTCAAGCATTTCCGGCATGTACAAAACCATTAAAAACTCTCCTACACCTTGTTTGTTTTCATCTTTATCCATTTACCTCTGAACAGATGTATGAGATACAAAGTTCCGCGTATGGTAAGTTCCACAGCCATGGCAAACCACACGCCCGGCAAACCATAATTTTTTGCGAGCAAAGCGGCAAGCGACAAGCGTACAAACCACATGCTGCACAAATTTATTACGGTAGGGCTCTTCGTATCGCCCGCGCCGATGCAAACGCTTGCCGTTACTATCGACGCAGCAAACATCGGCTCTGCAAAAGCTTCTATACGCAATGCCGTAGTTCCGAGACTTCGTATCTCGTCAACAGGAGTTATGAATCCGAGCATTTGAGGTGCGAACAAAAACATCAATATTCCCATCACCGCCATCACCACCATACCAAGTCCCACAGTCATCTTGGCGAAACTGCGACAAACATCTACACGCCCGGCTCCCAACGATTGTCCCGTAAGAGTTGAAGCAGCGTCCCCTATGCCGTATCCCGGCATATAGCAAAGGCTTTCCACCGTTATCGCAAATGTGTTTGCCGCAATGGCAATGTTTCCCAAAGGAGCGACAATAAGAGTGCTCACAATTTGCGCCCCACCCATGAACATATATTGCAGAGCAAGAGGCGACGAAATACCGAGAGCCTTACGAATATATGCCTTGTTTATTTTGAAAACTCCCTTTTCGTGGCGCAGCGAAAGAATCTTGCTCACACACGTAGCGAAATAAAGATTCATTCCGGCAGTAACAACCACCGCCGCAAGCGTTCCCAGAGCCGCACCAACCACTCCCCAATTACATATATATATAAAGATGTAATTGAAAACCACATCAAGCACACACATCATGATACTTGTTGCGCCCGGCACGCGCATATTCCCGCTACTCTTCAAAGCATTCGAAGAAAGATTCGAAATCTGCATGAACGGCAAAGCCAAAGAAAATATCATGAAATAAAGAGACGCATCGCGCCTAATGTCCTCGCCGCCACCCAACCATATTGGAAGTGGAAATGCAATAGCCAAAGAAATCACCGCAATCGCTGTTCCGAATGCGCAAGCGGCAATCAAACCGTTTGCAAACACTCTCCTGGCCCCCCCGTCGTCTTTTGCGCCCACCTTGTGCGCCACCTGAACGGAATAACCAAGACTCATGGCACTTGTAAAGCTGCCAAAAAGCCACGTAGTAGTTTCCACCAGTCCAATACTCGCCGAAGCCTTTGCACCAAGGTGTCCCACCATGGCGGCATCAATGTAAAACATAAGCACACTCGTTACCTGAGCCAAAACAGAGGGCACACTGAGTGCCACAATCAGTTTCAGTTTGTCCATACGCGACAGTTCTCTACCATCACGCATTGCCGCTAACAACGTGTCGCTTTGTTTGAATTTCAACATCGGGCTAATAATTGAAACAACCTGAGCAGGTCTGCCACATCGGGCTATCCGTACACTTCATCGCCTTGCCGACAAAAGAGCATGCCCGTTTGCGCCTGCAAATTTAATTATTTGCGCCGATTCCAACCCTTCGGCAAATTTTTTTGTCCCTTTCCGATATATCCACCCCCGATTTACACGTCTCCATACCACAACACATACATTATATATAATAGAGAGTTCCGTTTTTGCATAATTTTCAAAGGAGACAATGAAGGTATTTTGACGCGCTGCGGTTGTCCGAAAAAAAACATAAGGCATCTTGCAAAAAATACAAGCCATGTATTTTAAAATACAAGGCACTTATTTCAAAATATATGCCTTATATTTTTCACGAAAAATCATATCTGATTTTCAATAACTTACAAAGCCGCATTTTTGAGGCTTCCGAAACGCTTCGGGTGAGGCATGAAACAAAGGTTTGAGCATGCATTCTTGGACATATGAACAATGAGGTGCACATGCAGGCATCCGCGTTTTTCCACAGCCGGAAGTTTTCTTCCCACGTGGCAAGTTACACCGCAGCTTCCGCATCTTCGATCCGGGATACTCATTACTAATGTTAACAAAAACATCATAGCAAGCCCACAGTCAGAAAATTTTTCTTAAATTTGCAACAAAGGTAAAAATACAAGCTCTAAACTTCACATATTTACACACCTCGGAATGAACGGAAGCGGAAGATTATACATTGCAACGTTGTTCGTTGCGTCTTGTTGCGTTTGCATGGCGCAACACGGCAAACCTTACGGTTTGAAAACCGATTTCATTGAAAACACTGAGCATTATTACAAGGACGGATACCCGATAAACACTAAGGTTTCCGCTCCACAGAACGACACACTGCATTATCGCGCCGCATGGATAAGAACCGTGCATCCTTCTTTCGGCTGGGTCATTCCGAACAAGGGGAAGAACGTGAAGCAGACGGCTTTCCGCATTATTGTAGCAGACAATCGCAAGGACATTTCCGCACTCCGGGGTAACATTTACGACAGCGGCATGCAATACGACGGTAATTCGGTGGCGTATGTGCCGGAAAATTTGAATCTTTCACCCGACAAAGCATATTATTGGCGTGTGCTGGTAAAAACCAACAGGGACAGGTCGGGAACTTGGAGTTCCGCAAAACTTTTCCGCACTTTTCACACGCTCAACGACTCTGCCACAAGCCACGAACCGCTGGTTAAAACGCTGCAGAAGGCAAAAACCGTGAAAGACAAAGCTTCAGGAATTTTCCGTGCCGACTTCAAGCTTGATGCTTTTGCCCAACCCATGCTCGAGATAACAGCTGCCGACAACGCCGAAATCACTGTTTTAATCGGCGAAAAGCTCACCGCCGACGGCAAAAGCGTGGACACTAATCCCGGAGCCACCATTCGCGGAGCGGAATATAAGTTGAATGTTAAAAAAGGTAGGGCACTATATAAAATAGACCTGCGCCCCGACAAGAGAAATACCGGAGCAGACGCAATAAAAATCCCCGCGTTCATCGGCGAAATAACTCCGTTCAGATATTGTGAGGTTAAAAGTAAACCGGGAACGGTGAGACACGTAAAATTCATGCGCGAAGCTGTTAACTATCCCCTGAATTATGACGCATCTTCCTTTAAGAGCAGCAGCACAAGGCTCGATTCCATTTTCGAATTCTGTAAGTATTCGCTTAAAGCCACTTCCATGCTCGGCATATTCGTTGACGGCGACCGCGAACGCATACCCTATGAAGCCGATGCCCTTGTAAGTATGCTCGGAACCTATTTTGCCTTCGGCGAGGCGGCAATGGCAAGAAGAACAGTACGGCATCTTCTTGCACATCCCACATGGCCCACAGAATGGAGCCTGCAAAATGTGGAACTTGCGGCATACGATTATCTTTTTACCGGAGACTGTCGTCTGATTTCGCAGAACTACAACACAATAGAGGCACACACTCTTTCTGCTCTGCGTTGCGAAAACGGATTAATATCCACCCAAACAGGACTGCAAACGCAGGAATTTCTGAAAAGCATAAACATGAAAAGCGAGCTGAGGGACATAGTGGACTGGCCGGCGTGGACTGCAGGGCTTAACGAGCCTTCTGGCGGCGAAAGAGACGGACATACCATGGGCAGATTCAATTCTGTTGTGAACGCATGGCATTATCGCACGTTGTGTCGCATGGTTACTATTTCGCATGCCTGCAAAAAGGACGACAAAGCGCAATATTATCGCAAAGCTGCCAATGATTTCAAAACGGCTTTCAACAAATCGTTTCTAAACGAAAGCACCTCGCTCTATCGCGATGCCTTGGACACAGCCCACAGTGCCACACATTCAAATTTCTATCCCGCAGCTTTCGGAATGATTCCCATTGAAAAATCAAAAAGTGTTACCGACTATATTCTCAAACGCGGCATGGCGTGCAGCGTGTTTGGTGCGCAGTTTCTCATTGACGGTCTGTTTCGTCAGGGACGCGGTGCCGAAGGCATAAAAATGATGCTGGCTGCTGACACAAAGCGCAGCTGGGTTAACATGATGCGTTGCGGAACCACCATAACCATGGAAGACTGGGACGAAACCTTTAAGCCGAATCTCGATTGGAATCATGCGTGGGCAACATCCCCTGCGAATATAGCCTTTCGCGACATTCTCGGAATCATTCCCACATCTCCTGCTTACGATGTCTTTATGGTTTATCCGCAAATAGGAGAACTTAAACACGTTTCGGGGAAAACCACCACGTTGAGGGGAGTTATAAAAGAAGAAATCAGAGTTACGGACAAGAAAATTAGATTTGCCATAGAAGTTCCCGCCAATTCCATTGCCGACATCTCGCTTGCCAACATCACGGAGGACTTTGGCAGACGCGACATAAGACATGCCCGTGTAAACGGCAAGAACATTCCGTTGGAAAGGCTTACCAAGTTCGACACTTCCTACACCGTGGGAAGCGGGAAACACGTCATAGAATTAATATGCAGGTGAATTGTTGCGCCTGAGTACGGGAACGCCGTATTCAAAAGCTATCGGAATCCACAAATGGCGGCTGTCGTTTAAGTGCTTGGGGTTCCAAATATCCGCCATAAATATATATTCCGCGCCGAAAGTCCTTTGAAGGGCTTTTGTTTCAAGTTTATAGGCATACGTTCCCTGTGCTCCGAAAGTTTTATCTGCTTCTTCGCCGCGACAAGGATTGGGAAGTTGCTTCCAGGGACCGAAAATGTTTTTTGCAGTAAACATTCGCGCTGCATTTGGTGCCCACCCCGTGCATCCGCTCGTTATCATCCAGTAAACGCCGTCCTTTTTGAAAAGCACGGGAGCCTCATTCTGTCCTCCCGGAGCCACTCGCACGAAACAGCCGTTGTGCTCCGTGTAATCGTCAGAAAGCTGCGCAATCTGAATTGTAAGGTTTTCTTCCGAAGAATACACATGATAAGCTTTACCATCCTCGTCAATGAAAATAGTCATATCGCGAGACATTTGACCACCTGCGACATCGCGCTGAAAAAACATGCCCTTCTCAACCTCCGAACGCCACTCGGGAGTCCACCATTCCTTCATTTTTTCGGAATAAAGCATCTGCTTCAAATCTGTAGTGTCGGGCAACGAAAAGCCTATGGGATAAAATCCCGGATTCACCCTGCCGGAACGGACAAACTTGAAAGGTCCGAGCGGATTGTCGGCTGTTGCCACCCCGTAACGTGCTGCTTCGTAACCGCGTCCCTTTAGTTCGAGATGAAACCACATGATGAATTTCCCTGTCTTGGGATTTTTCACCACTTTCGGGCGTTCCACAATGCAGCCTGCCTCCATGTCGCTGCCGGGTTGCTTGGAAACCGGAAGCACTATGCCGCAATCTGTCCAGTCTTTCATATTTTTTGATTTGTAACAGCTCACACCCATAGAACTTACCGGTCCGTTGTCCGAACGATTCTCGCCGTACCAATAATATGTACCCTTGTATGAAATTATATTGCCTCCGTGGGCATTTATATGCACTCCGTTATTGTCTTTCCACACTCCGCCGTTACGGGCATTTTGTGCCAAACAAAAAGCGATCGTCATGCTCATCAGGAGGATTGTTGCAATTTTTCTCATAATCCTAACATTATAAATGTTTTACGTTTGCTCGCACAAAGGTAAAAATTTTTGTCAAAAATACAAGGCACATATTTTAAAATACGAGCCATATATTTTAAAATACATGGCTCGTAATTTTCACAAAGTGCCTTATGTTTTTTTCGCTTCGGCATGTCGTCATTTTAGCATCAGACCATGCCCCGTGGACGCACTATTAATTTATTCCGAAAATACTCTTTTTTATTTCACGAGCACTTTCTTTTTTCCAACGATATATATACCTTTCGAAAGATTTCTTACAGCCTCGGCGGGACTGACGTTCTTCTTTACGGGAGTACCGTCAACGGTATAAACATTCACATGCACCTTGGCAGCAGCTGCATTTATTTCGTTTATTTCATTGATTATTCCGTCTACAGAAATGACCACGTCCGTAGCACCTTCCTGCGATTTCACCTTGTCAAGGTCAAGACATCCGCTCATACCGTTTATGTGTACGTGCGTTCCCGTGGAAACATTAAGTTTTCCGTTTCGCATGTATCCGTAGCCTTCTTTGGTGATGTCGAAACCGTCAAGTGTGCCGATAAGTCCGTTTGCCTCGCGCACAACTGTATCAACATTTTCAGGCAGCATGGTATAGAGGCTTGCGCTTTCCGTGTTTTCGGGGTCATATTGGGTATAATCGCCCTCAATCACTATGAACGGCACGCCAGCTTTGACATCTTCGCAAAGAGTAAGCTCAACTGTTGTTTTTCCTGCCTCCGCATCCACCGTAATGTTCTTTACGGAATAAGTTAAAAGATTATCGTTCAACGACATTATGGATGTAGCACCTGCAGGAACATCAAACGGAAGCGTTACAACGTTAATACTGTTTTTCTCAATGAGGAAGTTAATGTATGTTTCGTCTTCCACAGCTTCCACAGTCCAGCACGAAGCTCCGTCAATATTTGTTGCCCACGGCACGACTATGCTGTTTCGTTCTTGAGCGTGAAGCGGATATTCCTCAACGTTATTTTCATTAATCGAAACAAACTGAAGTTGTCCCATACCAATATAGTCAACGCGGAAAGGCGAGAACGCATTCTGCATCTTGCATGAATTTTCGTTTCCGCGCCCGCTCGTGGGAGCAAAACTGTGTGAAGTAGCCAGGTTCTGGATTGAATAATAATCCGTGCCCTCTATCGGAACGAAACGCCACATTGCGTAAGGATTGCCATAGTATGCAGGATCTTCTTCATCGCTTGTATACAATCCGAACTTGATGTTTGCACCTGCATCGGGGTTTTCGAGATACATTGCCTTGTTTGCGCAATATTCTGTGGTGCTTCTGGAATAAATGTAGTACCACTTGTTAGGTTCTATCTGCTTTGTATGTCCCAAAACAGCAGCCTTGGCATCGTTGAGAGCCTTTATTGCGGCATTGATTTGACTCTTGACAGGTTGTTTGTTGCTAACAAGATTGCGGGCAGCCTCTACGGCATCCACAAAGTCGTTAATGCTCGACTGCGAGTCCACTGTACCGATTTCATCGCCCACTTCCATATTTTCGGACCACTCTATCATTTTTTTGTAGAGCTTTGAAACTTCCGTGGTGTCGGCATAAGCATAGAGAAGATTGGCAATCGCTTTTTCGAGAGTGGCAATATCGGCGGGCACAACCTCATGTACGCCCTTTGCTTTACCCGCATCAATGAGAGCTTTCAGCTCGTCGGCTGCAGCTTTTACCTCGGGATTGTAATTATATTGCACACGTTCAGGATCAGTTTCCGTATAAACCTGGAAACGACCGAGACTGAAGAGGAATCCGCCCGTTGTGGTGCCACGCATATTAATTGTCTTCTTGACGAGGAAGCGAACATCGGAATATTCTCCGCCGAGTTCTATCATCGGCGAGGTATATCTTACCGGATGTGCGCCCTGCTGACCGGAACCTGTAACTATACCGGAAAATTCTTTTACACTCTTCCAGGAATTTTCATCGTTGGGAGTGTTGGTAACCAGCACCTCCATGTCTTCGGGAGTATCGCAGGTTCCCGACCATTCGCAACTAATCATACTAAACAGCAAAGAATTCTTCGGTTCATTCAAACGTACTTGAAGATAAGGATATTCGGTTGCAGGAAGCGGGTTGCTCCAAGAAGAATGATAGATGTACTGATTCGTACCAAAGCCATCGCTCTCGGGACGAATGAGATTGGCAGGAGTAAACTGGTCGCTCTGCACGGAGTTCGAGGTTATTTGGTCGCCATTCAGGATAGCAGGCTCGGTAGTATGGGTTGCATTGTCGTAAGCTTGCTCTGCTTTTTTGATAAGACCGCTAAATACTGCGTCAAGCGAGTCGCGGTCAACATAAAGACGGTCTATTTCCTTGGCATAGTCATAAAGTAAATTTATATCTGCCAAAGTAACCGTACCGTCAGCTATCTTCTGATTAACAGTTTCAAGATAATTGTCATAATTGTCGCAAGCGTTCTTCATACCTTCCACTACGAAATATTCGGAATTGGGAATCTGAGTCGTAGAATAGACCTGAAAACGACCGAGACTTACATAAAATCCGCCGGAAGCGTTCTTACGATTGTTTACTGTGGACTTAACCAAGAAACGAATGTTGCTGTAGCTATCACCGAGCTTTATGAACGGAGACATGTACTTAACCGGATGGGTAATCTCCGTTACCATATTTTTCAGTTCGGTTATCTTTTTCCACGAACCCTCATCGTCGGGAGTATTGCTGGCATAAATTTCTACGTCTTTGGGTGTATCGTGAGTATATTGCCACTCCGAACTTATCATACGGAACTTAAAAACATCGAGAGGGTTCTTAAGATTCACTTGAAGATATACATATTCGTTCGCAGTCTGCGGAGAACTCCAGGAAGAGTGGAAAATATATTGATTGGTTCCGTATCCGTCGCTCTCGGGACGGATTAGATTTGAAGGAGGAAAGCCTGCCTGCACATTGTTTGAGGATAATTGCGAGCCTTCAGTCAAACAAGCTTCATACTCACTGGCTTTTTCGCGAATCTCAGAGCATTTCCTCAAAGCTATATCTATTACCTGTTCTTGAAAATAGTCTTTTGGTCCCGCACTTAACAGACTATCTATAAGCTGCGTATCGTTTTGTGTGATAAAATACCATGCAGCGGGGGAATTTGCTCCGTCGGTATTATTGATAATCTCACCCTTTTCGCCATTGCCATCGTTACTTCCGTTTGCAAAATAGGGAAGGTCGTTCGCAGTGTTAGCTATAAAGAATTGCGGGTTCGTACCTACTTGGTTTATGGTCTGTAATGTCTGCGACTGGTCGGTAAGCGGCACATTGCTGGTCCAACCTTTTACAGTTCCTATGTACTTGTTGCAGTAAACATTACGGATACTGTAGGTTCCGTCTCCTATAGGTGTTACTTTGAAAAGGAATTTCGGGTCTTTCTTATCGAAAGTATTCCACCCAAGTTTGCCGTTGGAGAGCACGCACATAGCTTTCTCCACGCCTTGCACCTTGTTGAATTCGGGATAAGCGTTTACGAAATAGAAATATCCTTCGCCCACTTTCACAAGCGAAGCTTCAACTGCCTCGTAAGCCTTGCGTAAGTCCTGTTCCGCCTTTGTATATTCCTCGTCCGAGAGTTCCTGCGACAAGACATAGTTGGCTTCTTCATAAGCTGCGCTGTAATTCTGAATAGCTTCTTCGGAGTAATATCCCGGTTCAGTGCCGGCTTTGTATTGCGGGTCTTTTTCGGAAATATCATCGAGAAGTTTTTGCAGTTTCTTTATAGGAGTGTCGGTACTCTCCGCTTTGATTATTTGGAAACGCCCGAGATTAAACAATATACTGCCGGTTTTACTTGCACGTCCGTTAACGTTTTTCTTAGCCACGAAACGCAAATCCGTATAACTGTCGCCGAGATTTATATGCGGCGAATAATAATCAATAGGATGGGTAACGACAGTAACCAAGTCGGTTAGTTCCACAATCTTCTTCCAGGAATTTTCATCATTGGGAGTGTTTGTGGCATAAATGTCCATGTCTTGGGGAGTATCGTATGTACTTGACCACTCCGAACTTATCATATGGAAGAATATATCGCTTACAGCTTCGTTCAGATGGAATTGCAGATAAGGATACTCGTCTGCGGGAAGCGGATCAGTCCATGAACAGTGATATATGAACTGCCCTGTGCCGTAGCCTTCTATTTCGGGACGAATCAAATTGGATGTCGAGAACTGATAGCTCTCCATTGTGTTGGTTGAAATCTGAATAGAGTCGGTTACAAGGTCTTTGCCTTTCACCCAAGTATCGTCTTCTTCCTCGCCGCCTTCTTTAATTCCGTCGGTGGCAAGCACTTTCATTATGGCATCTGTCCAGAATCCAGCAAGTTTCACCGCTCCCTGCGCATTGGGATGCAACCAGAATGTGCCGGAATTGCCGCTTTCGGAAGTGAAATAGTCATTGTTGCCTTCAAAAAAGTCGAAAGCTTCCTTCAAACCGGCATTCACCATTCCGGGATTGGAAGAAGCGTATTCATCAAGGATATTATCGATGACAGGGTGATAAGATTTCAGTCTGTCAAGCCCCGCCTGCAGATAAGTTGCCCCGTTGTGGGTGGTGGGACTGTACCAAATGGGATAGTTCAAAATGAATTTTGCCTTTGGAAACTTTGTGTGCAGGGCATCTATGATTTTCTTTATGTTTTCCTTGTAAGTTTCTGTGTCAACAGGCGAACCTTCGGGACCTTTTTCGGCACTGTCGTTTGTACCGAGCATTATTGAGAAATAAAGAGGACCTTCTTCTTTGCTGAATTCTTCTCCCCCGCTCACGGCATTATTATATGCTCCGCGCCCGGGCAGAAATCCATAGGTCGTAATGCCGCTTACGCCGCAGTTTTTTATTTTTACGGTGCACTTTGTGCGTTTTTCCAACAACTGCCCCGTGATTACGGGCGGAGCCTGTGTGGAAGGATCCGCAAGGGTTGCACCGTAGGTGATGCTGTTGCCTATAAAGACCACATGAATTTTGTCTTTTGCCGCCGCCGAAAGGCACACAAAAATACCAAGCAGCAACAACGACAGAATTAATCTTAATTGTTTCATGTTTTTATGGTATTAATAAACAATTTTCATGATACGCCGCCAAAAATACAAATTCCCAAAATAAAAATAAACCTTTCAAAGCATTTTTTATACCATTTCTTTTAACACACATCGCTTTCTCTGTCAAACACACGGTTTTGAAGTCAAAAACATCTCTTTCAAACGGCGTTTTCAACGCTCAAAAAACGGCTTTTTCACCTTGCTGAAAACCAGCTTCTTAGAAAGCCAGAAAACATAAGGCACATATTTTAAAATAAGTGCCTTGTATTTTAAAATACATGGCTTGTATTTTTTGCTACATGCCTTATGCGTTTTTCGCACTGCGGAAACGTCCGTTTTCACGCCCGTTGTTTCTCACAAAAAATATGACGGCAAAAAACAAAAATCAAAAAAAAGCATTAAATTTGTAGTCTCGAAACCGAAACCGCCACACCGCGATGAACGAAAATATAGATTTGAACAACAAAAAACTGTCCATAATCATACCGGCATATAACGAAGCCGGCAATATAAGCAAGGTCATTGCCAAGGTTTGCGATGTGGTCCTGCCTTACGGCATCAGGAAAGAAATAATAGTCGTTGACGACGGTTCGAAAGACGCAACATACGACAACGCATGCCGTTACGTTTCGTCCAACGCCAACCTTCCGGTGAAAATCCTGCGCCATGAACAGAACCACGGCAAAGGTCGGGCCATACGCACGGCACTTGCCGTAATAACCGGCGACTATGTCATAATTCAGGACGGAGACCTCGAACTTGATCCCAATGACATTGCAAAGCTCATGAAGGCTATGATTGACGGCAACTATGAAGTGGTTTACGGTTCACGCTTTCTCGACAAACAAAACACGAGCCTGTATCGCAGTTTCTACCTCGGCGGACGACTCGTTTCCCATATAGCCAACATACTTTACGGTCAGAACATCACCGACGAACCTACATGCTACAAGCTCATGCGCACCGAAGTGTTGAAACGCTTCAATTTGCGCTGCGAAGGCTTCGAGTTCTGCCCCGAAGTAACCGCCAAAATCGCAAAACTCGGAATCAAAATACACGAAGAACCCATACACTACTCGCCGCGAACCTTGGCAGAAGGAAAAAAACTGCGATGGACCGACGGAATAGAGGCTGTATGGACACTCATTAAATACCGTTTCATAAACTGACCCTCAAAATGAACAAGAGCAACACTCCCCAAACCACGAGGTACAACTTTGCATGGTGGATGAAGAACTTGCTTATTGCCGCAGTGGTTTATATGTTGTGCCCGTCGCTCATAAAATCAAACGCGGGCTATGAATGGCTCATAGAAGGCTATGCCAAAAGCAATCTTGAAGCATTGCAACAATTGCAGGGCTTTAACAACGACCAGAAACTCGAAGCAAAATTGGGATACGACTACGCCTTTATCGAAATGATTCGCAAAAGCACTCCCGAGAACGCCGTTGTGTTCTATCCCTCGCGCGAAGATTTCACCGACAAAGCCTTCAACACAGGAATAGGTTTCTCCGGAAATCTTTGCGACAAGCTTTCTGCGGTGCGCTTTCTATATCCGCGCAAAATTGTAATAAAGCAGGAACTCGACAAAACCTCCTGGAGCAAGAAACTAACCCATGTGGCTATTGTCAACGGGCATTGGCGCGAGCTTCTTCCCTACAAAGTTCCCGCATCAGCCCTTATAACCGTGCTCCCAACCGATTCTGCGCAAGCAGCAAACACTTTTAACAGACAACAATAACCATGTACGCAATAGGAATTATACTTTTGTTCTTCGTGGGATACCTCACGGTGTTCAACATATCTACTCTCACCACCCGCCTTGAGCGTATCGGGCTTGCCTTTCCCGTTGGTGTGGGTGTCATTACCCTCATAATGGCAATAATGGACCTTTGCCGCATTCCGCTTACGGGCAACGCGCTGATTACAGCCGACCTCATTGTTGCGGCAGCCCTTGTGGCAGGTCTGGCATTAAGAAAAAACAAAGTCATGGAGGCTTTGAAGCGTCCAATCGACATTAATTCTTTCAATTTTGTGTGGCTTCTGCTGCTTGTTTTCGCAGCCTGGGTTGAATATGCCAATTTCCAGAAGTGCGTTTTCTTTCCCACTTACGACCGCGACTCGCTTGCCGCTTTCGACACCCTTGGTTTTGTGGCGGCAAAAGAACATACTTACGGCGGCATGAGCATTTTCACCGGCGATTATATGCCGGGAATCCACGCACCCGGCAGTCCCATAGCATATTTCCCTCTTGTACAGCTGGCATATGCCTATGTTTATGCGCTTGGTGCCGAAACTTCAAAAGCCATTCCCGCTTTGATTTACCTGTCATTCCTCGTGGCGTTCTACGCAGTGCTTGCACGCACCACAAGTCGCACCGCTGCCATGGCGGCAACCCTCTTCGTGGTTCTCACACCCGAAATGACATCGTTCTCGTCGCTTTCGGGAACTAACGTAATGAATGCCGTTTATGCTTCATTAGGCATTATATATATATTGCGTTGGCTTCAGGACGACAAAAACGATTGTCTCCTGCTCGGCTCGCTTTTATTGGCAATCAATGTATGGTGTCGCGCCGAGGGAGTGGTGTTCATTCTCGTTGCAGTGCTGCTTGCGGCTTACAAAGCCTTCAGAAAGCGCATGTGGAAACAGTCGTTGCCCATACTTCTTGCCTTTGTGCCGGTGATTTTGTGGCAAGTTTACACCCGCGTGTTTGACATGACGGTGCAATCGTTCTTCATAACCCACCCGTTCTTTGACGGCGATAAAGCCGGAACCATTTTCGGCGGCGCATGGTCGCTGCTTGCCAACACGCAATACTACGGCTGGACATTCACAGTGCTTCTGCTTGCAATCTTAGGCGATGCATGGTTCATGATAAAGCACCGCAACAGCGACATTCCCAAGCTGTTTGCCATTGCAGTGGGAATCGCGCTCTACTTCCTTGTGCTCTATCACATTGATTACCGTTGGGACAGCATTGACAACGTTCTCTCCTATTCCGCCAAGCGTTTTATGTTCTGCTATGTGCCTTTGGCGTGGTACTTTACGGCAACCTGCGAACCCGTTGCCAAAGCAATGAAAAAATTTGACGACTGGATGGCAAAATAGGGGAAGAAGCGTTTTTCCGCAAAAGACTGAAAACCAACCAGATAACCAATTTCGCAAGACTTTTGTAAGTTGTTGTTTTTCAGACATTTGAAAAGGCGAAAAATACAAGGCACTTATTTCAAAACATAAGGCACATATTTTAAAATATGTGCCTTATGTTTTTTGCAACATGCCTTATATTTTTTCGCATGTGCCAATGGCGGTCTCCAAATTGCATACATCATACGTTTTTTCAGAGGAAGCCGTTCAACGAAAACCATGCATGATTTTCAGGAAAACAAACCTGCCGGCGGGCGCATGCCATGTTTCGCAAAAAACAGCCGTTCCCGAAATTAGGAAACGGCTGAACCTTGATTTTTTATATCTTCATTACTTCGCAGCCTTGGTTGCCAGCGAAAAATCTTTGAATGTAACTATGCGCTTTCCGTCTTGAAAAGCTATTTTGAAGTTTACTTCTCCGTCCTTGAGCTTTGGCGAGGCGAGAATGTTTGCCGTGTAAGACACAGCTTTGCCCGGCGCAAGATTTTCAACTATTGCCGTCGGCGACACAATCACTTTCTTCGGTTCGCTGCAGGTTACCACGGGTGTTATGTTGTAAAGCGTGGCGTTTCCGCCGTTGTGAATTTCAAAGAGAACCTTTGCATGCTCGCCGGCATCGATTGTCTGATTGCGATTCTCGTCCACAAAACGAATGTTTTCCACTTTCAGCCCCTCTATGTGAGACACATACCGGTTGTTTCCGCCTGCGGCAGGATGTCTGCTTGAATAAGGAGCGTTGCTACTGTCATCGCATTCGTCTATATTACTGTTTGCCTTGCGGGCTTTCGGACTTGTTACCGCATTTCCCACTACAGCTCCTACAGCCATGCCGAGTGCGGTGCCGGCATCGCTTCCCCGGGGACCGCCCATGAGACCTCCGATGCTCGAACCAAAGATTGCACCGAGCGAACCGCCTGCCATTGTGCCCTGCATCTGACGGTCAGTGCAGCCCGACAGCAATATCAACGCCGCAAAGGCGGCTGCCGTAATCTTGTTTGCTTTCATTATTTTCAACTTTTATTCTGTTCTCCTCTACAAACGGCAAAATTAGCGCAAAAACAAATAGGTTGCCAGCGCATTGCCTTGTTTTTTACATCAGTTCCCGTTCTTTGCCCGCCTCAGTCATTATGGCAAGCATGTTCCACAATTTGTCGGCGGGAACAGGGGCTTCCACTTCAATTTGTTTATGAGACACGGGATGTTCGAACTCGAGTCTTCGTGCAAGCAACGAGATACTTCCGTCGGGATTGCTTCGCGGTGCGCCGTATTTCAAGTCGCCCTTTATGGGACAGCCCATTGCGGCAAGCTGGCAACGTATCTGATGATGACGACCCGTGAGAAGATTTATCTCAAGCAGCCAATAGCGGTCGCTGTGAGCCACAACGCGATAATCGAGAGCGGCAAGTTTTGCATCTTTCACACCCTCGCGAGCCACATAAGTCTTGTTGTTCTTGGCATTCCTTACAAGATACTGCTCCAAATGGTCTTCGTCTCTCGGCGGACGCTTTGCCACGATAGCCCAATAGGTCTTGCGTATTTTATCTTTGACCCTGAGCATCTCGTTAAGGCGCGAAAGAGCCTTACTTGTGCGTGCAAAAATCACAAGACCCATTGCGGGGCGGTCCAAACGGTGAACCACTCCGAGAAAAACGGCTCCGGGCTTTGCATAGCGGTCTTTGATATACGCCTTAACGTCTTCGCAAAGCGTGCGGTCGCCCGTAATGTCGCCCTGAACTATTTCGCCGGCTTTCTTGCTCACTATTATTATATGGTTGTCCTCGTAAACAACTTGCATGATGTACTTCTTATAAACAGGGTCGCAATGGTTTTCCCCCTTGCGACCCTTTGAATGATTTCTATCGTATTTAATTACATGTTCATGCCGCCATCAACCTGAATAACCTGACCTGACACGTAGCTCGACATATCAGATGCAAGGAAGGTGGCTACATTTGCAATATCTTCCACCTGTCCGCCACGGCGAAGAGGTATCTTCTGAATCCAATCTTTGCGAATATCTTCGGGAAGTGCCGCAGTCATCGCAGTTTCTATGAATCCCGGAGCAATTGCATTGGCACGAATGCCGCGAGAACCCATTTCCTGTGCAATAGACTTTGCCAAAGCTATAAGACCTGCCTTTGAAGCGGCATAATTACTCTGTCCGGCGTTTCCGTGAACGCCCACAACCGATGCCATGTTGATTATGCTGCCTTTGCGTTGCCTCATCATTATCGGCGTGCAGGCATGAATGAAGTTGAAAGCCGACTTCAGGTTCACTGCAATCACTGCGTCCCACTGCTGTTCGGTCATTCTCATCATCAAACCGTCTTTTGTTATTCCGGCGTTGTTGACAAGAATATCAATGGAACCGAAATCGTTTTTCACTTGTTCCACTACTTTTGCGGTTTCTTCGAAATTGGCAGCGTTTGAAGCGTAACCTTTTGCCTTAACACCGAGAGCTGCTATTTCTTCTTCGGTTTTCTTACCGTTTTCATCAATTACAAGATCGGTGAAAGCTATGTTTGCGCCTTCCGAAGCAAACTTCAAAGCGATTGCTTTACCTATTCCGCGTGCAGCACCTGTTATAAGTGCATTTTTTCCTGTTAATAGTCCCATTTTATTTTGTTTGGTTTTATATTTAATCCGTTCTTTCATCTCAAAGGTCCCATTCCCAAGGCACGGCGAACCAGTCCCGCCACAATGGGACGCGAAATCGCTTCTTTCATTCCGTTGCCCAAACGACCATATATATATGGCACTTCAAGACCTTTGAGTGTGTAATGTATTATGTCCGCCATGAGGCGCACGTCTTCAATGATGAATTTGCCGTTGTCCCGTCCCTCCTTGAGCACATTGTAGAAAACATCCTGCTCGGCGGCATCAAATTGTTTTCTCACCTTTTCCACCATCCAGATGTTGCGGAAAAATTCGGCGCGAAGGTTTCCGTTTCTCACCACAGCCTCTTTTATCATGTTCAGGTGGGTATATATAAGGAGTATGACCTTTTGTTCGGGTTCAATATCCATTGCCGCCACTTCGTCCATGCGATCGCTTAGTCGCTCAAGCTCTGTCTGGATTACGGCATAGTATATTTCTTCCTTGTTCTTAAAGTATGTGTACAGCGTTCGCCTTCCTTTTTGCGAAGCCTCCGCAATCATGTTCATGGTTGTGGCTTCAAGTCCGTTTTGCGCAAAAAGATGGCGGGCTACATCTACGAGTTTCTGACGAGTCTTTGCTACTGACATATTTTTTCGAAGTTTGGCGTGCAGCTTAAATTTATTGCACGCTGTTTTCTCCGTGTGCAAATATAAGCGTTTTGCGCAACATGGCTGTATAATGACACCAAAAATCATGCAAATATCGACACTTTGACCTGCAAAACAGAATTTCACGTATGCTAAAACCCGCTTCCCGTTTCTTCATTTCCATATACGCCCGCACCATTGCCTCGAAGCATGCCTCAAAACACCCGGAAAAATTCCCTTTTCGGGACTTTTTTTATGCGCTTCGGCACATCGAAAAAAACATAAGGCACTTATTTCAAAATACAAGCCATATATTTTAAAATATGTGCCTTGTATTTTCAAACAAAAGCCTTGTATTTTTTCGCCTTTGCATACCTCTGAAACACAATGACTTTTGTGAGCATCGCAACAAGGCATGAAAATCATGGTTTTCGCAACGCAGAAACACCCTCACGGCACACCCTTTTTCTTAGGCAGCACCATGTTTTCGGTGCATGCCTCACACAGAAAGCCAAAAACTTTTCTACACTATTTTTAACGCATTACTCCTCCGCCACACGGGTATAAAAATTTGTTTCTCTCTTTTTTGTGTTTTATAATGTTGCAGAATTGAAAAATAATTATATTTGCATCCAAAAACCTCACAAAAGAAATAAACATACACGGCTTGGTGATACATCACTTTGCCTCCATTGGAAAAATTTCCTTGATATGAAAACAATAAAAAAGCTTTTCGCCTGTCTTGCAGCAGTCATAGTTTGCACGACAATCTTTACATTTTCAGCTTGTTCTGATGATGTTGACAGCTCCAACCTTTACACTTTCAAAGGCGACATGATTACGGGTTATTTGCAAAAGAGTGATAGTTTCCAACTATACTCCTACGTTTTGCGCAAAGTGAAACTCAGCTCAAAATCATCGTCAACTTTTTCCGACTTGCTCTCGGCTCGCGGAAACTACACCGTTTTTGCGCCCACCGATCAGGCAATGCACCATTTGCTTGACTCCATCTACAACCAGAAAGACTTTCCCGTTGAACAGATAGAGGACTCCGTGGCTGAAAGAATAGTAAGATGCAGCATTCTTGACAGTAAAGACGGCGACGCTTACCGCATTGCCGACTTCAGCGAAGGCACACTGCCCATAACCAATGCGGACGACCGATACATGACAATACGTTTCGACACCGTTAACGGCAAAGCTGCCGTGAGAATAAACAATGACGCACTCGTCATTTCGCGCGATCATGAACTTGAAAACGGATATGTTCACACCGTTGACCGTGTGGTTCTGCTCTCCAACGCTTATATAGGCAACATGATTGAGAATGCCGGCAACGCCAAGGTATTTTCAATGCTTCTGAAGCGAACCGGTTGGGCTGCAAAGCTTACAAAATATCGCGATGAGGAATATGAGAAACGCGATCTCCCGGAAAAATACACCGGCAACCCGAACTGGGACGACATTATACCTCAACACCGCTACTTCGGTTATACTGTTCTGCTTGAAACCGACAGTGTTTTCCACGAAAAATGGGGAATCGACATGCCTATAGTGGAAGGCGGAGTAATAGTAAACGAAGAACAGATTATTAATCAGTTCAAGGCAAAATGTGCAGAGGTATATCCCACGGCTACCGGCACAGAACTCACAGATACTACCAATGCCGTGAACGAATTCATAGCCTATCACCTGCTGCCTGCACGTATTCCTTACAATTGGCTTGTTGTTCACCGCACGGAATACGGTTTCTCGTACAAGAACCCCACCCGTCTGTCCATTAACTGCGACAACTTCTGGGAAACAATGTCTACCAACCACCGCAGAATGATTAAGATAACCGAAGGACCAAGTACCGACGGAATCAGAATAAACCGTTATTCGGTTTACGACCCCGATACTTACACAGAAACCCTTGTGGAGATTCCTGGTATCGGAATAAAATCGAACAACGGCGATTACGACAACAACGCCCTCAATGGTTTTTACTATCCTATTGACGATGTTCTGACCTACAACAGCGATGTTCCTGGCAAGGTGCTTAACCAGCGCATCCGCATGGACCTTTCCACTTACTTTCCCGAACTTGTTACAAACGGTTTGTTCATAAAAGAGGGACAAAACGGTATATATCTCCCCAAGGGATACGTTGATTATCTTACGCTTAACGCCGAGGCAACAAACTATCACTATCTCACGGGCTACAACTGCGGCTGGAACGATATGTATTGCGACGAGCACAACATTACGGGGCAATACGACTTCACGCTTCGCCTTCCGCCGGTGCCTTTCGAAGGTTCTTGGGAAGTGCGTCTCGTATATTCCTATTCCGCAAACCGTGGTATGGCGCAGCTTTACTTTGGTACAGATCCCAACAACCTGCAAGCCGAGGGGCTTCCCATTGACGAACGCATAGAGGTTACGAATTCTTTGATTGGTTGGGCGTTATACGATGACGAAGACCCTGATCTCAATCGCGAACGCGACCGTAATATGCGCAACCACAGATATATGATGGGCTGCAAGCACGAAGGTCCGTCAACCGGCGGAGTTGTCAGCACCACTCTCTATAATGTTCGCTCCGAACACCGTCTGCGCAAGATTTTCCACACAGGAAATCTCTATCCCGACCAGACCTACTACATACGATTCAAGAGTGTGCTCGCCAACTCTTCAACCATGTTCGTGCTCGACTACGTAGAGTTTGCACCCAAAAACGTTTACAACGGCACAACGCCCGAAGACGCTTGGTAAACAATACCGAAAATTATCACTCATCCATATTTCCCGCCGATTCGTTTCGGCGGGATTTTTTATTTCCGTGTCTCGCCATGACAGCAAAAAACATTGTTTTTCTTTCCAAATCGGGACGCGAAAAAAACACAAGGCATCTCGTAAAAAATACAAGCCATGTATTTTAAAATACAAGGCACTTATTTTAAAATATGTGCCTTATATTTTTCGCCAAAAATCACATCTGATTTTCAGTAACTTACAAACGGCTGTTTTTATGCCCCGGAATTCCCGCTTTATGCCGTGATTTTTACCGTAAAACGCCCGGGAATGACATAGTGCGGCTCGCTTCTTCTGCAACAATGCTCCACATGCCGCAGACATGCCTTTTGCCGCCGAAAACATCCGCTCTCGCCGCCACAACAGTACAAATTCAAACCACCGCCTCTGATTTTCGCCCCAAAACTTGGTAGTTTTATACCATAATGTTACTTTTGCATTATGAAGAATATAAATACTTCCGCCAATATACTCATCATTTATACAGGCGGAACCATAGGAATGATAGAAAACCGGCATACGGGAGCATTGGAAACCTACGATTTCACCCATGTTCGCCGTTGGATTCCCGAGTTGGAGGACTTCGACTACAACATTCACTCCTACGCTTTCAACCCACCCATAGATTCCAGCGACATGGAGCCGTCCAACTGGCAGGCCATAGTGAAAGTCATTGCCGACAACTATGACAACTACGACGGTTTCGTGGTTCTCCACGGCACAGACACCATGTCGTACACCGCATCAGCCCTCAGTTTCATGCTGCAAGGGCTTACGAAACCCGTAATCCTCACCGGCTCGCAACTGCCAATAAGTATGATTCGCACCGACGGGCGCGAAAATCTGCTTACATCCATTGAAATAGCCGCAGCAAAGGACGCGGAGGGAAACGCAATGGTGCCCGAAGTCTGCATATTCTTTGAAAACCGCCTGCTGCGAGGCAACCGCACCACAAAAATCAATGCCGAAGGATTCAATGCCTTTCGCTCATTCAACTTTCCGTGGCTGGCTCATGCGGGAATCCACATAAAATACAATGAAGCCGTCATACGCCGCCCCAAGAAGGACAACGTGTTCAAACCTCACTACGTAATGGACAGCAACGTGGTTGTCATTACGCTCTTTCCCGGCATACGGCGCGAGATAATCTCCTCCATAGTAAACATTCCGGGGTTGAGAGCCGTGGTGTTGAGAACTTACGGCTCGGGAAACGCTCCCCAGAAAAAATGGCTCATAGAACTTTTGAAAGAAGCCGAAGAAAGGGGAATCATTGTGGTGAACGTTACGCAGTGTAGCGAGGGTTGGATAGAAATGAACCGATACCGCACGGGATTGCAGCTACTTGAAACCGGCGTGGTCAATGGTCATGATGCCACAGTGGAGAGTACTATTACGAAACTCATGTTTCTTGTGGGGCACAACCTTTCGAACGACCGGATACGTGAGCTTATGAACACCGATCTTAGGGGAGAAATCACAATAAGATAATACACCATTTCCACGCCACACCACTTCCGTGCACGGTGTGGCGTTATGTTTTTGCGCTTTCGGACTCGGGTTGCAGCCGAAAAGCTTTACGCCGTTGTTTTTCTGCTTCGTGCCTCGTTTTTACTCGTTTACCGGCGAAAACATGCACGGTTTAAGGCGGAATAACTAACTTTGAAAACAAAAAATGAAGCAAAAACTCTCGGGGTTCCTCACTGAATGGATAGCATTTACGTTGATGTTCTTCTTTTTGTACGACATCTTCTGGGCACTCGCCGATATAGAAGATCTCAAGCACACTCTGAGCACCAACCATTTCTATCTTGCGGTGGATTTTGTCTTTTGCGGCATTTTTTCCATGACGAGTTTGCTGGTAAGCCGGCGCATATTGAATTCAAAATACTTCAAACAAAGAGAAACACAATCCAAACACGTAATTCGAAACGGGGCTTTAGTCGTGGTTTCCAATATGTTGCTGGCAGGAGCATGCGAAATTTTCTTCAACATAGCCGATCCCGACTTCACGGAAGACTTGTGGGGAACTTCTTTTCTGTTTGGCATTTTGGCAAGTCTCATGGCTCTCATTCTTCTATCCATGCACTATTCCGCCAGAGTAATACAAAAAAACAAGGAAAACGCTGCTCTTCAGAAAAAAATACCTGAAACTTCAGCTCGATCCCCATTTCGTATACAACAGTCTCGGAGCTCTTGCGGGCATGATAGAACTTGAACCGAAAACCGCCGAAGAATATTTGGTTAAATTCTCGCGTGTTTACGGATATTTGCTTCGTCATATAGAAATAGACTATATAGACATTGGCGAAGCTGCGGACTTCGTGGCTGTTTACGTGGACATGCTCAATAAAAGATACCACGGAAACATTATTTTGCAAAATGAAATAAATGCAGAAACGGATCAAGGATTCATCTTAGCCCTTAGTCTTCAGCTGCTGATAGAGAATGCCGTGAAACATAACTATCCGCAGGAAGACCAAAAGCTGTATATTCGGATTTATGTGCGGGACAAAATGCTCGTGGTCAGAAACAACAGAATTTACAACGGATGTCGCAACGACCAGAACGTGGAATCTTACGGAATCGGTATAAGAAATTTGTGCCGGAGATACGAATTGGAATGCGGAACACAGCCCGAGTTTCAGGCTACAACCGATGCGTTTGAAGCAAGATTGCCCGTTTTACCTAAAAAACAGGATATATGAAAAAAGTATTGATAATTGAGGACGATTTTTACAACGCCTACCGCTTGAAGAACCTGATACGCGAAGTCGATGACACACTTGAGGTTCACGGTCCGCTTAAAAGTGTGGAAGAAGTGGTTCGCGAGCTGTCCGAAAACAATGACTACGACCTCATTTTCTCGGATATTCGCTTGATTGACGGAGATGTTTTCGAGGCTTTCCGGGAAGTCAAGCCACGCGCCTTTGTTGTTTTCATCACAGCCTATGAAGAATACGCGCTGAAGGCTTTCCGCAACAACGGCATCGATTATCTCTTGAAACCTGTGGATTCCGAGGAACTATGCAAGGCTATGGAGAAAGCCCGGACGGCTGGCGGCGGCGACCGCGAGGCTGCTCAAAACAACATGAACGGACTTCTGAACGAAACCCGCCGTTATCGTCAACGCTTTCTGGTGAGTAGGGGCGACGAACTGATAGTTGTGAATGTGGACGACATTTATTATTTTGCCATAGAGGACAATCGTGTGCATGCTTTCACTAATGAAGGGCAGGCTTACACTTTGACTCTGACCATGAACGATCTTGAGCAGGAACTTGACCCTGACAGTTTTTTCAGAATCAATCGTCAATACATTGCCAACATAAAAGGCATACGCAAAATAAACTTTTTCTTCAGTTCCAAGCTTATTGTGCGTCTCAAGGGTTGCAAAGACGAAAACATAGTGGTGAGCAAGGAAAAAACTTCTCTGTTGAAAAAATAGCTTGACCGTTGACAAACAAAAAAGGATTGGTTCCCGTGAGGACCAATCCTTTTGGTGTTTCAACCTTTAGTATTAATTATTTCAACAAATCCGAGAACTTTTTATCGCTACGGTAAAAGATCCACGCCCTAAAGTATAAATAATTATCGCCCAGCGTACCTGCTCTGTTCCCTATCCGAATAGTTTTTCCTTTGATTATCTTGTAATCAAACTGATTTCGGAGTTCTTTTACGTGCATGTTCTTATCGAGTTCATACAACTCCACCTTGTCCTTACCGAAACTCAATGCATAGGCAGCTTCGTTCACACCTTCTTCTTCGGTGAACTGATGAATCCATACCGTGCCAGTTAAACGTGTGGATTTGTTCTTGTCGTCAGCACAAGAGCATACAATCATCATAACTGATAAAAGGAGCAAAAAGCAGCTTTTGTTCAATAAACTTTTTCTCATTTCTCTATAGTCTTTTTGTGTTGTATTTATATATGTTCTTATTGCCCGGTTATTCCGCCCCACGGCTTTTGTCGGCTAAAACGACCAGCCCAAACCTATATAAGGACAGGCTGCGGATTTCTTCAAACCGTTTTTGCCGCCGAAATTAAACGAGGGCGTTATTCCCACACGAAACATAAACCCGCTCACACGCTGATATCTGTAGCCAATATTGCCGAACATTAAATATCCGAAGCGATTATCCGACGATTTGTAGTATTCTGTCTTGTCTCCGCTCCCGTCTCCCAGGGGAAAATAATAACCTGTTTTTTCTTTTACGTGATAAAAACCGAAGTTCGCGCCGAATCCCAGCTCCAATTTGCTGCTCTTCTTTCCCAACAAATAGTTCACCTCCAAGGGCACTCCCACACCTTTTATGTTTTGGTCAATAAAACCGGAATTGTCGCCATATCCGAAACCCAATCCAACTCGCCATCCCCATCCGTCATTACCTTTGAAACGACTGTCATAGTTTATGCCCACTGTGTTTTGCGCACCGAAAACCTCCAACGACACGCTGCGCATTTTTTCCTGTGCTTGCGCAGCAAAAGCCATCAAGAAAGCGGCAAATACAAATATAAACTTCCTCATATCCGGTCTGTCAGTTTTTTTACTTGTGGTATTTTATTTTCAATGCAAAGTTACGCATAAATAACGCATACCGTTTGCGTGAACGAAGCGAGGCGGAATTTCCAAGCAGCGAACGGGATGTTTTACACGTTAAAGCGCATTCGCACAACAGCTCGGTTTTTCGTTTCATTCACTCCCGAAAATTTTTGGGAAACGACGTTTTTAGTGCAACGTTTTACGGCTTAAAACTGATGCCATTTCCCACGCTCTTTTTACTACATGGGAAATAAGAAAAAACATAAGGCACTTATTTCAAAATACAAGGCACTTATTTTAAAATAAGTGCCTTGTATTTTCGGACTTTCCAAGTCTTTGAATTGCAACAACTTACAAAAGACATTTTTTGAGCCTTTAAAATCGCCTTTTTCGAGGCTTCGGAACAACAAAAATGAGGCGCAAAGTTGCCCTTGCGCCTCATCGTTATTTCGATGTTACCCGCCTTTTCAATTAAGAGTGAGCTTCAGCGTCTGAACGTCCATGCTGTTTGGACCAACCATTATTTCAAAATCGCCGGGTTCGCTTACAAACTGCAAATCGGCGTTGTAGAATTTGAGCATAGGCTCGCTAATTTCAAACTCAACGGTTTTGGACTCGCCGGCATCAAGGTGAACACGCTTAAAGCCTTTCAACTCCTTGACGGGACGGATTATCGAAGCGGCGATGTCGTGGATGTAGAGCTGAACAATCTCATCTCCTGCACGGTTTCCGGTATTTGTTACGGTGAGCGATGCAGTTACTTTTCCGTTCTTGTCCATGGAGTTTGCGCTCAATGAGAGTTTGCCGTATTTGTAAGTGGTATAGCTTATTCCGTATCCGAAAGGATAAGCGGGAGCCATGGTTACGTCCATATAGTTCTGCGAATATTTAATGAACTTCGAGTTCGGGTCAACGGGACGACCGCCTCTGTAGCGCGCGTATGTGAACGGCAACTGACCTGTAACCTGCGGGAAAGTGGTTGTGAGCTTTCCGCTCGGATTTCTGTCGCCAAACACCACGTCGGCAATGGCATGTGCGGCTTCCATTCCGCCGTGCCATGTTTCCACAATCACCGGAGCGTTGGCTTTTTCCCAGCGCATGGCAACGGGACGACCCGTTATGTAGAGCAGCACAACCGGTTTGCCGGTTTTCAAAAGAGCTTTGAAAAGATCGCGCTGCACGTCGGGCATTTCAAGATCGGCTCTGCTCTGGCTCTCACCAGTCATGTCGGTCAACTCACCGAGTGTGGCAATAACCACATCGCTGTTCTTAGCCACCTCAACGGCTTCCTTAATCATGTCTTCGGCAGAACGTGAATCTCTTCCCACATCAAAATTCTTAATTTGTCCGGCAGCTTCCCAATCGGGATTGGCAAAAACATTGCTGCCACGGGCATAAACCACTTCGCCATTGTTCCCCACAGCCTCTTTTATGGCATCGTAAATGCCGAGAGCCGGTTGCGAAGAACCGTTACCCGTCCAGCAGCCGTAAAGGTTGCGACCCGATTTTCCGAGAGGACCTATGACGGCAATCTTTCCTTGTTTCTTGAGCGGCAGAACGTTTCCTTCGTTTTTCAAAAGCACAATGCTCTCGCCGGCAAGCTGACGCGCCAAATCAATAAACTCTTTCTTGCGCACGGCTGTGGTAACCTCTTTCTCCGAGTGCCCACGGTTTGCGTCCTCAAACAGACCAAGTTCCCACTTAGCCTCGAGCACGCGGCGGCACATGGTATTAATTGTCTCTTCGCTCACTTTTCCTTCGTCCACGAGCTTATGCAAGTATTTCAAATAAGCTTGCGAGCACATGTCAATGTCTATTCCAGCATCGGCAGCCAGTTCTGCGCAACGTTTCTGCTGGTCTATTCCGTGCGATGTCATTTCTGCAATGCCGTTATAGTCGGTTACGGTAAAACCTTTGAAGCCCCATTTCTTGCGCAACACATCATCTATCAACCATTTGTTGCCCGAAGCCGGCATGAAGTCAATAACGTTGAAAGAAGACATGACACTGCGCACACCGGCTTCGACAGCAGCCTGATAAGGAAGCATATACTCGTTGAACATCCTTATGCGGCTCATGTCTACAAAGTTATAGTCAAGACCGGATTCCACTGCGCCGTAAAGAGCATAGTGTTTCAGACAAGCGGCAATGTTAGTATTCTTTTTCATGTCCTCCTGATAGCCGTACACAAGCGATTTTGCTATGCACGCACTAAGGAACGGATCCTCGCCGTTGCCCTCGGCAATACGTCCCCAACGGGCATCGTGAGCCACATCAACCATAGGCGAATAAGTCCAATTGACACCGTAAGCCGAAGCCTCGATTGCCGCCACACGCGCAGCCTTACGCACAAGCGTAGTATCCCACGAGCACGACTGCGCAAGGGGAATGGGAAAAATGGTACGGAATCCGTGAATGACGTCAAGCCCCACGAGAAGAGGAATTTTCAATCTCGACTCGTTCACAGCCATTTTCTGAAGCGAACGAATGGCTTTCGGATCGCTCACATTAAGAATGGAACCGACGAGCCCCTTTTTAATATCGCCGTAAAGGTCCGTCTCCTCCGAAATACCCGTTGTCATTCCGTGTCCGTCGGGCAACACAAGTTGACCGATCTTTTCATCGAGCGTCATTTTGCCCATCAATTCGGTAATGAACTGATCTTTTGACACCTTGATTTTCTTTCCTTTGTCGCGCGAGGCGAATGACGGAGACACCGCCAGAGCGCAGAAAGCAAAGATGGTAATATTCCTGAATTTCATACTTTTATTAGTTTATAATGTTTTGCTGATTTCACCGGCAAAGTTAGCAAAATGTTTGCAAGCACGCACAGTAACAAACAAATTACCTGCAAACACCTCAAAACAAAAGCATTTTCCGCCCCGTAAACAGACGAAAAGCCCAAGCATCCCTCCCCCGCAGCTCGCTCTTGTATTCGCATAAGCTGCTCGGGCATTCTAATAAGCTGTTTCTGCATCTGCCCAAACAGTCTCGCCTTCCCGTTGGGAAAATTCCATACCCTTTAACCCTCATGCGTTTCTCTGTCGAATCAATTCCGCACCCGGAGGAAGCATTCCCGCTTTCCCGTAAAAACGCTTAGACATCCTGAGAAAACATACCGCATTCCAGGCAGCAATTTCACCTCTTCCGGCAACAAATCTCCCACTTCGGGAAGTCTTTTCGGCGTACCGAAAAAAACACATGGCTTATCGTAAAAAACATAAGGCATATATTTTAAAATACAAGGCACTTATTTTAAAATAAGTGCCTTGTATTTTTCGCCTTTCCAAACCACTGAAAATCAATGCGGCACAAAAACCTAAAATTTCCTTGTTTACAACACCGCAAATACATCCGCATTTCTACGAGACTCAGCATTTTTTCATAAAAATATGGAACCTCGCATCGCAGCTTCCATTCCACAAGATTTATATCGGTAGGCTAAAGAACTTATAAAAGATATAACAGACAGTTTCGTAGATAAAAATTTTGCAGATCTAACTTCTCTCGTAGATTATTCTATGTATGACTTGCGTAGTGATATAAACGAATTCATGAGAAAAGAACACAAGGAAATTCTTGACAAAAGTACATGCTACGAATCAGACATTCTTAATGCCATAGCTCATTTATGTGGTATGATTTCTTCAGAAGAACCGAATGTTCGCAAAAAGGCTTTGCCTATTATATGGAAACATTTGAACATACAGGATTGCAGGATAAGGATTGCAGGAGACATCGACATTGCAGAACTCTCTTTGGAGATGGACTTTGGGAAATAGCCAATCGTATACAAAAAAGCAAATCAGGATTAGCTAAAGAATTTGAGCGGCAATTCAAAGATATGTCGTTTTAACCCAACCAATTTTGGGTAGATTCTTTCCAAGGAGAACTACGAAACAATATCGCTCGTTTTTATGGTAAACGGACAGATTGCATTCTCGGATTTGATAAAACAATGCACAATGTATTCATGTGATATGGGAATACATTTCTACAAATCAGGATGCCTTCACTCTCTGCCTAAAGGCATTTTACGTACTATTAAAAGCGTCTGCGTGGCAATGCAAAAAAGCTTTCCATCTTTCAACAATTCTTATCACTATGAGGTTTTGGAACAGGTAGAGCAAAAGCTATCAGATCCGTCATTGTATAATCAAGTACAAAGAGAAGTTGACGCTTACTATAATAGAATATGACCACTTAAATAAAAGAAGCTTGAACATATGAGGAAAAAACTTCTTCTCCTAAAAACAGAAAATGAATAAAACCCCATAGCAACAAGAAAAAAACAGAAATCCTTCCTGCCTGTATACAAAGGCAAAGAGGACCTTTATCATGCTTTTGTACATCTCATAAATGAGAACAATATATCAGGTACAACCAATATACTGCGATATCCTTCACCCGACACAACATTTCTTTTTCTAATCATACCATCTTTCTCCATTTCGGTAAAAATATTTCTATTTTGATACGCTGATGTATCTGCATTTCATTTTATTGTACCAACTATGACAAAATCATTTCTACAGATACATTTATTCAGTCTCCAGATTTGGTAAATTTGCGTTATATACTAAGTTATGTCTTTCTTACAGCATTGTTTTTCAGCTTTCTCCGATACCTTTTGTTCTACATATGAAAGAACATTGAGAGGATCTCTTTTGGTTGTGGAGAGAAAAGAGGAGTAAGACTTCCCTGTACATAAAAACACAGAACCGGCAGGGACTTCTGCCTTCGTATTCCATTGGTTTAAAACAATAATATTAGTCCACAAGATTGTGTGATAACCTCTCTGAGAAGATAAGACTACAAAATATAAAAAATCCCTGTTCAGAGTATAAAAACAATATCAAGCTCGTGTTATATTTCCCGGGGACATTCAGAGGTTTATAATGATACCTTCTCTGTTTCTTTAATTCTCCGGTTGGGCACATTTCCCGAAGACACAAAGACAGACAGTAATACCATCGCCGTTTTTTTATCCTTTGGTAGGGGGCATTTAACGGGACTTTCAGAGAAGCTCTGTTTAATTTTCGGTAAAATAAACTTCAGGGTACAAACCAAAAGTAAAGCAACCACTCAACAGCGCTCCCTTGTAAAAAAGAATATATTGCCGACAGGCTGCATTTCAAAACATAAACTTCAAACCGCAAACTCCCGGATTCAGACTTAAGCCCGGAGCTCCTTAGCCAATTCAAGAGAGAAGCCGATGTGAGCAAGACTATTAAACATAAAACTCCAAAACTCAAACTCAAACTTAAAATCACAACTCAAACTCCAAACTTTCAAGCCTCAAGCTTTTAGATACAATTTCCCGGGACACATACATTTTGGCATAAACTTCAGGACATAAAAAAAGTGTCCCCCGGATTGCT
>OLFV01000750.1_pt1 | contig 36069 bp, 24 predicted proteins | sample 1605551 | NCBI WGS metagenome assembly OLFV01 (sample SAMEA3888922, study PRJEB22519) | human gut metagenome | biome: human gut; feature: human-associated habitat; material: faeces | place: Denmark | collected 2011 | reverse complement strand
TTGGCAAAGCCGTCGTACATATCCGTCCACTCGTAGTTCTCGCCCTCAGCGGCGGAGAGAAGATTTTCGGCGGTGTCGCCGATGCCGTTCAGCTCTTTGAACCAGAGCTTCGCGTGCTCCTTTTCGTTCTCGGCGGTCTTGAGGAACAGCGCCGCGATCTGCTCGTAGCCTTCCTTTTTCGCTTTGGACGCAAAATAGGTGTACTTGTTGCGCGCCTCGGATTCACCGGCAAAGGCAGCCATCAGGTTTTTTTCAGTTTGAGTCCCTGCGTATTTCGTTTCTTTCATGGTGGATACTCCTTTCAGCTTTTTCTACTCATAGTATAGCACAGATTCGTGGTTTTCCAAGTGAAAAAAACCACATTTTTAATTTAAGTGATTCAATCTGTCTGTATCACGCAGCGTAATCGCGCCGCGCTTCAACTCCACCAATCCGTCCTCTGAGAAGTTTTTGAGCATTCGTGCCACTGCCTCCCGCGCCGAGCTGATGTGCTGGGCGATCTGCTCATGGGTCATGCGTATTGTGTCGGAGCCGGTACGCTCCGCTTCGGCCAGGAGAAATTCTGCCAGCCGCCGATCCAATCCCTTGAACATGATCTGCTGCATCGCCCACATTTTCCCCATCTTCGTAGGACTGGGATGCGGCATAGCGCTGCTCGTCAGTCAACTTCCCTCTATCGTTACCTTCGTAGTTTTTCTAGAGCAATGTGTCAATCTCAGCAATACGATTCTTCACCTTGCTCAGCTCCCGGTGCCTGGCGGCAAGCTGCTTCTTGTCTTCTACATCGTGTGATGATATAATTAACGACATATAATGACATCATTATTGTAGGAGGGAATTTCGTTGATTATCTACTTACAGATGATAGAAAGCGACGAAGATAAATCCAAGTTTGAACAGCTTTACATAATGTACAAGGGCTTGATGTTCCATGTTGCCATGAAAATCCTGAAGAATGAATTTGATGCCGAGGATGCAGTACATCAGGCGTTTCTATCCCTTATTGAGAATCTGAAAAAAATATCGGATGTCAAATGTCCAAAAACCAGAGCTTATATCGTTATTATTACAGAACGGAAAGCAATAGATATCATTCGCAGCCGATCAAAACTGGTAGATATGGAATTTTGGGAGAGTACCTATGGCATCGAAATCCCATTGCCTGGTGATCATGGTTTGGCCGATGCTATGGCACGATTACCGGCTGCCTATCGTGATATCCTATTGCTGCGCTACTATAATGGATACTCTGTACGAGAAATATCATCTATGCTGCATATAAAAAAGGATACCGCACAAAAGCAGCTTTGGAGAGCCAAGGCCGCTTTGCAAAAACATTTGAAAGGAGATGCGTAAAATGTCAAACATGGCATGGTCAGAACAGGAACTGGCCAACGCGGCAAAGCGTGTAGCAGAGTCCATGCTTACTTCATTCCCGTCTCCCAGTGAATGCGAACATGTATTTTCCGATGATTTTGAACATAGCATGGAGATATTACGAAAAAAAAAGCAAGCGTAGGGTTGTTGCGCATAAAATATGGCAGCGGGCTGCGGTAATATTAATTGTGACGATTCTGTCTGTCAGCACATGGCTGACAGTTGATATACAGGCAAGAGAGCGCGCCTTCCAATGGATAAAAGAAATCTACGAGAGCATAACGATCTATCTTTTCAATAGCGAAGATAATGAAATAGATCACATCTGTTATGAGCCGTCGTGGATACCGGACGGATTTTCGCTGGTAGATAACTATCAAGATAGCGATTATTGTCTTCGCGTATATGCCAACGATACCGGAGAAAAAATGTTTTCTGTTGAATATACCTTGATGCAGCATACCAGCATGAGCACAACAGCACAGGAGTATAGCGAAGTAGTCAAAGTCGATATCAACGGGCTTCCGGCAGATTTATACATTGGCAATGAAACTTCACCAGAAAAAGCTTTAATATGGGTGGACGAAGCGAATCAGGTTGTGTTTAATATACAGGGAAATATCAGCAACGAGGACATAGTGCACATAGCGCAATCCCTTATTTTGCCGATTCCTACAAAATAATAAAATCATGTAATTATGGTGTCCAAAAAGCACCCCCTTTCTCCGTTCTAATGCTTAGAAGAATTGAGAAAGGGGGTGTATTTATGAAAAAAAAGACGATTTCTCTCATCCTTGCATTGATCCTGTTGTTATCCTGCTCCGCGACAGCGCAAGCTACATCCGTACAAGCAGTTACGCCGTCGGCTTCAATCACCATCAATGGAACAACAGCTACATGCAGAGTGTCTATCGCCAAGCCTGGAAAAACCATCCATGCAACACTTCAATTATGGCAAGGCCGTACGATGATCGACTCCTGGAGCGGTAACGGGACATCGTATCTGCTTATCACAGGCTCTCATGAGGTAACAAAAGGGAAAACATATACAGTAAAAGTAGTATGCACAGTTGATGGGCAAAGCTTTTATGTGAATCCCGCTACTGCAACAGCATAATAGGTAACTTGTAATATAGATGAATATTCTATATTACAGTCCATGTATACAGCGGTTGACAGAATGAGGGTGATTCCAATGATTTAATCATATTAATTACATAAGTACATAAGAAAACCAAACATGTACAAAGAGAGGAAATAAAAATGAAGAAGATTATTACCTTGATTATGGCGTTTCTCGTATGCGCAGCAATGGCTGTTCCTGCGTTTGCATCTACAGCCGACACAACAATCACTGGTTTTAGTGTAAATGTGTATTCCTACCATCGTCTTACACCCAGAACAAAAGATGATTCATCAGCTGTGTATTTTTATTATCGTGACGGAAAGCGCGATCACATCAGAGCAAGAGCCCTTGGTGGATCCGCACAAAACGGATCGATGAATAACTGTACTGTATCTGGCGGAACTCGCGTGAATTATGTGACATGTCACAACGGGAATAAGTACAGTATCCATTCCTTCATTAATGAGGACGGCTATCGCTGGGCAACGCTCTCCTTCTCGTGCCCCAATCTTTTTGGTGAAACCATGTCCGGTGAATGGAGCCCTGATAGCGCAAACTCGTATAAGGATGCAACGCCCTGACAGTAAATCAAATACAAAGCATTCAAAACAAGCCGAGATGGAGCAGTAAACATTAGCGGAGGAATAACATAATGGGGAACTGTATTAGAACCGAAATGTGGAAAGCATTTCACAACAAAATGATGCGCAGTGCATTGCTGATCGGTTTTATTCTTGTCATAGCTGATTTGGTTCAAACTGCAATTACCGTCAGTGACTTAGGCGCATCCTATGCACATTCCCCGGGCGGATATGATGGGTGCAGCTTATTTGTCAATTGGATCGGCGTCAACGGAGTCACCGTCGGGGCTGTAGTCTTCTATGCCGTTTGGCCATTTTTGGCTGCTATGCCTTATGGGTGGTCATTGTATGAGGACAACAGGTCTCATATGACAAATAATATTCTTACCAGAGTTCCGTATTCTCAATACCTAACAGCCAAAATGGCGGCTGTATTTGTTAGTGGCGGCATTGCTATTGCGTTGCCGGTAACTGCGGATCTGTTTGCATCTGCGATGATATGTCCCGCCTGTATTCCTCGGGTCACGCTGCCTATTACAGGATTCTGTTCGGGCACAGCCTTTTTGGCGAAGCTATACTATACTCACCCTTGGCTGCATGCAATTATCTGGTGTGTTATTGAGTTTTTCTGGGGCGGCGTTGCTGCCAGTCTGTGCATTATCGTCGGGCATAAGGTAAAACACCGATTCTTTGTGATAGCAACTCCGCTTCTGCTGTTCCTATTACTTGATTTCATTACCCCCATGCTTGCCGACGCAATGAACTGGTATATAGAGCTCTCGCCTTTAAGGCTGTGCAATTTGGCAAGTACAAATCCCAGTCCCACATGGATCGTACTTGCGGAACTTATTCTTTTGACATTCGTATCTGTTCTTACGGGGATATATAGGAAATACAGACATGAGGTTTTATAGGCTGTTGCGCTATGATCTGCGGCAGGGATTGCAAAGGAGAAACTATCTGATTGCCACTCTCCTCTTTTCCATGCGCTTATTCGCAGTATATCGCTCTGTGCAATTCTATTGCAATGTGGAATCCATTTCAAGCCGGGGTTCAATTGGCGACTATATGCTGTGTCTATTTCGCGGCATGGCAATCATACAACACGGCTCTATGGAAGAAAAGGTGTCGATCCCCATCGAATGGCTGATTGTGTGCGGCTTTTGCCTGTATATAACAGCAGCATATCCTGCGCAAGGTATCAGTGTACAAGGTCAGCAAGTTTTCCTACGCACATCGCGTGGGAAATGGTGGCTGTCTAAGTGTATATGGTGCATAGCAAGCTGTACTTTATACTTTGCTTGTGAAATGATTACCATAATAGGCACAGCGATTCTGACACCCGTTACCTTCGGCCTGAACAACACGCCCGAAATCACCGCATTCTTGTTTTCGGAGGTCTTGTGTGGAGAGACAATTTCACTCACGCCGGCAAGCGTTATCCTATATGCTCTGATACTTCCGTTTGTGACTCTTACGGCCGTATGTATGCTGCAAACACTCTTAAACCTTGTCGTCCGTCCGGCCATTAGCTTTCTAATATGCTTTGTCACATATATTGCTGCCGCATATTTCCCTATTGAATGGTTGGTCGGCAACGGAGCGATGGTGATGCGATACCAGCTTTTTGATGCAAATGGATTGAGTTATCGTAAAGAACTGGTGTTTACACTGCTACTGTTGCTCTTATCAATAGGCGCAGGATATTTACTGATACAAAGAAAAGACCTCATATCTCTTGAAAAATAGGACGGTGATACGATGAATATTGTGGTGGATCATGTCACAAAAACCATTCACAGAGCGGTCGTGCTGCAAGACATCAGTTTGAATTTTGAAAGCGGAAAAGTCTACGGATTGCAAGGGGAAAATGGATCGGGTAAAACGATGCTTTTACGTCTGATGTGTGGGTTGATCTATGCGACAGAGGGCAGTGTTTCAGTAAATGATCGTCGCCTGGGGAAGGATCTGGATTTCCCTGAATCTGTGGGCGTGATGATCGAGAGTCCCGCATTTATTGACGAGTATACCGGGCAAAAAAACCTGGAGTTGCTTGCCGGTCTAAAACAGCTGATCTCGGTCTCCGACATCCATAACACCCTGCAAGCGGTTGGCCTGGACCCGAATGATAAACGGACTTTCAAAAAATATTCATTAGGCATGAAACAACGTCTGGGTATTGCTGCGGCCTTGATGGAAAAGCCCGATCTGCTGATTTTGGATGAACCAACAAATGCACTGGATGAGCAGGGCGTTGCTATGATTGCACAGTTGATCCGTAAAGAATGTCAGTGCGGTGCATTAGTGGTCGTTGCGTGTCATGATGCTGACTTTGTGCAGAGCGTATCGGATGTTGTTATTCAAATGCAAGCGGGAAGGGTAACATCGGTGATAGGCAAATGAAAGGCAAAAAGAAATTCTGGCTGATTTTCTCCGTTGCGGCAGTAGTGCTCTTTGTTTGGATAATCCGCTATAAAGCAATTAATCAGGATTATCGTCAACGATGGTCTGCCAATACAGAGAAGACATACTCCGTTGGAGAAATCGTTCCTATTGCGCCGGATTTTGTAGGGTATAATTTGGCGGCTGAAGGCTATATGCTTCAGGTCAACCGTTTTGAAATTGTAGATTATCGTGCCTATACTTCCGCCTTGCAGTATGACGGAACCGATCGAAGTCGAATTCCCGATAAGATTGCGTTGGTTAGCGTTACTGTTTCTCAGCAGAATAGTTCCGCAGAAGGATTCCCTTTAACGGAACTATCATTATACACCACGGATATGCTCATGAATATGGATTGGGATCTCTTGGGCGTGGTTAATCCTATATTGGACGGTGCTACCGGAATTCGGTTACAGGATGGCGCCTCATGTGATATTTTGCTGCCATTTGATCTGTATAGATATCGATTCACGTCCTCTGAATGGAATGGTTTAGAGCAAAGCAGTATCTGGCTGCAAGTGACAAATTATCCTACCAGAAAAATCATTCAAGTGAATATAGGTGAGGAGTAACTGTAGTTCCGGATTTTCGTATTACGAAATAGATGTTGCCATCCCTTATCTGTGCATTAGTAGAACATACACCATCCCGCAAGGGTAGTGTATGTTCTACTTTTAGAATATTGACAACTTGGACTGCTGTTTTACAGGCTGAGTCATAAAGCATTTTTCCAGGACTCTCGTGAAAAGCCGCTTTTCAGCCCTTGCTTCATCAGTTCCACTCAGAACCAGTGCTTCTTGTAGAACTCGCAGCAAATACCGCGGTATTGGTTCACAATAATTATTCTTTGATTTGTCCTATCAATTCAATCATTCCGACGGATTATAGAAGTCGAAAGACCTGCTACTTTCTCATGCGGTCTCCCTTCCGTTGTCCTGTTTTCTTATTTAGAGGTATCCAAAATGAGGAAAAAGAAGTTATGTCTAAGCCGTTTGCTGCCTGTTATAGCGGCGCTGCTTGTACTCGTTATGTTTCGCACGGTTTTTATCCTGGGCTATGTGCCTACTAACTCTATGAAACCGACGCTCGAAGCTGGTAGCTTGATCCTCGGTGTACGAATCAAAGGCAGCTTTGAAGTCGGAGACGTTGTTATCTTTTGCCATGGCGGGAATCTTTTTGTCAAGCGTATTGCAGCGGTTGGTGGGAATGTGGTCATGCATAACGGAATCAACATGTCTGTACCTGAAGGCTCCTACTACATGCTGGGAGACAATGCGGATGACTCCTATGATTCCCGTTACTGGGACGACCCATTTGTACCAGTAACAACAGTTGTTGCTAAAGTATGGCTCCCGATAGGAAGTCGATAGTAGAGGGGCAATCGCACGATTAGGTTGGCCGTGTGATGATGGATGCCAGTTTTTCCAAACCGTGCCGTTCAACAAAACGATAGGCATCAAAAAGATCGGAGAATTCCAGTGCTTCACTATAATATTCAGTGTAGCCCTGCGCTGACCTCATCAATGGATGTTGGCCGTTTACATTGATGGAAATATAGTATCTCAGCTCTGCCTGTTTCATTTTGTTTCGATTATCCTTTCTCACAGCATAGCTCTCATTATACGCCAGGGAATAGCCTTAATAAAGTTTTTTTGATAATTCCGCATCTTTTTCGACAAAAAACACCCGTCACTCAGAGGTAAACTCTCAGTGACGGGTCTTTATGTGTTTGTATGAGGAATAACAAGCCGAACTCGGCACAGCTGCCCTTGGCAAAAAAACAAGGCGGAGCTTTCGTAAATCTATACAATTTGCGAAAGGTTCGGAAAAACCCGTTGTCGCAGCGTCGTTTCCGGCCCGTGTGACGGAAATGCTGACGGCGCAAAGTCCGCCGCCGGGGCAAGAGAAAGGAAGCATATGCTTTGAACCACCCGCATCTTGTGCTCCAGGGAGGAATGGACATAGACCTGGAGCGTAGTCCGGACATCGGCGTGGCCCAGCATCTCGCTCAGGCTCTTGATGTCCACACCCTGCTCCACGCAGCGCGACGCATAGGTGTGCCGCAGCACATGGAAATTTCGATAAGGGATCCCCGCCGCCTTCAGCAATGTGCGGTACTGGTATTGCAGTGTCCGCGGTTCCAGCGGAGCAGACTTACCGGTCAGAAAATAGTTCTCCTCATTCCTGGCCGGGCAAACCGTTTGCCTTAAAAGGGTCAGCATATCCTCTGGCAGCGGGATCGTGCGCCGGGCGCTGTCGGTTTTGGGCGGCTGCACCACCAGGTGGGTGTGCATGCCCTTTTTCATTCGCTGGGCCGTTTTGGTGATGTGGATCACCCCGTTACACAAATCAATATCCTTATACTGGAGCGCACATAGCTCCCCCAAGCGCAGACCGGCATTCAGCGCAAGCAGGACCCCAACGCCCGCCATGCTGGGCGCTTCCAGGACCTTTTTTGCCAACCGCCCAATCTCGTCTGCGAAAAATACCTCGATCTTTTTTCGGTGATAGACGGGCAGTTCGGCATTCACACCGGGACAGCTGCAGTCCAGCTTTTTGGCTGTATACTTCAGAATTGACTTTAGTAATACGCCGATGTCCCTGGCGCTTTTGCCGGATAGGCCGCTTCGCTGCAAGCGGAGCAGGAAATCAGAAATCTGATTCGCCGTCAGCTGACAGATAGGGGCCGTTCCCAAAGCAGGCAAGATATAATGCTGCGTCAGATAGGAATACCGATTCCAGGATGATGCTTTCAGAACATGGCTTTTCTCACTTAAAAACAGCTCTGCGGCCTGGGCCAAGGTCGCAGCAGATGCTTGCACGGCAGGCTTTTCTGGCAGCGTCTCAATGCACTGCTGCCGCTTGGCCCGGCACGCCTTATAGCTGTCGGCGTAAACATACCCATACTCAGCCTGCCCGGAAGCTGTGCGGCCGCGAATATATCGCCCCTCCCAGCGCCCGTCTTTCCGCTTGTAAATATTTTCTCCTCTTTTAGGCATGACCAACGCTCCTCCTTGACGATGTTTTTGACGGCGTAAACGATTTTGTGATTGGGAATATTTGTAAAATAGGCCCTTGAGTAGCAAGTGATTCTATGCGGCATTTATAATTTGTACCTACTTTTCGCTAAATTTCCGCAATTTAGGTATTGACTTCCCTCAAAAAAGACGATACAATGGGGATGCATAGGTGGATTCTACTTTCGCAAATTGTATAGATTTACGAAAGAAAACTTCACCTCTACACCAACCAAAATCATTATCCCCCTAAAAGGATAAATGATACCGTAAAATTTCATAAGAAGTCCGAGGATGCTGCACGGCTGTTGCCCGAGCTGTAAAAGGCCAGGCGACCGCCTAAAAGGAACGGGGTGCAATTCCCCACGCGACCGGCACTGTAAGCGCAAGGATATGATCGAGGCAGCTAAGCTGCTGGGGTGAAAACCCGTCATTGCGAGAAATTCGTGAGAAGACAGATCATAAACGCAGAGAAGAAATCTCAAGGCGCAAGCCAGTAGAATTGTGTAGTTAGGACTCAAAGGCAGCGGGCGCTCTCTCCGTGGTGCTAAACAGTAAGAGTGTGCGCTGATGACCCTTTTTAGGGCTGTCGGCGTATTATTTTTACCATCACAAGGAGGTGTGCCCATGGGTAAAGTAGCAGGTGCGCAAAATTTTGACGGGGCGAATTGGTACGAGCAGCACATTGCCAAAAGAACACGGGATGCATTGGCTGAACAGGACCGCGCATTTGCGGAAAAACACGCTGGCGACAGCCTGGATCAGTTGGCTGCCTATCTCCGGCGCTGCGCCGGACATTGGGGAAAGTCCCCTGCCCCCATCGAGATCGTCGGCGGCAGTTACATCGCAGAGCGCTTTGGCGATTGGAAAGACGCGCTGAGAGCCGCTCATTTGAATCCTATATACAAAAACCCCCGCAATAGAGATTGCGGGCGCTATCAAAAAGAAAAGAGTATCCAAATTCAGCTGCATCGGGTCGAGCGTGACGCTAAACGGGCAGCACGGGCCGAGCGAGCCAAGCAGCGCAAATGCGAATGCGAAGTTGAGGAAGAGTCTCCCGTTGCAGATGTGATGCTTGATTAGAGTCTGTCAAGTCGAGGGCGGAAATCCGCCAGCTTTTCCATATGGGCAGGAGGGGCTTAGCCAGCCCCTTCCGCCCAATCCTCTTAACGAAAGCACCTTTCGCCTTGGACAGATCGGAACGCAACACCAATTATGATAGGGTGTTGCGCCCCTATATAACCTTGTTATTTTCTTATTGGATGCGAAAATGTGCTCACAGCTAAGGTAATAATGCCGGCAGGCCTTATTATAAAAAAATTTTCTGAGAGGAGATTGGAAATGCAAAAGACAGCGAAAAAGTTCCTTTCAATGCTGCTTGCGCTCATGATGGTTCTGTCCATCCTCCCCACGGCAGTCTTTGCAACGGAACAAGGCACAGTAGCTGCGCCGCTGGATAGTATTGTTCCCTATGGTGCGAATGACCAGACCACAGGAACGGCAACCATCAGTGTGCAGAACCCTGTGACCTTTACCGGCTACTCTGCTTTCGAGAATGTGCCCTACTACTTGGTCACCGTTCCCGCAGGCACGACCTATGTAAAGGCCACCTACAAAGACGCTGCCATACTGACCAATGCCACGAGCGGTGAAGCATCCGGCTACTACGCCGATGTGCCGCAGTGGACTGGCGGCGGTGTAGAAATGGCCTATACGGAGAGCGATGGGGCTATTACCATCACGATCCCCATGAACTACTCCCGTACAGCCGAGGACGGGACCACGGTCCAAAAGAGCTTCGTGCTGGGTGCAGATGGCAGCGGAACTGCCTATGCGCCGGAGTATGACAGCAGCGCCAGCTATGCGCCCGTTCACTTCCTTTCCTTCACCTATGAAGGCAAGTCGGCCCCCACGGTCGCTCCCGGTGCGATCACCACAGCCAATGTGACCCTGGGCAATGCCTGGACGCTGGATGTGGCTGAGATGTTCACGGACGCCGATGGCGATGCGCTGACCTATACAGCAACCGTCAACGGCGCTACGCAAACGCTGAACGGCTCTACCTTGAGCTATACCCCTACTGCGGCTGGTGAGTATACGATCGTGCTTACCGCTACCGACGACAGCGGCACGGCCACCCACACCATTGTTCTGACCGCTGCGGAGGGCACACAGGTCCCGCGGCTGAAGAGCGGCGTCCCGGTCACCGCAAGTGCAACCGTTTCGGTAGGATACGCCTATAACCTGTCCGATCTGCAGGCTGGCAACATCTTCGAGAATCCGGACGGTTCTTCCTTGAGCTACACCGACTACTATTATTATAGAACAGCCGGGACTGGCGAAAGGAAGGGGCCTTACTACTTCTCCACGGCTCTGTTCGGTGCTACCACGATCCAAATCACGGAGAACACCGCCGATACATATGTCTATGAGTTCCATGCCATGAACTCTGCCGGTCTGTCCACGGACACCTGGACGCTGACACTGACCGTAAGTGACTCGATCGAGCAGCGCTATACTTTCCATGTTGGTCAGGATATGAACTATTCCACCAATGGCAGCAAGTATCCGCTGATCAAGCTCTACAAGACGGCTGGTCTTGACGATAAGGGCGCTGACTACCTGGCTTCCTATAAAGTTGATGGCAAGACCCAGTACATCTATGAGGACCATGACCAGTCCATCGCCGTGGTTAACGGCAAATACATGATCACTGTCAAGGGGCAGGATTATGAGCTGAAAGGTTACAGCCCTCTGACCTTTAAGGCCAGTGATTTTACCACGGCTGACCCCAATTCCACCGGCACGCTGGCAGATAACTACAACAATTTCTATGCCAGCCTGGCCGCCGGCAGATATTCCTTCCGCGCCTATGGCTACAAAGCTTCGGAAACCAGCGCAAATGTTTACCTGGGCGGCCACAGCTTGACCCTGCCCACTGAGGCCAATGTGGACGGCGGCACCGGCGGCGGCACGGATATTTATCTGCGCCTGCACTCCATCTATACCACGAGCAAAAAGAACAGCAGCGACTATTTTACCGCTGATGACTATACGGCTCGTGTGGTCATGCCCATCATGGGTGGTGATGTGCAGCACGGCAAACCCTATCCTTCCGGCAACTACACCTACTATCCCTTCATGATGTACGCTGCCGGTAACGCGGCTCTTTGGAACGCCTATGTGGAGCCTACCGCAACAACCGCTGATAGCTTCATCTTCACGCAGTCTATCAATAATACGACTGCCGCGGGGTACACGGTAGTTACCAAGAATCTGTCGCTCTCCCAGGCGATAACGATGACTGCGACGGTTCCCGACTACGCAGATTTTACGCTCTACTTCCAGTATAATAACTTCAACACGAAGCCCATCAATCCGACTGGAGAGGCTGAAACTGACGCTGCTGCCGGCACAAAGACTCTGACCTACAAGATCAGCAAGAGCAACTCCAACTACACCTGGCGTTTGGAGGACAATCGCTCTGGTGTAACGAACTATGTCACCAAGGCCGGTTGGCTCAAGAGCAATTCTGCCAACTTCTCCAAGACCTTCACTTTCAACAGTGGAGATTGCACGGATCAGTACTATCACGGGTTTGGCAACCTTGGCACCATTACCAAGACCCGTGACGAGGCGGAGATCCAGGCGTATTTGGATCCCACCGGCTATAAGTACACGGAAAAGGATTCTGAGCGTGTCCGCGCCTACCGTCTGTGGCAGATCATTGACAGCGATGCCATGAACATCATGATCGAGCCCGAGTTCAAGGCCCAGGTGCTGAGCGAGAAGGGTTCTGTCGAGGCGGCATCCGGCGGCAACGCCAAGGGCAATTGGCTGGATGTCAAGCCCGATGGCACAACTATCGTTGCCGTGAAGTATAAGGCACTGGATGTCTACACGACCGCTGACGAGCACGGCACCCACGGCGGCCTCTACCCGGCCACCAATCCCGCGCGCACCAGTGTGTTCGTGCTTACCAATGATGCGACCGAAAACGGCAATGCAAAAGCCAATATCGCCTATAATTCCAACGGCTTGAGTTCTTCTCGCCCGACGGCGTGGGATTATAACTACGACAACTGGTTCTATCTGAGTAACGACACCGCTCCCACTCTGGACTTCTCGGTGTCCAGCAGCGGCACAACGACGGTTCAGTACGCCATTGTCACCACGGACGAGGACACTATGGTGAGCAATCTTTCCGACTGGTTCCCCTTGACGGCGGATTCCAGCGGCAAGTATCACGCAAGTCTCCTGGGCTTCCGCGAAGCTGGGTTGGCTGGCGGTACTGTGATCATCAAGATGCATGATAGCACCGGCACCTCCTACAGTCTGGCTCGCGTGGCCGAGGTTACCGCCACGGTCACCAACGCCTCCAATCCCCAGGAGACGGAGATCATGCCCGGCGATAAGGTGTCTCTCACCTTCGAGGGCAGCTACCGTGGCATCTACAAGTACAGCGGTATCTTCAACCCCACTACCTACAACCTGTTCTACTCCTGCGGCGATACGGCCTATAAGACCAATGTCGCCCAGTATCAGCAGATGGATCAGGCCAAGCTGGAGCTGACAATCCCGACGAATGTGGACTTTGGCTCCGGCAGCACCGCCAATGTTCAGCTCACCAACGGTTATACCTACGGCTCCATGTACTCGGCGGCGAACCCGTTTGCCACCCTGTATAACATGTCGAATACCGGCGTGGGCACAAACTTCAATGCGGTCACGGTGAACTTCTGCTTGAACCGTTTCCCCAATGTGAATGTGGAGGTCACTCCGCGCTATAACTTCAAGCTGAAGCTGAATATTACCAATCCCACCACCGCCACGCCCACTGTGACGCTGACGGATGCCGCAGGCAATGTCCATACCGCCAACAGCAACGGCGAGTATGAGAACCTGCCCTACGGCACTTACACCTATGCGGTGCTCTGCGCCGGCTGCGACTATGTCTACGGCAGCTTCTACCTGGGCAGCGCAGACAAGGCTAATGTGTCCGGCGGTGTGCTGACCAAGATCATTCCGCTGACGGCCTCTGCTGCCGGCGCATGGGACGGCACCACCAAGACGCAGCCCACTCTGACCGACGGCGTGTATCAGATTGGTACCGCAGCGGAGCTGGCTTGGTTTGCGGCGCAAGTCAACGGCGGGAGCTATGCCATCAACGGCGCGCTGACAGGTGATATTGACCTGGCCGGCTATAACTGGACGCCCATCGGCGGCACTACCGCCAGCACGGCCTTCAAGGGCAGCTTTGACGGCAAAAATCACACCGTGAAGAACATGGGCATCTACTATAGTGCCACCACTACCTCGGCTCCGTATAAGGGACTGTTCGGCTATGTGAGCGGCACCAGCAGCAGCTACGCCACCATTCAGAATCTGAAGGTGACCGGCAAGATGTACCTGACCTCCACGGGCAGCGTTGCCAACGCCTATTCCGGCGGCGTGGTGGCCTACGCCAACTATACCAACATCTCCGGCGTTGTCTCCGATGTTGACATCACCGTTACCCGTGTGAATGGCAACTGGAGCAGCGTGGGCGGTGTCGCAGGCCGTCTGGTGAATTCCAACGCCACCAACTGCGGCAACGAAGGTACCATCCATGCCTATCAGTATGTGGGCGGTATCACCGGCTACGCTACCGGTACCATTACCGGCTGCTACAACGGCGGTGAGATCACCGGCAACGGCTATGTGGCCGGCATCGTGGGTCAGACCACCAAGGGCGTCACCGCTTGCTACAACACCGGCAGCATCACCGGTGCCGGCAACTATGTGGCAGGTATCGTGGCCTTTGCTTCCGGCGCGTCCGCTTCTGTCAAGAACTGCTACAACCGGGCTTATGTGGAGAGCACCGGCAGCAATGTGGGCGCAGTGGTCGGCATGACCAACAACGCCTCCGCAGCGATGTCCAACCTGTATTATCTGGACTTCACCTGCAGTCAGGGCATCGGCAGCGCCAAGAGCACCGCTCAGACGGCCACTGCTAAGACCAAAACGGAAATGGCAAAGAGTAGTTTTGTCAAGACAATAAATACTGGCTTGACTACTGACGCATTTGTTTCCAGTCGATATAGTCCTGCCCTAAGTTGGCAGACGAATCTGAAGGGGTTGAAAACGCCAAAGGTTGGCAATGTCGATATGGATCCTTTCGGATATGTGGACAGCAAAGATGTAGAACTGCTACGGAAATATTTGGCGAACACAATTACACTGAACGATGACCAACTGGCGCAGGCAAATGTGAATGGCGACACTGTAGTAAATCAGGCGGATCTTGATCTCTTGGAGCAGTATGTTGCAGGCACAATTACCGTATTTCCTGTTGGCTGATGAGAGGTTAATCTATGAAAAGAATACTGGCATTATTTATGGCAGTGGTTCTTGTAATAGGGCTTCTCCCCTCCGCCGCTTTTGCGGCGGAGGGCGACAGCCCTATTGTTGTATCCACTGCCGACAAGACAAATGTGAAACCTGGAGAAAAACTCACTATAACGTATACACTTGCGCATGATTTGGATTACATGACAGCGCTTGATATTGTTCTAAGGTATGATGCTACTCTCTTTCAATTCGTAAGTACGGATATAGATGGTAGCGTTTGGTTTGATAACCCCACTCAAAATGACGCATATGGAGCCGACAGTCAAGCCCTTGTTAGAATAAGACAGTACAATGATGACAATGAAGAAACTATTGTTGCGGGTAAAATCTGTTCCGTTACCTTTGCTTCTTTAGATAATATTAGTGGTGCCCAAACGGCATCTTTTTTCAACGGTACGACAGGACTATCGCGTTCAAGCATTGAGGTGGATGAAGAAACACTTTATGTCAAAGATGGTGCGTTTAACCATGGCGAGAGCGACCCGATTAAGGTGACTATTACACCTGATGGGGCTGGCCCTATCCCCACAGCTACCGGCTATACTGTTTCCATGGGTGCTGACCAGCAGGTTGCTGCGGGCCAGCAAGTGCGTATCCCTGTGACCGTCGCCTCCGGGGAAAAGGGCATCACCGGCTTCAACGCCTATGACATGACCTTTACCTATGACCCGGCAGCCTTGACCCTGAACACCAAGACCGGTGACGCCGCCAATCTGACGGTGGAGGACAACAACGGTACCGTTCGGGTCCGCCGCTACGGCGATGCCGTGCCCTTGGGCGAGGCCCTGGCCCTGGACTTCACCGCCCAGGCGACTGCTACCTCCACTGTGACGCTGACCAACGCCAAATTTGATCTGGATGCCAACTCCATCAACTTTGACGCTCCGGAGGCCACCATTTCCGACGCCGACACCGTGGTGGATGCCAACAACTTCACCGTGACCCTGCCGGACGAGTTCACCTCTGACGCGGAGACCCGCCTGGTGCCCAGCGGCGGCAGCTTCACCTTCAAGCCCGTGGACAGCCACTATACCTACACCTTCACCGTGAAGATGGGCGATACCGTCACCGAGAGCCTGACCTTCGGCGCAGATGACACCTACACTATCGAGAATATCTCCGGCAATGTGGAGGTCACCTACACCGGCAAGACCCCCAAGCAGTACGATGTGAAATATATCATTTACAACGACACAGAGTTGGAGAAGGATGTGACCAAGGGTCCGGAGACAGTCACCTATCTGAATGACTACTCCTTCGGCATCACCCCGAGGGCCGGCTACTCCTACCATGTAGTTTACAAAGTAGACAACGGGGATAAGTTTGTCCATACAGTCATAGCGGTCCCCACTGCCAATGACGATGGCACCCTCACCTACACGGTCCCCGGCAGAGAAATCGTTGGAGATGTGAAAATATGGATCTCCGCCAACACAGAATCTGGTATTCCGGTCGTGTTCACCGGCAACGGCGCTGAGGACACAGCCTCCGGGAATGCAGGCTCTATGGGCAAGAATATGCCCTACTACTTCACGCTGAACGAGCGCGAGAGCTGCGACTACACCGTCACGGCTTACTATCAGCCCCTCAACACTCCCACAGCTTCTAAGAGGCCCGCCACCGTGCGCAGCCTTGGCAATGGGAAATATGTGGTCGAGGCCGTGAATTATAACGACTATCTGTATAGATACTCCAATTGGTGGAACCTGGTCGTGAAGGTGGAAAAGGTCTCTCACAGCGCGGAGGAAGTAAGTGTATCCACCTACCTGGAGCTGAATGACAAGACCATGATGCTCATAACGGTCAAGGGCACCCCCGAGGGAGGCAAAGCCTTCACCTATGACGGCAACGCCATGTATAAGGTCAATGCCTACGGCACGGATCAGTACGCATGGCTGGTGATCGTGAACAAGGGTCAGACCCTGACCCAGGAGGAGGCCGCTGCCAAGGTCGCCATCTCCGCCGCAGACAATGTGGTCACCATCACCCCGAGCTTCGATGTGAACATGACCGGGAAGGCGGATGTCAACGATGCGCAGCTGGTCTACGATATGTATAACGGCACATACAGTGACTTCACCCAGGTTTCCGTGGAGAAGTTCCTGCGGGCCGATGTAAACGCCACTAAGGCGGTGGATCACACCGACGCCGTGGCCATCGTGAATCAGTTTAAGTAAGACCCTGCCAGCTTCCCCTCCCCCAGCGGGAGGGGAGGCTATCCCCCGTTGGGGACTTCGCACCGGTCAAGCCGGGCAAAAAACGGCCCAACCGGGCGGAGAGAGAAGGAGATCAGCATGAGAAAACGCATTTTTACACTATTGGCAGCCCTGTGTCTGCTGCTGTGTCTGCTGCCCACCGCAGCTTTTGCCTCGCAGACAGGCAGCAAAACAGACGAGAGCCGCAGCTACAATTTTGACCTGTCCGTAGGCGGTGCATCTGAGGTGCGGGCCACCACTGGCGAGACCATCACCGTGACCCTGGTGCTCAAGCGCACCGACGCCCAGGAAAGCGCCGATATGTACGGTATGCAGACGGAAATCGAGTACGACGACACCTTCCTCCAGCTGGTGGACGGCAGCGTCATGACCGCCCCCGGCATCCGCTGGAGCGACTTAGGCCGCCGCACCGGCGGGCGGGCCTTCTATCTGAACTTCGTGTCCTTTAAGGGCGGCGAGGCTTGGGAGCCGGAGGTGGTAGTCGGCAGCTTTCAGATGAAGGTCATCGGCACGAAGGGTGTGTCGCAGCTTATCCCCACCAACACCCTGGTTTCCACCCAGGACGGCATGGCCGGATACACCGTGAAGGATAATAGCGTGTCCGTCATCGTCACCACGGACTGCACCGTTACCTTTGAAAGCAACGGCGGCACGGAGGTCCCCTCCCAGACCGTCCAGTACGGTGAAAAGGTGAAAAAGCCCGAGGACCCCATCCGGGAGGGCTACCACCTGGAGGGCTGGTACAGAGACCTGGACCGCACCCAAAAGTGGGACTTCCACAAGGACACCGTTAAGGGCAACATGACCCTCTACGCCAACTGGGCCGAGGGTGCCGCCGCAGGAAGCGTCATCTGGTGGATCATAGGCGGTGTGGGCCTGCTGGCCCTGCTGCTGATTCTGCTGGCCTTGCTGGGAAAGAAGAAGGTCCGCTTTGAGACCAGCGACGGCACAGAGCTGGAGGCCGTTTCCGTGAAGCGGGGCAGCGTCATTGGCGAAGTCATGACGCCCACGAAGCCCGGCGCAGTGTTCGGCGGCTGGTATGCAGATCAGGCGCTCACCAAGCCCTGGGATACACAGAAAGACCCGGTGCGCAGCAACATGACGCTCTACGCGCGCTGGATGTAACCTACGCATAAATGAGGTAAACAAATATGAGAAAACGCATACTATCTCTGCTGCTGGCACTGACTTTGGCTCTGTCGGCAGGCGTATTCGGCGTCATACCGGCGCTGGCTGCGGATTCCTGCGTTTCCGTGAAGGCGGATGCCGTCACCACCGGTGAGGTTGTGGCCGGCAGCCTGCTGGAGATCAAGCTGACAGATGTCTTTGAAGATACAGACGGCCATACGCTGACCTACACGCTGACCAACGCAGCGCAGTTCGGCATCCAAACAAAAATCTCCGGAACCAGCTTGTTTGTTTCGGAAAAAGACCCCGGTGTCTATGAGCCGAAGGTCAAGGCGACCTGCTCGGACGGCAAAGACATCACCGTGACCTTTACCATCACGGTCAAGGAAGCCCCCCACGGTCTGGACGCTCAGTACAACTACGATGAGACTCCGGCGGATAAGGTCACGGTGTATGTGACCATCTCCAGCGACGGCGTACCCATCAGAGGCAAGGACGGAACGATCCTCTGCCACAAGGCCATCACGGTCCCCTACTTCGACCTGAGCCGGTACGACATGCCCGAGTTCTACCGCTTCCATACGGCAAACGGTGAAGGCGAGTATGTGGATGAGAACATCGTGGAGCGGCCCACCGGCCTGCACCTGTACCTCTACCTGCTGGAGCGCTACTTCATCGGCCTGCCGGAAGAGGAATGCGGGAAAGGAAAATATACCCGCAGCGACCTGGAGGGCTTCATTCTCAGAGACGATGTTCTTTACATGGACGAGGAGCCTGCCTATACGGCAGACACGCTGGCTGCGCTGAAGATCACCGGCTCTCCCACCAGCCTCTACATGGCAAATTTTTGGGGCCATGACGAGAATTTAATGTATTACAGGAATCACTGCTATCCCTACATGAGTCCTGGCTGGGGTTCCACTTCGGACTACATCCTGCTGTCCAACGGAGATACCTGGGATGTGGCCATGTACAGCAACTGGAGCTTTTGGTCCAGCGGCGGCGCATTTACCTGCTTCGACAAGGACGAGTACACCGCCCGCCCCGGCACGGATCTGACGGTCACCTCCAGAGCTTACGGCACGACCTTTGAGGGAAGCGACTTCTATGACTTCACGAATCTGGATGTATTCATCTATAACTCCAAATGGGAGCAGGTCGGAGATCAGGTCAAAGCAGCGGATGACGGCAAGTCTACCTTCACAGTCACCGCTCCCACGGAGGAAGGTACCTACTACATTGTGGGTATGGACCCCAACCGAAAGATCGCCACGGATGATTCCGGCGGTAAGAACTATGCCAAGATCGCACCGGCCACGGCAATTCTGAACGTGTCCAAGACCGCTGAACTGGAGCGGCCCTTCCAGTCCATCTCCGTCAACGGAGAAAAGCTGGATGCGAAGAACATTTCCTACGAGGGCATCGTCTCCCTGGGCAGTGAGGACAATGAGGAGTTCAAAAATGTCTACGAAGAGATCCCCAAGTACCATGTGATCGTCCCGCAGGGAACGGAGACCGTTGACATTACCTACAACGAGGGCGTGGATATTTACCACGCAGATGCCACTGCATACGGCTATGAAACGGACCTTGCCGTGGATGTGGTGTCCTCGGCAACCATCCGCTCCGTTACCTTGAAAAACAGCTACAAGGCCAACAGTGACGGCACCCAGACCGTCACCACCCCCGTCACCCGCTATATCCGCAATGCGGACGGAACAGCCATGGCGGTCACGCTGGAATCCAGCAGTGCCAACAATTTCCGACCGGTGGCCCTGTTCACCTTTGAGTATGCAAAGGCAGACACGAAGCCGGATGTGACATATGGGGATGTGAACGGAGATGGCATCGTAAATTCCACGGATGCAGCAATCGTCTATCGCTCGGTTAATGGAAGATACACACTGACAGATTCTCAGAAGTTGTCGGCAGATGTTAACGGCGATGGTGCTGTAAACTCCACAGATGCTGCGTTGATCTATCGTTATACAAACGGGAAAATGAGTAAATTCCCCGCAGAATCCTAAATACCATAAGGAGGTTAAACACAAAATGAAAAGAACTCTTTCCATTCTGTTGACAATCGCCATGATTATCAGCCTTATCCCTGCTGTATTTGCTGCTGATGTTCCGACGATGTCAACAACAGTTGATAAGACAGAGGTTCAGCCGGGTGATACGATTACGCTTACACTGTCGATCGACAAGACCATTACGAACCTGAATAACTGGGAGTGGGCAATTTATTTTGACAAGGATGCTTATGTCAAGACCAGCGGCGAGCTTGAACCCGGATGCACGACGTCCATAGGCTCTACTGCTGGAATGGTGGGAGATAATGTTGATATCCTCGGCAAAAATGCTGTCCGGGTATCCGCATTAAGCCCTTCCGGTGACCCCGTCACCCTTAACGCTGGCAAGATCGCCACTGTTACCTTTACGGCAACGGAGAACATCACGGCAGAAAACGCTCGCATTGAGGTCAAAACCGAAGCGCTGCCTGACTATGATACGCTTAAAGACAACGATGTCAAATTAACCGGCAACATCATTGATGTCACAGTGAAGTCCAGTGAAGCCAAGGGCTACACCGTGTCCATGGGTGCGGACAAGCAGGTAGCCTCCGGTCAAATCGTGGAGATCCCTGTGACCATCGGCAACAACGACGGCAAGAACGCCTACAGCGCCTACGACATGACCTTCTCTTTTGACCCCGCCATTCTGAAGCTGAAAATGGAAGCCACCAGCATCGAGGGTTATCGCGTGATCCCCGGCAACGGCACCGTGCGAATCGTGCGTTACGGCAAAGCCGCCGAGCTGGGCGACGCGCTCACTCTGAATTTCACCGCAGCCGGTCAGGGCCAGTCTGCGGTCAAGGTCACGGCGGCGTATGTGGATACCAATACCAATGCCATCGAGCTTGATGCCCCCGCCGCCATCGTGCTGAAGGATACGACCACCGTGACCGTCAGCGGTTACACCGTGGATCTGTCGGATGACTTTAAGCGTACCGATGCGGAAGGCTCCGTGATCGAGGCAGGCGGCAATCTGACCTTCGTTCCCAAGGATCCCAACTATGACTACACCGTGACCGTCACCGTCGGCGGCGAGACTGTTACCCCCACCATTGGCGCCGATGGCACCTACACCGTGCCCAATGTCAACGGCAATGTGGTTGTCTCCAGTACCAAGACCCCCAAGACCTTCACTGTCACCCAGGGCGACGATACCACCGGTGCTGCGACTGCTACTTACAAGACCGACTACACCTTCAAGCTGACCCCTGCGGATGGCTACACCTATAATATGGCCGTGACCATCGGCGGCAAGGACTACACCGACTTTGCGGCTACCGCGAATGACGACGGCACCACCACCTACACCATTCGCGGTGCAGATGTGACCGGCGACATCGTCATCAACAGCAACAAGGCGGAGAAGATACCGGAGACCTTCACTGTCACCTTTGACGGCACCGGCGCAGGCGATGCTACCGGCGAAAGCTCCGTCAAGGAAAACGCTACCTACACCTTCACCGTGGCCAAGCAGGAGAACTTTGCGTACACCATCACTGCCACTATGGGCGGCAAGGATGCGACTATCACCGAGGGAGCCGACAACACCTACACTATCGCCAATGTCACCGGCAATCTGGTCATCACCATCGAGAAGAAATCCACCCTGACCATGGAGGTCACTGTTTCCAAGTATGTAGAGATGGATAACAAGACCGTGTTCCTGGTAACCGTGACCGGCACCCCCGAAGAGGGCAAGGCGTTTGCCTACGGCGAGGATGTCATGTACAAGACCACCGCTTATGGTGATAATGTGTACAGCTGGCTGGTGATTGTGGACAAGAATGAGGCATTCGACCAGGCTACGGCTGAGGCCAAGATCACCCAGGCCAGCGCCACAGCCGAGGAAGTGAAGCAGAGCTATGATGTCAACGAGACAGGCGTTGTGGACATCAACGATGCGCAACTCACCTATGACATCTACAGCGGCAAGTACACCGACTTCGAGAAAGTCTCTGTGCGGAAGTTCCTGCGCGCGGATGTGAACCTTGACAAGGCCGTCAACTCCACCGACGCCGTTGCGGTCGTCAAAAATTCCAAGTAAACCAAGGCGAATCCATAGCTTCCCCTCCCTTTTGGGAGGGGAGGCAATTCGCCATATTTTGGGGCTTTACCATTGCCTCCTGTTTTAGGAGACGATGGTAAGAATCCAAAATAAGCATTTGGAGGATACCCGTATGAAAAAACATAGCGGCCTATATAGCGCCGTGAGTATTTTGCTGGTCATTGTGCTGGTGGCAGGGATCAGCCTCTCACTTCTTTCCTCCGGTCGGACAAGGCCGGAGAATCCCATCAGCACTCAGCCGGATCGGCTCCAGGCAGAGTCGCTGCAAGGCTCCGGCAGCACCGGCGGACAAAGCTCCGGCAAGGATAATACAGAGAATACGGATACTGCCCAGGATCCATCAGAGCCGCAGAAACCTGATGAACCGCAGAAGCCCGATGAGCAACAAAACCCGGATGAGCCACAGAAACCGGATGAGCCGCAGAAACCTGATGAGCCGCAGAAACCGGATGAGCCACAGAACCCGGATGACACGCAGAAACCCGACGACACCAAGCCGGATCCATCGGGTCCCACAGACCCCACGGATAACCCCGGCAAGGGCGACCAGGGCGGCTCCAAGTCAGACGATAACAAAGGCGGTTCCGAGGATTCCGGTGACCATGGTGATGGCACCGGCGGAGACGACGGGGACCACGGCGGCAGCGGAGGTGACCACGGCAGCGGCGGTGATGAGGATGATACCCCCCGCATTTATACGACGCTGAAAACCCAGCAGCTCACCAAGGCAGAACTGCCCGACGGCAAGCTGACCTTTGTGGCCTATCCCCTGGGTAAGGGCGATCTGCATATCCGTGTCCGGCTGAAAAATGAGACCAACTCCGGGAACGGATTGCTGCTTACTTCTCAGAATAACCAGGACTACGAGGCACAGCTGGATTTCAACGCAGATAACCTCTTTGTGCTGTCTCTCTATGATGGAGAGACCTTCCTGGGGCTTGTTCAGTACCGGGTGGGCTATTACGCGAATCTTGCGGACGATACCCACCCGACGGTGGGGGACTATCCACCCTCCATCGTTACCAATCTGGACGGGGCCAGCCTGGACATGAGCTCCCAAACCTTCCCCTTGACGGTGATTGCCCGTGCCAACGCAGAGCTGGGAGCCGGTGTGATCTATTCCAATCAAATTCGGGTCACGCTGGACGGCAAAACCGTGGAAAAGAGCTACGGCGATTCTCAACCCACCTACGAGTTGTATTTCGATCCCCCTCAGTTGGGCGATGAAGAAACCCACATCGTCCGGGTGCTGGCCTGGGATGGTAACGGAAACTCCACCATGAAGGTCTACACCGTCACCTATCACCAGATCAGTGAGGGCGACCCGGCAGGCTCGGTGGATGTGGTGCTGGATGCGACCACCATCGGCCTGGGCATTCTGGATACCGGTACGCTGGACATCGTGGAGGGCGAAACGGCGGCATCCGTGCTGCTGCGCTTCCTGCAGGAGCGCGGTTATGAGCCGGATTACCAGGGGTCCACCACTATGAACTTCTATCTGCGCCGGATTAGCCGGGGCGACATTGCCTACCGTGCCAATGTCCCGGAGCATCTTTGGGAGCTGATCCTGCGGGACGGCATCACCACCAATGACAACTATGACCGGGACAGCATCGGGGAGTTTGACTATACCCAAGGCTCGGGCTGGATGTACTCCATCAACGGCACCCTGTATGAGGGTACCGGCATGAGTGGCTACAAGGTCCGCAACGGCATTACCATTTATGTACGCTTCACCCTGTCCTACGGCAAGGACATCGGCGGCTACGATTCCACCGGAGGCGGCTACGGTTCACTGAGCAGCTACTGCGGCCTGTGGATCAACGGCGGCTACCAAGCCCTGGGCCACGACTTCGTGGAGACGGACCGTTTGGAACCCACCGAAACAGAGGATGGTTACATCCACTATCGCTGCTCCAAGTGCCATGAGGAGAAAACAGATATTCTCCCGGCCACCGGCGGTACGGAGCCATCCCCCACCGCCGCACAGGCGGCCCCCGCCCTGCTCCTGCGGCGGGGATCGGGCCTTACCCCTTATCAAAACAAATTCCATAGAACCTGGGAGGCAGCAGCATGAAAAGAGCAACACGAATATTAGCGGCACTTCTTTGCCTGCTGCTTCTGCTTCCGACTTTGGCCCTTGCGGAAAGCGCTCCCTCGCTGAAAAAACAGATCGCACAGAGTGCGGAGGGAATGTCCGCTCTGGGCGGCAAGAAGGGTGAATTGCTGAAAGACCGGGAACTGTTTCCTGCAGGCGATTCCGTCTGCGATTGGCTGGCCATAGCGATGGCACTGTCCGGCACAAGGGAGAGCTATTCCGACTATTTAGCGGGACTAAAGGCCCATGTGGAGGACGCATACGCCAAAAACGGATGCCTGGACCGCAACAAGGCCACGGAATACCACCGGATTTCTTTAACGGTGCTGGCACTGGGGGGCAACCCCACCAACTTCGGCACGAAGCCCGACGGCTCGTCCATTGACCTGATCGCAGAGGGTACTTACAACTATGCCCGTGATCCGGGCGCTCAGGGCTTAAATGGCTGGATATGGGCGCTGCTGACCTTGGATGCCGGGGACACAGAGGTCCCGGCAGACGCCCTGTATTCCCGGGAGGACATGGTAAATGCCATTTCCGTTGCTCAGGAGCCGGACGGCGGCTTCGGCCTGATCCCCGGAAAATCGGATGTGGACATCACCGCTATGGCGGTGCAGGCCCTAGCTCCCTATCGGAACCAGATGGAGACCGAGATCGACGCAGCACTTTCCTATCTTTCCGGCCAGCTGACGGACACCTGCGGGTATATCGCCTACGGCGATGAAAACGCGGAAAGCACCGCCCAGGTCATCCTGGCCCTGTGTGCGCTGGGCATTGACCCGGAGACGGATAGCCGTTTTGTCAAGGGCGAGCACACCCTGCTGACGGAGCTTTCCCAGTTCCGAGAAGCGGACGGCACCTACCGCCATGTGCTGGAGGGGGCCGGCGACGGCCTGGCAACGGCCCAATCCGTCCTGGCCTTAGTGGCTGTGCAGCGTGTGCGGTCCGGGCAGCCGTGGGTGCTGCATTTTGACGGCACTCAAGCGCCCCGTGAGGCATTCGGCACAAACGGAATCATCATCTGCGCCGTGATCGGTGCGGTAGTCGTAATCGCCGCCGGTGCGATCTACATCATCGGCAGAAAGAGGAAAAAAGCATGAACAAGCTGACAGATCAAATTCAGGCAGAGGTCAACAAGGTCGTTTTGGGCAAGGAGGACATCGTCCGCAAGGTGCTGCTGGCCATCCTGGCACAGGGCCATGTGCTGCTGGAGGATGTCCCCGGCGTAGGCAAGACGACGCTGGCCAAGGCATTTTCCAAAACGCTAGGTCTGGACTCCAAGCGTGTCCAGTTCACCTCCGACACCCTGCCATCGGATATTATCGGGTTTTCCGTATTCGATAAGGCAGACGGCAAGCTGAAATATCAGTCCGGAGCCATTATGACCAATCTGCTGCTGGCGGACGAGATCAACCGTACCTCCAGCAAGACCCAATCCGCTCTGCTGGAGGCTATGGAGGAGTTGCAGGTCACCGTGGACGGCGTGACCCGGCCCCTGCCGAAGCCCTTTATCATGCTGGCGACGGAAAACCCGGTGGGTTCTGCGGGTACGCAGATGCTGCCTTCTTCCCAACTGGACCGTTTCATGCTCCAGCTGAGCATGGGCTATCCCAATCGAGCCAGCACGGCGGCACTGCTGAAGGATCGCCATCATGTGGACCCGCTCTCTGCCTGCCAGACAGTGACTTCCCCTGCCGAGCTGGAAAAGCTCATTGCAGAGGTCAGCAATATCCATGTGGCAGACCGAATTTATGACTATATTGCAGAGCTGGTGGATCTGACCCGCTCCAACGCCTATGTGACCCTGGGTGTCAGTCCCCGTGGCGCTTTGGCTGTGACCCGTGCGGCCAAGGCCAACGCCTACTTAGAGGGCCGGGACTATGTGATCCCTGACGATGTGTGCGCCGTGTTCCCGGATGTGTGTGTCCACCGTCTGATCCTCAACTCCAAGGCGCGGCTCCAGGACTATACAGCGGCACTGATCCTGCAAAATGTACTTACCTCCGTCCAGAAGCCGGATGTCCGGGAATTTTCCAGCAAATGAGAAAAACGATCTTAGGCAGTGCCCTGTGTTATCTGATCCTGCTGCTGGCGTTGGCGGCGCTGCTTCTTACAAGCGGCTCCTTCTGGGCGCTGGCCGGACTCTGCTTGCTGCTCCTGCTGCCCCTGGCCTCCTGGGCGGTCAATTTCCATGTCCGCAGGCACCTGCAGGCGGACATTCTGACCCCGGCCACAGCGGCAAAACACACGGCGGTCAGCTGTCGGGTGCGTATCCGCAACGGAGCGTTTCTGCCCGTAATGCGCTATGGCTGTCAGGTCTCTATCCGCAATGATCTCACTGAGGAAGATCAGACAGTGACGCTGACCGGCAGCATCGGAGCCAAGGGCGAAAGCAGCCAAACCATCCTGCTGCAAAGCAACTTCTGCGGCAGAGTGTATGTGCAGATCAGCCGGTTTACCCTGCTGGACTATCTGGGCCTGCTTCCCATGAAGGCCCTCGTGAAAGCGGATGCCCGTCTGACCATCCTCCCGGACCTGTATCCAATGGAGGCGGACATGACCGCCCGACCGGCCTATGCCGACGACGGCGCTTCCAATCGACGGGGTGAGGACCGCAGCGAGGTGTACCAGCTCCGGGAGTATCGCCCCGGCGATGACATCCGGCAAATTCACTGGAAGCTGTCCTCCAAGTTAGATGAGCTGATTCTGAAAGAGGCCAGCCAGCCGGAGAGCCGTTCCCTTTTGGTATTCTGGGATAAGCGCACCGGCGGTAACCCCCAGCAGATGGACGCACTGGCGGAGGTCGTGTCCTCCGCAGGCATGGCACTGCTGCAAAGCGGTGTACCCTATACCCTGTGCTGGACGGACCGGGACGATCTGCAGGTTCAGGACATTTCAGAGGAAAACCAGCTTTTGCAGGCTATCCCGGCTCTGGTAAAGACCAGGGGCAGCGCTGAGTGCCGCCTGCCCAAAACTGACGGTTACAGCCGAATTCTCTGTTTCGGCACAGCGCCGGAAGAACAGCTGCTCACGGACGGACGGGTGCATTTCATCCTCTGTACCGAAGAACAGTACCCCGGTGCGACCACCTTTGCCCCGCAGAATTATTCCGAGGCCATGCAGCGACTGGAGGTTTAACCCATCATGCGAAAAAATGAAAACGGACTCCAGTGGATTGTCGCCGAAACGGCACAGAAAAAGCTGCACTTTCCCTGGGGCACTTGGGTGGTCTGTGCCGTTCTGACGGTGGGCTTCTGCTTGCTTTTAACCGCTGCATTTCCCTCTGTTCCCTACCCATGGTGGGCCATGACAGCAGCTGCGATTTTGGTACAGGCGGCGTTGCTGATAGTATACCAAACCAGAATCGGGAACTGGCTCGTTCCAGCGGGCATCGGCGTGTTGCTTCTTCTGAGCTTGGCACTGAACAAGTTTGTCCTACCCGGTTTTGGAACACTGGCAAATGATTTCCTGACCCTGCTGACGAAAAAGACCGGGAAGATCTACCTGGACCTTGCGGCAGCGGATGCCCAATTTCTGCCTCTGGCGGTAACGGTTTTGCTACTGGCGGTGTCGCTGCTTCTCAGCCGCAGCGCATGGAGCGGACGGATGCTGCTGGCCTTGCCGATTCTGCTGCCCTGCTATGCAGCCCTGTTGCTGGGCTTGTTTCCCATAGGCATCGGCGGTGGGCTGCTGATTATTGGCACGGTGCTGCTGATGGTGCAGCACACGGCAGAGGGAGAAGCCCTTGCAGGCGTTCCGGCGCAGCTGATCTTGCCGGTCCTGTGTGCAGCGCTGTGTCTGCTGATGGGCCTGTCCTGCCAAGACAAGCTGAATACAGACATGGTCGAGACGATGCAAACCCAGCTTCACCAGCGGCACTACGACAGCGATACCAATTCCATGCCGGAAGGAAACCTCAAGAACTTACCCGCCTGGAATAAAAGCGACACCCCGGCGCTGGAAGTCACAATGGAGCAGCCGGAAAAGGTGTATCTGCGTGGGCAGGTCTACGACACCTACACCGGCACCGGCTGGAAAGCAGCCGATACCGAAGAAACCGCCCAATATGAGGACCTTTTCTATTGGCTCCATGAGGCGGGTTTCTACGGCCAGAGTCAAATTGCGCTGGCGGATGGCTATACGGAGACGGCCACACCGCTGTCCATGACTATACGAAATCTCTCCGCCTGTTCCGCCCACGGCTACTACCCCTACGCCGTCTACGGCAGCGAAACGCTGGCAGCGGACCGCATCGGGGACACGAATCTGCCCCCGGCAGAGAGCCTGTATTATCTGAAAGGCAGCGTCCCGGACTGGTATCAGATCCAGCGGAACCTCTCCACAGCCCAGGGCCGGGAAAACATCGAGACCTATCTATCCAAGGAGCAGGCCTATGCCGACTATCTCCGGGCCGTGGACCTGCAAATGACCCAGGATAGCTGGGCCGTCCTCCAGCGGCAATTGAAGCTGGACACCCAGACCCGGACCATCAGCGACATCCGCACCATCATCTTTGACTATCTACGGGAAGCCATGACCTACGATGAGACTGCCCGGACCATGAACGGCAGCGGCGACTTCCTACAATATACGCTGGAGCGCAGCGGACACGGCTACAGCGTCCATTACGCCACGGCAGCGGTGCTGATGCTGCGCTACATGGGCGTTCCGGCCCGCTATGTGGAGGGGTATTACCTCTCGGCAGAGGATGCCGCCCGCTACAAGGCCGGTGAGACCATTACCCTGACGGAAGAAAACGCCCACGCCTGGGCGGAATACTATGTCAGCGGCGTCGGCTTTGTGCCGTTCGAGGTGACTCCCGGCTACATAGACGACGAGGAACTGTCCCTGGGCGGCGACAGCCCGGATGAGAATACCTATGAGAACAACACCCAGCAATTTGTAGAGGTGGAGCAGCCAGAGGAGATCAACGAGCACAAGCAGGACCGATTTACCTTCTCGCTGAATGCCCATTACCTGCTGCTTCTTCCGCTGCTGCTGATCTTGCTGCTGGCCGAATGTATTTTCCATCGCCGCAGGGTGTTTCGGAAGAAGATGGCCGCTATCGACGCCGCAAACGACCGGGAGGCCATTGCCATGCGCTATGGCTATGCTGTTTGCCTGCTGCGCCACAGTACGGTGCAGTTCCCGGAGGATGCTGCGGAGGCCGCAGAACTGAATCAAAAGGCGCTGTTCAGCACCCAGGAGATGACCCCGGAACAGCGCAAAAAGATTGACTCGTTTGCCGTGCGTGTACTGGATGCCTGCAAGGGCAGCTGGACAACCTGGGAGAAAATACGGTACCGGCTATGGAACTGCCTGTATTGAAAAAAAGGAGGAAGGAAAATGCACAAAAGAGTAATGGCTCTGCTGCTGAGTCTGGTGCTTCTGCTCTCTGCCGCCATGCCGGTCACGGCGATGGCCGCAGAGGAGTACGCCGGCAGCTTTGTGCTTGTGGCTATGAACGCCAACAGCACCATCGTGGAGCCGACCCGTATCCAGTATAAATCTGGGCAAACCATTCAACAGGCGCTGGCGGATTCAGAGGTTGAATTTGCCGGCCTGGAGCAGGGATTCATTTATGAGATCAACGGCGTATCCGCCAACTACCTGCTCTATTATGACAAGGGCGGCTACAAGCTGGACGCTCCGGCTTCTACTATTAAAGCCCTTTGCTTCCACGTATCTTCGATGTATTCGGATGATGCTTTCCAGCTGATCCTCCAGATGGCGGATTACCTGGACATGACCAACCATGTGCAGAATTATCCGGCAGCCGCCAATGCCTACGCAGCGGCGCTGAAGGGCCTGCGGACGGCGACTGCCGACTCGGCAGGCCCTCTGCTGAAAAACCTGAAAGACGCCATTGCCGAATATGCGGCCCTTCTGGACGGGACCAAATACACCGTCTCCGCCACAGCAACCCAAAACGGCAATGCGGTGGAGGCACCGATCCTCTCCCTTACGGATGTCTATGGCAATGTTACCACCGGCACCGGCAGCGTCCAAGTCATCGCCGGCGACTATAAGTTCTGTGTGTCCGACGGCGGATATAACCGCACAGAGGGAACGCTGACGGTTTCCGCCGACGCCCAGGTCTCTGCGACCCTGCCCTACGGCGAGTGGTTCGGCAATATCCGGCTGCTGGATGCCGATCAGGAACCCTACCGCGCTGCACAAAACCGTGCAAACCACACGGCGCAGTATTGGATCGAGGATACAGCCAATGCTCTGAGCAGCGTGTACCTGAATGTTGTGATGGGCAATGTTCCGAATACCAAGACCACCAGGCTCCGCACCATTTATACCGGCACCAACGGCAAGGATATGTCGGGCACATCCCGCAGCTGGAACAGCATAGCCACATCCCTTACTTATCTGCTGACCTCTGGCATGGAGGGCAAGACCTTCGCGCTGGAAGCACAGTATACAGGCTCGGACGGCTACACGCAGATTCAGTCCTACGATGTCACCGTGACCCGTGTGCCCACGCTGAAGGCTCTGGCAGCCACGGCGGAGGGGACCAAGCTGCCCCTGGAGTTTGCGCCCAACACCCGGGAGTACAGCCTAAAAACCGTGTCCTCCACTGTGGATATTGACGCCGCACCATTTGGTGAGGATTATACCGTCACCGGAACCGGGGCGGTGCAGCTGACCGGAGACACGCAGGATCACATGATTCAGGTAGCAGCGCCCAACGGGGAGCAGAGCACCTATACCCTCCACATTCAGAAGGTAGCTTCCGTACCGGTGACGCTGGCTGCGCCTTCCGGAACAACGGTGCAGGTGATCAATGGAGCAGGCTCCGAGATTGCCCCGGTGGACGGGATCTATCACCTGGTCCCCGGCGAGAGCTATACCTGCATCGCCACGAAGAACACCTGGTATCATACGCAGATCACCTTCACGGCCTCCAGCGGACTGAATGTGTCCGTCCCGGAGCCTGTCACCACCGACTGGCTGACCGATCTGGCATTCTACAACGGCACCTATGCTTCCAGCCGGATCGCCTACGCCGCCGACAAGACCTTCACGGCGGCAGACCACACCTACAACTATACGGTGTCCGACTGCAACAGCTCCGTTGCCATGCAGGCCACGGCAACCGGAACCGTGACGGCGCTGTATCGGACCCAAAGCACCGTGCCGGAGATTCATAATCTCGCACGGATGGAGACGATCACAACGCCTGTCAGCAAAACGGGTCTTGCTCAGAGCCTGACCTACGCCGTGGCCAAGGCCGGTTACGGCCAGACGGTGACGATCCGCATTTCCAAGACAGAAAACGGCACTACCTACTATCAGGACTACGATATTCAGCTGCTGCGGCAGCTGCACCTGTCCAGCCTGACTATTGCCACAAAGGATGAGACACTGCCCTTTGTAACTCCAAAGGGCGCAACGGCCCGCTTTGATCGAGATACCACGGATTATTATGTTAAGGTAGACCGGGAGACCGCCGCTCTCTACCTCTCCGGCACCTATCCCAACAGCAGCACAGACACCGCCTGCTGCGGCGGGTACTATGCCAAGGTCAACGGCGTACGCTATGATACGCTGGCCGGCGCGGAAGCGGTCCTGAACACAGACCTTTATAATGAGGATATTTCGGTACAGGTCTGCCACGCAGATACCGGCAGCATTGAGCTGACCTATACCGTCCATGTTCAGAAAAGTGACCCCATCCAACTGACCATCCAAACGACCCCGGCGGATGCCACGGTGTTCCTGACCAACGATCTGAACGGCAAGCGCATCGTGGAGAAAAACGGCACCTACAGCCTGACCCCCGGTGCCAGCTATTCCTACACTACCACCTGCGCCGGGTACATCGGTCAAACGGTGGAGCACTATACCGCCCCCGACAAGGACGGTACACTGACCATTACGCTAAAGAAGGCTCCAGCCAACGACAAGCTCATCAATTTCGATTCTGCGTGGCCCCACTTACGCCAAAACAATGAGAATAACGGTGTGGTGGACTACAAGACGCCGGTCTACGCCAAGGATGCCGAGTTGTACTGGGCCACCTCCATTGGCTCCGGCTACGATGTGAACGCCTGCGGCTGCCCCATTCTGGTGGACGGTGCCATCTACACCTACTCCGGCTCCCGCATTTACAAGGTGGATGCCATTTCCGGTGAAATTCTCATTGACAAGCCTATGGACCACAATTCCAGCTTCGCCATCAATCCGCCCACCTATGCCAACGGCATGATCTTCGTGGGCCTGTCCGACGGCACCATTCAGGCATTTGACGCCAACACCCTGAACTCCCTGTGGATCTACCGGGATTCCATCGGCGGCCAGCCCAACAGTTCCATCGTCTATCACGATGGCTACATCTACACCGGTTTTTGGGTGGGCGAGATCAACGAAGCCCATTATGTCTGCCTGAGCGCCACTGACGAGGACCCCACGCAGACGATGGAAGAAAAGCTCCCCACTTGGTACTACACCAGCAAGGGCGGCTTCTATTGGGCCGGTGCCTATGTGTGCGATGACTTCCTGCTGATCGGCACGGATGACGGCGCTTCCGGCTACACCACCGGCAAGCCCAGTCTGCTGTCCTTTAACCCCAAGACCGGCGAACTGCTGTCCTCCTACAAGATGAATGTGACCGGCGACATCCGCAGCTCTATCACCCATTACAACGGCAAGTATTACTTCACCAGCAAGGGCGGCTACTTCTACGAGGCCACTGTGGACGAAAAGGGTACCATTGAGGATGTCCGCACCTTGAAGCTCTACAACTATGCGGACGATCCCGCCAATCCCGCCATGTCCACCTGCACACCCACCATTTACAATGGGCGGGCCTATATCGGCATCTCCGGCACGGCACAGTTCGGCGCATACAGTGGCCATAACCTTACGGTCATCGACATCCCCAACTGGGAGATTGCCTATACGGTGCGCACCCACGGCTATCCCCAGACCAGCGGTGTTCTGACCACGGCCTATATGGAGGAGACAGGCTGCGTCTATGTGTACTTCTTCGATAACTTCACCCCCGGCAAGCTCCGGGTGCTGGAGGACAAGCCCGGCCAAACCGAGGTGTCTCTGAAGACCATGGAGACCTACACGGCCAGCGGCCAGACGGAGACCTATACGACGCCCTACAACATCTTCACGCCCAGCGGCGCACAGGCCCAGTATGCCATTTGCAGCCCCATCATGGATGAGTACGGCACGATCTACTTCAAAAACGACTCCGCCTACCTGATGGCCGTGGGCAGCACCATTGAACGCATCGAGGTCACGAAGCTGCCGGACAAGACGACCTACAATGTAAAAGACACCTTCGACCCCACCGGTATGCAGGTAACGGCCTACTACGCCAACGGCAAGACCCGTGATGTGACGAAGTATGTGACCTGGTCGGAAAATCCGCTGAAGGCCAGTGATACCGACTTCCAGATCACTTTCCCCTACGCCATGTACCAAAACCGAGAAAACAGCGAGACCCTGGAGATGGAATACGGCGTCCACTGCGATAAGCCCATGACTACCCTGACCCTGACCATTGGGGACCAGACCGAGGTCAAATACGGTGATGTAAATGGGAATGGTAAAGTCGATTCCACGGATGCCGCCATTGTCTACCGTTATGCAAATGGAAAATATCAGTTGTCTGCGGATCAACTTTTGGCAGCTGATGTAAATGGTGATGGTGTCGTGAACACGACGGATGCTGCATTGATCTACCGTGTAGCAAACGGAAAGCTGTCAAAGTTCCCGGTGGAACAATAAATCATAGTGGTACACGGAAATAACCCGGATATGAAATGACCTCCCCAGCTTGACCCTATCGCAAGCAGGGGAGGCCATTTCTATAATCACAGAAGAATTGATAAAATGGGGTGGATGTATGGCTGAGTCTAAGAGCAGACTCCTATATATTTTGCAATATCTTTGGCTAAAAACAGATGCTGAGCATTATGCCACGACCGGGGATATCCTTACATACTTGCGGGAGAATGATATTCGCTGCGACCGGAAGACTATACCCGGGGATATTCAGAAGCTCTGTGACATTGGCATTGACATTGAGGAGGAGCGTAGCCGGGAAAATCGCTATTCTTTGAGCAGTCATCTGCTTACGCTGCCGGAATTGAAGCTACTGATCGATGCCGTGGAATCCTCTAAGTTTATTACAGCTAAGAAAAGCGCAGAGCTTATCGAAAAGCTCTCCCGGATGAGCAGCATATACCAGGCTGCGGAGTTAAAAAGCAATCTGTATGTCTCCGAACGGGTCAAGTCGTTCAATGAGCAGATATACTATCTGGTAGATAACATCAATACGGCCATCAACCATGGAAAACAAATCTCATTTCGCTACTTCCATTTCGATCAGCATCGCAAGGAAGTCCCCAATAATGGCGGCAAACGCTCTGGGCAGCTAAAAGCTCAAACACCTGCACCTCTAAAACGATTTATATCCAGCGTGAAACATAAGAGCAGTCCCATATCCACTCAGGCAGAAGCATTGGCGCAGGAAAGGATATAATGGAAGCGCCCCGCATCCCTTTTAGGGAACGGAGCGCTTCCATTGCCGTTCTGGTATTTCACAGTTTGAATTTATCCACAGAAATATCGATAAACCCAATCGGTTCGTCTTGCAGGAACATGACCATGTAAATGGGAAGATAGGTCAGCTTTCCGTCAGTCTTTACATTATCATTCGTGAATACATAGGCTTCCTGAATCCCGTATTCCGGAACCGCCATCACATTGTCCAGTGCCGAGTGCTTTTCGTAGTCCTTTCCGCTCTTCACTTCAATGGGGAGTACCCGCCCTGCTTGCTCGACAACAAAATCAAGTTCCCCCTTTTTCTTGCTGTTATAATAATACAGGGAATATTTGTGGGCATAAAGTTCCTGAGCCACCACATTCTCATAGACGGCACCTTTGTTGATATCTTTCTCTTTGGTGACGATTTTCAGCTTACAGGCTTTTCCGTATAAGGTGGTGAGCAGTCCCACATCTGACAGGAACAGCTTGAACAGCGTGCTTTTTTCATTCAGCATGAGCGGCACCGTAGGTTCCGTTGTGTTGAACACACCCAAAGCAACACCAGCTTTCCAAAGCCAGGTGAAGCTGTCCTCGATCCGGTCAAAGCGCAGTCCTTTCTTGATGTCCGCAATCATAAACCGTTTGTTCTTCTCATTCAGTTCGGCCGGGATAAGTTCATAAATGTGCGTGAGGAGCAGTTTGCGGTTTTCCGCTTCATACTGCGTAAAATCCAGCTTGTACTGCTCGATGATCGCTCTGTGTTCATCCATCACATCATCAATGCTTCCGGTCGTCCGGTATTTTTCCACCGCAGCAGGCATCCCGCCGATAATCAGATAGAGATTGAACATCTCCATGATTTTGCCGTGAATGACTTCCTCTACGGGCGTTTTGGATGTAAACGCCTTCCGCAGCGTATCCAATACGGGCTGGCCGACATGGAAGATTTGCAGGAACTCTTCAAAATCCAGCGGGTACATATTAAGCGTCTGCAAATAGCCGACCGGTGCGGATTTCAGATTCACGATCTCCACACCCA